>FWWL01000083.1_pt1 | contig 104429 bp, 113 predicted proteins | sample 2228331 | NCBI WGS metagenome assembly FWWL01 (sample SAMEA103939775, study PRJEB20133) | metagenome | reverse complement strand
TCTGATTATGGAAATCACCGCATGGTTATGCAGTCATTTCCATAATCAGACTCTTGATTTGGAATCACTTATCGTACAGCGTGATAAGCAACGAGTACTTCTTTTCTTTCCTCTTCCTTCAATCTTGGACACGTCGTGCAACATACCCCTTCAGGTAATAGGTATCGCAAACAACATTTCTTCCTTAACCTTAGTGTCTCTCCTGATAATATAGGATGGTCAATTACAGTAAACTGTAGGTTTAGTGGATTGACTCGATTCCTTCCGAACAGATTCGGGTTCGCTGCTTTCGTTACGAAAAGAAAATCCGCTTGTAGACGTTCTTTCGTAACTAACGATTCTGCTTCCTTTATCCACTTCTCATATAAATAGTGAATACCATAGGATACGTGCGCCCATAATGTACTTCGATCAATTCCTGATTCATCCACTAGCATTTTAAATACAGGGTGGAGATTCTCTGCAAAGATTGAATAGATCACCTTTTCTCTCCAAGTATCTCGGTTACTATTCTCGAACGGAATGCTATCCATCGTATTTAAGTTTAGGATAGGCTCCCACTCTTGTCCTGTTTCCAGAATGACGTTTTTTAACGAGAAATCAATGCCTTCATTCAAGCGACTCATACAATATAGTGCACCGGAGACAACGAGGTAGCTGTAATATTTCGCGAATAAAGAATCGATGACCTTTGGTGAAGATGTTTCAAAGTTCGCTTCCATAATAGACACAATGGAACCCCACTTTTCCTTATTCAATAAGTCCGCACCAAGAAATTGAAACTCCATCGTTTGCTTTCTGCAAAAGTAGAGATGATATTCTTTTTCCAACTGTAACAGTTCGTTACTTAAAGGCATCAACTTCGTCCCTCCTACTTCAATAAACCCTGGATTATCCTTTTACTGCTATTGGATAGGTAGACTCTGCTCGTCTTCCCTTTCCGAATGGAACGCACATCGGTATACCATAGATCGGGTCATTAATAATTTGACACTCCATTTTAAATACATCTCGCATGAGCTGAGGATTAATAATCTCTTCTGGTGTCCCTTGTGCATAAATCGTCTTATTCTGTATCGCCACGATGTGATGAGCATAACGGCAGGCTAAGTTCAAATCGTGTAGCACCATCACAATCGTCCGCTGTTCCTTTTCATTCAACTCATATAGCAAATCCAATATTTCAATTTGATGTGTCATGTCTAAATAAGTCGTCGGTTCATCCAATAGAATGGTGTTCGTTCCTTGCGCTAACGTCATCGCAATCCACGCACGTTGATGTTGACCTCCAGACAATGAATCGACAGGTCGATCGGCAAACTCGCTCACACCTGTTGCCTCCAACGCCTTATTCACCATCCGTTCATCTACTTCAGACCATTGTTGAAGCCAGTTCTGATAAGGATATCGACCTTGTTTAACTAGCTGACGCACGGTCAATCCTTCAGGAGCTGTTGGAGCCTGCGGAAGAATCGATAGCCGTTTGGCGATTTCCTTTGTAGACATTTTAGTCATGAGATGTTCATCTAAAAGAATTGAACCTTCTTTCGGTTTCAGTAAACGAGCCAATGAACGGAGAAGAGTAGATTTCCCACAGCCATTCGTACCGATGAATACGGTAATCTTCCCTTTTGGAATTTTAAGATTAAGCCCATCGATCACCGTCACTTCATCGTACGATAAGGTGAGCTCTTTCGTTTCTAACACCTTCATTGGTCAATCACTCCTTTAATAATAGCCTCTAACGATCTATTGGTTACGGCTTCTGTATAGCATGTATATAAAAAACGGTGCTCCAATTGCTGATGTAAAAATACCGACGGGTAAATCAAGCGGTGAGAAGACAAGTCTTCCTATTAAATCTGCGATGAGTACGATTAATGCGCCAATAAAGGCAGAAACGGGAATGAGAGCACCATACACAGACCCAACCAATTTCCTCGCAATATGTGGTGCAAGTAAACCGACGAAACCGATGGCTCCCCCAACAGAAACAGCCGAGCCTGCAAGGGCTACAGAAAGGAACAACAACAGGAGTCGATGGCGCTCGACGGCATTTCCAACACTCGTCGCCACATCCTCTCCCAGTTGCTGAATGTTTAAACTTCTAGCGAAGATGATCGAACTAGGGATAAGAATGAGGGTCCAAGGTAACAGCAGCAGAACATCACTCCATGTCGTTCCATAAATACTGCCCGTCATCCAAATGATAGCTTTGCTAGTCAAATAAATGGGACTAACGACAATCATTAACGTCGTTAAGGCTGACATAGCTGCTCCTATTCCTACTCCGATTAATACTAGCCTGAGTGGAGTAACTCCTTTTTTCCAAGCAAGTAAATAAACCGTTATGGCAACAATGAAAGCACCCACTATAGCTGCTAACGGAAGCCATTTCACACTTACCGTCGACATAAACGTAATGAAGGCTACGGCAGCAACGGATGCACCACCCGTAATCCCGATAATATCTGGTGATGCAAGTGGATTACGAATAATTCCTTGAAGTAGGGCTCCCGATACGGCCAATGACGCACCAACGAGTAAACCAACGAGTACCCGTGGTAGACGAAATGTTTGTACGATGAGAATGTCTCCAGCTTCACCGATGCCAACCATCGCTTTTACGACATCCACGGGATGAATAGTAAGCTCACCCATTCCCGTACTGAACACCATCACTACAAATGTAAGCAATAGTAAACACATCGTTATATATAAAGACTTTTTATGAATAAGCTGTGAAAATGGAATCTTCTTACTTCGAATAGGGACGTATTTCTTCATGATTTCGATAGCCCCTTTCGCGCAACGTAGATAAAGAACGGAGTCCCAATTAATGCCGTCATTACACCAATCGGCATTTCCTTAGGCATAGCGATAAAGCGAGCTCCAAGATCGGCAATCAATAATAGGTTTGCTCCTAATAACGCACTATAAAGTACGACCCATCGTAGGTTAACACCAACTAGAAAACGAGAGATATGAGGAATGACAAGTCCGACGAAACCAATTGGGCCCGCAACCGACACAGCGCTTCCAGATAAAAGTATAATGATGACTCCAACAGAAAGCTTAACGAGAACAGTTCGTTGACCTAGTCCCTTCGCAACATCTTCCCCGATCATAAGTGTATTCATCGGTTTTGCGACAATAAGAGCTCCGATCCAAGCCACTACCATGTAGGGGAGCACGGAAAGAAGTACGTCCAGATCACGTCCCGCAACCGATCCAGCTAGCCAAAACAACACTTCTTCTAACGCTTTCTCATTCACAATCAATAGGCCGTGCGTAAAGGATGATGCCAATGCCGTTATTGCCGCACCTGCTAACGTAAGTTTGATCGGCGTTAAACCATCTCTCCCGAGTGAACCTAGAAAATAGACAGTTGCACCGCTAATTGCGGCCCCAATAAAAGCGATCCACGTATAATCCGCTAAAGAGTTAACAGAGAAAAACGATACAGCTACAACGATGGAAAATGCTGCTCCTGCATTAAGACCGAAAATCCCAACATCCCCAAGTGGGTTACGTGTAAGTGCTTGCAATAAAGCCCCCGCTATACCCAAGCTTGACCCTACCGCTGTCGCAATTAAGGCACGCGGTACACGAACTTCCCGAATAACGATGTGTTCATTTGTGCCATCGAAATCGGTGTAAGCTTCGATCGCTGTTTGCCAGCTCGTATCCATCACTCCGTAGACAATGCTCGTTAAAATAAAACATATAAGAAGGAAGAGACCAATCAATAGTCCGATCAACTTAAGTAACTTATTTGAAAAAATAACATTCATTTATAAATCCTACTTCCATCCATATTACACAACTTCTAATTCTACTCTATCAGTGTACGTTGAATGAGAATGAATGTCAATGAATTTGAGATTCATTCTCACCTAACTTTTTTTGTCAGAAATAATGGCTTGACAAAAGGAAAAGAGAAGGTGTAGGATGATAATCGGAAATGATAATCATTATCAACTTGGAGGGAATAATCACATGGTCATTCGCACAAAAGGAAAGACTCTCTTTACTATTATCACTGTTATTTTATCTCTAGCTCTCGTACTAGCTGGATGTGGGGGTAAACAAGATACAGCTAATAATAATTCAGGAGAGGGCTCTACTCAAGCTCCAGTAAAGGAAGAAGCATACGTCGTTAAACATGCGATGGGAGAAACAACCGTTCCTAGCACACCGAAAAGAGTTGTTGTGTTAACGAACGAAGGTACAGAAGCTGTTCTCGCATTAGGAATTAAACCCGTTGGTGCCGTTAAATCATGGACAGGAGATCCGTGGTATGACCATATTAAAGCCGACATGGTAGACGCTACAGTCGTTGGCGATGAATCTCAACCAAATCTAGAAGCGATTATTGCACTTAAACCTGACATCATTCTTGGTAATAAAATGCGACAAGAGAAAGTATATGAACAGTTATCTGCGATTGCACCGACCGTTTTCTCTGAAGAGCTTCGTGGAGAATGGAAAAACAACTTCACTTTATATGCAGAAGCTTTAAACAAGAAAACAGAAGGCGATAAAGTAATGTCCGATTGGGCTGGTCGCATTGCAGAATTCAAAGAAAAAGCAGGAGATAAGCTATCAACGAAAGTTTCTGTCGTACGTTTCATGGCAGGGAAAACGAGAATTTATTATAAAAACACGTTCTCTGGAATCATTTTCTCCGAGATCGGTATTGCTCGTCCTGACTCCCAGAATATCGATGATTTCGCTGCTGAAGTAACGAAAGAACGAATTCCTGAAATGGATGGAGACCTTCTCTTCTACTTTACGTATGATACTGGTGATGGTGAAGCAAATAAAGTTGAACAAGAATGGATTAACGATCCCCTTTGGAAAAATTTAAATGTTGTTAAAAACAATAATGCCTATAAAATTAGCGATACGATTTGGAATACCGCCGGCGGTGTGAAAGCGGCCAACCTTCTACTTGATGATTTAAGTAAATACTTCTTCGAATAAAAAATGTTTTTAAAAAAAGAAGCTATGCCAAAGGGCATAGCTTCTTTTCCATTATAGCAGATATCGATTGTTAGAATAAATCAATAATAAAGTATGTTGTCGCTGCAAGCATTGCGGAAATTGGCAATGTAATAATCCAAGTAAGAATGATCTTTCGTGCTACTCCCCATTTCACTCCTCTTACCCTCTTCGCTGTACCGACACCCATAATAGCAGAAGAGATAACATGGGTTGTACTAACCGGTAAACCCATCGCTGTAAAAGAAGTAATAATGACAGCTGATGAAAGGTCAGCCGCAGCACCATTAACGGGTTCAATCTTCATGATTTTTCCGCCAACGGTTTTGATGATTTTCCAACCACCAACAGCCGTACCTAATGCCATCGCAATCGCGGCAGAAAGCTGTACCCATAGCTGTATTTCCATCTCACTTTGGAATCCACCTGCAACGAGTGCAAATGTAATAATCCCCATCGCTTTTTGTGCATCGTTCGTTCCATGGCTGAACGCTTGAAATGCGGCCGTTACTACTTGAAAGGAACGGAAGCCTTTGTTCACTTTATGGGGTGAAGCCGGAATCCCTTTTAATATAAAGCGGAATAACGACATCATGGAAAATCCTACGATCAATGCAATGACAGGTGAAATGATTAGTGCTTTGAAAATGTCGATGAATCCATCCCAATTAATTCCGTTCAGTCCGGCAGCAGCTATAACGGCTCCAGCTAACGACCCAATTAGCGCGTGCGAAGAACTACTAGGAATTCCATAAAACCAAGTGATTAGATTCCACGTTATTCCTGCTATTAATGCCGCGATAACGATAACCATTCCGTTTTCAAGTTCAGCCGGGTTTGCTATCTTTCCACCAATCGTTTTGGCGACCCCTGTAAATAATAAAGCTCCTAATAGATTCATGAATGATGCTAATACAATCGCCACTCTCGGCGAGAGCGCCCTAGTCGAAACAGAAGTCGCAATTGCATTTGCCGTATCGTGGAAACCATTGATAAAGTCAAACGTTAATGCTAGAACAACGACAATGATGATAATCAATAAACTTGTTTCCATAGATTAAAGCTCCCCATTATATTCGTTTTTTGGGTTTTTCGGACCGCAACTTATGAATTTCTCATAATAATCGTCTCTAATTGATCCGCCACGTCTTCACAACTATCAGAAACACGCTCCATTATTTCATAAAGTTCCTTGTATTTCATAATGTGAATGGCATCATTTGATTTTTGAAATAGGGTCCGGATGCTTGTCCGAAGGATTTCGTCTCCGACGCTCTCTAGGTTATTGATTTTAACCGTAAATTCACGAATTGCCAACAAATTACGACTACGAAGAAGGTCCATTGCTTTAAGAATTTCATTTGTTGATGCCTCAATGTTTTCACCAAACCTAGCCATGAACTCATCACTTTGATTAATGCTATACATGTAGAAACGAGACGAACATGCTTCCATTCCGTCTAATACATCATCAAGGATTACAGCTAAATTAAGAATATCTTCTCGCTCAATTGACGTGATGAAGGCTTTATTTAAAGCATGAATGAGATTATGAATGTATGAATCTCCTTTGCTTTCAAATTCCTTCATCTTTTTAGTGAAAACTTGTACACTTTCCTCAGATTCAATTTTATAATGATTGAAATATTTAGCAGCTTCATGAACATTAACTGCGATTTCATATAGCGTTTCGAGGAAGACATCTTTCTTTTTAAAGACCATGGTTTCACTCCTATTGTAAATGTTTGGTTACATCTTTATTAAGACACACCACTAACATACTCTATATTAGCTTACGACAAATTTCAACCGTTTACATGAACTTAACAATTTCTTAACAAAGTACGTTTAAAAAGGAGGATAAATAGGGCCGAGTAGTTCAAGGCGTGGTAGTCTGAATCTAAAAAAAAGGAAAAATCTATATATAGATCTTTCCTTAGATTGATATTAATCGTGCACGACTTCCCAATTATGATTAACCGTAGCTTCTATCGTTCTACGTTCTAAAATATAGTTCGCGATCAATTCGGATACGTCGGTCGGAATGTCTAGGATAACAGGTTTATCTTTGAACATGAGATAATCTCCACCGCCACCTGCGCGGTAGTTGTTCATGACAACGTCGTAATCATGATCCATCTGGAGAGGCTTTCCTTTATAAGTAAGCACGACAACTCTTTCCCCGAATGGACGGGAGATGTTAAGGCGATATTCGATCCCTTCCCACATATCATAATTATAGTGTTGTGGTTTAGGCATATAAAACTGCGGATTCACTTTTATTTCTTGACCATTGTACGTATCAAAATAAGATGCTGTTCGCTCTAACGCATCTTTAATATCCTGTCCTTTAATTCGGAGTACGCGAAGCGTGTTCGGATATATATAATTTGAAACAATATCCCGCATCGTTACATTCGGGTTTAATCCTGGAGATTGATTGTCAAATAAGGCCGTATTGGAAATATCCACTTTTCCGTATTCCAGTTGAACCTTATTAAAAAATTCAATTAACGCATTATCCTTCGTACGGATGTCAATTGGATCTTTAACGAGCATATCTCCTTTGATTTCCCCGATCGGTTGATCCAACCATTGTTGTGTTTTTTGTTCATAATCTTGGGTCATTTGGATCACATTTTCGTCAGGAGAGACTCCCTCTACGGAAAGAAGCTCCGATTCTATCTGTACAATGTGCCACCCTTCCTTATGTCTCTCTAACGTGAGATTAACCTTCCCCACTTCTCTACCTTGATGTCCAGGCTGTACGATTGTAACCCCATTGATTCGTTTACCTGCGATAGAACGGTGCTGGTGTCCAGTTAAAAGAACGTCAATCCCCTCGACCTCCTGGCATAATTGATAGCCTTGGTTCTCTCCAGTTAGCTGTTCAGTTGGTTCACCCGTATCAGGGTCACGTTCAAAGCCACCGTGATAACAAACAACAAGTACGTCTACCTTCTCTTCATCCTTGAGAACCTTCACCCACCTTTTCGCAGAGGTTACAGCATCAATAAACTCAACTTCTTTAATATGATTGGGGTTTTCCCAGTTAGGGATATAATGAGTTGTTAATCCAAGAAATCCAATTTTCAATCCACCCTTGTAATTTTTAACGACATAAGGCTTACCGTAATACGGTTCATCCGTTCCTATTTTTACGATGTTCGCTGAAAGCCACGGAAACGTAGATTCCCTTATCGCTTTTTGCAATATATCCTGTCCATAATTAAATTCATGATTTTCGAAAACCGCGAGATCATAGTTTAAGTAGTTACACACATTGATCATCGGATTAGACGGCTCATAATCCATTCGAGCATGGTAATATGTAAGTGGCGTTCCTTGGATCAAATCCCCGTTATCGATGACGATAACATGTTCAGATCGCCTACGTTCCGCCTTAATAATAGAAGCTACTTTTGCAAGCCCAAGTTCATTTACTGTGTTGTTCCCATAATTAATTGGAAGTATGTTTCCGTGTATATCGCTTGTTTCTAATAGTGTAATGATGATTTGTTCGTTATTCCCTTCCAATGCTTTCATCCCTTCCGTAAGTCCTTGTCTTTATTGAATATATCGTTGCACAATTATCAGTCATAAGCAACGGACTTTTCAATATTTAAATATTATACTAAGAGGAAAAGAGGTGTTTTCATGTCACAACATCACTTTATTCTTAAAGCCACATGGAACGGTGGTTTACATGGTGAAGGCATGATTGAATCAGGAAGTTTATCAAGCGTAATATCCGTACCGAAAGAATTTAACGGACCCGGTACGGGAACTAACCCAGAGGAAATGCTGCTCGGATCAGCAGCTACATGCTATCTAATTACTTTAGCTGCAATGCTTGAACGAAGAAGCATACCTGTGGCTAGCTTAACATTAGAGACTGAAGGAATCTTATCTAAGACAGGCGGTCTTCATTTCGAAAAAATTATTCATCGCCCTCATATTCAATTAGCTTCGAATTGCACAGAAGAACAAGCGTTAAAAGCTCATGATTTACCCCGCCGCGCAGAAGATTCATGTATGATTTCAAGAGCGATACGCGGTAACGTTGAGATTACAGTCGAATCCACGATTACGTAAATCAATTGATTACAATCTCTAAAACTAAAACCCCTTTCTTAGAAAGCTAAGAAAGGGGTCGTTTGCAATTATGGTAAGGTAATATAATACGGTTGATTTACTCTTATGACCTCGTACGGTTTATCAATCGGAATGTCTTTTTGAATGATAAATGATTTCCTTGGAACGGTCTCTAGCAAATCAAGTATTGAAATTGATGATTCGGATGTTTTATTTATACTTCCTATATATAATTTTACATCCTCTAACTTCCCTTCACTTAAACCAATCACTTCATGGGGATTGTTGCGTAGGACGGCATAACGTATCGAATCTGCGATTACTCTCATATTGTACAAGTCGGTATTCGCTTCTGCCTCTGCTATTTGGTTTATCACAATAGGCGTGCTTACTCCAGCCAAAACACCGACTATGGCAACAGTAGAGATTAGTTCTACGAGGGAAGCGCCTTTTTGATTCAAGAATTGTTTTGAATCGTTCATCTTCATTCCTTCTTTACGATCAAGATATATGTCACCATTATCGTCAACAGTGTAGTCTTTCATACTGTAATGATTGTGATAAAATAGATTTACCATCAAAAGACAATGTAGAGGTGACTAAGATGAACTTTAATGGATTTGAAGAATCAGATTTTACGTTATTCGACATTCCAGGTTTAGAAGAAAGAATGGACGTGTTAATCAAACAGCTACGACCGAAATTTGAGCTGTTTGGCAAAGAGCTCTCCTCCGAGTTAGCATCGATTACAGGAGAGGAAATGTTCCCCCATGTCGCTAAACATGCTCGCAGAAAAACGAATCCTCCCAACGATTCTTGGGTTGCATTTTCCAGTAATAAGAGAGGCTATAAAATGTTGCCTCACTTTCAAATCGGGTTATGGAGTAGCCACGTATTCATTCAATGGGGAATCATTTATGAATGTTTGAATAAAGAACAATTTGCTAAACAACTCATAAAACATGTAAATAAAGTTAAAAAATCAATTCCGAACGATTACTATTGGTATAAAGACCATATGAACCCCGAAGGAATTCAGCACCTAGCCATGAAAAAGAATGACTTCCTAGAATTGGCCAGAAGATTAAAGGAAAATAAAAACGGGGAAGTTATGGTAGGATTAAACATCCCGAAAGAAGAAGCGATTAACATGAGTGGACAAGCATTTTACGATCACGTGTTAGAAACATGGAGTAAGCTAAACGAATTGCATTGCATGAGTAATTAATAATAATATTGATAGGAAAAAGTACTCATACAAAAGTAAAGGAGAACTTTTATGCCTAAAGTAGATAAAGGGTTAAAAATCGGCGATGTCATTCCTACATTCACACTACCATCCGTAGAAGGAAGCGTTTATACCCAAGATGATTTAGTAGGAAAAATAACACTACTCTATTTCATGAGAGGAACGTGGTGACGCAATTGTAATAAGCAGCTGGGTCAGTTGCGCAATGACTATAATCAATTTCGAACGAAAGGCGTACACGTGATTTGTATTTTTGGACAGAAGCAATCGGTAGTGGCAAAGTATGTAGAGGAAGAAAAGATTCCCTTCCCGATGTTGATCGATGAGTCGCGAAATGTCATTAAACAATTTGATGTTTTTCACACTATTGGTATAGATGCGTTCCGCATCGCCTATCCAAGCTTATTTCTTGTTAATCCAAAAGGAAAAATCTCTTTTGTCTACGTAGGAAGTAATCAATATGATCGCCCTTCTAAAGAAGTCATTGAAGTAGAAATTGATAAACTTCGTCATGAGATCGGATAGTTACATGTAGGATAAATAAGAGAAGGAACAGTAATGATGACTACTGTTCCTTCAAACTAAAGACGTACATATTTCTTGAAAGTACTTCATAAGAGGTTTTTCTTAAATCGACCTACTACTGCTTTAATCGCGAAATAATCGACTTCCTCAGGTAGTTCTTCCTTGATCGGCTTTAATTTCTCCGTACCCACTTTTTCAATTGCGCTCATAATTAACGTTTCGTATTGCTCTGGAATAATGGCTCTCCAGTCGATCTCATGCCCTTCCAGTCCCGACCGAATAATATGATCTTGAATCGTCATCGGTTTTAAGTTCCGCAGCTTCACGATCTCATCGATCGTTCTTCCATCTTGATACAGCCTGAAGCTGACAAGATGACTAGGGGTTTCGTCATCTTCTGATCCTGCAACTTGCATTTGTGTAACTCTGTTGTTTTCTTCAGAATAGCTTTGCAGGATTTGTATAAACCGATTCCCGTAGCTTTTTATCTTCGCTTCTCCTACACCTTTAATGGAAAGGAGTGACTTTTCATCCGTCGGACATTGTTCACTCATCTCACGTAACGTGCTATCTGAAAAAATAATATACGGCGGAACTCTCTCTTGATCGGATATTTCTTTTCTTAACACTCTCAGTGATTCGAACAACGTTTCGTTTGGAAGTTGTTTCACCGATCGTTTTTGAATCTTCTGTAATACTTGTTTCCCCTCTTTAAGCACACCTACCGCTTCTGATTTCAGCTTTACGACAGGATATTGTCCTTCCGTCAAATACAAATATCCTTCGGCAATCAAGACATTGATCATATCGGTAATCTCTTTTTCGGTATATTGCTTCATTACTCCATAAGTTGGAAGACTATTGAACCCGAACTGGAGTACCCGTTTATTTTTCGAGCCCTTTAATACTCCAGCTATAAGTGTTCCCCCATATCGTTCTTTCGTTCTAACAATACAGGAAAATATTTTTTGAGCATCCTCAGTAATGTCGATCACCTCCCGCTCATCTAAGCAGGAACTACAGTTTCCACACGGTTCAGAGTCAACTTCAGCGAAATAATTCACAATATAATTTCGTAAACAGCGGGATGTATGGCAGTAATCGGTCATCACTTGCAGCTTTTTGTATTCGTTCGTTTTTCTGTCTGGAGAAAGGAGTGTCTGTTCAATTAAAAATTTCTGAACTTGGATGTCCTTTGGGGCAAACAACAGTATACATTCACTCGGGTCTCCGTCTCGACCGGCACGCCCTGCTTCTTGATAATACGATTCCATCGTTCTCGGCATGTTGTAATGAATAACGTATCGAACGTTCGACTTATCAATTCCCATTCCGAAGGCGTTGCTTGCGACGATAATGCGGATATCATCGTACAAGAACATCTCTTGACTTGTAGCTCTTTCTTCATCACTGAGTCCGGCATGGTACTTTCCAACGGCAAAGCCTTTTTTCTTCAAAAACTCGTATAGATCATCGACTTCTTTTCTTGTTGCCGCATAAATGATTCCAGCCTGCTCACGGTTACTGTCTAAATAATTCAAGATGTAATCACGTTTATTCTCGCCCCGGACAACGGATAAAGCTAGATTTTCACGGGCAAATCCGGTTATGAATACGTGGTTTGGCGGTATCGATAAAAGACTTACTATATCCTGTGTTACCTCTTCAGTCGCGGTAGCGGTAAATGCGGTAACGAGGGGCTTGGTAAGCAAACTTTTAATAAATCTAGTAATCGAACGGTAGCTAGGTCGGAAATCATGGCCCCATTGGGAAATACAATGTGCTTCATCGATGGCAATCAATGAGATCGGGAGGGAGAAAAGTAGCGATGTGAATGACTCTGTTTCCAACCTTTCGGGAGCGATATACAGTAGCTTGTATTCTCCCTTAGCTGCCTTATTCATTCGCTCATTCGTTTCCTTATAATCGAGTGAGCTATTAATAAAGGTAGCCGGGATTCCCAAACTGCTTAGCGCATCAACTTGATCCTTCATTAAGGAGATTAGGGGTGAAATGACCAACGTTGTACCCGGTAACATAAGGGCAGGGATCTGATAGCAGATCGATTTCCCACCTCCGGTCGGCATAATCCCGAGTGTGTCTTCCCCTTGCAATATGCTCGTTATGATTCTCTCTTGGCCCTCTCGAAATGAGGAGTATCCGAAGTATTTGTTTAATAATTCCTGCGCTTTCTGTAATGAGTTTTGCAATATCGTTCTCCTCCAAAAAAATGTTATCTATCTTTAAGAGTGTTTTATAGGCAATATTCATCCACGATTGAATGAACTGCACCTGAAACTTGAAGCTCCGACTGATATAAATAAATACGATCAACGATCCAGTTGGTTGAAACTAATCCTGCCAAGGATTCATTTAACTGCGAAACATTTATTTTACCACGAGGTTCACGAGCGAGTGTAATATGTGGTTTGTATTCCTTGTTTCCTTCATTATAACCGAACGGGAGTAAGCTCTGGGCAATATTTCGCTGAAGTTTTTGGAGTAACTGAACTTCTCCACCAACTCCCAACCATAACACTCGGGGCCGCTGCTCGTTCGGGAATACGCCTAACTGACTTAATTCTAGTGAGAAAGGAGTGAAATCTACAACAGATTCCTTTATTGTTTCCTTTAGATGTTGTATTTTCTCCGCCTCAATTTCTCCAAGAAAGTTCAACGTGAGGTGAATATTTTGTAAGGACTGCCATCGTTGGAATACGACCTGTCCTTGTAAACGTTGTTGCACTAATTGAACAACTTCTTCTGCTTCTTTTGAAAGTCTAATGGCTGTAAATAGGCGCACTATTTCTGCCTCCTTTGTTTACTTTATATTCGAAGAATGTAATCCTCATTTAAATATCAGAATATCATAACTACTCTCCGATTCAAAAAACATATAATCACGAATGATCACTTGTAAAAATCGATTATCATTCGGTTTTTCTAAAAAATACCCTTCCCTTTTTCATATATCTGCGTTATAATCGTTTTCATAATAAATTCTTCATTACTTAATTAAATAGCTTTACTCGTATAATAGTAGGAATATGGCCTACAAGTCTCTACCGAACTACCGAAAATGGTTCGACTACGGGTGAATCTAATAAATGAATGCTCGTTTTACTTTGTGCATTGTTTATTAGCGTTCTGTCATTTCATTAAGCTTGAAAGACAGTATTCACTTCGTTTGTTGGGGGATACTGTTTTTCAAGCTTTTTTTGATTTAAGGATGTGTAAAGACATTTCAAGTAGCAAGGAGGGGCCAGATTGAAGCTTTTAAAGCAGAAAATAAAAGAAGAAGGAATCGTTCTCTCGAATAGCATTCTAAAGGTTGATTCATTTCTAAACCATCAAATCGATCCTCAATTGATGATGGAAATTGGGAAGGAGTTCGTTTCACGGTTTTCCAATAGCACGATTACGAAAGTGCTCACGATCGAATCTTCGGGAATCCCTCCAGCGATGATGACCGCTCTAAAGCTCAATGTTCCGGTTATTTTCGCTAGGAAAAAGAAATCGTTAACGTTGAAGGACGATATATACGTATCCGAGGTCTATTCCTTTACAAAGCAAGAAACGAGTGAAATTACCGTCTCAAAAAAGTTTATTAATGCTGACGACAACGTGCTTATCATTGATGATTTTCTTGCAAACGGACAAGCCGCTCTTGGTTTAGCCGGAATTGTGGAACAAGCAGGGGCGAAAGTTGCAGGGATCGGGATTGTCATTGAAAAAGCATTTCAGGATGGTGGAGAACGCTTGCGCCAAGCAGTGTATAACGTTCTATCACTAGCTAGTATTTCTTCATTAGAAAACAACGAAGTTCAATTTATAGAGGAAAATTAAACTGGTTTTAAAAAGGCATAAAATCATAGGAGGAGATCAAAATGAAGAAAAACAATCCGGGTAAAGTTTTATCGTTAGGAATTCAGCACGTGTTAGCCATGTACGCTGGGGCAGTAATCGTACCTCTTATCGTTGGTGGTGCATTGAACTTAACACCTCAACAGTTGGCGTATTTAGTATCCATTGACTTATTAACTTGTGGTATCGCGACATTGCTTCAAGTTTGGAAAAATCGCTTTTTCGGTATTGGATTACCTGTCGTACTCGGTTGTACGTTTACAGCGGTTGGACCGATGATCGCGATAGGAAATCAGTTCGGAATGTCAGCGATTTACGGTTCGATTATTGTAGCCGGACTGTTCGTTGTATTGTTTGCAAAGTATTTCGGAAAACTGTTAAAGCTGTTCCCTCCTGTTGTTACAGGTTCAGTCGTAACGATTATCGGGATTACGTTAATTCCTGTTGCGATTAATGATATGGCTGGTGGTCCAGGAAGTCCCGAATTCGGCCAACCTGTTAATTTACTGCTCTCATTCGGCGTATTAGCTATTATTATCGTGCTTTATCGCTTTACGAAAGGCTTCGTACGTGCGATTTCAATCCTACTAGGTATTATCGCTGGAACATTGGCTGCTTACGTAATGGGTAAAGTAGACTTCTCCCCTTTAGCTGACGCATCTTGGTTCCATATGGTAAAACCATTTTACTTCGGGTTACCAACGTTTGAACTATCTGCGATTATAACGATGATTTTAGTCATGATCGTAACGATGATTGAATCGACAGGTGTATTTCTAGCTCTCGGGAAAATTTGTGATAAAGAGTTAACGCCAGAAGACTTAACACGCGGGTACCGTTCTGAAGGATTGGCGATTATACTGGGCGGAGTTTTCAACGCTTTTCCGTATACGACATATTCACAAAACGTTGGGCTCGTTCAGTTATCAAATGTTAAATCAAAAAGTGTGATTTATGCTGCGGGTGGGATGTTGGTGGTGCTCGGGCTCGTTCCAAAAATTGCAACACTGACGACACTCATCCCGACAGCGGTATTGGGCGGTGCAATGGTCGCGATGTTCGGTATGGTCGTCGCTGCCGGAATTAAAATGCTAAGCACGGTCGATTTCAATCGTCAAGAGAACTTACTCATCATTGCTTGCTCCGTCGGAATTGGTCTTGGTGTAACGGTACAACCCGAATTGTTCGCTAAGCTACCACAAAGCGTTCAAATTCTAACCGATAACGGCATCGTAGCAGGTAGCATTATAGCGATTTTCTTAAACCTTGTCTTTAACGTAGGTCGCAACCGTAAAGCGATTGACTTTAAATCTCCAGTACTCAAAGAACAAAACGTATCGTAAAGTACAGGGTAGTAATTTAGCTATCATAACAACGCTCCTTCATCAATAGATGAGGAGCGTTGTTTGTTGATTAACTATAGAACTGCTGAACGATGAGGATAAAGTGGATTTGTCACTATGCTATCTCTTATGGTAAATTATATTATTGTAATAGATCTCACATCATATAGTATAGATTACGAATGGAGGCAATAAAGATGAGCGAACATAAACCATTTCGAATTTTATTGTATTATAAATATACACCTATTGAAGATCCTGAGCAGTTTGCTGATGAACATTTGAAGTTTTGTAAAGAACTTGGATTAAAAGGACGCGTTCTCGTTGCTAAAGAAGGGATCAACGGTACGGTTTCCGGAACGGTTGAGCAAACGCAGGCATACATGGATGCGATGCATCAAGATCCCCGCTTTGCAGACTTATGGTTTAAGATCGATGAATCGCACGGACATGCCTTCAAAAAGATCTTTGTCCGTCCAAGAAGCGAGCTTGTGACATGGAGATTCGAAGAAGACGTCGATCCGAATCAATTAACCGGTAAACATTTATCTCCAAAGGAGTTTTATAAAGCATTACAAGAAGAAGATACAATTGTCATTGATGGACGTAATGACTATGAATATGAAATTGGGCATTTCAGAAATGCAATAAGACCCGATGTCACTGCCTCTCGGGAATTCCCTGAGTGGATAAGGGATAATTTAAGCCAGTTCAAGGATAAGAAAATCTTAACGTACTGCACGGGTGGGATTCGTTGCGAGAAATTATCTGGATTTTTATTGAAAGAAGGATTTAATGATGTATCCCAGTTAGAAGGCGGCGTTGTTACGTATGGAAAGGATCCAGATGTACAAGGAAGACTATGGGATGGGAAATTATATGTTTTTGACGAAAGAATATCTGTCCCCGTTAATCAAACAGATGAAGATGTCGTTATTGCGAAATGCCAACATTGCGGCACAACAGAAGACCGCTATGTGAACTGTGCCAATCCTTGGTGTAACAAGCAACACGTATGCTGTGAAGAATGTGAAGAGACCTATATGCGCTCGTGTTCAGACGAATGCCGCGAGCATAAAGACAACCGTTATAAGATTGAACTAGAGCTTGAAAAAGCGGAAGACAATCAAGACCAAACTGTCGGATAAATCTAGAAAAAAATAAATGAAGTACAAATAAAGACAAAACACCTATGGATCAATTTATCAATCCTCGGTGTTTTGTCTTTTTTGTATAGGTTAAGAACGCCTGTCACTGTCTCGCATAGTGTAGAAATAGGCAGGTGATAATGTTGAATACACCGTTTAACGTTCAGCAAAATGATAACTGGTTGATCATTGAGGATAAATCACTGATCTCTTATTATTCCGTTGCTTTTATATGGAACGCAAAACCCGTAGGAGTGTTTTTTAAGCAACCCGTGTTTTATGTAAATTTGTCGAATATCAACTCCGGTCCGCACGAGCTCATCATCATGGTACGTGCAATGAATGATCCATTTTCCTATAGAATCTTACAACAACAAATTATATATAAAGCAAATGAAGAGTTTCAATTGAGTAGGCAACCAGACCGTTCGTTTCAAGCTGGCGATATACTTGTCGCAAGTGATAACATGGGAGGTTTACCCCCAGGTTACATGGGTCATTCGGCAATCGTTGTTGGCCCAAAGCATATTGTTGAAGCCCCTGGAACAAACATCCCGATTCGCAAAGCGACAATTGCCCAGTTCCTACGTTACCATTCCATTCACGCTCATTATCGACCTGTTTCATCAGAATTAGGTGCAAAAGCTGCGCATTATGCGGTTGAATTATATAAACAATACAAGCATAGTGTTGAAAACGGAACGAATCAATTACAATTCTCCCTATGGAAAATTCAAGCATTGAATGACCCAATGAAATATATCTATTGTTCTAAATTAGTGTGGTTAAGTTATTTTTACGGTGCGAATTATGAATTTCCTAATGATTATCTTTGGTTTGCCCCTGAAGACTTAGCAGAGATACTATCGGAAGATGATCAATTCAAACTCATGTATAAGCATCCTGAGTTTGGCTTTAAAATTAACGTGTAGATAGGGCTGAAAAAGATCATTCACTTCGCCAGTTCATAGATAGCATGAGCGTAAATACTGATCGCCTTGATAAGGTCGTCTATTTCCGCATACTCATCTTTCTTATGGGCAGTCATTTCTTTCCCAGGAAACACAGCTCCGAAGGCAACTCCATATTTCATCGAACGGGCATACGTTGCCCCACCTGTAAACAAGAGAGCCGCTTCTTGACCCGTCTGTTCTTCATACACCCGCTGCAATGTTTGGATCGAAGGATGGTCCTTCGGAACATGATGGGCTTTCGATGTTCGAATGTCCTTAATAACCCATCCTATCGTAGCCAACATGTTTGTGAGATTAGGTGTAAGCGCTTCTGGAGTAACGGTAGCTGGGTAACGGATATTCAATTTAACAGTTGCTTTATGATCAAGGTCGTACTGAAGTACGCCCGCATTTACCGTTAGTTTCCCAGTAACAGCATCCTCACACGCCATCCCGATATTCACACCGTAAAAATCATCGTGTAATACATCTGTCAATAGTCGTAAAAATGATTGAGCACTTGCTTGGAACGTGTAGCATTTCAAGAACGATGCTAGCAGGAATCCAGCATTAATCCCTTCGAATGGTTCCATTCCATGGGCTGCTTTCCCTTCTACGTTCAACGATAAGGTGTTATCTCCCCGCTCTAGTTTACCCTCTACATTGTTTGACTGTAAAAATTGGTTGAAACTATGCTCTATTTCTTCGAAGGTTGAGACTTCACCCCCTGTATCTATAAAAGAAAGAATCGCCTTTGCCTGATCTGGCACCATATTCACCCTGTCACCGGCTTGGAAAGATTGCAACACCCAGTCACTTAGAGAATCCTCTTCGTTCTTTTCAGCAAGAACGAGTACCGGATTGATCTGCCCCTTCTCGGCATGTATGATCGGAAAATCCGCGTCAGGTGAGAATCCAATTTCCGGTAGCTGTACCAATTCAGCATATCGTTTCATACAAAGCCAGCCGCTTTCCTCATCGGTTCCAATGATTAGACGCACCTTTTTCGATAATGGAAGCTTAGCGTCGCGGACCAGTTTCAACGCATAATAGGCCGCCAACGCGGGTCCCTTGTCGTCAATCGCACCTCGCGCATAGATTCTACCACCCCGAATATTCGATTGAAAAGGAGGTGTTGTCCATCCATCTCCCGCCGGCACAACGTCGACATGGGCTAGCACGCCTACTTGTTCTTCACCCTCACCAAGCTCGATGTAACCCGCATACCCTTCTAAATTCTTCGTCTTAAAGCCGTCTCGAATGGCCCCATCCAACATAAACGCTAACGCATCTGCCACTCCTAATCCGAACGGTTTTCCTTCCGACGCTGTCGTCATATCTTCGATACTATTAATGGATAAAAAGCGCTGTAAATCGTCAATAAATTTCTCTCGTATGAGCCCAACTTGCTCTGACCAATGAATATTCATCTATCTTCCCCCTACAGATATTGCACTTTCATTCCTTTATTTAATAATTCTCTATTCTACTTAAAATGCCTGTTAATCCATTGGATTTTCCGATAAAATAGTGAAATAAAGGGGGCTGGTATGATTGTTAGGAGCAAAAAGCAAGATAGACATCGAGTATACCGTTGACGTTTTAAAGGATTTAGTATCGATTCCAAGTCCATCCGGTAATGCAGAAATGGCCATTCAGTATGTAGCATCATTTATGGAGAAGCACGGTATTCCTTATTATCTCAATCGTAAAGGTGGTCTCATCGCAACGTTAAAAGGAAGAGACGATAAAACCCACCGTATGTTAACCGCACACGTCGACACGTTAGGTGCGATGGTGAAAGAAATAAAGTCGAGCGGGCGACTAAAACTCTCGATGATTGGTGGGTTCCGTTGGAATGCTGTTGAGGGGGAATATTGCACAATTGAAACAAGTGATGGTCGGACGTATACAGGTACGATCCTTACGAACAAAGCATCCGTCCATGTCTATAAAGACAAAATTGAGCGCGATGAAACGACGATGGAAGTACGAATTGATGAAGTCGTTAAGAGTGAAGATGATGTCCTTGCTCTAGGGATTGAAGTGGGAGATTTCGTTTCGTTTGATCCACGTGTTGAAGTAACAAAGAGTGGCTTCATTAAATCAAGACATTTAGATGATAAAGCAAGCGTTGCCATTCTCCTCTCTCTATTGAAAACGATGAAAGCAGAAGGAACAGAGCTTCCGTATACTACGCATTTCCTCATTAGCAATAACGAGGAGATTGGTTATGGCGGTAATTCTAACATCCCACCTGAAGTTGTGGAGTATTTAGCGGTTGACATGGGTGCGATCGGCGATGGTCAGACGACAGATGAATATTGCGCTTCGATTTGTGCCAAAGATTCTAGTGGACCTTACCATCCACGCTTAAGGAAAAAACTTATTCAATTAGCAAGGCAAGAAGAAGTCTATTACAAAGTCGACATTTACCCTCACTACGGTTCTGATGCGAGCGCTGCGATTCGTTCTGGACATGACATCGTCCACGGTCTTATTGGTCCGGGAATTGATGCCTCCCATTCCCATGAACGAACACATAAAGATTCTTTAGTAAATACCGGAGCGGTTCTTTACGCTTACTTGCTTTCTGAATAGAGGTGCAGAAATGAACCCATTCGTATTTGCTTGAAGCGAAGCACAAAAGCAGCTCAATACGAGCTGCTTTTTTCGTGTAATCTTATTCAAAGGAATGGAATCCTGTTTTAAATGTTTCAATTAACTCCTCATTCTCATCCATCGTATAAATCCTCGCTGGGTTCTGATTGTTGTCATAATCCGTATGACTCCACCATATCGCTACTCTCAGCCTTGGATAATTCTTGATATGGTTGAACATACTCTCCACCCATTTGACCTTATCCCCACCTACAGAATTCGAACCAAATTCTGTAATCATTAATGGCTTTTCAAACAAAGTAACATATTCTTCATAAACAGAATCATAAATTTCATCAAACTCTTCCCAAACTTCACCGGGATAATAAGTTCCCGTATTATATCCTGTTAGTCCTACAATATCGACATATTCGTCGCCAGGATAATAATTCAAATAGTGGTTCCATTTAAATGGAGGCAAATCCGCATCGTTCGGATTCCACACCCAAAGCATATTGTCGACTCCATTTTCCTCAAATATTTGGTAAATGTGCTTCCAGACTGCCGTATATAAGTCTGTATCCTTGGAACTGTAAAAGCTTGAGTAGACACACCAATCGCCATTCATCTCATTGTTCAATCGGAACAAAATCGGATGACCGAAAGATTTAACGTCTTTAGCATATTGGGTAAAATATTCATCGTGCTTCCCTTGTAGGATATCGTATATAACGCTAGAATTGTCCTGTCCATAGAACATCGTTTGCATCGTCAATTCAACGTAACGCTTTTCATTATAGGCAATTTTCATCGCTTCCAACGGAAATCCTGTATTCAATGATTGATAACGAATGATAAATTGAAATTTATAGTCTACCTTGCTTTCTAACTGTCGTAGAATATCCCACTCTACATCAACAGGCTTCTCACTATATACTCCCCATTTTAATTGATTGCTGTTAACGAAATAGTCATTGAATAGCCTTTCTGTTTCTTCGTTCCGATTCTTATCCGTAATTTTAAACTCTTTATCTATTTTAGCTGTACCCTTCTTTACGAACGTTTCAAAGCTATTAATAATCTCCATTTCATTCTCAATGGGCTTGGTTGACTTCATTAAAATAGTATACGCTTCATGGTCATTTTTGATAATCTCTGCACTTACGTAATAATTGCGGTCGTTCTCTACTTTCGATAGCTTGTCTCGACTCCATTTTAATAGATGGGTATCTGATTCATCTACCTTAATCGTTGTATCCAATTCTACATTGTGATCTTTCTTATTTTCGATGAATTTATTAGAATACCCCGTATAAGATTGGGTTGTGCCCTTATCTTTAAAATAATCATAGTAAATTTCAATCTGCATTTCTTCATCACGAATAACCGTTTTTATCGCAGACAAAGTGTCATCTACCTTCATTTGCTTCGGGTAATTAATTTGATACCCGCTTACTTCATCTTTGTATTGATTGTACTTCTCTGGATCCCTCGTCTTCGTTTCTTTACTTTCATCATTGAAGTAAACAAAACCACAAATGAGAATGATAACGAGAAGTAGTCCAACTCCGGTTTTTTTCATATTAACTCCTTAATAAGTAATTTTCTTGGTGCGTTACAAATCGATACTATTATGAACTATATTTCATTATTTTGCTAGTCTTTGTATCGGGATTCACGCTTTTACCCAACAAAAAACAGCCGTAGAAATCACGACTGTTAATATGGAAGGTTATCCTACATTACATATAAAAACTATTGAGGTTGAAAAAACGTACTAAAAATTTCATTCCACGGCATTGGTTGATCGTTAGGAATAGGTGGTGCTCCAGCCGTTCTTTGATTAATCGGCATTATCGGTTGTTCGAATGTGCTCACAACACTTGGGGTTGAGAAAATACCAACGACTTTAAGCGTGTCAGAACCGATATTACGAACATTATGAGGTACCATTTCCGGGATTAATGCCATTTCACCTTGAGAAAGTTGACCCTTCTCTTCTCCTAACGTAGCTTCAGCTGTTCCTTGTAAAACAAGCACAACCTCTTCAGCACTATCTTGATGTGTCCCGACCGAATATCCAGGCTCGAGTTCAAAGTAAACGACGGAAATTGTTTCCGTCCCCGTCGCTTTATAAAATGGAAAAGCGACTTTTGACTTTACCGATGGGTCGTTTTCAATCCATCCTTCTAAAAAGTGTAGCTTATTAAGATTTGCTGTAATCATTAGTATTTTCCTCCTCAAATATTCTTTCATTTCTAGCATATTGCGTTAAAGTTCTATATATTACTCTCAAAAACCTTTGTAAATAATGGAATTTTTGAAATTTATTTTACATAGATCACACTACTTAAATAGCAAAAACCCCTTCCTTAGTCATTCAAAGAAGAGGTTTATAAATCTACTTTTCAGAAGGTTGATAAGAAAGGCTATCAAATAACTGATTTAACTCTTGCTTCGTTAAATCTCGCCACATCCCTACTTGTAAACGGTCCAACTGAATGTTCATAATACGTACACGCTGCAGCCGACGGACCTGGTACCCAAATGCCATACACATACGACGAATTTGACGGTTCAGCCCCTGTGTAAGAACAATTCGAAAAACCCGCTCGGATACTTGAATTACTTTGCATCGTTTCGTTACCGTTCCTAATATTCTTACTCCGAGAGCCATTCCCTCTATAAATTCTGAAGTAACAGGCTTGTCCACCGTTACGATGTATTCCTTCTCATGGTCATTTTCAGCTCGAAGAACCCGATTGACAATATCCCCATCATTGGTGAGGATGATCAATCCTTCTGAGTCTTTATCAAGGCGCCCAATGGGAAATATCCGTTCTGGATGATTGACAAAATCAACGATGTTTCCTTTAATATGTCGTTCTGTTGTCGACGTAATTCCAACCGGTTTATTTAAAGCAATATAGACAGAGGACTTTTTCGTTCCAATTCTTTTTCCGTCCACACGGACTTCATCGCCACCTTCAACTTGACTCCCAAGTTGGGCAACGATGCCGTTTATCGTGACGCGTTTCGCTTCTACTAATTGATCACCTTCACGTCTTGAACAAAAACCTGTTTCGCTAATATATTTGTTGATCCTCATGCTCATCACCCCATGAAGTATGCTTTTATTCGTTACGATAGCATATAGGGAGATGAAAGACAAAAAAAGAGTAGACCTAATTCAAATTTATCATTCTAAATCGAAATTGGTTAAATTAAAAATACACAATGCCTAACAAACTTACTGTTTTTTGAAAATCTAAAGCAATGAAAGCCCTACCTCTCTTCCATCCTTACGGCTCCGAAGACCGTGCCAGTGTGAATTAAAGTAACAAAAGAATAAACATGCAAAAACCTTTTTCCAAACTCAATTTCTAACTTTCATTATGACTAACGGGAAAATTACAGGTAATTAGAAAAATAGGAGTTATAGATGAATTTCGTGAGATAATTCTGGTTTTTCGAGGCATTAAAGAGGTTACTGTACTTTAAAGCAAGATAATACCAATATATTATTAAGTCTACTTGTTTATTATACACGACTAATTACTGGAAATCAAATCGACGGAAAATCAAAAAAGAGGAATCCTGAAAAGGACCCTCCTATTTCTTCACAAAAACCATCGTATGTTCTTCAATAATTGTTTGCGCTGTTTTCGTCAAAGCCCTCACCTGAAACGTATAAGGCGTTGCTAATTTAACGAAATTATCGGTATAACGGTTAATATAGACAAATTTGGACTCTTCGAGGTTCCCATTACTGTATCGATTGACTTCGTATTTAGCCGCTCCTTTAACAGTATCCCAGACGAGCTTAACTCCACCACTTTCTTGTATAGAGCGCAAGTTTAATTCATTTGTTGATTGAACGAAGCTAGCACTTTTAAGCTTTTCGGCATTTTTATTCGGTTTAATCATCTCAGGCTTTGACTCATTGTAACGAAGCATTCTGCTTTGTGCGAGTTCCAAAAAGGACCCCGCATCTCGGCACTCCTCGGGAAATGTCGCTGCTCCTAATTTAAGCTTATAGGGAAACCGATCTACATTATCTTTAATATGGTTTAATAGCTTCTGAATAACGACTGGAGTCCCTTCCTTATTCGTAAAAGGTAATATAATCATTAGTTGGTTACCAAATTCAAATACAGTATCTACAGACCGATATATGTGAACACAGTCTTCTTTTAATTTTGTCAACATGCCTAAAAGATTGTTATTCATTTCCCCTTCAGCTTGATTTTCCTCATTGATTGAAACGGTAAGTACACTGACCGAATACTTACCTCGAGTTGCACGGGCGACTTCTGAGTTAATAAGTTCATTTACGCTAATCGAGACCATCTTGCTTGGAAGGAGATTACGAATACGTTCTGTAAATTCATCATAATTGATCGGTTTTAGAATGAAATTAACGGCACCGGATTTTGTTAAAGCCGTTAACGTATCTTTGCTGAACACTCTAGAAATAAAAACGATCGGCAGATTATGTTTAATGCTTTTAATTCTTTTATTAAAATCTAAACACTCTGATTCACTATTGTTACTGACAATAACAATATCCGTTTGCTCTAAAATATAGGCATCCGAGAACATCCTCTCGGTTGATTCGTAGTCATAGACGTTATATCCCATTTGAACAAGCTTTTTTTTCAACATAAATCTAGCGATTGAGATTTCCTCGATTAAAAGAATGTTACTCATCTGCTTCCCCCCATTACAAAAAAACACTCTATAACTAGAGTAGCATTTTTTCACACTCATTGGAATATGTTGGTTCGATATAATTTAGAATCTTTCGGCAATCGATAATGGATGTTATACTAAACATATTATTCTATGGAAGCAGTGAGGCTAATGATCATAAAGAATGAGAGAGGCTTGACGTTAATTGAAGTACTAGCAGCTATGGCCATTCTAAGCATTATAGTCATTGCTTTTGTAAATATATCCGGTTATATGACGCTAGCATTTAGTAAAGGCGATAGCGAGACGGAAGCAATTCGTTTGGCGGAGAAAATATTAACAGAAGAAAGAAATAGGATTGATTCTTTATCAACGAGGCCATCAGTAGACTATGAAAAGACAATACCGGTTGTAAATGGTTATGTTGTTACGATAAATGAAACTGCTTTGGTCAATAATCCAAGCTATAGCCAACCCTTGCCTACTGGTTTAACTAATCATGTTTCTGTGCAAGGAGTTGTTCTTTTGAAAAATCCTAATTCTGTTCCTGTTCCTAATATCGATGACCCTCGTTTATTAACCGTTACCTTGTCTTGGGGGGATACACCATGAAGAACGAAAAAGGTGTAACTCTCGTTGAAGTGTTGGCCACTCTCACGATTCTTTCGTTAGTTTTAGGCGTTGGGTTCATGTTGTTCTCGTCTGTCAATTCACTTTGGACAAATTCTGTAGATAAGTATACCCATACATCTAACGTAAATTTAACATTAGATACGATTTCAAAAGAATTAACTGAGGCCGTTACCTTGAGCCTCGTTACTGCAAATGAGTTGCAGTTTATTACGTTTGATGGCGACTATTTGTCGCTAGAATACAATACAGTGGATGATACGTTAATTCTTTATGAATCTGCTACAAATGCCTTTAATAATGATTATCAAATCATTACTACCGAGCAAGTTCTTCAATTCAGTATTAAGGATTCCAATAGAGAAACTTTAACAGCACCTACCCCTATTACAATTTTAAATACTCAGTTATTTTATTTCTCGGTAACTATTGAGGATCCTAAAGTTACTGCTAATGGAGGAACTCAAACACCCATTGACATTCTTATAAAGCCATTTAATAAATAATTGTATACACTACTACGTAAAATGTCCTCCACAATGTGAAGAACATTTTATTTTACGTTAATGAACACAAAACAAAAATTAGTACAATTAATTACAGACGTGGATCGTACTGCTACCTAAATTCCCACTTGATACATTATTAATCTTTCGATCCATTAAACCGCAAATACTTCCACTTGCTAATGTAGCTATTCCACTCTTATTCAACCAGAGATCATCCACGTAAATATTACCAATTACATCTGGATTTTCAGCATCAGATAAGGTAAAGGTTATATTTCCTGTATTTTTCAAGCTATTAAGCGTAGCATTCTCAGCGTAAATATTTCCACCTGCTGTAATTGAAATGCTTCTTTCAGCGGTCAGAACTGCATCACGTAAATATACATCTCCTGTAGCAACAATATTAATCTCACTATGTTGGCTGTTACCTGTTCCTGTTAAATTAGAACCAGAAATAACAATGTCACCTGCAGAAGAATTTAAAGTTAGTCCCGCACCCGCACCCGTACTGGAGGTCGTAATACTAACTCCTGGTTGGATCGTAATTCCCTGATCACCGCTTAGTGTAATTCCACCAGTTGTATCATATACTCCATCTCCATTTTCCCCAATTCCTGTTCCAATAATAATTTGATCTTCATTGGCAATTTCATCTTCCATTCCTACGTATTCTATATTCCCTTCCTCGTCAACGATAATAACGACGCCGTTGTCAGTAGGAGGAGCCGATGCGGAGAGAACAGTTACAGTCGGGACTAAGCTCGGTAGTTTACCTTGTGTTTCTGCTGAAATAGACAGAACATTGCCACCGGTTAATGCGGGAACCGATATGGAGAAATTCGCTATCCCATTATTATCATTATCAGAAGCACTTCCTTGACCTAAAATTGGGTCTCCAGTACTGGGATTACCGTCATCCAGCCTAATAATAATCGATGCATTGGTTTCAGCAACTGTACCACTTACTACTGTATCCCCATGTCTCGGAATAGGGTTAATTATAGGCGTTGCCGTCCTAGCTCCAGCATCAGGATCATAGACAGTAACAAGCTTTTTCTCATAAAAAAACGTTTCATCTACATTTCTTACATAGTCTCTATTTAGATCTCCAGCAATTGCAGAAGTAACAATATTATATTTAGCATTAATGGTAATTGTTGTTGGATCAACAATTCTATTACTCCAATTAATATCAGTTTCGCTAATTGGTACGACATATTGCAAATAGTATAGTGTATCTCCATCTGGTAATTCAATTTCCCGAACTCCATAATTCTCTACCTTTTTAAGATAATTCAACTTATCCACGATCGTAGTGGGATAATTCATATACGCCTGCATCCCGCTTATCGCTAAGTTCGTCGCCTTTTTCTCGTTCTCGCTTTTTAAACCGTGTAACTGAGCCGTTGACGTCATCATTAACAAACTCGGTACGAATATCATCAGTACGAGCAATATCATGATGGTGTAGGGAAGGCTCCCTCTTTCGTTACGAATGTAGGTAAACATAGGAGAACTCCTTTACATGCTTGTATGATAAATAGGTAGCATAATATCGACGACTGTCCCTTTATCTACCTCGCTATCAATATTCATGCATCCTTGATGGTTTTCAATGATTTTATGACTGATCATCAATCCTAAGCCGGTTCCTTTTTCTTTCGTCGTATAAAAAGGTTCCCCTAATTTAGACATTCTTTCTTTCGGAATTCCACAGCCGTAATCAACAATTCGTACAAGTATACGATCTTCCATTTGTTTTATCCAAACATTGATTTTGCCCCCGTTTGGCATCGCCTCTAATGCATTCTTTAGCGTGTTAATAAACACTTGTTTCAACTGATTTTCATCACATTCAACTAGTACGTTTTGTAAATCATTTTTCAAATCTATTTCAATGTTATTCATATTCGCTTGAGGCTCAATGAGCGCAATCACATCTTGCATAATATCGTTTAAATCTTTCATTTTAAAGCTAATTGCTTGCGGTTTTGCTAATACTAACATTTCACTTACAATTAATTCAATACGATTAAGTTCAGATGTCATGACGTCTAAATATTTTATATTCCCACTTTCTCCATTCTTCATGAGGTGAACGAATCCTTTTAGAGATGTAAGTGGATTCCGAATCTCATGAGCCACACCTACAGCCAATTGTCCTGCAATGGCAAGTTTCTCAGACTTTATCATCATTTCTTCTGCTCTTTTATAGTTTTCTAGATTCGTAGACATCGTATTGACACGTTCAGATAATACACCCAACTCGTCCTTACGATTCAACGATAGTTGAGCTCCAAAGTTACCGTCCGCAATTTCGTTCACCTTTTTGAGAATACGATTAATCGGTTTTACGATATAACTAGCTAAAATATAGCCACTACAATAGACTAACATTAACACGCCGATCGAGATCATTATATGAAGAAGCACTTGTTTGTTTAGTGCCTCCTGGATAATGCTATAGTCCGTAACTACCCCAATCACATAAGGTCTATTTGTTATTTCGGGTATGAAGGATTTATATACTTCTTTCCCGTTAATCGTTGCATGATAGCTCACAATCTGCCCTGTTGTTACCGATTCCCTCACACTTTGAATATCTCTTTTCTCATTGTAGCTATAGGTTCCGAATTGAATCTCCTTGTTCCCTACTTCAATGAATTTTTGACCATTTTGTTCCGTATAAATGGCTGGATAACCAAATGTCTGAGGATTGAAGCCTGTAATCTCTAGTAATACCTTACTGTTTTGCAGAGCTTTATCTACGATTGAATCAGGTCCAATATTACGAATGAAATCCACCATTTGTTTATCTCTTACATAGGGATTAATGATGTAATCCGTCGTCCCGTCAAAATAATATCCCCACTTATCAAGATGATTAGGATCCGAAGTGGAAACGTCTATCGGTCCTGACCAATAATTAGGTAGCTTTTGCCCTTCTTGAATCGTAACGTTTTTAAGTTCAAACAATTGTTGAAATGCTGTATACCAGTAACCCCATTCCTTCGTACTTAAATCTCTCTCTTTCGGATCAGAAGATCTTACTCCTTTAATATCATCCTTTTCTTGTTTCAGTAGGGTTATATATGAAATACCAATCTTCTCACTTAATTCTACCAATTGCTCATTCGTTACTTTCTCAATGTTAGGGTCTAAGGAGAATTGAGCTGCAATGGCAGCCACACGTAATTTCTCGCCTATTAAGTCCTCAACGAATAGAGAACTGTATTGGGCGTGTTCAATCGCGATACTTAACTGTTTAGCCAGTGTAGTCATCTGCTTCTCTTGGTCTTCACGGAGGAGATCTCTCGTAGAGTAATAATATAGTGTATTATTTAATAGTAGAATAGCTGTAACAACGAGGGAAAATATAATGGACAACTTTTTCTTCAGTGACAAACAAAACCCTCCGTTTAAATCAACTAGTCACAACCTATATATCGATACACCTTCCAATTCGATTATTTTTTTAAAAATCCTGCATTGTACATTAAAGAACATACAAACAAAGACCTTGAACTGTGGTCACAGCCCACGTTCAAGGCCTTTGTTTACCTTATTAATTATTACTTCATCTCGTTATAGTTTCTGGTTTTCCGTAATCTTCCCCGAATGTATCCACTGTCATTTTTTTAATTTTCTGATCCACTAATGGTTTATTATTCGCATTTCGTTCTACATTCACAATTTCATCCGCGCTTTCTATTCCTTCTATTACTTTACCGAAAGAAGCGTACTGTCCATCTAAAAATGTAGAATCTGCTACTACGATAAAGAATTGCGAACCCGCTGAATTAGGGTCATCTGATGTTCGAGCCATTGAAATAACGCCTCTCTCATGCGAAAGGATGTTTTCAAATCCATTCGCCGTAAATTCCCCTTTGATAGAAAAGCCTGGATTTCCCATTCCCGTACCTTGTGGATCTCCACCTTGTATCATGAATTCAGGAATGACTCTATGAAAAATTAATCCATCATAAAATCCGGTTTCGATTAGGGATATAAAATTCGCTACCGTGTTAGGCGCGATTTTCGGATAAAGCTCGATTTTTATTTTATTACCATTTTCCATCTCCATTGTCACGATCGGATTGTCCGTATTGGTTTCTCCTGAGCCATTACAGCCGACAATGGATAAAATGAGCAATAATACGATGGAAAGTGTTGCAATCTTGACTATTTTCGTTTGTGCATTAAACTTCATATACATTCTAGCCCCTTCATGTTCGTGAGTTGCAAACTGTTTTGTGACATTCGTAACCTCTATGATGTGACTTTTCTCACCTACCTATTTTCATTTCATTGATTACAATAATAACAAGAATCGAAAAATAGTAAAGGAGGAAACAAATTGAAATTACTTATTTTTCTTCACGTCCTTGGAGTCATCCTATTTTTAGGCAATATTATTACAGCTGCTTTTTGGAAAGTAAGAGCAGAGGTGAAGAAGGATTTGCGATTACTTCATGAGACTGTTAAAAACGTCATGCTTGCTGATTATATATTCACCTTACCAGGAATCGCTCTTATTCTTATCTCTGGACATCGGATGGCCTACTTGTCAGGATATTCAATCTTTGATGTAAAATGGTTAGCGATTTCTTATTCCCTCTTTATCTTAACAGGGTTAATCTGGTTATTTATTTTACTCCCAAGTCAATATGCGATGATTAAACATAGTAAACAATCAATAGAAAATGGAGCTTTAATCCAATCCTATAAAAAAGCTTCTATGATATGGAATATATTTGGCATTATTGCAACGTTGATTCCTATAATCATATTATTTTTCATGCTATTGAAGCCACATTAATAACAACATGAAAGAAGGGACCTCACAAAGGTCCCTTCTTTCATGTTGGATCATTATTCAGCTACTGGAAAAAACTGCGGTAAATATTCTCGGTGTGCTTCTAACATCTCATCTAATATGAGCTTAGCCGTTCGATCGGATGGAACTAGTGGATTAATCGTCATCGCAACCAATGCTCGACTGTAATCTCCTGTTACGGCCGCTTCTATCGTCACTCGTTCAAACGATTTAATCTGCTGAACAAGCCCTCTAACTTCTACTGGTAAATCTCCGATTGCAATCGGTACTGGCCCTTCTTTCGTAATAATACAATTAATTTCTATAGCGGAGTCATTCGGAATACTCTCAATCGCCCCGTCATTCCGAACGTTCACCGTTTGAACGTCTCTCTTGTCGTTGTAGATTGAGTGTATCAAGTTACATGCTGCTTCGCTATAATAGGCTCCGCCCCGTTTCTCCAATTGAGGTGGTTTTATAGAAAGTTCCGGATCTTTATACAGTTCAAATAGCTCTGCTTCTACCTTTTTCACTACTTCAGCTCGAGTCCCTTGCTTTTCTGCTGCTTCTTGCTCTTCTTCTAACATAAGGCTCGTTTGATAATAGTAGCGATGATATGGACAAGGTAGCACTCCTAATCCTTGAATAAACGTTGGATCCCAACCGAGGTCAACAATATTCTTCATCGTTAGCCCTGATTCATCATTTCCGCCTAAGGAACGGAGTAACCGAACCGTAATATCTGCCCCATCTAAGTATACGTGTAGTCCGTAAACCATATGATTAAGACCAGCGAAATCGATATGGACTCGCTCACCCTCTACTCCAAGCACCTTTGCTATTCCCATTTTCATTCCGATCGGGACATTGCATAGACCAACGACCTTCTTGATGTTACTGTAGCGGAGCACGGCTTCCGTCACCATTCCAGCCGGATTAGTAAAGTTGATGAGCCATGCATGAGGACAAAGCTCTTCCATGTCGTTACAAATGTCTAATATGACAGGGATCGTACGAAGTCCTTTAAACAGTCCTCCCGGTCCATTTGTCTCTTGACCGATTACACCGTATTTCAACGGGATCTTTTCATCTAAAGCCCTGGCATCCAGTAGTCCGACTCGAAGTTGGGTTGTGACGAAATCGGCATCCTTCAATGCTTCACGTCGATCTAGCGTAAGATGAATCTCCATCGGGACGTTCGCTTTTTCCACCATTCTTCTTGCAAGTGCACCGACAATGTTTAACTTTTCTTGCCCTGCTGGAATGTCGACTAACCATAATTCCCGAATCGGAAGTTCATCATAGCGTTTAATAAACCCTTCGACAAGCTCTGGTGTGTAGCTGGAACCTCCACCAATCGTGACAATTTTCAAACCATTCATTTCCCCCCACCTTCCCTTACTTACTTAGTCTCTCGTATAGTTCAACAAATTCTGTTGCCATCTCTTTCACCGTTATACCGTTCATTAAATGGTCTTGTGCATGAACTAGCAGTAATGAAAGAGTCGTTTTGTTACCTGCTGCTTCTTGATGAATGAGGGAGGTTTGTACTTTATGGGCTTTTGATAATTCTTCTCCCGCTTCATTAAGAGCCAGTCTCGCTCCTTCATAATCTCCTTGCTTCGCGAAGAAAATGGCTTCCATTGCGGAACATCTCGCATTACCTGCATGAATGATCAGCTGAAAAATGATTTCTTCCATGTTTTCCATTGTCAACACCCTTTCGAACACTAACCGTGCAACACATAATACTATTCTGACGTAAGCTGTTTGTATGAAATAAGTTCAATGTTTCGTTCATCTATGGCGTCTCTTACACGTGCATTCGTGAGGATGGACAGTTCCTTAGAACGTTGATGCACATAAGAACTTCCTTTTAGTAAAGATTCATCAACATAGGCAGGATGACACATCATTTCTACTGTTGTATGATTCCTGACATCATCCAGTCCTTCAATAAATGAATCGACGCTAATATTGTCGCCATAAAATTGATATAGAAATGTACTCGTTGAAAAAATCTTTCCGTAAGGAGTACTCTCTAATGCAATTTTTCGAAGAGGAAGTGAATACCTTTCTGCTAGTTCTAATACTATAGGCAATACCTTCTCATGGGAGTGGACGTGATGATGGCTGTCAATGTGCGTAGGTGCTAAACCAAACGAGTAGAATTTCTCTAATTGAGCAGAAAGCTCTCGTTCGATATCCTCTACATTGGCATACTTCCCCAATACATTTCGTCGATGAAAGTATCCATCTTCATCGATTAAAGAAGGTACGTGATCATGAACCGGGCGACCGCAAGTTAACACGAAATGAATACCTACTCCTAATCCCGGGTTATCTTTAGACAATTGCACAGCATGCTCTACACCAGGCATATTTACCATCAGTGTTGCTGATGATACGACCCCATACTGATAGGCATCGACAATGCCATAGTTAACACCTCTCGAATAACCGAAATCGTCGGCATTTACGATGAGTTTCATTGTCATCACCCCTTGCTATAAATGAAATCGAGCAATTTTAAGATCTACTTTGTTCCTCAGCTAATTTCTGGCGATCCCATATTCTGAAGAATGGATAATAAATGGCAGCGCAAATGAGGAAATTTACTAATTGCAGTATACTTCCAGATAATTTTCCGCTTGCTAGAAATCCACTTATGAGGAATGGAGTCGTCCAAGGAACCGCAACCCCGTTCGGCCTCGCCACAAGCCCTGTTGCCATCGCGAAATACGTAACAAGGACAAGTGCGATTGGTGTAAGAATGAAAGGAATAATTAACAATGGGTTCAGTACAATCGGCATCCCGAACGTAATCGGCTCGTTAATGTTAAATATTCCAGGCCCGATTGCCAACTTTCCTAAGCTCTTCATTTGTGCACTTCTCGCCCATAGCAACATAATGATGACAAGAGCTAGCGTTGCACCTGAACCGCCTATATAAATCCATAGATCGAAAAACTGTGCTGTTATGACATTTGGAAGCTCTGCACCTTGATTAGCTTGATAGGCAAGCCGGTTCTCATCCATAAGCGACAACCAAATCGGCCCCATAACTCCGCCAACGATCGCAGCACCATGAATACCGGTAGACCATAACAGCTGGACGAACATGACAGCAATTAAGGCACCAATTAAGCTTCCCCCTAATGCACTTAATGGGATACTTAGCAACTGTCCAACGATGTTGTGAACGCTTTCAAAACTAGTCATTTCGATAAGGAGACGTAAGATCCAAAGGATCACAATAACGAAGAACCCCGGAATTAAGGCAACAAATGATTTGGCAACAGCCGGCGGAACCCCTGCTGGTAAGGTGATAATAATTTTCTTTTGAATAATCTTTCTGTAAATCTCAGTGGAAATAACAGCAATAATCATCGCAACGAACAAACCTTGGCTACCCATCCAAACGCCTGGAAGGACACCATCTACTTGCACAGCTGCGCTTGCTCCTTCTGGAGTAAACATAACGAAACGTGGCGTAACCAAAATGAATCCCGCTAATGAAACGGCGCCTGAAGTTAACGGATCGACCTTGTATTTCTCAGCCAGGCGATAAGCGACACCGAAACTGACTACAAGAGCCATAATGTCAAACGTTGCACCGACAGGATAAAGTAACTTTGTTAACCAAGCATCTCCAAATATACCTGCCATAAACTCATTGTAATTTGGAAAAGGTAGGAAGCCGATAATCAAAAACAACGATCCGATAATCAATAAGGGCATCGTAAGGATAATACCGTCACGAATGGCTTGGAGATGCTTCTGCTCAGCAATTCTACCCGCAGCTGGCATCACATATTTTTCTAAAAAGCTAATAAATCCCTTCATTTGATTCACTCCTCTTTTTTCATTTTCAATGCAAGTTGTAAAATGTTAGCGCCGTTCATCCTGCCATAATCAGCTGCAGGGATAATATCAATCGGTACACCCTTTGCATCTGCCTCTTTCTTAAAAAGAGCATATTTGTACCTTACCTGTGGGCCTAATAAGAGCACATCCGCTTTATCCAGATTGGTCGATACTTCGTCTGCAGATACTGCCCAGATGACAACATCCTTACCCAAATCAATAGCCGCCTGCTCCATCTTCGTCACGAGCAAACTTGTTGACATTCCTGCAGCACAACATAATAAAATCCTCATCACTTCCCTCCTTTCATCGTATAGTGAACGAATTATGGTGTAGTAATAAGAGTTAGTGTTACTAGATTATTTTCGAAAATAGCTTTTATGACATGTCTCTTAAAATAAACAGAAAATTAAAAATTAATGGAACAAAAAAAACCGTGCACAGCAAAAAGACCATCACATCGTTATACGAATGTGATGGTCTTCTTCTATTAAAACTATGATTAAATGTTAAACTTTCTCCTTGCCTTGAATTGTTTGTACTGAAAATAAACGGTACATCCGATACAAAAACCACATATCGCCATGAGAGCAGCTAGAGCTAACATTCCAGCAAACACATAGGTGGCCATTGTCCAGCCTAATCCATAGCAAATTAAAGATAGTGTGAGGAATATCATGCCTAACGAATTGTTGAACCGTGTAAGTTCATTTGCTTGGGTTTCTGCACCCGCTATCTTTCTTTTAAGAAGTGGTTTTGCCAGCTGAATAAATAAGTTAGCTTTTGACCCTAAGAACAATCCTAACGCTTGAATAACCCATAAGATTACTAACAAAATTGGAAGTTGGAATATGATAGCGAGTAGTGAAAATAAAACAATCCCTGCCTGATTCGTCTTAATATAAGGCATCGGTATTTCCTTCATTTCAATCCCCCATTCTATAAATAGAATACTACCACAATTATACATTACTAACCTTATTTGATAAAGTAGTATGTATACCTCCCACTTTAAATCAATACATTGTAGTAAGTTTTATATTAACATGTTAGAATGCTACTAATTATAGCTATATTCAAAGGAGGTTTCTCATATGAACAACATATTCGAAAGCAATCTTGAAAAATATGCAGAGTTAGCAGTTAACATCGGTATAAATGTGCAACAAGGTCAAACTCTTGTCGTTAATGCTCCCCTTATCTCAGCTGAATTCGTAAGAAAAGTAGCAAAAAAAGCGTATGAAGCTGGGGCAAAAAACGTCCATGTTGAGTGGAATGATGAGCAGTTATCTTTGATTAAATTTTTACATGCACCTGACGAAGCTTTTACTGAGTTCCCAATGTGGAAAGCGAAAGGCTATGAAGAATTAGCTAAGGAAGGGGCCGCTTTCCTAACGATTCATGCATCCAATCCGGAACTTTTAAAGGACGTGAATCCTGACCGTATTGCTACAGCTAGTAAAACAGCAGCGAAAGCGATGGAAGAATATAGTCAATATATACGTTCTGGCAAAGTAAGCTGGTCGATCGTTTCCGTACCGACTTCGGAATGGGCATCCAAGGTCTTTCCTGGATTAAGCGAGCAAGAAAGTGTTGATAAGCTTTGGGAAAGTATCTTTAGCGTAACGAGAACCGATCAAGATAATCCCGTCCAAGCATGGAAGGAACATGTCGACAACCTACAAACGCGATTGGCCTATTTAAATGGTAAGAAATTTAAGAAACTACATTATAAATCAACAGGGACGGACTTAGTCGTGGAGCTGCCAGAAGATCATCTATGGGTTGGTGGAGGATTACATAACGAAAAAGGAACGTATTTCATTCCCAACATTCCGACTGAGGAAGTATTTACCGCACCACTAAAAGATGGGGTAAATGGGGTAGTTAGCTCAACGAAACCGTTGAACTTACGTGGGAACTTAATCGAGAACTTCTCCTTGACTTTCGAAAATGGAAAAATCGTGGACGTAAAAGCAGAAAAAGGACTCGAAACGTTGAAACGGTTGATTGAAACAGATGAAGGCTCACATTATTTAGGGGAAGTAGCACTTGTACCTTTCGATTCTCCGATATCGAATGCGAATATCATTTTCTACAACACGTTATTTGATGAAAATGCTTCCTCACATTTTGCAATCGGTTCCGCTTATCCACTTTGTATCGAAGGCGGTACGAAGATGAGCAAGGAAGAGCTCGCATCAAAAGGAGCGAACGATAGCCTAACACACGTGGACTTCATGATCGGTTCTGCCGAGCTTAACATTGATGTCGAATCAGCAGATGGAACAGTAGTACCCTTGTTTAGAAACGGAAACTGGGTGATTTAAAACTCTCAAATACCTATCACAATTAAAAAAGCATGCAACACAAGTAAATGTGTCTGCATGCTTTTGGTTTAATCATAATCAATATGCCGATTAGGATTGAAAAAATTCAACATCCTTACTTTCCATCACTTCAATATAATTCTCCAGATTATCTAACCCATGAAGATTACAATTATGATGTGCGATAATCTGCTCTGCGGTTAATACTTTGTTGTCTGTAGTTGAATGAGCATCACCAACTAGAATAACATTATAACCAAGTGTGGTTGCTTTTCGGCATGTCGTATCTACACAATATTCCGTCTTGCATCCACCTACAACGAGTTTTGTGATCTCTTTAGACTTCAACCGCTCATCAAGGTTCGTTCCGTAGAAGGCGTCCGTCGCCTTCTTTCGAATAACTAACTCTCCCTTTATCGGAGAAATCGAAGGATGTATTTCCCATTCCGAAGACCCTACTGTCGCAACATCATCGTCCTGGATGTAAATAACCGAAACGTTCGCTTCTCTTGCTTTGTTAAGCATGGACTTAAGGTTTTCTAACAATAGATCTGCCTTAAATACAGGACCACGAGATCCTTCAATTAAGCCGACTTGTGCATCAATAATTAATAATGCTGTTCTTTCGCTCACTTTTCATGTCTCCCCTCATATTCAAGGAGCACTCTGGTGCACTTAACGTGTCATATGCCCCTTGTCTGTTACCTTATTACCTTCTTTGACCGATCTATAGTTAACGTTTGTGTTCATAACGATCATCCTCCTTTAAATTAAAATTTTTAGCATTGATTTTTGTCCCATAATATTCCTAGGAACACCTTATTATATAGAAATACACTCTTTATTGTAAATACCCCATAAAAAAACAAGCAGCTCATCTCTGAGCCGCCCAATAAAACACTACCATTTGTATGTCCAAAATGTCTCACGCTTCAACCAATCAAAAAACGCAGGGTTTTCAGATAGTTTCGCTTCCGCATCGGCCATCATTCCTTCGGTTTGGGAGCGGTGAGCCTTTAACGCATTCAACTTCACATCTATCACTTCATTAACATCTGTGACGATATCCGGTTCACCTAGAAGTTCAGAGCTATTAGACAATATCGCTTTACAATGAAGGACAGGGCGCTTCTCTTCAGGCATTCTTTCTACTGCACGAATCGTAGCTACCCCTGTAGCATCATGGTCCGGGTGAACACCATGCCCTGGATAAAACGTAATGATTAACGATGGATTAACGTCAGAAATAACCTCTTCAATTCGATCAGCCAACCATTCTGGATCTTCAAACTCCAATGTTTTATCTCGTAAACCTAACAATCGCAAGTCTTTTATTTGCATGATTTCACATGCATCCCGAAGCTCCTTCTCTCTGATGTGGGGAAGGGTTTCTCTGTTTGCAAAGAATGGTCTTCCCATATTCCTACCCATTTCTCCTAACGTTAGGCAAGCATACGTTACTGGTGTCCCTACTTTCCTATGTTGAACGATCGTACCTGCCGTTCCGAACGCTTCATCATCAGGATGCGGATAAATGACTAAAACATGACGTTCCATTGTGGATCTCCCCCTTTATTGTTCACATGTATTTAAAACGGAGTTGGACTTAATTCGAGTGCGACCGCTAGCTTTCCGGTTTCGTCATGGCCTGCTAGTAATAACCGACCTTTATCGTCCATTTCCCAATCAGTCAATCCTTCAGCGTACACCCAACCGAATTCCAGCTTCAATCCTACACGGTATGGCCCATTTCCGGAGATAACTCCCCTTGAATAGCGAATCAATCCGTTTCTAATATAGGCACCAACAGCAGGTCGTTTATCCGGTCCATGTGCAGCGTAAGCACCATTCGTCGTCTCAAGATGAACATACACATCCTGGTCGAGAAAGGAGTCTAATACGATTTGAACATCTTCACTTCTTATTGGTTTCATAATTCCCCTCCATTATTTCAAAAGACGTTTTATCTATCAAGAAACTATGCTTTGCTATTAAACAAATGAACAAACTCCTCGTATCCTTCTTTTTCAAGATCCTCTTTTGCAATAAAGCGCAACGCCGCCGAATTAATGCAGTATCTTAGCTTCGTTGGCCCTGGACCGTCATGAAAGACATGACCTAAATGGGAATCTGCTGCTTTACTCCTGACTTCCGTTCGAATCATTCCGTGAGCGAAATCATCTTTTTCTTTGATGGTGTTCTGGCTTACAGGTTTTGTAAAGCTTGGCCACCCGCAACCTGAATCGAATTTATCCATAGAGCTGAATAACGGTTCTCCCGAGATGATGTTTACGTACAATCCTTCACGTTTCTCATCCCAAAATTCATTTTGAAACGGCGGTTCCGTTGCATTATTCATCGTCACTTCGTATTGAAGCTCTGTCAGCCTATTTCGAAGTTGATCCTCGTCTTCGTGATACCCCCAATTTTTATGAATAAAAGCATCTCTCCCTGAACCCTCACGATACCGTTTATAATGAAAAGGTTGTTTCTTATGGTAATCTTGATGATACTCTTCTGCTACATAAAACGGTGCCGCAGGTAGGATTAGTGTTGCGATCGGTTTATCAAATCTGCCGCTTTCCTGAAGTTGCTGTTTTGAAGCAAACGCTTGCTGCTTCTGCTCGTCATTATGATAGAAAATGACGGTTTGATAGGACTGCCCTCGATCAAAGAATTGACCCCCTGGATCGGTCGGATCGATTTGCAGCCAATAGATTTGAAGTAGCTTCTCGTATGGAAAAATGGTCGGGTCATATGTAATTTGAACTGCTTCATAATGCCCTGTCGTTTCCGAGCAAACTTCCTTGTATGTCGGATTTTCTTTATGTCCACCTGTATAACCGGAAACGACGCTTACGATTCCTGGCATTTCTTCGAACGGTGTCACCATACACCAAAAACAGCCACCCGCAAACGTAGCAAGTTCATGTTGATTCCTCATATTTTCATTATTCATTGATGTTCACTCCTTTCAATTTGAAAAGACGGTATATATGTTAAATTCATATACAACGAGTATACCACTATGATTGAATCGCAACAAAAAAGGTGACAAATGGCGTCACCTTTTCATCATGTTATGGGAAATGCGTTGTGATTCCGTTAAGAGATGATCCTTTTCTAATAGTTCATTTTCTTCCCAACTAAAGAAATAGTCTTCCCACAGTACATGACACCGCAGATGATCGAGACCGAGCACAATTCCTCTAGCACCATCCAATAAGAAGGTCACACAATCCCCAACCGTAAACATGGCGTGTCACCCCATTCTAAAGACGATACCGTGGCCGCCCTTAGGATATTCCCACTTAATATTTTGATGCGGGCAGCCAATTCGGCAGCTTCCACATTCATGACATCCTTCGTAACCGACATGCATCCGTATATCTTCCCACTTATACACCTCTGCTGGGCAGAAGATCGTACAAATTTTATCAGGACAACTCGTTAAACAAACATCAGCGTCCATTACCGTTAAATGTGATTTCGTATCCGCATTAAATCGAAGTAAATATTGCTTTTCTTCTATCGATTGCACCTTACCCTGTTCGCTCATTATTTCATCACCTTCCAAGCTCGAAATACGTCGCGAGCTAATTTCATTTTCTCGCCTGCCGATCCGATATTCCGCCAAATTTTCTTTTGTTTATCCCACTTCGATGTACCATCCACTGTAAACATTTGGCTTGCTGCCTGATTCATCATTGGAATGTATTTATCGAAGTACTGTGGGAATTTATCGAAATGATGGGTGGAATCTTTATATTTCTTCATATCTTGACCGACGAAGCTAGTCATCAATTTAGTACGATACGCATCTAAAATATTTTCTGAGAAATCGCCTACTTCTTTCGCTAAAATTACCGTTTCTGCCGCTAGTCTACCTGAAGTCATCGCGAGGTTAGAGCCTTCACGATGGATCGCGTTCACGAGTTGAGCGGCATCGCCAATAACGAGTACACCATGTCCTGCAACCTTCGGCATCGAGTTATAGCCGCCTTCAGGGATGAGATGGGCTAAATATTCTTGGGGCTCGCTTCCTTGAATATAAGGGCGAATCATCGGATGTTTTTTCACATATTCAAGTAGTTCGTATGGTTTTATCTTATGCTTGATTAAGCCGGAAAGTAACGACCCAACACCAATACTTAACGTATCTTTATTCGTATAAAGAAAACCTGTGCCTAATATCCCCTTCGTTGCATCCCCGAATAGTTCAATCGTACATCCTTGGTTTTCTTCTAAATTAAAGCGGTCTTCAATGACTTTCTTATCTAGCTTTAGAATTTCCATCGTTGCCAAAGCGACCTCATCTGGCCTAAATTCTTTATGGAAACCGAGTGATTTCGCTAGTAGTGAGTTTACGCCATCCGCTAACACAACGACATCGGCATACAAATCACCATCGGGACGATCGGTTCTTACACCGACAACACGTCCATCTTCTACAATGCATTCCAGTACAACGGTTTCATTGACGAGTAAAGCTCCTTGTTCTACCGCTTTCCCGGCAAACCACTGATCAAATTTCGCACGCAAAACGGTGAAATTGTTATGTGGCTCCTGTCCCCATTCCATACCTTTATAGCCAAACGTAACGGCTGACTCCTTATCCATCATCATAAACCGTTGCTCGACGATCGGACGTTCAAGCGGAGCCTCTTTCCAAAATTCTGGGATTACGTCCTCCATCATCTTACGATAAAGCACCCCACCCATGACGTTTTTTGAACCCGGATATTCCCCGCGTTCAATAAGAAGTACCTTAACCCCTGCTTTCGCAAGCTCATATGCACAGGAAATTCCGGCAGGACCTGCCCCGACAACAATAGCATCAAATCTCTCAGACATGACTTGCCTCCTTCTCGGACAATGCTTTCTTGAATTGCTCAATGAGGATTGGGACAATCTCGAAGGCATCGCCAACGATCCCATAGTGACTAGATTGAAAGATCGGGGCATCTGGATCTTTATTAATCGCAATTATTAATCCAGAGTTTTGCATTCCAACTATATGTTGAATTGCACCGGAAATACCGATGGCAAAATAAATTTTCGGCGTTACGGTGAGTCCGGTTTGACCGACTTGGTGATGATGGGCAATCCATCCCGCTTCCACGACATCACGACTGGCACCAACGGCTGCTCCTAACGTTTGCGCTAGCTCATGAATAAGCTGGAATCCGTTCGGACTTCCTAATCCCTTTCCTCCAGCAACGATAATATCCGCTTCGTCTATATGCACCTTATTCGTTGTTTCTCGAACAATATTTAACACTTTCGTGCGAATATCTTCTTCTTTCACCGAAATCGATTCCATAACAAGCTTACCCGTCCGTCCCGCTTGTGGCGGAAGCGCTTTCATTACTTTCGGACGAACTGTCGCCATTTGAGGGCGATACTTCTTACAGAGAATGGTCGCCATAATATTCCCCCCAAAGGCAGGGCGACTTGCCAGCAGTAAGCCCGTATCCTCTTCCACATCGAGCATCGTTGAATCCGCTGTTAAGCCAGTCGGAAGATCGGTTGCTACCGCAGATGCTAAGTCTTTTCCTGTTGAAGTTGCACCGTAAAGGATAATCTCTGGTTTATGTTTTTCACAACACTCCAATAAGGCCCGCATAAACGATTCCGTACGATAATGTTTAAATATCGGGTCATCGTACACATAAACGATATCCGCTCCGTATTCAAACACGGTATCCGCTAAATGCTTTATCTTATCACCGATGATAATACCGGCAAGCTCTACCCCTCTTTTATCCGCAAGCGTTCTTCCTGCTCCCAACAATTCCAGCGAGACAGGAGCGATCCTACCTTCTTTCTCCTCAATAAAAACCCAAACCCCGCGATAATCCTGGAAATCCACTTACAACACCCCCTTGACGGAAAACAGTTCTTTCTTCTCAAGTAAGATCGCTAATAATTGTTCAACCTGCGCATTCGAATTCCCCTGAAGTATCGTTCCACCTTTTGGTTTCTCTGGTGCCCATACTTTCGAAACGATTGTTGGTGATCCTTTCAAACCAAGTTGAGTACGATCCACATCTTCTAAATCATCGACAGACCATATGTAGGGTTGATACCTTGCTGCTTTAATCATATTAGGCATAGTAGAATAGGGGATTTCATTAATATCTTTTTCAACCGAAAGTAAGCATGGTAACGTCGATTGAATCACTTCATAGCCGTCTTCCAATTTACGATGGACGATCGCATAATGCTCTTCTTGATTGATTTCGACGATTTCTTTAACCGAAGTTAGCGGGGGAATATCGAGTCGTCTAGCAATCCCTGGACCAACTTGTCCTGTATCGCCATCAATCGTCATTTTGCCACAGATGACGAGGTCTACTGGTTTAATTTTTGATATTTTGTCTATCGCCTTCGTTAAAGCATAGCTTGTCGCTAGCGTATCCGCTCCCGCAAAGGCACGGTCAGAAATCATGTATCCCTCATCAGCGCCAATTTCAATGCATTTCTTAATCGCTTTCACAGCCGGAGGTGGACCCATCGTCAATACAGACACAATCCCCCCATACCGTTTCTTTAAACGAACTGCCTCTTCAACCGCATGCGCATCGTAAGGATTTAAAATTGCAGGTGCACTCGCTCGATCCATCGTGTTTGTTTTGGGATTCATCTTAATGATTTTCGTATCCGGTACCTGTTTAATACACGCAACAATATGAAGCATCGATATCACTCCTTTATCACTTCTTTTACTATATTAGGAGAGTAATGATAAAATGCTAATATTCATGATTCTCCTTATTTTTCTTTTACTATTCCTTCCCTTATAGTTTTAATAGATTCTATTACTACTATATCCCATAGGATTTTTCTGGTAAATATATTTATTTAATTTTTCTAAAGATTTTATTAAATTAGAAATATCTATTTTTTGTGTTATTACTTTCATTTAAAAAAGAGGTGGTGTCGATTCGTCGACAGCCACCTCTACATCCTATTGTTCGTTACCTTCATTAGTTACCGATATCCCAAACAATCTTCCAACTACCATCTTCTTGCTTACTCCAGATTGATGTATATCGACCAGTACCCGTTACTTCATTACCTTCTTGGTCCTTATGTTTCCTGACGTATTGACCGTATGTAAATCCTAACGTACCGTCATCTGATACCCCTGCATCTTCAGGTGCCCACCGGAGTGAAAAGTCTGGGTTTTCGAATACACTCCCCATTGCAGTACGGATTGCTTCTTGACCTTTGATCAAATCGGGTCGTCCTACCATAATCCCATCTTCGGCAAAGTATGATGCCCATCCTTCCGCTCCTTGCTCAGACGTTTTTAGGTCAAATTCGCGGTCTAGCTGCATTAAACCTTCACGTATATCAACTTTTGTCTTTTCCATATTTACTCATCTCCTCACTTTATTGAACGGCATCTGAAAGTCGCTTACTAAGATTATACTTCTGCACCCATGAAAATTACACTATCTTTAGATATTTTTGAGAGCAAAAAAAGCGCCAAAACATCTGGCGCTTTTTTTGCTTTATATTAATTGTTATTTCTTAACCCAACCGTCTACGAGCTCACGGTTATCTTTTAACCACTTTGCAACGCCCTCTTCAGGTTTACTTGAATCATTAATGGTCGCCATCAAGGCACCTAATGAAGCATCATCCATTTGCCAATTATTCATCCACGTAATAATTTCAGGGAATTCTTCCTTGAAACCTTTGCGCGTCATATATTTAATATCTTCCGGAGCCCCGTAAATGTTCTTAGGATCTTCTAGATATTTCAAATCGTAACGAGAGAATGCCCAATGCGGACTCCATAACGTGACAACGATTGGCTCTTCAGTTTTATATGCCTTATCTAACGCACTCATCATCGCGGGATCAGATGATTCAATTAGCTTATAACTCATGCCATAATCTTCAATTGCATCACGTGTTAATCTCATTAAACTTGAACCTGGATCAATCCCGACAATGGAATCAATGCCAAAATCAGCCTTCTTCGTTTCTAATTCGTCAATGTTTGTAACGTCCATATAAGTCGGTACAACAAGACCAAGTCCTGTTCCTTCATACCATGCTTCATGAAGCTCTAGATTGTCTTTGTTCTCTTCGTAAAGTGGAGCATCTGTAGTCGGCAACCATACTTCCGGAGATAAATCGAGATCACCATTCGCAACCCCTACCCAGAGTGGACCTTTTTCCATCGACTTCAACTCAACCGTGTAGCCTTGTTCCTCTAATAGAATCTTCCACATGTGTGAAACGGCGATGTTTTCAGGCCAGTTATTCAGTCCGATCGTCACTGTTCCTTTATCGTCGTCCGATTTCCCGACTTCTGCTCCGCCTCCAGTACATGCTGTTACTAATACGAGTACTGCTGCCAGTAACAATGCTATCATTCGTTTCTTCATTAGACCAATCCTTTCATTTTCTCTATTTTTTTAAACTCTTTTCCCTTTACCAACGTTCTGTGTAATTCTGTCTAAAATAATGGCTACGATTACAATCGCTATACCTGCTTCAAATCCTGCTCCAACCTTAAGCTGTTGTAAGGCACGATTAACGTCTGCTCCAAGTCCAGGAGCTCCAATCATCGACGCGATGACGACCATCGATAGGGCTAGCATAATGCTTTGATTAATACCGGCCATAATCGTCGGCAACGCGAGCGGGAATTGTATTTTAACCAGCTTTTGTGTAGGTGTCGAACCGAATGCATCTGCTGCTTCAACAAGTTCAGCAGGAACTTGCCTAATTCCTAAATTCGTTAATCGAATCGTAGGAGGCATTGCAAAGATAACGGACGCAACCACACCCGGTACCATTCCAAGCCCGAAAAAGAAGATCGCGGGAATGAGATAAACAAATGCAGGCATCGTTTGCATGAAGTCTAATAAGGGCGTTACAATATCGCGTACGCGATTATTCTTGGCCGACCATATTCCAAGCGGAACGCCAATAATGACTGAAATGAGGACAGATGTGAGGACAAGCGCTAACGTATTGATCGTATTTTCCCAATAGCCTAAATTCAGTATTAATAACAGTCCAAGTGCAGTAAAGATTGCTACCCCAATCTTGCTCGTTCTCCATGTCAATACTACGATAATGACGATAAATACGAACGGAGGAATGAAAGCCAGCATTTCAGCCATCGATTCTACAATAAAGCCAATGATCTTCGTGAATAAGTCAAATAATCCAGAGAAATTCTCCGTTAAAAAATCAACGAAATTGGTTATCCATCGGTCTAAGGGGATTTTAGGAATAAAATCTTCCATCTTATTCACCCCCCGCTGCACGAATAACATCTTTATTCCCAGAAAGTGCCCCTAATACCGCCCCTTGAATAATGATTCCTTGAAGGCGGTTCGTGCTATCAACGACAGCAACAGGCACTTTCGAACTTGCGACTAGTTCAAATAAATCAGCCAAAACCTTGTCTCCTGCCACTGTTGAAATATCTTTCATGATGATCGATTCTAAGTCTGTATTCTCTTGAATCGCTATTGCAGCATCTTGAGCGTTGATCGCACCTAGTAATTCCCGCTTCTTGTTAACGACGTACAGGGTAGAAACACCACGTTCTTTCATCAGCTGCAAAGCGACACGTGGTCCCTTATCGATCCCGATCGTTTCGGCTCGTTTCATTACGTTCGCTGCAGTTAACACTTTCGATAAATCGACATCCTCGACAAACCGTTCTACGTACTCATTCGCAGGATCCATTAGAATTTCTTCCGGTGTTCCGATCTGCACGATATTCCCGTCTTTCATTAACGCAATTCGATCACCAATCCGTAACGCTTCATCCAAATCATGGGTAATAAAGATAATCGTCTTCTCCATCCTTTGTTGAAGATCGAGAAGTTCGTCTTGCATGTCTTTACGGATGAGTGGATCTAACGCACTAAATGCTTCATCCATTAATAAAATATCCGGATCGTTGGCAAGTGCGCGAGCTAAACCGACCCGCTGTTGCATTCCACCGCTAAGCTGGTCTGGGTAGGAATTCTCATACCCTTCCAACCCGACAAGATTTAGCGATTCCCCCGCTTTTTTAACACGCTCATCTTTCGCTACACCTTGTACTTCGAGCCCATATGCCGCATTTTCTAATACCGTTCGATGCGGAAATAGGGCAAATCGTTGAAACACCATACCCATCTTTTCACGGCGGACATCTCGAAGTTCCTTATCACTCATCTTGACAATGTCCACATCGTCAATCGAAACAACACCTGCTGTCGGTTCAATTAAACGATTAAACAACCGAACGAGTGTGGATTTACCGCTTCCTGAAAGGCCCATAATGACAAATATTTCACCCGCGTAGATGTCAAAGCTAGCCTTGTTCACACCGACAGTCATTCCTGTCTGTTCCAAGATTTCTTTTTTCGTCTTTCCTGCCTCGAGCATTTTCAATGCTGTTTTCGATTGCTTACCGAAAATTTTCGTTACGTTTCTTACTTTTACTTTACTTACTCTTTTAAGACTGTACTGCTCTTCCATCCGTTCACCTCTCTCTTTTCCTTAATTTGTCCAAGAGGCATGTAGGATGTTAACTGTGTAATTGATAATAGCGGCATATTTGTAATGTGCTCAACCTCTTGAGACAGCAGTTATATATATTGTATAAAAAAATGAACCGTTGTCTCAAACCCCATATACCGTGGTGAGCCCTCATATTTCCAGTCTCATCCAACTAAGGGCAACTCACCTGCCATATGTGGAAACATCCTGACATATGCTCCCATATTCTCCCGTATCCTAAAAGCCATAAATATATCCGAGGTAATATTGGAATAAATTGAAAGGTCAGAAGGATTTATCTCTATTATCGAGAAATGAATAATGTGGTTATTATGACTTAATGACGAAAAGGACGGGAAATTCATGCTGAAGCGACATAAGTTTTATTGAATCAAGTGGAATCATTCAGAGGGGTGACGCTACAAGTAATAGACTCAGTAACGGAAGAAATGGCCGATATCGTCCCACAAGGGTTTAATAACAACATCCGGTGGAATCTCGGGCATATTTATTTAGACCAATATTTGTGGATTCAACATTTAACGAAAGAACCGATTTCTTTTCCTGACGGTTTTCGAAAGTGGTTCGATTACGGCACGAGTCCTGTAACATGGGCCTCTGCAACGCCGTCGCTAACGACGTTAAAGGAGCTGTTAGCTGAACAGCCCCGATTCATTAAGGAAAATTATGGGGATCGACTAGAGGAAGAATTTCCTGAGACTGAGCTCGGCATGCATACAATCGCACAAGTGTTAGTTCGAACGATTTTTCACGAAGGACTACATATTGCAGCAATACAAGGCATTCGAAGGTTTGTTTAACCCTACAGCGAAAGTATCGTTTCTTTTGTGACATGAGACAGCACCTTATTATTAGAGTGCTGTCTTTTTTTGCTCGTTCCATTCATAACTCCCATTGCATACCTTGTATCAAACAATAAAAGGGTGGGATTTCAATGCTTGGCAAAAGTGCAAAAGATTTACTTAAAGCATTAGATCAAATACAACAGGTGCAAAAACAATTACAAGAAATAGATGGTCAATTAAAAGAAATCCATTTCGTTACAGGAACGCTCGGATTTCAACTCTTTCATATGGGTACTACTGTTAATTCAATAGGTAACCATCTTGATAAGGTCGCCTTTAAAAAATAAGTAAAACTGACCAGTTTCTATTATTAATCTAACTCAATGGTTACACAATTCTACTCTCTTAACAGGATTACATGTACCTTACCAGGACCATGAACTCCTAAGGCTAAGTCCATTTCTATATCCGCTGTACGACTAGGTCCAGTGATAAAATTGATACATGCGGGAAGTCCATTAGGTACCATGGAATGTAGACTTTCCATTGCTTGGGTAAGCCTTGGTACAATTCTGCTTTCTAGGAGTATGCATAGGTAATATGGTGGTAGCAAACTTACCAATCGTCCCCGACCTCCACCGTTCAAAAGCACAAGTGTACCCGTTTCAGCTAAGCCAATGTCAGCACACGTGATTCCTAAATCAACTTTTGCAGAAAACTTCCTTAGCTCATCCTCCCCAAGGGTAACATCCCAACTTGAATTTTCTACACCGTTTGAAGAAAGTAATGAAGACAATCCTAAATCATGTAGTAATGGGTCATTCCAGAAAATGGCTGAACGTACTCCGAAATTATGTATCACTCGTTCCAGAGTAATGGCAAATTCTTTACGTGTGGTACGATCAACTTCTGTATCTAAAAGATGAAGTCTAGATATGAATTGTTCAATCATATCCTCATTCGTCATTCCTTCAAATAAATGTGAAATGGGTTTCACATTCCAACTTGGTGGTTTAACACCGGATCTCCTATCTCTCCCTAATCTATTAGAAATATTCGTAAGAAATGCTTCTTGATTTGATAGATTTACAGTCAAGCTCCTCACTCCTTTCTTTGCTTTTTCCACCAATCACGAAAAGATTGTTTTGCAGGTTGTGGGAGATCTCGAACATCCGTCCATCCTCCCAACAGACCAGGTCCATTGGTAATATATCCGTCTTTGGCGAGCATCCCTATTCCAGCATTAGCTAATTTTACTGACGCATCATATAAAGTGGGGTTACTTGTCACAATCCCAAACCCTTTGAAAGCTATTTTTTCCGCCAAAGAAGCATAACCTTGTTCCACTTCATCTTTTCGGTGTTCAATAAGTAGATCATGCAATGGAATTTTCACGGGACAAACATCTGTACAAGCACCGCACAGAGTAGAAGCATGAGGTAGTTCCTTCCAATCTTCATATCCTTCCAACAAAGGGGTTAAAACGGCACCTATCGGTCCGCTATAGACACTTCCATACGCATGACCACCAATGTGTCTGTAGACAGGACACACATTTAGACAAGCTCCACAACGAATACAGTTCAACGCTTCCTGATAGGCTGTTCCCAATAGATTTGAGCGACCGTTATCTAAAATAACGAGGTGAAACTCTTCCGGTCCATCTATATCCCCGCTCTGACGTGCTGAATTTATTCCGGTCACATATACACTAATCTTTTGACCTGTAGCACTCCTCGTCAGCATAGAAACAAGGATATCCAATTCATTCCATGTAGGAACAATTCTTTCTAAACCCATGATAGCAATATGTACCTTTGGGAGAGTTGTAGTTAATCGAGCATTTCCTTCGTTACTCACAAGCACGATAGATCCAGATTCCGCAACGGCGAAGTTACAACCCGATATCCCGATGTCAGCATGTAAAAACTCTTCTCGAAGCTCTTTCCTAGCAAACGCACACAACTCTGTTGTTTCGTCTGAAAGCTGTCTTCCAGCAACCTGTGAAAAAAGCGTAGCAACTTGCTGCCTCGTTTTATGGATCGCGGGAGCAATCAAGTGTGAAGGAGTTTCATTAGCTAATTGAATGATGTATTCTCCCAAATCCGATTCCACCACTCTTACGCCCATCTCTTCAAGATGTTTGTTTAAGTGGATCTCTTCTGATACCATTGATTTGGATTTAATTATCGTTTTTGCTTCTTTTTCCTTTGCAATACGTGTAATGATTTGAACAGCATCTTCAGCTTTCTCAGCAAAGTGGACATTTCCACCGTTTTTTCTAATGTTCGTAACAAGTTCTTCTAGGTAACTATCTATGTTTTCGATTGTATGCTTACGAATGTCGGCTGCTAGGTTTCTCCATTCTTCAATGTTACCTAACTGCAGGGTGGACATATCCCTACCATCACGTAATCGATCCTGGGCGAAGGGGATTGCTTTCTTTAAAAAAGGATCAGCAAGTGCCTTTTCAACTCTCTGGTTAAAATCAAGAGAATGTAAGCTCATCTTAACGCTTTCCTCCCTCTGCTAACACCTCGGCGACATGCATGATTTTTATATTCTTTCCCGTTCTTCGCATTCGTCCACTAATGTTCATCAGACACCCCAAATCAGATCCGATCAATACGTTAGCGCCAGTTGACTCAATGTTACTAATTTTCTCATCAACCATTCGCTCAGAGATGTTACTCATTTTGGCGGCAAACGTTCCTCCAAATCCGCAACAATCATTACAGTATGGCAACTCTTCCATTGTAAGACCTTCTACCTGGCTCAACAAAATACGTGGTTCCTGTTGTAATCCTAGACCCCGAATCATGTGACATGAATGGTGATAGGTTGCAATAGAGTCAAGTTTGGCATGAATATTCTCTATTTTAAGTACGTTTACTAAAAAATCTGAAAACTCATAAGTCTTATCAGCTAGATCCTGAGCCTTTTTAGTCCATTTAGGATCATTGTTAAACAACTTAGGATAGTAATGACGAATCATAGCAGCACAGGATCCAGACGGTGTAACAACCATTTCACTTTTTTCAAAAGCACGAATCATTTGCTTTGCTGCAATGGTAGTATCTTTATGATAACCGCTGTTGTAAGCAGGTTGCCCACAGCATGTTTGCCCCTCCGGAAACTCTACATCTACCCCAAGTCGCTGCAACACGTTAACCATACTCATTCCCACTTCAGGACTGAAAACATCCGCTAAACAGGTTATAAAAAGAGCAATCTTCATACTCATTTTCCCTCCTTTACGCTTAACATTGATAAAGATTATTAAATTGTAACGTGTTAACAGTTAACATAGAGAAGGCAAAAAAAATTATATTATCCAGTACACGAACAGGTATAATTCCGGGTGATGAAATGATTCACTCAGAGACTATACCTGATTATCTATTAGATCTATATTACTTATAGATTCAAGAGTAAATACTTCTAAACTTCTTTTAATATGGGAACGCATTTCTGCTTCCGCTTCTTTCTCATCTTTTTTAAGTAATGCTTGATAAATACGTTCATGTTCCCCTATAAAATCATGTAGTTTAGGATAGTAACCACGAATCGTATAGTTTCGTATAAAGATGACTTTAGCCTTTATTACTTCCATCAATTGAATCAAATGTTGATTTTCAGACGCCATAATGATTAAATTATGAAATTCTTGATCTAACTTACCTAATTCAGAGAACAATTTCTGCTTATTTGCTTCCCTTGTTTTCTCTATGTTCAAAAATAATTGATCTCGTTGTTTCTTAGATATTTTTTTCACCGCTAGTTGGACTGCTAAAGCTTCAAGACCCTCACGACATTGAAATACTTCCTCAAGATCTTGACGAGTAGGTTGGTAAACTTGTATAGGACCTTTATTTTGTATAATAAGTCCATCTTGCATAAGCATCCTTAATGCTTCTCGGATCGGTCCTCTACTTACACCTAGTTTTTCCGCTAGCTTTACTTCAACTAGGCGCTCACCGGGTGTAAATTCTCCTTCCAATAGTAACGTTTTAATAATATTGTAAGCTTGAGTATGAAGGGGTTCTGACTTCATTATTTGGACGATTGGATCCACCTCCTATCTAGACAAATAGACAATTTATCCTGAATGCCCTAAATAAGCTTCTTTTACCTTCGGATCGTTTATTAAATCACGGGAAGTCCCAGAAATAATGATTTTCCCTGTTTCTAGCACATACCCTTTATGAGCAACTTTAAGAGCCTGACGGACATTTTGCTCAACAAGCAACACCGTTGTCCCTTCTTGATTTATTTCTTTAATGATCTTGAAAATATCTGCAACAATGATAGGAGCTAACCCCATAGAAGGTTCATCTAATAAGAGAAGCTTTGGCCTAGACATTAATGCTCTTGCAATCGCGAGCATCTGCTGTTGTCCACCTGAGAGTGTTCCACCTAATTGATTCGTTCTTTCACGGAGTATTGGGAAACGATCCATGACCTTATCTATATCTTTTCTAATATCTTTGTCCGCTCGTTGAAATGCACCCATTTCTAAATTCTCAAGCACCGTCATTTGAGACAAAATCGCTCTTCCTTCTGGAACCAAGGATATCCCCATTCTTACAAGTTGATCGGGGCGAAGCCCAGTAATATTCTCACCCATGAATTCGATCTTTCCTTTTTTGGGCTTGATCAGTCCAGCGATTGTTTTCATGGTCGTTGTTTTTCCAGCTCCATTAGCCCCAATTATAGCTACTACTTCACCTGTTGATATTTGAAAATCGATGCCTTTTAAAGCCTGGATATTGTCGTAATAGGTTTCAACTCCCGTGATTTTTAACATGCCTCTTCATCCTCTTCCTTGCCTAAATAAGCTTCAATTACATCAGGGTTATTCTGAACATCCTCTGGTTTACCTTCTGCGATTTTCTTCCCAAAGTTAAGGACAGCTAAGCGATCGCAAATATTCATGACTAATCTCATGTCGTGTTCGATCAGTACAACAGTAATACCTAAAGATTGAATTTGTTTAATGAGATGGAATAAATCATTTGTTTCTTTCTCATTCATTCCTGCAGCTGGTTCATCTAAAAGAATGAGTTTAGGATCAGTGGCCAAAGCTCTCGCGATTTCCAGTCTCCTCTGTTGTCCATAAGCTAAATTCTCTGCAAGCGAATCTGTGAAACCTTCTAATCCAACTAGCTTTAGAAGGTGAATGGCTTTCTCTTTAATGAGATCTTCTTCTTTTCTCTGTGCATTAGTACGAAAAACACCAGACCAAACCCCTGATGAAGTCCGACAATGAGTGCCAACCATTACATTTTGTTCAGCAGTAAGATGGTTAAATAACTTAATGTTTTGGAAGGTTCTTGTAATTCCTAATTTGGCAATTTGATGGGATTCCATCAAATTAATCTTTTTCCCTTCAAATAATATCGTGCCAGATGTAGGAGGAAAGATAGACGTAATGACATTGAAAAGGGTCGTTTTTCCTGCACCGTTAGGCCCTATAAGTCCAAATATTTCACCTGCATTCACTTCAAAACTAACATCCGAAAGGGCGTCTAATCCTCCAAATATTTTGCTTACATTTTCTAGCTTTAAACTCATTACATAACCTCCTTATGGTCCACTGTCCTTTTTTTTGATTTACGCTTAACAGCGAAGCGTCGGATCATATTAGCATCTATTATGCCTTGAGGACGGAAGGTCATCATAAGAATGAGGATTGCTCCGTAGATCATCATTCGGTAATCACTTGCAAATCGCAATGCTTCTGGAAGAAGGGTTAAAAGTGTCGATCCAAGCAATGGACCCAAAATAACCTCGCTACCTCCTAGAACCGCGAAGATGAGAATTTCTACCGCTTTATGGTAACTAAAGTCAGATGGACTAATAAAGAATGTAACATGGGCAGATAACGCACCCGCCATACCAGCAACGATTGCACCCTGTGCAAAAGCCAGCACCTTATAATAAGTAATATTGATTCCCATTGACCGAGCTGCACTTTCATCCGCGCGTATAGATTCTAGTGCTCTCCCTACTCGAGATTGGCTCTGACGATAGATGAAGAGAATGAGCAACAATAGCAAAGCTAACAAAACAATGATCGTTAATGAAGCTGTAAATTGTGAGTTACTTAAATCTAGCATTTTTGGGTCAATTCCCAATTTTTTTACTATTTTCATTAGGGATTGTCCTAACTGGGAAATTCCATTCAATCCGAGAGCACCATTCGTTACTTCCAGATTATTGAATACGACACGAACCATTTCTCCAAATCCCAGTGTACATATCGCTAAATATACTCCGTTAAGTCGTAAAGCAGACATCCCAATCAATACGCCCACGATCCCAGCAATGATTCCTGCAGCTAAAATTCCGACTGGGATGGGCAAATGTAATTTTAACGTTAGGATTGCTGACGTATAGGCCCCGATACTCATGAAACCTGCTGCCCCAAGGGAGAGCTGACCAGTAGAAAGGGGTAAATACATACTCATAGCAAGCATGCCATTGATCAAGATAAAGATAAAAATTTGCATATAATATGGATTTAATAATGTATCTACCAAGGTGATTACCTCCTAAGTGACTGAACAGATCCAAATATTCCTTGTGGGCGAAGTAAGAGAACAACGATAATCATTCCAAACGCAACAGCGTCCCGATACGCAGAATCACCGTATGCCACCGCTAGTACCTCCGTTACGCCAAGAATTAACCCCCCCGCCATTGCACCAGGCACGCTTCCCATTCCACCTAGAATAATAATCGCAAGACCTTTTAATCCGACAGATATTCCGATAGTTGGAGCTACAGCGTTGGATCCAATCCCTACAAGAACGCCAGCCAAACCACCTAAAGCTGATGCGAGCATTAACGTCATAATGATAATTCTACTCGTATTCACACCTAAAATACTTGCTGTATCCATGTTCTCTGCAGTAGCTCTCAATGCTTTCCCGTATTTGGTTTTGCTTAACCATAGTTGAAGTGAAATCATGACGACTACAGCTATTGCAAAGATAATAAGTTGTACGAGGGAAATACGAATCGTTCCCCATTCAAAAGTCACATTATGAAAGGGGATTGGAAACGGCTGAGTTTCTGGTCCAAATATTTTGTGGGCCAAATTCTCAAGGAAAATAGAAACTCCGATCGTACTAATTAAAGTTGCTAGATGAGATACACCCTTTTTCCCTCGCAACGGACGAAGAGCAATCCTTTCTAGCAATAATCCCAATATCATAGTAACGATGATAGCTGCTAGTAACGCCAAGAAGATTGATCCCTTGAAATAGAGCACCGTCATGAGACCGATAAAAGCTCCAAACATGAAGATTTCACCATGTGCCATATTGATGATACCTAACACTCCGAAAATCAACGTATACCCTAGTGCTACTAGGGCATACGAGCTTCCGAGAGTCAATCCGTTGATAATTTGTTGTGCCAACATATGACTGTCTCCTTTGCAAAGCATCCTTCGGAAGGACTAACTATTTTAACAATTTAAATTCTCCACCTTCAATATGTAGGATTTTTACATCCATGATTGGGTTACGTTTGTCATCGAATTTGAATTTTCCTGTCACACCTTCAAAGTCTTTTAATTTATTCAATGCGTCTTTTAATTTATCTCGATCATCGGCCACACCTGCATCTAGCAAAGCATTTGTCATGATATAAAGAGCATCATAAGCTTGAGCAGCAAATTGATCAGGTTCTTTACCATATTTCTCAGTGAATTTTTTAATAAAGGCATCTGCCTTCTCAGATCCACCTGGATACCAAGGACTTCCTACATAGGAGTTATCCGCTGCTGCTCCAGCTTGCTTGATTAATTGAGGGGAGTTGAAACCGTTGCCTCCGATAAAAGGAACATTTAACCCCATTTCCCTTGCTTTTGAAAGGACTAATCCTGCTTCTTTATATAGAGCAGATACCAAGATTGCATCAGGCTTTTTAGATTGGATAGAAGTTAGTTGCGCACTATAATCAGTGTCTCCATCCGCAAAGGTTTGGGTTTCTACTACTTCTAACCCCAACTCTTTGACCGATTGCTCCATCGTCTTATAGCCAGAGACGGCAAAATCATTGTTAGAAGAATACATAATAGCAACCTTTTTTATACCATTATCCTCTACTGCTTTTTTAATAGCTGCAGGAATAGCTAAGGATTCTGGTAGAGCATTACGGAACACATATTCCCCGAGGTCTGTAATACCTTCAGCTGTTGTGGATGTTCCCAGGATAGGTACTCCGTTTTGATTCGCTATAGGTCCTGCTGCAAACATTTCACCACTGAGTGTAGGTCCAATAATCCCTACAACGTTATCATTATTGATGAGCTTACTAACCGTTGAGATTGCTTGTTCTTTTTTTCCTGCTGAATCTTCAATTATTAATTCCACTTTAAGCTTACCTTTATTGGCTTCATTTAACTCTTCCTGAGCTAATTTCAACCCGTTCGTAATGAATTCTCCGTATGCGGAACCACCGCCAGTTAAAAAAGAAACAACCCCAATTTTGGCTACCATTTCTTTCTGAGCGTCAGGTTGTGTTCCTGTCGGTTCTGCAGCTCCCCCACACCCTACTAACGTACCAAAGACTAGAGTAGTAGTAGCTAATACGTTAACCCACTTTTTCGAAAATAATTTCGTGATCTTCGTCTTTTCCATTTAAAAATCCCCCTATTAATAGTTATAAATAAAAAATGATAGAAATAAATTCGAGATAATCACTCCTTTCAAGACACAATTCCTTCACTAAGGTTGAAATAATTTGGAGAGAAGTTATCTTATATTTTAATAAATTACCATTGTTAATAATATTCTGTCAACTGTTAACATACTCATTTTAAACTCTAGCAAGGTTATGAAAACAAACGATGGCTGAATAATTTTTTTGTGAAATGAGTGAGTACTCGCTGTACATGTCACAACGCAGAACATATAATAAATGTGAGTACTCACTCATTTTTATATTTGGGAGGAGTTAATATGATTGAACATGCATGTATATCCGTTCAAAACGTTAGTAAAAGCTTTGGTAAAAAACAAGTGCTAGATGATATTTCTCTGGGTGTGCAACAGTCAGAAATATTCGGTTTACTCGGACCTTCTGGTGCAGGAAAAACGACGTTAGTGAAAATGATCGCTGGCATTGATATCGCTACTACGGGAACCGTCAACATTCTTGGGACGAACATGCCGAATTTGAATGTGATGAGTCGATTAGGTTTCATGGCGCAATCTGATGCGTTATATGGGGAGCTTAGTGCTAAAGAAAATCTTGAGTTCTTCGCGACCATTTACGGATTAAAGGGGGCGAAGCGTAAACAACGAATACTGCACGCCCTCGAATTGGTCCACTTAACAGATCACCTCAGCAAAAGAGTAAACGAATATTCGGGCGGTATGAAACGTAGACTTTCTCTTGCTGCTTCCCTTCTTCACGAGCCTGAAATTCTCATTCTCGATGAACCGACTGTAGGTATTGACCCCGTTCTAAGAAAGTCGATTTGGGTAGAACTGGAGCGACTACGTCAATTAGGAACGACAATCGTCGTAACGACACACGTCATGGATGAAGCCGAGAAGTGTCAGCGTTTAGGTATGATTCGAGATGGGCGATTAATCGCCGTTGGTTCTCCTATGGAGTTAAAACAACAAACGTCAGCTGAATCGCTTGAGGAAGCATTCTTAACGTTTGGAGGTGCACGAGGATGAGAGTTTTCGCTATTGTAATCCGTATTATGAGACAATTTTTCCGTGACAAACGGACATTAGGCTTAATGATTGTCGCTCCGATGTTTATTCTTTTTCTCATGAATCTTGTTTTTAACGGGGAAGATTATGTCCCTACCATTGCTGTAAGCGATGTTCCTGTAATCGTAAGCGAGAAGCTCACTGAGCATGGGGCTATTGTTAAAGAGTATACGGTAGAAGATGCTCAACTTGCTTTAGAAGAACAGTCAATCGATGCTTTTATTAAAATGGACGGTATGAATCCGACCATTACGCTTGAAGGGAGCGATCCGTCTGTGAATGGGGCGGTTATGCGGACTGTGCAAATGGCGCTACAGCAATTACAACCGAACCAGGATACACCTGAGCCAACCGTTACGTACCTTCACGGTTCAGAAGATATGGTTATTTTCGATTTCTTCGGGCCTGTTCTCATTGGCTTTTTCATCTTCTTCTTCGTCTTTCTCATTGCCGGCGTTTCGTTCTTACGTGAGCGTACGGGAGGTACGCTTGAACGATTGTTAGCCACTCCGTTACGAAGATGGGAAATTGTCATCGGCTATGTTATTGGTTTCGGCATTTTCACAACCATTCAAGCCAGTCTCATCTCCTTATTTGCGATTAAAGGATTGGGCATGATGATGGAAGGATCTTATTTCTATGTATTGCTCATTACTTTTCTGCTTGCAATGACGGCACTGACGTTAGGAACGCTTCTTTCCTCCTTTGCTAACAATGAACTGCAAATGATGCAATTCATTCCCTTAATTGTCATCCCTCAAGTCTTTTTCTCAGGACTGTTCAACTTAGATACGATGGCCGAGTGGCTTCGCTCGATCAGCACCGTCATTCCGTTAACGTATGGTGCAGACGCTCTAAGGGAAATTATGATTCGTGGCAATGGATGGTCTGCGATTGCAAACGATGTCTATGTACTACTGGCGTTTTCTTTATCATTCATGATCTTAAATGTATTTGCGTTGAAAAAACATCGTAAACTATAGGTTTGCTACCCTTACTAGCTACATCTATAATGAAACTAATAATAATGTTACTTGAGGAGTTTAAGGGATGTCCGACCAGGATTGGGTTAAAGAGCTGTTACAAATCTATGATGAAGATACGAAGCTAAGCGACAAGCAAATTAGAATCATCGAGGCTGCCGTTGAAATTTTTTCGGAAAAAGGATACTCCGGTGCATCGACGAATGAAATTGCGAAAAAAGCCGGAGTTGCGGAAGGTACGATTTTCAGACATTGGAAAACGAAAAAGGATTTGCTCTTATCGATCGTCACACCAACGATAACGCAAACCGTTGCGCCGTTTTTAGCCAAAGGTTTTGTAAAAGAAGTATTCGCAGGTCAGTATGACAGCTACGAGGACTTTGTTCGTGTCCTATTTAAAAATCGCTTCGCTCTCGTCAAAAAACATTTTCCGATTCTAAAGGTTTTTATCCAGGAAATTGCGTTTCATACTGAGCTGAAGGAGCAATACAAGAAAATCTTTACGAACCATGTGTTGGAGAAGTTCACTGAGATCATCGAGCATTTTCAAGAGAAGGGGGAGCTCATAGATATCCCCCCAAGCTCCGTTATTCGTATGACAATAACATCGATTGCAGGTTTTTTGTTTACACGTTTCTTAGTTATCCCTAAAAATGATTGGGATGATGAGCTGGAAATCGAACTGACGATACAGGTTATGATGAATGGATTAAGGAAGAAACTCTAGTTAAAAGCTAAAGAAACGATAATTAGTGTCGATAATAGTAAAAAGTGAATATTCGTCCAGGCAAAACCATTGAAAGGTGGTGACGCAAAGCTAGAGGGGCTAATGTTGAAAAACGATGCCAGCCAGTTGCCGGAAACAGTTGTTTGTTAAGCTTGTCCGGGATATGGGCAAGCTTTTTAATTTGTATTTGGAGGTAAAGAGATGAAAAAGAAATTGTTTACCATTCTATCGCTTGCATTATGCCTACAGTTGGTGGTGTTCTCTTTCGGGGTTTCAGCAGATGATACGTCTACGACTCCAGAGACTACCGAGACCGAAACGGGTACTGAAGATGGTGTATCAGAGGAAACGGAAGATCCAGCCACTGATGATTCTCAAGATGCTACCGAAGAAGATGATGAAGATAGTGAAGGAAAAGGAAAGCCTGAAAAGGATCGACATGCAAATGACCATGCAAAAAAGGGTCTTGAAAATGCGCTGGAGCATGTAAAAGGAACACCTGCAGAGAAAGTGATTTCTGATTTGTTGGATCTTGAAGGAGAAGATTTAGAAGATGAAGATGTCGAAGCCATTTCCGAACAGCTAGAAGATGTTCTGGAGCAGGAGCTTGAGGATGAAGATTTAACAGCAGTAGCCGATTCCGTGTATAACAAGGTTAAATCAAATAAGAAAGAATTAAAGCAACAAGCTCTCTTGCTAAAGAAAGTAGTTGACATCTATGAAAAAGCAGGGTCTGTCGAGCAGGCAGTTGAAGCCCAAAAGGATGTTCTAACTGCTAACGTAAGTGATTTACAAGCTTATAAAAGACTAGGATCTTTGTATAAAAAGCTTGGGGAAGAGCAAGTGCGAGTATTCATAGAGGGAGAACAACTCATTTCGGAAGTGGCTCCAGTAATTGAAGATGGAACAACTCTCGTACCACTCGCAGCCATCTCTGTTGTACTCGGTGCTACGGTTGCGTGGAATGAAGAAGAAAACTCCATCACACTTACTCGTGACGATATCGTAGTGAAATTAACATTGGAAAGCAAAACGGCTTATATCAATGGTGAAGAAGTTGAACTTCGAAAGGCAGTTAAGTCGCTGAACGGTCGTACAATCGTTCCAGCTAAATTTATTTCTGAAGTATTCGGTTCAGTCGTTCAATGGGAGCCAGAATCTGAAAGCGTAGTCATTCATGAACCCGTTGAGGAAGAAACAGTAACCGATGAATCAGGTAGTACTGATACAGCTGAAGATACAACTGAAACGGAAACAGCGGATACTGAAACAAATTAATAATTTAATTAACAACATTCCCAGTTTTATAAACTGGGAACGTTGTTTTATGTTTGACTATTTAAATGATCATATTATTGGCATTTTTAATTAAGAAGGCAGGAATTGGCTCATCTAACTTCCAAGTAATATTCATTGGTCTGTTTCCTTCATGCTTTATGTAGTTTCCACAACCTAAGTAATAGTATGGAGTAGTCGTCCCGTCTTCCTCTCTATACTCTCGAACGAATAGGATCACTTTCCCACCATGTTGCCTATGATGAATATACCTTTGACCCGTAGTAGACGTTTCTGTTGTTTTATTTTGTGATTGCCAATGAAATAACGATTCATCAATCGCATAGTCGTCATACATTGTGGAAAGAGAATAATCCTTCTCCGATTTATTCAGTGTGATTAGTAGAACATCGACTTTTTCCTCTTTCAAATACAATACGCCTTCTCTTTGTGCTGGCATCTTGTCTTCAGAATAATAACCCAATCCGCTTAAAATCTGGTCTCTTGTGTACCTACAGTGCAGATCGATCGGACAATCAAAACCTAAATCTACTTCTCTGTCGATAAAATCAATTTCCTCGTAATTATATTTTAATAACTCTATTATTTCTTGAAACATTTCTCTATTTTCTAGTAAAGTGCCTATACTTTCCTTAATTGACGAGAATTCCAGTTCTGATAATGGTTTACCCCATATAGTATAATGAAACATCATTAGCATTTTTCTTTCAATCTCACTTAATTCTTCATCAAGTTCTTCCGGTTGATTTAGAATAAACAAGAGATAGGATATCCACTGTCTCGAATTAATAAATTGAAGCCTCTTTAGTCCTTTAGTCATTACTTCTTCTAGCGAATTAGTGAAATCCTCTCTTACTCCCGCTTCAACACATAATCTAGACCAACTTCCCTTCGAGTAGAGATCATTAAGCTTGAGCTTATAATGTTCGATAAAATTACCGAATGTAAGCTCTTTACCCGTATCCTCTTTAAACGAAGAAATTCTTCTTACGATATTTCTTTTGTTATTTAAGGAGTCTTTTATGTTATCTAGAATATGTTTCTGTGCAATTTTCTCTAATTGTAGAAAACATCCTTTCGGTATGTTAGGAAATCCATTTAACACTTCGTCATGAAGTCCGTGTTTTGTCTCCCATATTAATGCGCGGAACTTTGACTCATAATTGTATTTTTTATGAGCTTGTCCGATAAAATCCAAAACAGTTAGGCATTCCTTACCCTCACTTATACGTAATCCTCTACCCAATTGTTGTAGGAACACGGTTAAGCTTTCTGTTGGTCTTAGGAATAAAATCGTGTTGATCTCTGGAATATCTACCCCTTCATTGTATAGATCGACAACGAATATAAACTTAATTTCGCCTTTAACTAGTCTTTGATTCGCTGTGTTTCTTTCTTCTGGTTTCGAACTTCCATCTAGAGAAATAGATGGTATTCCTTGATTATTAAAGAAGTCTGACATGTACCTTGCATGATTTACACTTACACAGAATCCTAGCCCAACGGTTTCATCTATTGTATTAAGGTATTTATGTAATGATTCAATAATTAAACCTGCTCTTTGATCGTTCTTCGTATACACCTTATCCAACTGGGAACTGTCATAGCCACCTCTACTCCATTTTACATGCGATAAATCGACTGAGTCAGATATTCCGAGATACTGAAATGGAGAAAGCAGTTTACGGTTAATCGCTTCAAACAGTCTAATTTCTGATGCAATCCTACCATCGAAGTACTCAAGAATATCCTGTCCGTCCATCCTCTCTGGAGTTGCCGTCAGCCCTAATAAGATTTTAGGCTCATAGTAAGAGAGTAGTTTCTGATATGTAGGTGCGGAAGCGTGATGGAACTCATCAACGATGATGTAGTCATAGTAATCTTTTGTAGTAAACTGTGTTAAATCTCTTGAATTTAATGTTTGAATAGAAATAAAAAGATAATCGATTTCCTTCGGTTCATGTTGCCCGACCCAAAGCTCTCCGAAATTTTGATTCCTTAAAATTCCTCTAAAACAAGCTAAGCTCTGCTTAAGGATTTCCTCCCGGTGGGCAACAAATAAGAATCTGCAATTACGATTTTTACTATAAAAACGTTTGAAGTCAAAAGCGGAAATAACGGTCTTACCCGTCCCTGTGGCAGCTACAATTAAATTTTTGTATTTATGATGAATCTCTCTTTCTGCTGCAAGCTGATCTAGTATTTCTTTTTGGTAGGAGTAGGGCTCAATGTTGTATTGAAAGAATTCTGGTGAATCTATTTTCTTCTTTTCAATTTCCAGAGCACGTTGAAGTTTATCCTTATCTTCAGCATTAAAAACAATGAATTCCTTGTCATTCCAGTAGGATTCAAACGTTGCTTTAAAACGATTGATGACATCAATCGAATCTTTCGCCGTTACTTTCACGTTCCATTCAAGTCCACTCGAGATTGCAGCATTAGATAGATTAGAAGAGCCAATATAGGCTGTCGTGAAGCCTGTGTTTCGATGAAATAAATAGGACTTCGCGTGAAGTCTAGTGCGCTTTGTGTCATAGGATATCTTAATCTCCGTATTTGGAAGCAGTGATAACGTCTCGATAGCTTTATAATCTGTAGCTCTCATGTAGGAGGTCGTTATGATTCGTAACTGATTATGCTTTGTAAACTCTTGTAGTTCTTCAAGTATCCTTACCAACCCACTCCATTTAATAAAGGAGATAAGCATATCAATACGATCTGAACTGAGAATCTCCTTTTTAAATTCACTTTCTAAACTAGGTCCGCTTGAACCCGTAAAAAGAGAACTTTGAGAAAGTGAAGTAATCGGCCGCGGATAGGACTTGGGTCCTGTTAATTCATGTGCAGCCATTTTCTCGAGAACTTCAAATAATAAGCTCTCATCTTGATGTATAGAATAGTCCTGCAGGCTTGGTTCATCGGTTTCTTCTTGTAGAAAACGGATAATCTTATTAGAGATCTCGATCTGCTTTTGAAGACGATGATCATCTTCGTTTACATAGCCGAGGGCTTTTCTAATAATTTCATGTAAATAAGCCGAAAGGATTTTACTCCCTTCCGCTTGATCTATTTTGATTATATTTATGACTTTGGTGTCTTGCAATTGCTCTATTTGCCTGGAGATGATCTGGTTGATAACTTGTTCATATATCCCGTTATGTAGAGTCATTAAAACTAACCTCACAGTTTCATTAATTACCATGTTAATTCGCTTTAATTATTAAAAATCCTACCAACATTTGGTTAGACATGAATATTTAACAATTTCCAAGTATACGATGGGCTATAATAGATATGTATTTAGCACGAGACATTGGTTAATAGAATACAAGACAGGAGGGAATAAAGTGGATCGCACACGTTTTTTAGTTCAAACTTCCGCCATTTATGCAGTAGTTGGTGCACTTATAGGTTCACATATGGCAGGTTCCGGTGCTTATGAATTCCGAGCCATTCACGCACACATTCTTGTTGTTGGCTGGCTATCACTTTTTTCATTTGCTATTTATTATCGTGTATTTAACATTCCTAAACAGTCAAATCTCGCAACCATTCACGTTTGGACCGCTTTTATCGGATCATTCGGTCTTACAATTGGCATGTGGCTTTATAACACGAAACCGTTCCAGGGATTAGAAACATTCAACTTGTTATTCTTCATTATTGGTGGTTCCGCTCTATTGCTATGTTTTATCGCCTTGGCTGTAATGGTATTTGTACAAGGACGCTTTATTAAAGAGAATTAACGATTAAGTGATAACATTTAAAAGCTACTGCCTTGACAGTAGCTTTTAAATGTTGGCTGTGTTATACGTTAAAGTTGATTATTGAAAGAAATTATGGGGAACCCTTAAATATTTTGGGTTTCCTCGTTCTATAAATTTAACCTATATTGTATTAGTTGGCTTTTCATCCCTAAGTATTCTTCGCTACCAATTATACTAATTTCTTTAAATCCTATTTTTTCAAGCATTCTTCTTGAACGAACATTCACTTCGTGTGTTTCTGCGTTAAAAATTGTAATTCCTAAATTCTTTGAAGCGTAGTCCATCATACATACAGCAGAATTAAATCCAATTCCGTTTCCCCACAAAGCACTCTCACCAATTGCAATGCCTAATTCAGCGGAATAATCTTTAATGCAGGCTAAGTCTGCATATCCAACCAATTTGTCATCGAATTCTATTCCCAATCGAATAAAATCTTCAGCCACATTATTTACACAATTGAGCCACCACTTATATAGTTCTTCGGGACTTCTATTTTTCTCCCAACCATTTGCTGAGCAAAAAGAGTCATCCTTGCTCCAATTTAAGACAATTTTATAATCATCTTGGTTAACGGTCTTAACTTAATGGATTGTGAAATGTCCATTTCTATTCCCCCTAAAAGATTGCTTATTCACAAACTGACCATTAAATATTGAATTTTGACAAGCGTAAGCTATCATAAGTGTCTTTCATTTCAAATACAAATGAGGATAATAAGAACTCTTTAATATTGTGTTTAGTGCTTTTATTGCTACGACTATCAACGAACAAGAACCAAGCAAGGTAATTATCGAGATATTTGGTAGCCACACCCTTAAAACGGTCTAAACCTAGAAGGATACCGTTTATAAAAAAACGGTATCCTTCTCATAATATAAGACTTTCAATATATTACTATTTAAAGATAACTCTACTCTATGCTTTACCACTATTTGTGATACGGTTCTCCGCTCTTTCTGAAACGGCAAGTTTTTAAATTGGTCAATTTTGAGTCATACTAAACTTCAATAGTCTGGTCTTCGTGGCCATACCAGCACTTTCCATAGTCTTCTTGGAGCCGTGGTTATAATACCAACATCCGCTCACAGGTTTGATATTCTGTTGTTTGCACCATTTCCTTAATTGTAATATGATGACTCTCCCGATCCCTTGCTTTCTGTATGCCTCATTAGTAAACATACCTATGCTCGCCAATCTATCGATCATTTTGGATTTTTCAACAACTCCGATTCCAAGCAATAAAGCCCCTCTATAGTAGGTGAAGAGCTCCCCGTTCACAATCCTCCGTTCATATTGGTCGAGGAAATCTCCACAAATTTGTTTTATTTGTTGAAGATCTTCTAATATGGCAGGACGAAATGTCTCATCATCTAAAATATTGCAATCAGTTATGTTCACTTGACTGTCTTGGAAAAAGTAAGCTTGTTTGTTGATCGTAAAGTCCTTATCTAACGCCAAGCTTACAAATAGCTCATCGCAGGTCGGAACGAAAAGAGACTTCACATCATGACGTTCAAGTACTTGGTTAAATATTCTCTGCGAGTGCATTTGATACGAGCGACGGATGTAGAATTGTGTGAGAAGTTGGTCATCGTGAATCGCATAATAGCCGACTTCTCCCGCTTCATCTTGAATACTATAAAAAGTCGATGCGAGAATATGCTCCTCCAAGAAAGAATCAATAGGTGAAGATAGCTCTTGTATGTATTCATTCATCAAGTCTTGAATTTCATCGATAGGACATTCTTTCGTTATCATCCCAAACCACCCTTTATGATTAAACTAGACCCATATATTATATTACTGCTAAGATTTTTAAACTAGTGAGGAGAATCGTTATAATTATTTAAAACTTGCCTTACTTATGGTACGGTTCACCGTAACGGGTGTATCGGCGAAATTTGTGTTCCTCTAGATGGTCTTATCTTACTCTTAATCGCCTTTTTCATAATTCTAAGTATATCCTCTTTCATTATTGGTAGTTAAGCTCATGGTGTAGCACTAGTTGGTCTCATTTCTTGCTGAAGTTTAGTAAATGCAAAAACGCGACCTAATAATATGATTTAACTCCGCAATTAATAAATCACTTTAAAGTAGTTAAACCAATAAACAAAAAACACACTATAATCCTTTGTATATCCCTTCGAGTTATCGATTCTATCATTAGTTAGCGAATTTGGATTAGATTGTCCCCCTCCAATTTTACCTTGGACCAACTTAAAGTATGATCCTTGCAGCTATTTATCTCTCTTTTATTTAATATCTTGTTTTATTTATCCACATTTACACTCATTTTAGGAAAAAAAGGTATAATACTATAGAGAGAACAAATGATCGGTAAATAGGAGTAGCCTATATTCAATAAGTGAAAACTCACTTATTGAATATTGAAAAAAGGTTCTTATATGTATTACATAGAATAGCGTTAGTATTACAATGAAAATGGAGGGGTAGAATGGATATTTTAATTTTAGGTGGAACACGATTTTTAGGTCGCCATTTTGTTGAGATTGCACTGAAAGATGGGCACAATGTATCACTATTTAATCGTGGTAATAATCTAGATGTTTTTCCTGAAATAGAGCAGTTAATAGGCGACCGGGACGGAAACCTAGCCGTTCTAAAAGGAAGAAAATGGGATGCCGTAATTGACACTTGTAGTTTCATTCCAGGAACTGTATCTAAATCTGCAAAAATTCTTAACCATGTTAATCATTATACATACATATCAAGTGGATCTGTCTACAAAGACGTAAGCGAGCCGGGGATAGATGAGACTGCAGAAGTACACACAATGGATGCTGATAAAGTAGAAGAAATTACTCGTGAAACTGCTGGTGAATACTATGGTCCTTTAAAAGCTTTGAGTGAAAAAGCAGTAGAAAAAGAAATGCCCGAAAAGGTTTTAGTTATTCGCGCCGGTCAAATTGTTGGTCCTTATGATTATACTGATAGATTACCTTATTGGATTAAAAGAATATCACAAGGAGGAGAAGTTTTAGCTCCAGGGCGACCTGAACGTCCAATTCAAATTATTGATGCAAAGGACTTAGCGCAATGGACTATTCGAATGATAGAACAAAATATAACAGGAACATTTAATGCTGTTGGGCCAGATTACACTCTTACTATGGAACAATTACTCCAAGAATGTAGGAATGTAATTAATAGCGATACGACTTTTACATGGGTAAATGAAAAATTTTTAATAGAAAATCAAGTGGAGCCCTGGGGAGAAATGCCTTTATGGATACCCGAAGAATATCCTTTACCGGGTGCAGATAAACCTTGGAAAGGCTTTTTATCGGTGAGTAATAAAAAAGCAATTAAACATGGACTGACATTCCGTCCACTTTCAGATATCATTAATGACATTTTTGATTGGGAGAAATCACGTTCACAACATGATGACAGAAAAGCTGGTATGGATCTAGAACGTGAAAGAAAACTACTTGGATTGTGGAATGACATTAAAGTTTTATGAATTTGAAAGGGCAAAGGGTACGACCATTCTCTTTTTACAATTTGAGAAGACTTATCTTATTTTATTTCCTTTACTAACGATCGCTTATGAATAGCTTTATACATTTAATCAAATGAAAAGAAGGAAAAATCGAATATGAAGTTTGCTTATAGACCGGAAATCAAGAAAAGACCGTGGTGGAACAATTAGAAGGAAATAACTTCCTCTTGCCGAATGATTAAGTTAAAAGTTAATCAAGGGGGATTTGTTAGTGATATTCGAATCGGAGAGGTTACGTTTAAGAAAATTGAGTGAGGATGACATTAGCGTATTGCATAAATGGAATAATGATTTTGAAGTTATGCATTTTTCTAACTTTAATATAGACACTTCGACACTTCAAGAAACAGGATCGCGTATAAAATCAAAATTGGAATCTACTACATCAAAATCTTACGTTATTGAGGATAAGGTTACTGAAAAGCCTATTGGAACGATCGGTTTGGTTCTTATTAATAATAACCACCGTAATGCCATGTTGGGGATTGAAATCGGAGAAAAAGATTATTGGAGTAAAGGCTATGGTCGTGAAGCGATTAGGCTGTTATTAGACTATGTGTTTTTAGAAATGAATTTACATCGAGTTTATTTGGGAGTATTTTCTTTTAATGAAAGGGCAATTAAACTTTACGAAAAATTAGGCTTCCAACATGAAGGAAAGTCTAGGGAAGGCATCTTTAGAAATGGGAAATGGCATGATGTTATTAACATGGGAATTTTGCAAAAAGAATATTTAAATTCTTTGTCTAATGTAACAGACAAGTAGGGATGAAAATGTTTGTAGGTGGTGCTGCATTTATCTATTTAGTAGTGTTTAAGTGGCTTCCAAAACAATTATTTAACTTTTTTCTAAATTTCGCTCTTTTGGTGGCGTCGTGTTTCTCTTCGAGAGCACCTTCGGGTGCTTTTTTATATTGCACACTTAATGATTACCTACGGTAACGCCTGGGAATAATAAGTGAAAAAAACAGAAGGAAAATCAAACATGCTTATTGTCCCTTATCTTCATCTAGTTTACAATTTTGCATTCTTTTTATTGGGCTTGATATTAGGAGATTGGAAGAACTGGAGAAAGTACTACCCAACGATTTTGTTCTTTATTGCTGGTGATCTTATTCATAACGTAGTAACGAGCGATTACCATCTATGGCGCTACCAAGGTGAGTTACCTCCTAATCATGTGTTAATTAATTTAATGATTATGTTTGTTGTTTATCCAGCAACAACTTTCATATACCTTAAATACTCAATTAAAGGATGGAATCATTTCTTATTTCAATGGATTTTATGGGTATTTCTATATTCAATAATCGAGTTTATTAACTCTCGGATAGGACTGATTTCATATCACCATAACTGGAACATATGGTGGTCAGTTCTGGCAAACATAATCCTGTTTCTTTCCCTAAGAATCCACATTAGATACCCATTGGGAGCATGGTTAATTTTCTTAGTCAATATGATTGCCATTATTATGTTTTTTAAGGTACCAATTGGAACTTAAAGAATGCATTTTATTAAAAACTGCAGAACATTGGCTCAATCTAACAGGAAATAAATACCGTCATATTTAATGTAGAAGGTTGTAATACTGGTGATGTTAAGCTGAGTTTATGAACAGTGGTAGAAATAGCAAACAAGGCTTTCGAAATAAGTACAACTTCAATCGAAGCATTTCGAAGAAGTTGGTTCGTCTTTATTTTTGTAGCTTAATCCGATTACTTTAGCGGGGACCTGGTCAATTCGGATCAGAAAGTTATACTTTCTGATGATTAAAAATAACTCACCCATTGCTGAGTGAGTACACGTAATTAAAGAGCATTTCTTCTGTTCATAATGTTTTGCGCAATCCATACTCCCGCTGCTCCCGCTTGGGCCAAGCCTCTCGTAATTCCTGCTCCGTCTCCTCCGCAAAACAACCCTTTGATCTCGGTTTCAAATTCATCGGTGAGCTTCGGTCTAGCAGAATAGAACTTCGCTTCAACCCCGTAAAATAACGTATGCTCAGAAGCAATACCTGGGGTCACTTTATCCAGCGCCTCTACCATTTCAATTAAGCTCTTCATCGTATTGTAAGGAAGAACCAATCCAAGATCACCTGGTACCGCTTCTTTTAGCGTCGGTTCAAGGAATCCTTCTTTAATTCGATTTTCCGTCGAACGTCTTCCTCGTATAATGTCTCCATACTTCTGTACGATGACACCTCCGTTAGATAGATCGTTCGCTCGTTTACAAATTTCACGTGCATATTCATTCGGCTTATCGAACGGTTCTGTGAACGTATGCGATACTAGTAAGGCAAAGTTCGTATTAGCGGAGCCTAACGCAGGATCCTTGTAAGAGTGCCCGTTCGCAGCCATAACGCCACTATGATTTTCGACGACGACGTGACCGGATGGATTACTACAGAATGTTCGGACGCGGGTACCGACAGATGTGTTGTAGATGAACTTTCCTTCGTAAAGGTTTTCATTGATTTCTCTCATGACGACATCCGACGTTTCTACACGAACACCGATGTCGACTTGATTGTTGTACATTTTCAATCTTCTTTTCTTCAATATTTCCGTTAACCACGCTGAACCATCTCTACCCGGAACGATGACGACATTGTCACTCAAATATTGCTCGCCGTTCTTCAATACAACCCCTTGTACCCGAATGACGCCATCTTCTTTGACAGTAATAATATCTTCTACTTCTGTTTTATACATCATCTCGACTCGATCTTTGAGGTATTCGAATATCGATTTAAGAATCTCCAAGTTCTGCTCTGTTCCTAAATGTCTAACCTCTGCTCTTAACAGCTTCAATCCTGCCGCAAATCCACGTCGTTCGATGCTTTTAATCGTTTCGGTTGTTGGGTCAGTAATGTTTTCTGTTGCTCCATGCTTTAGGTTAATTTCATCTACGTATTTAATAAGCTCCAATACTTTAGATGGGGTGAGGTAATCCGTCATCCAACCGCCGAATTCGGTCGTAATATTGAACTTTCCGTCACTGTATGCTCCTGCGCCACCGAAACCACTCGTGATTGAGCATGCCGGTAAACAACCAGCAAATTCTTTCTTTCCCGCAGGTGGTGGACATAGTTTAATTTTCTCTTCTAAAATGGGACAGCTTCTATGATTAATATCATGACCTTTATCGATTAATAACACTTTAGATTGAGGAGATTTCAATGATAACTCGTAACACGCGAAGATTCCTGCTGGTCCTGCACCGACGACTATAACATCATATTTATTCATGTTGACCTCCTAGTAGTTGTGATCTGATAAATACTAAATTATTATTTACAAAATAAAAATTCCTAACTACAAATGGGTATGCTGATAGCACCCCATCGTAGTTAGGAATTTCATGGTTCCTAGTAGAAACCCTCGAACCGTATTTTCGAGGATATACGAACGGTTATTTGCTTAAAACGATTCTCTTTGACACATTGTATTCTAAATGGATTTCACTCATATGTCAAAAGAAATATTATTTACGTTCGCTTTTTGATGTTGAAAACCTATTATTATCACAAGTATTAAGCAATAATCCGCATAAAAACCGAACATTAAAATTTAGTGCCGGAACAATTTAAAGTAAATGATATTAAAACACTTTGAAGAAAATGGTGTCACACCTTGTCACTTTTATCCAGTATAATGAAGAAATAAACAACTATATTTCAGGAGGTTACATGACAATGTTTCAACAAACGTCAATTTTTACCTCAACATATTTTCAACTCAAACAAGTAGCGGACGGTGTATATGCGGCTATCGTGAATGTTGGGGCAGGCGCACTTGGAAATGCAGGCTTTGTCGATCTTGGAGAAGATGTGCTCGTATTTGATACGTTTTTATCGCCCCAGGCCGCAACAGAATTGTATAAAGCTGTGAAGCAGGTTATTGGTAAGCCCGTTAAGTACGTCGTTAACAGCCACTATCATGGAGATCATATTTGGGGTAACCAGATCTTTGAAGGCGCGACGATCATCTCGACGGCGATTACACGTAAACTCATCTTGGAGCATAACAGCATAGAGGATCCAATAAAGGAGCAAAAAGAGTTCGAACAAGCTCTTCAAAGGATGGAAGTTGCCGCTCTTGCGGAGACAAATGAACGAAAGCGCAAGGGCGCACTCGACGATATAAGCGATAAAAAGGTGCTTTTAGATGCCTTCCCCATCTTACGGCTAACACCACCAACGATCACTTTCGAAGATCGCCTTGTCATTCATGGAACAAAGCGCCATGTTGAATTAATTACCTACGGGGGTGGACATACAGGCAGCGATTCTTTCCTTTACCTTCCGGAAGATCAACTCGCTTTCATGGCAGATCTTGTGCTCGTTCGTGCAACGCCATTTATGGGCGTCGGTAACCCGAGTGAGTGGTTGACGATCCTAGATCGCGTCAAAGAGCTTGAGTTAAAAACAATTGTACCGGGTCATGGTGATGTCGGTACCGCAGAAAATATCGAACTTACCGAACAATACATACACTTTGTGTTAGAAACGCTTCGTGATGCCAAAGAAAAGGGTCTTTCGGTTGACGAAGTAGTAGCTATGGATATTCCGTCCCCCTATAGTGAATGGAGTGCATCGATGGTCTTTGAATGGAATATTCGTCGACTCTGGGATCGCGTATAGAAGCAACTGTTTTTTTCACAAAAAAAATACCCACTCATCACTTAGATGAGTGGGTACAAATTCAACGTGTCGATTCATTTAAGCTAGTTTGTTATATTGGTCAAATTCGTTTTGGACTTCGATAGACGGTTTGGGCGTTAAAAGACTAATCAAGACAATAGCAATTAAGCTTGCGATAAAGCCCGGTACCATCTCATAAAGCGCATCTTTTAAGAATGGAAAGCGAGTCCATATAATGACCGTGCTTGCCCCGACAATCATTCCCGCAAGAGCTCCCCACTTGGTCATGCGCTTCCAGAAAAGACTAAGCAAAATCACGGGTCCAAAGGAAGCACCGAAGCCAGCCCATGCATAACCAACCAAAGACAGAATTGTATCGTTTTTATTAAAAGCAATAAGCAAGGAAATAATCGCAACAAGTAGTACGCTAAGGCGACCGATGAATACGTACTCCTTATCTGACGCTGAACGTCGGAAGAATGTTTTGTACATATCTTCCGTTAGTGAACTTGCTGTAACCAGTAGTTGAGAGGAAATCGTGCTCATAATAGCGGCTAAAATAGCGGCTACCAGAAAACCTGTAATAAACGGATGAAACAGAATCTTCCCTAACTCAATGAAAACAGTTTCAGGATCAGCCAGTACTATTCCTTGTTTGGAGAAAAACGCGATCCCCACAAACCCTGTAAACATAGCACCAACGACTGAAAATATCATCCAACCCATGCCGATACGACGTGCTTTTTTAATTTCCTTTACAGAGGAAATAGCCATAAAACGAACAAGAATATGCGGTTGGCCAAAATACCCCAGTCCCCACGCTAAAAGGGAAACAGCTCCCAGGAAAGTTGTTCCTTTAAAGATATTGAAAAGAGTAGGATCGATACTTCGGATTTCATCAAAAGCCGGTCCTATTCCTTGTGTATTCATGATGGTAACGGCAGGTACCAATATCAATGCTATAACCATAATTAATCCTTGCACAAAATCAGTCAAGCTTACAGCGAGGAATCCCCCAAATAGAGTATAGGAAACGACGACAGCTGCTATAATCCAAAGGCCAGTATGATAATCCATATTAAAGGTATTTTCAAAAAGTACTCCGCCAGAAACCATCCCGGCTGAAACGTAAAAGGTGAAGAAAACCATTATGACAATCCCGGAAATTAAACGTAACATCTTGGATCCATCACTAAAGCGGTTCTCTAAAAAGGACGGAATCGTAATGGAGTTATTAGCAACTTCCGTATACGACCTTAAGCGCGGTGCAACATAAAGCCAATTGGCGTAGGCACCAATCGTCAGACCTATCACAATCCAGGAAGCGCTAAGCCCTTGAGAAAACATAGCTCCTGGGAGACCCATCATTAGCCATCCACTCATGTCGGACGCCCCGGCACTGAGCGCAGTTACCGCAGGTCCAAGTGATCTACCTCCAAGCATGTAATCGGATAAATTAGTGGTACGCTTGTAGGCAAAATATCCAATATAGAGCATCCCAGCCATGTAAATCATTATAGAAATAAGTAACGGAATATTCATTTTAATCTTCCCCCTATTCTTGTTGTATATTGTGACCCAAATCATTCGTCATCATTAGTTTTTTGGAATTTTATTGTTTTATACTACTTGACGTTCTTTATTCCTTGTTGCTTCTTCGGGTTCTCCCCAGCATTCTACATTGCTCAATCCTTCAAAATTAACGCCATATTTTTAATATTTATAATTTATAAAAACATGTTATTTATAATACTATAAAATTTTTTAAATAGATAGCGCTTTCATATATACATACAGGTAAAATATCCCTTAGCCCGATATTTTTATCGGGCTAAGGGATTTACACGTTGTAGAAATAAGATACGACTTGAACATGAACTGAATATGAACAAACACAAAAAAGAGCTCGGATTATGAAATCCAAACTCGGAGTAAACAAATAGGCTATATCAACCTATTCCTTTGTTGTTATTCGATAATGTTTTGTACCCTGCCTACTTGTCCATCCTGAAGTCGCACTTTAATTCCATGCGGGTGATTAGGTGAATTCGTCAGAATGTCTTTCACAATTCCGCGCTTTGTGATCCCCGTTCGCTGATCTTTTTTCAGAACGATATCCACTTGAAGACCTGCACATATATCACTACGCTTTTGTCCATTTTTCGTCATCACTATTTTGAAACTCCTGTCGTATGAAATTTATCTCACTCGTTTATTTTTCTGATTCGGCCTTGATCCTCTATTACTCCTACCCGTATTTTGCCCGCTGGGCTTCTTCGTTTTGTCAGATCCTAACTTCGACTTAACTGAACCTTGTTTTGTTTTATCCGAACTATTCCTCGGCTTATCCGTTTTTGGCTTAGTCTTAGGTTTGCCTAATTCGTAACCCTTTCTATCTCGACCTTTGAGATCATCCTTACTCTTCTCTACTCGTGTCTGTTTGCTCCCTTGGTCGGTTAAGCCCTTCGCACGCGTGCCTTCCTCAGACCGCTTTTCAATTGTTAAGTTAATGCCTTTCTCAATTAAATCGAGGTACATACGCTCTGTCGGTGCAACCAGCGTAATCGCAAGACCTGTACCCCCTGCTCGTCCTGTTCGTCCAATTCGGTGTATGTAGCTTTCTACATCATGTGGGATGTCGTAGTTAAACACGTGCGTAACGCCTTCAACATCAAGTCCCCGTGCTGCCACGTCTGTCGCTACGAGGAATTGAATTTTCGCATCACGAAAGCTCTTCATCACGCGTTCCCGTTTCGCTTGGGATAAATCACCGTGAAGCTCATCAGAATTATACCCGTGTGCGATTAGTGCTGTGTTCAGCGCACTCGCTCTCCGCTTCGTACGGCAAAATATAATACCAAGATAAGGGCGATATTTATCTAGCATGTTACGGAGCGTTTCTTGCTTCCCTCGATCTGTCGTCTCTATAACGAGTTGTTTTATATCCTTTACGGTAATCCCTGTACTTCTTACCCGTATGTCCACTGGTTTACGCATATAGCGAACAGCGAGTGAGCGAATTTCCTCTGGCATCGTGGCTGAAAACATCATCGTCTGTCTTTCAGATGAGATTCCTCGGATTATTTCTTCTACATCCTTCAAAAAACCCATGTGCAGCATTTGATCGGCTTCATCAAGGACAAGCATTGATACTTCAGAGAGTTGGATGGTACCACGTCGTAAGTGATCCAACAGTCTTCCGGGTGTACCGATGACGATCTGTTTAGCTCCTTTAAGCTTCTTAATTTGCCTCTCTACGTCCTGACCTCCGTATACGGCAAGTACATTTACATCTTCAAGATTTGAAATCACTTTTTTAACTTCGGTTGTAATTTGTAGCGCTAGCTCGCGTGTTGGTGTAATGATCAATGCTTGTACATACGGTTTTTTAGGATCGATCATTTCCAAAATAGGTAGGACAAAGGCTAACGTCTTCCCCGTCCCTGTTTGAGCTTGAGCAATAACGTCTTTTCCTGTAAGTACGACAGGAATTGTTTTTTCGATCTTAGGCGTTGGTTCCGTTAGTCCACCCGCTTTCAGCGTATTATTAATTTCATTCCGTATCCCTAATGTTATAAAATCCGGCAATTCGCCACCTCTTTCTCTCTATCTATAATAGATCATTTTACATACAGTTTTAGCATAATTAGATAATTTTAATATATTGACACCATTTATTTAGTTGTGGTAAGATTTATTTTTGATAATTTATTGATTGTGTGTTATACTTAATGAGTTACTCTATAGGGGGTGGACTTATGTTTCAAATAGGCGAGAAAATTGTTTATCCAATGCATGGTGCAGGTGTGATTAACGCCATTGAAGAGAAGGAAGTCCTTGGAGAAAAACATCTTTATTGTGTTTTAAGCATCAGAAATATGCAAGTGATGTTTCCTATGGGGAAATCATCTGACATAGGAGTACGGCAGATTGTTGATTCAGATATTATGGAAAATGTATTATCGATCTTTAATGATGGAGAATCAGATTCAACTCTTAATTCTAACCAAAGATACCGCAGTAACATGAATAAGATGAAGAGCGGAGATATATATGAAGGCGCTCAGGTTATCCGCGATTTAGTGCGTATAGGCAAGAAAAAGGCGCTTGCAACAGGTGATAAAATGATGCTTGATAATGCCCGCCATATTTTAGTTAGTGAACTTGTGTTAGTCAAGGGGATTGCTCAAGAGCAGGCTGTTGATTTACTTGACCAGGCTATTAATAATTAAGTAACGACCACCCTACTAATGGAGTGGTCTTTTTTCTGTGAATAGTATGAAAACAAAAGGAGCCCCAAACGGACTCCTTCCGACATATCCAATCATTCCTTATTCAATTGAAGGGATCAGTCGTTTTTCATAGCTGATAAATACCGCTCTTTTATGATTTTATTATGATGAAGCTCATGTCCAGCTATAATATAGGCTAGCGCAGTTGCAGTGACACGATTGTCATTAGCCTTTCCACTTCTACTCCACGCTTCCTCCGATAGACCGGCGAGAAGCGAAAGGGTAGCTTGACGTACAATTGTAAATCCCTCTAGCAAATCTTGCTGTTTTTGCTCATCGAAAGAAGCGTTTCTTACATAAATCCCCTCATTAAATCCAGGTAGAGAAGAAGAGTCACCACGCGCAACGCTAAGGAGTCGATAGCTCATCACTCGTTCCGTGTCCGTCATATGTCCAAGCAATTCCTTTAAACTCCACTTCTCAGGAGCATATCGATTCAGACTTTGATTATCCGTCAGTTGATTAAACACACCCGACGTTTGTTCCAACTGCCTTTTTAACAATTCTACAATATCCCCTTCAGGTACGAGATCGACGTATGTAGCATAATCAGAATGGTACTCATGGACTTCAGGTCGTTTCAATTCATCCAGCCCCTTTTTTATTAGTTATTTCGCTTTATCGATTGCTTTAACAACAGTTTTTGCTGCTTTTTTAACAACGCCCTTGCTATCATCCAAATAATCCTCAGCAATCATTCTTATTTCGACCGTCACACTTGGAGTGGCATGTAAGACGTTCATAAATCCGTTCAACACTCGCCCACGGTGTTTTCCTTCCCATAATGGTAACGACTCCTTTAAAATAGGAAAGGCCAACAGAGCTTGCTCCTCTCCGATTCTAGCAAAGTTACTTACCATCTCGATTGCATAATCTCTAACGATTGTACTTTGAATCCGTAACCATCATCTTCCTAATGGTTGGAAGTAACATCGTCACAATTTCTGGAATGTATGATGCAATCAGAGCTAATGCATGCATCGCTTCCCATCGAACCCGGGTCGTCTTATGGGTAAGTAACGGGACCAATTGATGGGCATAGGGAACGACAAGTTGCGGGTCTTCCTCTGCCACTTTCGTAAATACTTCTGCACAGTCACCTACGAGTGCAGCTTTTTTACTTCCGAGAACTGAAGCTATTTCAATAAGCAATGTAGGATTCGCAAGACAATCCTTCGCAACGTTACGGTTTGCTTCTTCTGTTTTATCTCCGACTTCTGACGATAAATGATGTAAGACGTTCATTTAATTATCCATCTTTTATAGTAATCGTCATATTGTTCATAAGCTCTAGCGATCTCCCCGCCATGAGTGACTGTCAGTAGCTCCGGCTGGAGTCGCTTAATCAATGAACCACTTTCAATAGCTTCTCTCTTATTCGAAGTGAAAAAAGATAACGGCCTTCTTAACCTTTTAGAACGAGCCATAAATAAATCTCCACCAATTAATACTTGATCTTCGTTATGGTAATAGGAAACATGTCCTGAAGTATGACCAGGTGTGAAAAAGGGGGTAAGTCTACCTACATCCTCTATTTTGTCATTTCCAACCTCTAGTAAAGGAACGATAATAGAAGGCTTTACTCCTACTTTCGCTTTTTTAAACGGATGATACGGTTTTTCTCCTTCTACGTAAGGAATTTCCTTCATGTGGGCATACAACGGTACAGAATTCTTTTCTAGGATGATTTTCAAGCTACCCACATGATCCGGATGTCCATGGGTGAGAAGGATTTGTTTTAAAGGCCCTGCATTAACTTTTTCAATTGCGTTTAAGATTCCTTTAGCCATAGGTGGGATTCCAGCATCAACCAAAATCAGTCCATCTTCATCTTTAACTAACCATACTTGAATGTTGAACATCGACTTAATAGCCCAAATATGTTTTGATAACGGAACAATTTTCAACCAAGCTCACTCCTCTCTAATAAGTTTCTCTATTACAGATATACAGAAACATATGGTAATAGAATATATAATTCTTTATAGCGCATCAGTTTCCTTTCTATGGAATCAAACAACTCCACTCATATTAATTGGTGGAGTCCGAGTCCTTTCTGGTACGATGTTTTAATGCCCAGCCGTTACCGAACGATAGTAAAGTCTCTCCATTCGTAAGGAAGCAACGATTGATATTTATTCTGTAAGAAGCGATCATCCACGAGTACAATGGTACCCTGATCATGCTCCGACCGAATTAACCTGCCTCCTGCTTGAAGAACTTTGTTCATTCCTGGGAAAACGTACGCATAGTCGTATCCGTTCTTTCCTGTTTCATCGAAATATTCCTTGATAATGTTTCGCTCCAGACAAAGCTGAGGAAGTCCGACACCGACGATGACGACTCCGTTTAAACGATCTCCGACTAGATCAACGCCTTCAGAAAAAATACCTCCCATTACAGCAAACCCGACAAACGCTTCTTTATTATTCGCTTTAAAGGCTGCTAAAAAGCCTTCCCTTTCATCTTCTGACATACCGACGTTTTGAACGATCGTTGAAACGCTAGCATCATGTTCAACAAACTGTTCATACACATCACGTAAATATTGATAGGAAGGAAAGAACACCAGATAGTTACCTGGTTTCTCTTGCACAAGCTTATGGATCATATCTACGATTGGCTTTCTTGACTGTTCACGATCACGATATCGTGTCGATAGTGGCTGGATGATGACCTCAAGCTGCTCTTTCATGAACGGAGACGGTAGGGTTAGGACATAATCGTCATCTATCGCTCCTAACATATTTTTATAATAATGGAGAGGTGATAACGTAGCTGAGTAATAGACTTTCGTACGATATCCTTTTCCCATCTGCTGAAGTAAGTACGACGGATCTAAACAAAACATCTTTATTCGCACATCGTCTTTCAGGGTCTCGACGTACGTTACGTAGCGTTCATCATATAATTGGGCGATTCGGATAAAGCTTTGTACGGTAAAGTAAGCTTCCAACAACGTACCATGTAACTCCCCATCACGTTCGGAAAGAAGCTCCTTCTCTGCAATAGATACGAACGTTTCGAGTAGTTCGACTAGCTCTTCTTGCAAATCTTTTAAAACCAATTCATTCTTCTCACCACATTGCTTTCTCAACGCAATGAAATATTTGTTAATCGTATCGGCAGCTACATATACACCTTCGTTAATGCCTTTATATAGCTGCTTCAATTGTAAGAAGTCCACCTTCCTTAATTCTGCCGAGTACATCTCCCGTGCTCGATCGACTAGATTGTGTGCTTCATCGACCAACAAAGCCGTTTGTTTCTTGTGTTCTTCAAATAATCGCTTCAACGATACTCGCGGATCAAACACATAGTTATAGTCGCAAATTATGGCGTCAGCAGCATAGGCAACATCTAATGAAAACTCAAACGGACATACCGCATGCTTACGGGCATACTGTTCAATGATCGACCGGTTCATGATCGTTTCATTGGATAAAATATCAAGGACGGCATCATTAATACGGTCATAGTAGCCATTAGCAAACTCACAATACTCTTTCTGACATCTCGTTTCTTCTTTAAAGCATATTTTATCCTTCGCTGTTATCGTAACGGTATTCATGTGGACTCCCTTCGACTGCATGAGGGAGAATGCTTCTTCTGCTGCCGTTCTTGTAATCGTCTTTGCTGTTAAATAAAATATTCGCTTTAGCAGCCCTTCTCCAATCGCTTTTACAGACGGAAATAACGTTGATATCGTTTTCCCTATCCCGGTTGGCGCCTCTGCGAATAGACTATTCTGATCACGTATCGATTGATAGACAGCACCCGCAAGCTTACGTTGCCCTTCGCGGTATCGACTAAAAGGAAATGGAATCTCTTTGATGCTCTTGTCCCGCTTACATTCATGTTGCAGTTTTAATGAAGCGTAAGGGGCATAGCGTCTCACTACATCAAACACAAACAGTTCTAGTTCTTGGAACGATAGCGTTTGCTTGAACTGCTTCTGGTCCTCCGAATCGACTTGGAAATAGGTCATTTGGACATGCATGCTCTTTGTCTCATTCTCTCTCGCATACATGTACGCATAGAGCTTCGCTTGTGCCCAATGAACGGGATACGATTCTTCTATAATGGAGTGTAAATCCCCCGACGTTGATTTAATTTCATCAACTGTAATTTCACCATCAGCAAATAGAAGTCCATCACATCTTCCGTCTATGAAAAAGGTCATTTTTTCATAAGGAATGACTGCATGTACATACACTTCTTTTTGGTCTGTTTCTTTATATGTTTTTTGCACCTTTTGATGTGCCTTCGTTCCTTCAACTAATGTTGTATTCGTGCGGAAGCCAGATTCAATGCTTCCACTACGAAACACATACTCTACGAGTGACCTTACCGAAATCTTCACTTCAAGTGGCATCCTATCACCTATTAGGGTTCATATTCATTAGCGACATTATATCAAATATCCTAATTTTATTTTTGGAAATGTAATCTACTCCTTCTTATTTCCTTGTGCTTGACACCTCCCGATTATATATGTTACCTTTTAGTCACATAATAAAAATAAGAGGTGCTAAACTAATGAATAACTATCAATGTCACGTTACATTCAAGTCAGATTCGAAAGCTGTATATGAAGCCATTACGACACCAGAAGGATTGAAAGGGTGGTGGACGACGGATTGTGATATCAGTACTGAAGTCGGTGATGTAAACACGTTCCGTTTTGAAGGAATCGTTTTTAACTCCATGGAATTAGTCCAGCTTGTCCCTTTTAAAAAAGTCCATTGGAAATGTATGGTTGGTTGGAAGGAATGGCTAGGAACGGAAATCATTTTTACAATTAAGGAGCGGGCGGATGGCGGAACCGACTTATTGTTCGAGCATATAGGCTTAACTCCTGAGCTTAAATGCTACAAGTCTTGTGGAAAAGGCTGGGACACTTTCATTAAAGGAAGCCTAAAAGACTACGTAGATTTAGGAAAAGGGAACCCTCACGTTCCTAAAACAGGTATTACAGGGAAACTTGCTAGTACGGCATTTAAAATCTTTTCAAGCCGTTACTAAATAGGTTCTGTTTAAAAAGGAGGATTATCTAATTTGACAAACGATGGGCACATGGAAAAAGAAGATCTCACATCGGTATTTAAGGCCCTATCCCACCCGGCGCGAAGAACAATCCTTGACCTGTTAAAAAAAGGTCCGCTGACTACGATGGAGCTAAGTGGACAATTTCACGTTTCACGGTATCAAGTGATGAAGCATCTACAATTTCTAGAAGAAGCGAACCTTGTATTGGTTAGACGTAAGGGGCGATCCCGGTATAACTATCTTAATTCTGTCCCGCTAAGGCAAATGTACGACCGATGGGTCAGTCAATACGAATCAGGAATAGCGGGCTCTTTACTCCAATTAAAAGAACAAATTGAAAGGGGAACGGATGAAATGACACAGGATCAGGCGAAAAAAGATTCATTTGAAATTGAAATGGAGGTAGTGATTGATGCCCCAAGAGAAAAGGTGTTTCACGCTTTAACAAAAGACATCGACAAATGGTGGGCATTCCGCCTTGGAAGAGAACGTGCTTCTACGCTCCACTTCGAACCGAAGTTCGGTGGAAGGTTTTACGAGGATTGGGGTAATGGCGAAGGCGCAGTGTGGGGAACTGTGTATTACTTCAAGTCTCCCGAAGAGATTCGAGTAAACGGTCTACTCGGAATGAAAGGTGCGGTCAACAGTGACTATACGTACGTCCTAGAAGAAAAAGGAACATCTACGGTTCTGAAATTATCACACCACGCTACAGGGCTCCTCATGCCTGACTGGGAAGAAGCGCATCGTCAAGGTTGGCAGGAGCTTCTTGGAAAGCACTTGAAAGACTATGTTGAAACAGGGAAGATGTCGTAATTGTATTAATAACAGCAAAAAAATATTTGTTTAATGTATGACCTCGAGCTTGTGGAGGTCATTTTTGTCTATTCAACTGGAAAAACGCCACTATTTATGTTATATATAAGATTAAATTATTTACTCCGTCAAATATGAAAGAGGTTGAAAATAGTGGATCATACGTCTAATTTTATAAAAAATATCGTTAAAGAAGATTTAGAGAGCGGAAAACGGAGCTATGTTATTACTCGATTTCCTCCCGAGCCAAATGGCTATTTACATATTGGTCATGCTAAATCGATTTCATTAAATTTCGAATTGGCAGATGATTTCAATGGAAAAACGAACTTGCGTTTTGACGATACGAACCCGTTAAAGGAAGATATTGAATTCGTTCATTCGATTAAAGAAGACGTGAAATGGCTTGGATTTGATTGGGATGGTTTATTTTTTGCATCGGACTATTTCGAAGAAATGTACAGTCGCGCTGTGCTGCTAATCGAGAAAGGACTAGCCTACGTTGACGATCTCTCCGCGGAAGAAATGAGAGAATATCGTGGAACATTGACGCAGCCTGGGAAGGATAGCCCTTATCGTACACGCTCTTTAGAAGAAAATCTCGATTTGTTTGCACGTATGCGTAACGGTGAATTCGAGGATGGCAAGAAAGTATTACGGGCAAAGATTGATATGTCATCTCCAAATATTAATTTGCGAGATCCAGTCATCTATCGAATTTCTCATGCCACTCACCACAATACGGGAGATAAATGGTGTATTTATCCGATGTATGCTTTCGCTCATCCGCTTGAAGATGCGATTGAGGATGTTACGCATTCAATCTGTACGACAGAATTCGAAGATCAACGTCCATTGTACAATTGGGTTGTTGAACAATGTGAAATGACAAGCCACCCTCAACAAATTGAGTTCGGTCGACTTAATTTAACGAATACCGTCATGAGCAAGCGTAAGCTTAAACAGTTGGTTGAAGAAGGGGTCGTAGACGGCTGGGATGACCCTCGAATGCCTACGGTATCTGGACTTAGAAGAAAAGGATACACTCCTGAGGCCATTCGTACGTTTTGCCGTGAAATTGGTGTTTCCAAAGGGTCTGGCGCTGTTGATGTGGCCATGCTCGAGCATTTCGTTAGAGAAGATTTGAAATTGAAGGTTCCACGTACGATGGGCGTGTTACGACCATTGAAAGTCGTCATTACGAATTATCCTGAAGGTCAGGTTGAAATGTTAGATGCAGAAATCAATCCAGAGAACCCAGAAATGGGAACGAAGCAAATTCCTTTCTCAAGAGAAATCTATATCGAACAAGATGATTTCATGGAAGATCCACCAAGCAAATATTTCCGACTGTTCCCAGGAAATGAAGTCCGATTGAAGAATGCCTACTTCATTAAATGCGAAGAAGTCATTAAAGATGGAGACGGAAATGTGACCGAACTACATTGTACGTATGACCCTGAAACAAAGAGTGGTTCTGGCTTTACTGGGCGCAAAGTAAAAGGAACGATACACTGGGTAGACGCGAAGCATGCCGTACCTGCAGAATTCCACTTATTCGAGCCGCTTATTTTAGAGGAAGATAAAGAAGATGATGAGGATAAAGAAGGGCAAACATTCCTCGATTGGGTTAATCCGAATTCATTGGAAATCTTAAACGGATTCATTGAACCTGATTTAAATGATATTCAACCACAAGATAAATTCCAATTCTTTAGACATGGATACTTCAATGTAGACCCGAAGGATACGAAAAAGGATCATATTGTGTTTAATCAAATAGTTTCGTTGAAAAGCTCGTTTAAAGTGTAAAGGATGCTACAATCTTTATTATAAAAATAGCTTTCTTACAGATAAAAACCCCTTATTGTCCTTAGAATAAGAGGTTTTAGTCTTAACCAGTATAAATAATAAATATCGCTTATTAATTCTTCTTCTGAAGTAATACAGCAATGATAATGATGCAACCTTTAACCAATCCTTGAAGGTACGGTGATACGTTCATTAAGTTTATCATGTTATTGAGTACACCAAGGATTAATACTCCAAACAATGTTCCGATGATGCTTCCTTTTCCTCCGGAAAGCCTCGTTCCTCCAATTACTACCGCTCGCATGTCCTCAATTAGATAATAATGGAATATGTAAAGGTTTACAATACTTATTTTTCAGAAAATTTGATTATGAAAGGGTGAATTTGTGCAACAGGCTAAGACTGAACTGCTCAACTGTACCTAATAGACAAAAATAGAGGGTACCTCCATAAGTAAGCCGTTCCGTTTTGAGGTGCAAAACAGGTTAATAACATGGCAAATAGCATGTGAATCAGCAATTGATTTGCATGCTATTTTTGTTGATTTTTGTTGGATATTTTCATTTTTTCAGACAAAATTAGCAGGATAATGGACAATAATTCAAGGATATGTGACAATCTTAGGTAGCAGGTGAAAATACAATCAATAATTTGATAAATGGAGCAAACAATCCTAATGCCCAAGAAGAAGAAGAGAGAACGACGTGAAATGATTTAAAAAAACAAAAAAACTCAAGAGTCTGTCTTTGAAAAAAATTGATCAAAGTAGACTCTCAAAATATTTTGCGATAGGCAATTTTTATATAAAAGGTTTCACTGTTTTCTGTTTCCTTTTAATTGTCGAATAGCCCTCTTCCTCTCAGGTTTGCGGAAACAGGCTCCTTTCCTATTTCACGTGCCCATATAGATAACTGGCCAATATGGTGGATTTCGTGGACAATGACATGACGTATGATCTCTCCGTGTGTACATTCAATGACTCGGCGCCTGATTGGTTCGTCTCTAGAGCTAATCGGTTTATCATTGAAATCAGTTTCTGAAAGTGTCCGAGAATCCATTTCATTTGTCCAAGATGTCACAAATGGCTCCACTTTCTCATGATATTGACTTGAAAGATTTTTCACTTTTTGTAAGCTAGCATAATCCTCAAACGATGGTTCCTCAGGTACTGGTTCACCTCGCAAACCTAAGATCCACATATATTCCACATCTACAATGTGAAACAGGTTATGTAGGATACTGCCGAACCCACCGACCCGTTTCTTTAATAGTTCTTCCTCCGGTATGTCTTCGCACCAAGTAAACCAATCATCACGAACTTGCCAATTGTATTGAAATAGTTTCAACATCGCAACAACCTCCAAATGTTTAGTATTTTAACTCTTCGACAGAAGGTCGCGCTGCCCTTTATTTTTTTGCTAAATTTAAAAGGGAATTCTGATGACTATATTTATACCACTACCAAATGGTTTTAACATCAAGATTCTTGATATTCAGCAAACGGGCGCGATTGTTGAAGATTACTTATATTTTAAATGACTTTATTGTTATAATTTTAAGTGCTATAAAGTGGTCATATCAAAAATTAAACAACTATATTATAACCCCGTCCTAAAAATTAGAACGGGGTTATAAGTGTTTGAGGATTCAAATTAAATAACTTTATTATCGCTTTACAGATCTCTTGTTACTGCTCTAGGTGGCGGAAAGATCTATATTCATGCAAATTTCTATCCGAAATATGCTCAATTACTATAACGTTATTAAGAACATACTACAATTTTTGTCTTGCCTTTTAAACGAAGGGGCAAAAACCCCTTACTCCTGCACAATAATTAGGGGCTGCAACCAAGAAGTACGAGTTGAAGGATATCATTTATTTCAAGTAATTTGATAATTATGTAACTTTTTAATATATTTTACGTCTTAAATATGGAGGTGGAAATAATGTTCAGGTTAATTTTGATTTTGTTATTATGTTTTTCACTGATGGGTTGTCAAGAAAAAGAAACACCAGAGAAAATCTTAAGCGAAGAACAAGCTATTTCTTTAGTTAAAGAAAAATTCGGGGATGTCACCATAGACCATGTTACTCATGGAGACAATCGTTACTATATTCGATATAGTAACCCTTCAAACTGTGAAAGCGGTAGCATCCAAATAGATGATAAAACAGGAGAAATGTTGGACTGTAAAGCCAGTATATGTTAAGTGAAGAAAATAGACTAAAAAAGCATGCGATTTTATTGCTAATCCGCATGCTTTTTCTATTGCAATTTGATACTTTTGCACCTCAAAACGGAACCAGTTACCAGTCGTCAGCTCCTTTACTATTGATCCCCGATACTTGAATCAACGATACTTGCTAGTTCAATGAATTTTTCGCCCCATCCATTTGAGATTGATATTTCTTGCAACGAACCAGTCGGTGCAATTATTTAACGAATCTTTTCGATGGTGGAATGATTATTCTCTCTAAGTCCTTCTAACAAGCATTCTATTTCAATAATCAATTCATCAACACTGTTGTATTATGAGATCCTGATTATTCATTTGTATCTCCGTTCATAGAACTTTTAGCGTAACCATGAATTTTTCCTTCGATTTCAGTCGATTTTACTGTAACCTTTTCACTTCTAAACCAATCATCACCAACCAAAAATACATGTTCTTCAGGGACAGTAATTTCTTTCATGTCGTTAGCTCTTTCCGTTTCCTTTCGGAATTTCTTTACATCTTTTATTTCTTGCCGTCTTCGGTCTATATTCACTTGGATGTACTCTTTCAAATTCAATCCAGCACGATTAAAGGAACCATAAAAAGTATCTAACCGACTACCATTAATGTAAATTTGTCCTTTTTCTATTTCTACTTTTTCTCCAGGTAGTCCGATAACCCGCCCTATTACATTATGATCGGAGGTAAACATATTTGATTTGTACCAAACAACATCTCCTCGTTTAAGCTCGTTGTATTCATAATAATCCCTCTCTACTACAACCGATTTGTTGTAATAGTCATGGTTACCACGATCCATCGTGTCTGCCATGTAGCGATAGGATATCATTTTGTCATTCATTGTAACTGTTTTTACTAATGGAGAATTAAATTGGTCAGTTATGGGTTCAGAATCACGACTCGAACATCCAACCAGTAGGGAAATTAATATTGTTAAGACAAACATTGTACGTATTTTCATCGATATCACCTCAATATCAATTTACCACGATTTTACAATAATGATCTTATAATTTATGGCAACATTCAGAACATTAATTGACACTCTACTGCCCAATAGCACAATAATGAAAAGACAGCTTAACGCTGTCGTAATAAATATACCTTTGATGTTATAGATACTTCAGACTAATAACGATATAAAATAGAATCGTTGTTCCCATTATCAGAGTAGTGAAGACGTTTCTTTGAAAATTGCTCCAATTCTTCATCCATCCCCATCTTTTTACATCATGTTTAAGATAATAATATTCTCCAAGAACAACAATCAAAATAATGATACCAGCTGTATATGCGCTCATACCTGTCCTCCTTTTTATAATACCTTATCTTATGATTGCGGAAATTGATGATGGTAATCTAAGTCCTACACTTTTATTTATTTTATCCATAACATACAATTTGTGGGAATCCTTGTTGTCACTCTTTCTGCCCTTTAGTTTAATAGTATTCAGTATAAACATTACGAACGTCGAGTTATGAAAAAATCAATTACATTATTTTATTGATTTCGCCAATAACCTTCCAACTATTCTTATCCTTTGCTACCTGCATTGTCATATAGCCTCCTAAAGACATATCAGTTGGAGAAGGAAGTTGATATTTATGATATTGGGGACGATACGTCTCAATTCTTACACCATAAACTAATGGCTGATCTGTTGGAACTGATTCTAAAAAAGTAACTATTTCATTTTGGGGTATAATTTGATTTCCACCATAAGAGTTTTTTTGGAGAAATGCTTTTGCATAAAGTAACACTTGATGTTCTTCTTCGTTGGAATATTGCAGGGCAGGTAAGGCGGTACTTGTTTTCTTCATCATGTCATCAAAGCCATTAAGGTAATCATCTATATTATGGTGCAACCCTTCTGCTTCTTGCTTTGCTTTTTCCAAATCTTCTTCTAACTGTTGAATTTGTGCCTTTTGAGATTGGCTATCCTCCGTTAATTGCTGAACATTCTTCTCACTTGCAAGTGCGGTATTTTCATCATCCTGTTTACTTATGTAAAAAAATATTCCTCCACAAACGACAACTATGCTTAAGATGATATTTACTAATTTACTCCACATTTATTATCACTCCTTCATTGCTTAAACTATTTCTTTTCTTTATTGAACTATCCTGCCCTGCCCGATAGTTACACAAAAGGAGCAACACCGTAGGTCCATAACTATTGATCCCCGTTAATAACAGCTTATTAATTTTCTTATAACGTTCCCTCATTTCCGTAGCTGCCACTAATCCCGAATATACATCGTGTTAAGGGAATGCAGTGTTAAGTGAAGCCGAACAATCATCATTCAACGAACACTACCAATAAATGAAACATATTTGGTTTGCTTTTGATGAAATTCCTTTGAGTCTCTCGGTAGCAATCCGCAAGCATATTCAATCGTAATTACGTAACCAAATGCCACCTTATTTGAGTTAATTACTCCGCACCCTTTACAATTAAATCCACAGCCATCAGAAATACGGCTATTAATCTTTTCAAATCTTTCAATGACTCGACTCTCTGCAAAATCTTTGGTAATCCATGGTGACCAGAAAAACAAGGATACTAGCAATATGACTATAAATATACTCATAATAATTTTCTTCAATTTCATGTCCCGCCTCTTAGCAGTGATTTCCGATTCGGTTTCACAAAACATATTATTCCTGTACCTAATAGTACGTAATTAGTTGATCTTCCAGGAGTATTCCCGTACATATTGGTGCGTGAATACTCACTCATAGGCGAAATTATACCATTTTTCTTACAATTTGTGGTAAATCATTATTGTTGTATAATGCCAGATAGCACAACAAAACGGCTTAATAAGTAGTCAGTATTGCCTTTATATTTTTCTAAGATTAAATCTATTTTCCGTTGTAGCCAATCTTTGTTTCCATAAAGTCCAATAAGTGCTATTTTATGTACACTCAAATATGAGCCTGTGATTGAACTAGAGATTTCTCCAAGTGAAGTAAACTTATTGAAATAGGGTATGATGAATTTCTCGATATCTTCTTGAATTGTATTTTTTAATTTTTCAATGTCAGTCTGATAATCAATTGTATACCAAATATCTTCATCATTTTTTATGGAACCTATCCTCTCTCTAATCATTACAATCATATTCTTTAGGAAACTCAGGCTTTTTTTCGTTATATACCATCTCATAAGGCTCTAAAACAAAAATACCTGCATTAAAGGTAAACTTAATTTCTTCCTGTGAATTGTAGAGACTTGATTGGATATTAAAGCACCATCCATATTAAATAAAGTCTTTGTACCAGTTTCTACCTTGTTTTTTAAACCATTTGTTTTCATTATTAGTTGAATACTACTTTTTATGACTTCATTTAATTTTTTTTGAAGTTCCATCTTGTTTCCTACTTCTTATAGGATTAATAAAACTATTTTCGTGCTTTTTTTACAAAACCCTTCAAAAGTGTCGAGCGATAAGAACATAGTCCTATTGAAATCCGCTTATACAACGGCTTTTTTTTATTTATAGGTACAAGTTCTTGTCGTAGACGAACGACAAGAACTTGTACCTATTGTCGATATGCGACAAGAACTTGTACCCATTACCGAAGTTATAAAGAATATTGTAAAGTTAAATGGAATTCGACCAATATTAAGACATTTCGCTTTATCAATTTACTGTATTTGTTGGAAGAACAAACAGTATAAAGGCAATGAATATTTGAATATTAAAATAAATCCTCCCGAAATATGGTAATATTATTTGAAAGATCAACATTCGTAAATCTCGGTTGATTATATATTATTCGCGAAGTTCGCAGATTAAATGTTATAGGAAATAGTAGCAAATGAAATCCAAAGTGCCAAGTTCATTCACAACTTTACTAAGGGGGACCAAATGGGTAGTTGGGGCATAGGAATTTTACAAGATGACACTGTCTTAGATATCATTGACGAATTCAAGGACTACTTAAAAGAAACACAGAACATTACTGATTCAACTATTAAATTAATAGAAAATAATATAGAAATAATTCCCCACAGATCTTCTTTTGAAAATGTTTAAGGCCTAATTAGCAAGGGAGTGTTTGGAATGGACAAAGAGAAATTAATTCGAAAATTCAATAAACAAGCTAAAATCTATGAAAGGAGAAGGAAGAAGAAATCGGAAAAAGAATGGCGTGAGAAGTTGATTCAATGCGCGAGGGGTAATATTTTAGAAGTTGGCGTTGGGGCAGGAGCAAATTTTAACTTTTATTCAAAAGACGTTCATGTGACTGCCGTTGATTTCAGTGAAGAAATGTTAGACAGAGCAAGACAAGCAGCCGTTGAGAGCCATATACAAACAGATTTTATGCGTTCAGACATCGAAACGTTATCATTCCCAGATAACTCATTTGACACTATCGTTTCTACGTTGACTTTATGTGGATACGATGATCCTACTCTAGTTTTGAAAAAGTTTAATAGCTGGTGTAAAAGCGATGGTAAGATTTTGTTAATGGAACATGGAGTTAGTTCAAATCAATTAATCGGACATATTCAGACGGCTGTGAATCCATTGTTTAAGAAGGTTGTTGGCTGTCATATGAACCGCGACATGATGGAAATTATTAACGAGTCTACTATTTACATAGAAAGAGTTGAGCCGATCTAATTTGATACAATGCATTTAATTTGGGCAAGACCGACACGTGTCTACATCTAATGTTGTTTATTTTAGGGATGAAGTAAGTTGGCACATTTGTGTCACTAGTCACAGATCTACTCAGTTAAAAGATGAAGTGGGTCTTGTATATTTATTATAGGTACAAGTTCTTGTCGCCCGACAAAAAGTGAGAAAATATTCTAGAAATTATACTTGATTTCCTTCATTTATTCAACTAAACTGCCCAATACTTCAATAAAAAAACAGCTTCAAATTGCCGCCCTTAATGACATTCCTGATCTGCAATAGCGAAATAATTCAATCGTTTAAATTTTGGATATCACTATTTTATATCAAAAAAGACGCTTCCGATGGGAGCGTCTTTATCATTATATTTTAGAACGAATGTTCTACATGTTGAAGCAGTTAAATTAAATTTGGGTGTATATAATTATTAGTATAAACCATTCATTATTATAAGTCTATATTTTGTCAGGATAATGTTCTATAGTTTTTATACCCGGCCGGGAAACTTGCGTTGTGTAAATGTTTTTAAACTTAACTTGTGTTGTAGTGACAGAAAGAGGAGGGTATTGATGCAAATACGGTTATGGAATAACAATTTGAAAGTCCGGTTGATTGGAGAAGCACTGTTTAACATGCTGTTTTGGATGTACTTTCCGTTTATAACCGTATATTTTGGTGCGGCATTTGGTTATCATATTGCGGGCATTTTGATGATAGTCCCTCCGATATTCAGCCTCTTAGGAAGTCTGCTCGGAGGAGCTTTAGCGGACCGGTTAGGACGGCGTCCCGTAATGCTACTGGGTGCTTTGCTTCAGACGGTAATGTTTGCATTGTTTGCGGTGTCGCCGTCCCAATGGATTGATTATATCGCATTTATCGGCCTTGGGCTGGGGGGAGCAATCTATAGGCCTGCAAGCTCCGCTATGGTTGCCGATCTGGTTCCTGTACAAAACCGTCGCCAGATATTCGCAACATTTACGACAGCCAATAACATTGGTGCAGTGCTTGGGCCAGCACTTGGAGCCGTTTTCTTCTTCCATTACCGGCAAGAGCTGTTGTGGACCTGCGCATTGGTCTTGCTGCTGTATTTTATCGCTATATATATCATGGTTCATGAAACTTTGCCACATTCAGCAAAAAGCCCTGAAGGTTCAACTTCGATTTCCCGTGAATTTAAGAAACAGTGGGAGGGATATGGCATTATTTTTCGCGATAAAGTGTTCCTGGTTTATATTTTGGCAGGTATCTTTGCCCTTGTACCCATTATGCAACTGGATCTTTATTTGGCAGTATACGTGATCAATGATGTCCCAGCTCAGGCTCTGTTCTCATGGAATGGTGATTCCCTTATGTTATCCAGTACTGAGATATACGGATGGCTACTGGGGTTTAACGGTCTATTGTTTGTCCTGTTTATCCTTCCTGTTACGAAATGGTTCCACAATTGGAAAGATCGTAATGTATTCATTCTGTCATCGCTGTTGTCCGGAGTAGGCACATTCTCCCTTGGACTAAACACCAATATATGGTTCTTGTTTTTTGTTACGATATTCTTCACCTTTGGTGAGATTGTACGCTCTCCGGTGACACAGAGCTTTATTAGCCACTATGCCCCAGAGCATGCAAGAGGACAGTACATGGGAGCCGACAGCCTGCAGGGCACGATCGGGAAATTTTTGGCGCCGGTGACTGTTTTCCTGTCTAGTTGGGTGCCGCCTATGGGAATATTTAGTATCATTTTAGTGTTTGCATTCATCAGTATCATGTTATACATTCAGTTATTTAGAATCTATGTAGAGCAGCCGGAGGCAGCGAATTGATTGAATCTTAAGTGCTGCCCGGATTTCTGATTCCAATATAAAAAACTCGGCGGAAGCTTGCGGTCCAGTATGAAAGGAGGCCAAGCTTTCGGCCGAGTTATTTTTGTGATTATAGGCAGGTAGAGGAGATGGCACATATCTTTGTGATATTTCGATTACTTTGTCATTAACGACGTATAGAATAAACAAATTGTTTTCGTATAAGTCTCGTTTCTCAAATAAATGAGGTTCTATGTATTCGTATTCGACACCCTTTAAAATCCGAAAAGGAGATTCTTTATCGATTTCTAATATTATTTCATCGCTATCAGTGTCCCTCTCATAAAACCCATTAGGCATTGATACTTCATCCCTACTTATGCCTAAGTCTTCCAAATTGCATTTTCACCTTCATCTCTAGACAAACCATTCAACCTCATCAAAGGTTATATATTGTTTTGACTTCTCAGTAAAAATGTTTTTTACATACCCTAGTTTTTCTGATAATCCAGTTGTTTTACGGATTAAATAATCTAATCTAAAGATTTCGTGATCTTTTACTATAGCAATACGATTGCTTTCTTGAGCTTGTATTGTCGATTGATTCTTCAGTTCTTCCATATGTTCACTTAAGGAAGTTACTTTTTGGTAATTTATTATTGTTAGTAGGCTTCCCAATAGCTCAACAAAAAAGTGTAATTAAGTTTCTCTTCTTATTGGTGTTATCTTCGTAAATACCGTAGATATAATGCTAGTTAGAATTATTACGATTATCATTATATTTAGTATAAAGAGATCATTACTAAATTCTTGTAACGTTTCTTTTAAAGTTAATACCCTTCCATCGGGTTTTTCTGATGAACTGGCTAATACAAAATAATCAATAACTATATCAATTATCGATAAGACCCAAAACAATGCAGAGGCAATAAATGTTGAAACAATATATCCTACCAAGCTTGATGAAATCCCAGGTATATTTTTTCCTTTGACAAAAGATTGAACAATAACGGTCGAAAGAATAGTTAACGTAGTAGCAATGATAAGAAATTCGTTTATTTCTACATACATAGAATCTGTAAGAAACAGACCAAGAAGTGTTAATACTCCAAGAGCAAAAACATAAATTTTCATTAACTAACCTCCTTTAGATTACAAGCACATTTTTACTGTTAAACATTAGACGTTGATTCACTGAAAATGTTCCAGCTAAAATCCTTCCATAAGCAACTCTTCTCCCGATAGCACAATAAAAACGGTTACCATTCTAAGGGAACCGTTTTTATTATATGGGACTACCGTTCTTCGAACAGTAAAATCGTCATTCTATTTATGAAATAAACTCTCCCCCTTGGGAAACTTCAGTAAAATACTTTGTTTTAAATAATTGTATTGTTCATGGTTAGTGTCCGAGAATGCTTCTTTCCAGTTAGAAGTGATGTCTTGATATGACATAGGTTCAGTGAACTGGGATTTTGTCAAATCAATTCGTTCTCCGTTGATATGGTTATAGTAATGCCAACCTTCCAACGTCATCGTTTTTAAAATTTCCCCTCCCAAAATTTCATTTATGACAAGAGCAGTAACACCGCATTGACCTTTGGCAGGGTTGCCAGGAGTCCATTTGCTACTAGAACGATACGACCAAGAGTTTAATAATATACTGGATAGTTCTTCTATAGCCCTTCTTAACATATAATTCCCCTTTCGTTTCGGTAGCCTTGCCACACTATTGATCCCAAATACTTCAATAAAAAGTTGCTAATCTGTAATTATAAAATATTTTCCATGATTATTGGACGGGGGATCGTCGTTAGTTGAATAATTTTCTGCAACGGAAATTATCCAAGATTTATCGGTTTTATTATTAGTTATAAGGTATTTGAAACTGTGTTGATTACTTTCTCTCCATTTCAGTATAAATTCATTATCATTTGAAATCCAATCAATATCACTTATTTTATCGTTATAAATCATCTCAGACGGAATCTCGCTATAACGTCCAGAAGTTTCCATAAAGATGATCTGATGTTTTCCCTTTTCATAAAAGACTTTTGTAACTGGGTGTGTAATTCCATCATTGTAGTATGTAATCTCGTAAATGTGATACCCTCCAGGCAAATGGGGCGTCTTAATATTTCCTATTTTCTTCTCAGCATTTTCTAAACTATTAAAGGTTAGAATATCATCTTCTGAATACAAATTAAACAAATAATTGCCAACCATGATTATCAAAAGAATGAATAAAATTAATAAAGATTTCCTCTTCATCCTAACCCTCCTTTGATAATTTATTATGGTTGTATTCGGTAGATATTCACACTAACCTGCCCGATCGTATTATTAGGTCAACCAGAAATTACTGGTTGATTCTTTTTTGTTTGGGTTTAAGGATTAAAGGTAGCCGGGTCGAACGTTCCTGCCCGTGGGACTAGATCCCGACAGCTATATTGTTCACCCCCTACTTGTTACAACCATGTTTGAGGCTGGTTGGGACATAGATCCCGTATAACAAGCGATGCTATGGAATTACAAGAAGGTCTAGGGGTTGCCGGTAAATTTGAATGTGGGAGTGATTAAATGAATCCAGTTATAGGTCTGGATATATCAAAAGCGGAAAGTCATGGACAAGCCTTTGTTGACCGTGGAAAGCCATTTCGAAGTAGTTTTAAGTTTGAACATACTCGTGAAGTGTTAGCTAAGCTTCTTCATGTAGCTCATGAACTTGAGAGTAGCTGCGGAATTCGTCCTACACTTATTCTAGAAGCAACAGGTCATTATCAGAGCCCTGTTGTGCAATTTCTTGAAGAACATCATTATATTTTTCTCGTCATCAATCCACTTATCTCTAATCGACTTAGAAAATCGAATTTACGCAAGGTTAAAACAGATGTTGCGGATGCTTACTTCTTAGGAGAAATGTATTACAAAGAAGAATTTGAGTCTTTCAAGAAAAGAGGCGTGCAGTTACTTAATCTTCGCTATCTTACTAGGCAAACAGAAGCCTTATCCAAAATGTGTATACAAGCCAAGCTGCAATTTCAGGCTGTACTGGATCAGGTCTTTCCGGTATATAAAGGTGTATTCGGTGCCTTCTACTCTAAAGTATCGCTTCGCCTTTTACTTGAATTTCCTTCCTCAGAATCTGTTTTAATGTCGGATGAGAATCAATTAAAGTCTACAATACTATCGTTGTTGACTTCCAAACGAGGGCGCTCGAATAATTGGATCAATGAAAGAGTGCAAAAACTTCTAGAAGCGGCTAAACAAAATCCATTTCAGAAGACGATGTATTCAAGTCATTTAATTAGTTTAAAAGTTCTCATCACCCTAATTCTTCAATACCAAGAGCATCTTACTGAGTTAGAGCAGAAAGCAGATGCTCTGACAGAAGAACTTGAGGAGTATGAATTAATCCAATCCATTCCCGGTATTGGCAATAAAATTGCAGTTTCCGTGGTTTTCGTCCATTATTGCGAGACTCGACATCCTCTTTTTCCTCTTGCGAGACCTTTTTGACGACGCGGCAGGATTCACTTTATGTTACGGCCTGGTATGTTGCTCGCCCTATCTCTGACAGGTACTTTGGTCGATGCGCTTCTACGCACAGATTTCGCCATACGTAGGAATCTAGCTACGAAGGTGGCTTGGTCCCTCCTTCGGTTGGACTCTCACCAACTAGACGATACGTGCCTCTGGGCACGCCAATAAAGAAAAGACAGCATCAGCTGTCTTGATCCCCAAGAGCGTGATAAATTTAAGTTTGTTAATTCCATGAATTGATTAAGATTCAATGAGATCAGTTTCAGGGGGGATGTACCCCAGCTGTCTGCCTATTTTTACAATTTGCCCTTTATGGTGAAACTCGTGGGTAATGGTGTGAGTAAAAAGCCATAATGAGGTGAACTCTCCGCTACTACCACTCTGAAAAGATACCTGAATGGTGTGATCCCATTTACCTTTAAATTCATTTAGAAATTCATGAACCAGTTCATCTGTTTTCCTAAAAACTTCACGCATTTCCTGTACGTTGTTAGCGAACTCTGGTTTTATTTTGGGAAGTGATTTAGCAAGAGCGCGACTCCCCAACCACACTCGATAACAATCGGCTACATGAGCATGCAGACTGCGAATAGAATCTCCACCAAAGGCTTCCAGCTCTTTAACATAATCTGCGGGTGACAAAGTTTCACAATAACGAAATAATGACTCTCTTGAACGTTGAATCCAATCATACTGGCTTATGAATACATCCATCCTCTAACTCTCCTTTTATAACGGAATATACGTTTGTTTTCCTAGTAATCAACATTTTAATTTAACGATTGGAAGGCCAGGACCCTTGCATTTTTCTGATTTGAATAATTTGACCCGTATGGTAAGCGTCGTGAAGCATTATGTCCAGTAGCTTCCCTTCAAGGGAATTTTGGTCAAGTTCTTCAACGGATGTCTTAATCAGCAACTGTCGTAAACTGTGATGAACGTTTTCGGCACGTTCAACGACTTTCTTCCATTCCTTATCTTCATTAGATTGTTCTGTGAGATAGAAGGTTTCACCACCTTTGAGATTATTTGTCCATTCACGGCCTTCCATGTTTGCTACAAGTCTCTCTTTGTAATAAATGAGATGATTGACGTTCTCCCAAATTGTTTTGGTTGCCTCTCCAGTTGGTCTCCAGTTAGCCTGTTCTGCCGTGATTCCTTCAATTGCATGTTTGAGTGGCGCATACCAACTCTCCTTATCGTACGTTGAATCTAGCACGTTTAAAAGCAAGTCAATTCGTTTCAATGTGATCTCCTCCTTGAATAGCTATCTCATTAATACGGACGTTATAACAACCTAACATTTATTTTTGTAACAATCTAAATATTGTTACATGGAAAGCTTATCATACAATAAAAAATTGGACAATATTCCCATAGCGTTTTTGTAGAAACCAGATAATGACACGTTCCGTTCTCATAATTTCATGGGACGTCCGATAATCCCTACGGACGTCCCATAATTTCCAGGTGCGTTCCAATAACACACCTTGGAGGATTTTTTATGGATTTTCAAACAGCTTGTGACTTGCAAATAAATAAAAAATGACAGCTTGCTCTGCCATTACTTAACGTTCTTTGATTTTTTAATCAGTGGCCAGAAACCAAATATCATTAAAATCTGTCCACCCAAAAGTACGGAGCGAAACACCTTTTAATGCCGAATGAAAAATGGTTTTGTTCTTTCTTCGGTACAACGGGAAAAATATTCCTTCCCTAATCAATCGTTCCTCCAATTGTAAAAGCTTATCTAATTGTTGGAGATGATCGGGTTCTTGTATACATGCGGTTAACTGCCGTTTCACATCTTTTAACATCTCCGGTGAAAGATGTGCGTTAATATAATCTGGTTCCAAATGAAAAAACTCCATATACGCAAGAATCTTATCTTCATCAAAAACCACATCGATTAATGCGATATCTGTTTCCTTCAGATCTTCTACCCTCATACATTGTTCGAAAGGCTGTATGATAACTTCCAAATTAATGCCAACTTCTGTACATTGTTCTTGTATCGCCAAAGCGACATTCTTATGGATTGGAAATACAGACAGATGAATAGGCTCACCTTGATACCCTGATTTTTCGAGTAATGATCTGGATTTCTCTGAATCATGTATTGGTTGTGAAGTCTCATCTTCATAATCAGGAAATAAGCGATTCGCAATAACACAATTAACCTCGTTATCAACAAGTCTTGCGGAATCAATACCACAAAAAAGAGCCTGACGGAATAAAGGATCTTTCTGTGGACCATTTTTTGAAAGATTAAGAGAGAGAAAGAAACACCCGTTCTGTAGCTGGCTTTCCTCTATCCAATTAGAATATACTCCGTCGACAGGTGTGTGTGAATAATCATTTCAAACATTTTATTTTCCTGCATTGGAATATAAGGCTTTATGTCTGGTAACAGCCATATTTCAACACGGTCAAGATGAGGGCGTCCTTGGAAATATTCATCAAACGCTTCAAGGATCAATCTATCATTATCATGAGTTTTTACCTGAAAAGGTCCAGTACCAATCGGTAACCGCCATAAATCCTCTCTCCTTTTTTCGTATGTATCCTTTGGTACAATAATTGCGGCTGTAGAACTCAATAAATGTAAAATAAGGTGATTCCGTTCATATAGTTTTATTTTGATTACATGGTTTCCAACAGCTATGACTTCTTTAAAAGTATCAAATATCCATTGATATGATGAAGCTGGCGTCCCTTCTTTAACACGAGTCAAAGAAAAAACAACATCGTTCGCTGTAAGCATTTTTCGATCATGGAATATAATCCCTTTGCGTAAGTAAAAAATCCACTCTGTTTGATCAGAATTGCATTCCCAGTAATGAGATAGTTGTGGCTCAATCTGTCTAGTAATCGGATTAAATTTGACCAGACAATCGAAGATTTGCCTGTTTAGATGTGCCTCATTAGCGAACATTGAATAAACTGGGTCAAGCACCCATCTTTTTTTGAACAGGGGAAAACGCAGTGTATCGAGCTGTTTCTCCTCTTTTTGGATTGCCTCATACCCGAATTGACTGTACATCCAGTTGATATATTGAGAGAAATGCTCAACCGAGCTTTCACCACTCTTTAAGAGTTCAAGTGCCTGTATTGTATCCCCTTTTTGCGTCATTTCTTTTGCGATCTCTAGTAAAAGAGAATCTTTATTCTGCACAAAGGTCAAACGGGACATAATTCCTCGTCCCCGCCCGGATGACCATTCAATCCAATTTAAATCAACCATTCTTTTGAGGATTAAATTTGTGTTCCGATTGGTGTAACACAATATTTCGGATAACTGGTCAAGTGATATGGGAAATTGTTGGCCTTCTTCTTTCCTGGGAAAATTGGAACGTATACGCAAATAATGATGTACCAATTGCATTATGATCGCCCCTCTCTTGAAAAGGTGAAAAATTCTATTAATAATATACAGCTTTTATAGATAATTAACCAGTTACAATAAGAGTAACACTTTTTAAAGGGGATTTAGAGCATGGTGAATCGTACTGGGTCTTTCCAACAATCAAAATATTTTAGAATTAATGAAGTCGTAGATGGTGTTTACGCCGCAGTATCTAAGACCGGTTCCGGGTCTTTAGGGAATGCAGCAATAATCAATCTTGGTGATGCGACACTTATAGTAGATACATCTATGAGTATTAACGCAGCAAACCAATTAAAAGAGGTTGCAAAACTGCTCACTGGCCAGCCAGTCAAATATGTAGTGAATACGCACTGGCATGGTGACCATACATTTGGCAATCAAGTATTTTCCTCCTCTGCACAAATCATTTCCACTGCAACAACGCGATTCTTCATGGATAAGTTTATGAGAAAAAGATTAAACCACCACTTAGCAAATCCAGAAGTAATATATAAAGCTATTACGGAACTCTCGAAAAAGATCGAACTTGAGAAAAATGATAAGTTGAAAAATGAAATGCAATGGGAAGTCGAAAACAACAATGAGTACATAACGATGCTTCCCCATCTAAAGTATACGTTGCCTTCTGTGACGTTTGAAAATGAATTAATCATCCACGGCAGCAAACGGACAGTAAAACTACTCTCTTATGGCGGGGGTCATACACAAAGTGATGCGTTTGTCTTTTTACATGAGGAAAGGATCGCAATTATGGGTGACTTGGTATTGTCAAAGCATCACCCAGTCTTAATGTTCGCTAATCCAAAAGAGTGGCTACGTATATTAGATCAGGTGGAAACGCTTGGTATTAAAATTATCGTGCCGGGGCATGGTGAAATTTGCTCAATGAATGAACTCTATGAAGTAAAAAATTATATCAAATACATGTTAACAATAGTTGAGTTAATGATACAAAACAACCAATCAATCGATGATTTTGGTGTACCTAAAGAATTTGAAAGTTGGTATTTCACTGAGGAATTTAAGTCGAATCTACAAGTGCTCTACCAAACGACAAAAGAAAATATAATCGACAATTAATATTAAATATAAAATCCATTTATAAGTTTGAGAGGAGCTAAACCATGCGCATTATATCAGGAATACGTAAAAGTCATTTAATCGCAATGAGTAGTATTCTATTTGTATTAATCGTTTCACTTTGTATTATTTTAATTGGACAAAACCAGAATTCTGTAAAAGAGCAATCAACAGAAAAACTGTTTATAACTCCGACTAATCCTGCATGGCTTTACACGAATGGAAATTGGAAGCAAGTCAATGTGCCAGGATGGGGTGATGTTATGAAGGGATGGCTTGAAGGCAGAAATGGTGAGCAATTTGGCAGACGTGCGAAAATCGAAACTGACAGTTCGTTTGTGATTTTAAAACAACGAAGCATAATCGGAGATGTAACCGTATTTGTAGACGGGGAAATTGTTATTAATCAAAAAATGAAATTATCTGATGAAATAAATGAAATCCCTATTTATAGTGATAATACAGGATGGCACGAGATTGAAATTGTACACTCTGCTCGGAGTGAAATTGATGGCCTTTATATCAGTGCTGATGCAAAGACGAGGAAGCCTATAAATAATAAAAAGAAATTGGTAGTCATCGGTCATAGTTATGTAGAGGGATGTTGTGCAAGCAACATTGGACTTAATTCATTCTCAGCCTTAATGGGTGATATGTTAGGAGTTGAAAGCATAAATCAAGGGACTGGCGGTACCGATATAAATGTATCGGATCGTTCCAAAAAAAGTACATTAGAACGAGTTCAATCTGATGTTATTGACTTAAAGCCAGAATATGTTCTCTCTGTTCATGGTTTTAATGCGATGGTACCGGTGATGATTGGGCACTTCACTCATGAACAATATGAACAAGATTATACCAAATTTTTGAAAGAAATTAATGATGCATTGCCTTCAACTAAGATTTTTGCCAGCGGAATTATATCCGTACCGAGTTGGACTGAAGAGGAACTGTTGCCATTTAATAAAGACATAGAGAATGCATGTGCCAATGCTTCAAATTGCACATATATCAATTTATCAAATAAATGGAATGAGGATAATTATAGTAAATATCTCTCCAATGATAAAGTTCATCCGAATGATGAAGGACACAAATACCTGGCTGAGGAATATTCAAGTGTTATTTCAAGTGTATTAAACAAGTAGTCATCGTCATACTTAGATTACAACACATAACCAGTTCTCTTTTATCTAAAAATAAATTGTTATGTTAATTTCAGTTGTTTAGAAATGAAAAATATGTTGGATGCATTACTTTTCGGGACGTATGCGTAATTGGTATACGTCTCTTGGTTATATTCACAATAAAACCATGAACTATAATTGGGCATATATTTGAGTGGTGGATGCTTTTTCGTGTTCAAGCATGCCCATGTGATATACTATAAAGTATCACTCCAAAGTGATGACTACATTGCCCTTTTTGTGCCCTTTATCCACATAACGGTGGGCAACGGGAATTTGTTCCAGCAGATAGACTCTATCTATGACCGATTTTAACTGCCCCGCCTCAATAAGCTCCCTGAGGAAAATCAAATCCTCAGAACTTACCTGTGCCACACCATTCCCCTCTACTGACACATATTTCCCTCTCGGAGTTAAAGCCTTCTTGCAATGCGATTTTGATGTTTTCCAAAATGCATCGAAGATAAGATCATAATGCTCATCTTTTGCTGCAAAATCCTCTTTTGTGTAGTCAATGACCTTATCAGCTCCTAGAGATTTAACCAATTCTATATTCACGGTGCTGCATACCCCGGTGACTTCTGCCCCATCGCTCTACAAACAAAAAGTAGCCTTTCGGCTGATTATATCTTCATAGCTATTGTTGTTGATAAGCCCTCTGAATTATATAAGGCTCTTATAATATAAAATAGTTGCATGTAATTCCCCAGTTGCAGATTTTGCATAGTTAGGAATCCGTCCAGCTTGAATAAAACCTAAAGATGTATAAAGGTGATTAGAAGGGTCTCCTTCTCTTGTATCGAGAACCAATAGCGATCTACCCTCCTGCTTTGCTCGTTCTTCAGCCTTTTGCATTAGTGAACGACCGATACCACTTCGACGATGATTAGGGTGTGTCATCAATTTTGCGATTTCAGCTCTATGATCAC
>FWWL01000528.1_pt1 | contig 104559 bp, 91 predicted proteins | sample 2228331 | NCBI WGS metagenome assembly FWWL01 (sample SAMEA103939775, study PRJEB20133) | metagenome | reverse complement strand
GGCCGCGGCGGCCTCCGCCAGGAAGGGTCCGTCGACCGGCCGTTCGGGCGCGTCCGCGGCCGTGAGCGCGCTCGAAGGCTTCAGCGGGGGGGCGGGTTCCGCCTCCCGCGGCGGCGGGCGCGACAGCCAATCGGGGGCGGGCTCGGGCGTCGCAGGGCTCGCCGAGGCCTCCACGGCCACCGGCTGCGGCCGCGAGATCATGAAGCGACGGATCGCGCTCTCGCCCTCGCCGATCTCGACGAGCCCCGGAGCGGAGGCGGCGAGACCGGCCTCGACCATGGCATACCAGCTTCCGGCCGGGGCCTCGCCCTTGGCCTGCGCGCCGCAGACGATCAGCCGGTTTTCCGCCCGCGTCATCGCGACATAGAGCAGGCGGTGATGCTCCTCGACCATCTGCTCGACGACGCGGGCCTTGGCCTGCGCCGTCGCCAGCGCGTCCTCGGCGCTGGCCGGCGGCCAGATCGGCACCGCCGGCCGCCGCGGCGGCTCGACCGCCAGGATCTTCGGCAGCCGCTTGGCGCCGGGCGGCGGGGCGAGATCGGCGAGGATCACGATCCCCGCCTCCAGCCCCTTGGCGCCATGCACAGTCATGACGCGGACCTCGCCGCGGCTGGAGGAGAGGTCGCGCTTCACATCGGTCGCGGCGCCGCAGACATGGTCGAGGAAGCCGGCGAGCGAGGGGCCGTAGCGCCGCTCATGGTCGAGCGCCGCAGACAGGAAGGCGTCGAGCGCGTCTCCGGCCTCGGCACCCAGACGCGCCAAGGCGAGATTGCGCCCGCCGCCCGGCCCGAGCAGCCCGGCGAAGAAGCGGAACGGTCCGCAGCGCCCCGCCTCCGCGGCGAGCTCGGCCAGCCGGGCCTCGACGGCTGCATAACGCGGCTCGCTCGCCGCCGCCTCGCGCAGCGCCGCCCGCAGCGAGCCGCTGCGCTCCGGTGCGAGGCGCAGGAGGTCGTCGTCGTCCAGCCCGATCAGCGGCGTCTTCAGCGCGGTGGCGAGCGTCAGGTCGTCTTCCGGCAGCAGCAGCGTGCGGCCGAGCACGACGAGGTCCTCGACCGCCGGATGGGTGGCGAGCGTCAGCCGGTCGCGGCCGGTGACGGGGACGCCGGCATCCTTCAGCGCCTTGACGATGGTCTCGAACAGCGCGCCGCGCTGGCGTAGCAGGATCATCACCTCGCCGGGCGAGAAGGGCCGGCCGAGATCGTCCACGCCCCGGCGCGTCCAGCCGGCGAGCGTCGCGGCGATGCGCTGGGCGAGCTTGGCCGTGCCGCTGCGCCGCTCGGGCGCGTCGACCGGGGTTGTCCAGGCATCGGGCGGCTCGCCGGAATCATGGGCGCAGAGCGGCCAGAGATCGACGCAGCCGGGGTCGCTGCGGCGCACCGTGTCATGGATTTCGGGCCGCTCCGAACCGTCGAAGACGAGGCCGCGCGCATGTTCCGGCAGGGCGAAGACGGCGTCGACCGCCTGCATGATGTCGGGCGCCGAGCGGAAGGAGGTGTTGAGGCTGATCGCCTCGAAACGTTGCTCGGCTTCGCGAATGCGCTGGCCAAGCTGCCGGCGCTGCGTGTTGAAGGCGGCGGGTGCGGCACCCTGGAACCCATAGATCGACTGCTTCTCGTCCCCCACCACGAAGACGGTGCGGGGGCGCGGCCCTGCCTCGCGGCCCCCGGCGCTGAACTCGTCGGCGAGCTGGCGCAGGATCGCCCATTGCGCATCGCTGGTGTCCTGCGCCTCGTCGAGCAGGATGTGGTCGATGCCGGCATCGAGCTTGTAGAGCACCCAGGCCGCCTCGACCCGCGTCAGCAGCGAGCGCGTCCTGGCGATCAGGTCGTCATAGTCGAGCAGCGAGCGCTCGCTCTTCTGGCGCTGATAGGAGGCGAGCATCCGCGTCACCAGCAGCGCCAGCGCATGGCTGCGGTCGCGGATCGCGATCGCGTTGAGGCGATCGATGGCGCCGCAGAGTTCTGTTTCGAGCGTGTCGAGCACGTCGCTCGCGGGCGGCTGCAAGCGCGTCTTGTCGGAGCGACCGCGGACATCGGCATGAACGGTCTGCGCCTTGGTGAGAAGTCCCGAGCGGCAGAGTTCGACGGGGTCGTCCCCCTGACCCTTCAGGGCGCGGCGCAGGATCTCGGCTGCGTCCTTTTGTGTCTTGGAGCCGCCCGACAGCGCCGCGACCAGCCCCTCCAGGCCCGCCGCCTGCGCCAGCCAGCCCTCGAAGCCGCTTCGCACCGTCTCCGCCGACAGGTCCGGCGCGATCCCGAGCACGGCGGCGATGCCCTGCCGCATCTCGTCGGCATCGCGGGCGCGGCCCTCCGCGTCGTTGAACAGCGTTCGCTGGCGCAGCGCCTCCTGCATCATCGCATCGAACGTGTCCTGTGCCGCCTGGCGGGCGAGCAGGTCGAGCGCCTGCGCCTCCGCGCCATCGGGCTCTGCCGCCACCAGCCGCAACAGCTCGCGCCGCGCCTCGCGCAGCATCTCGGCCTGGGCGAGGTCGTCGGCGACCTCGAAGCGCGGCGGCACATTCGCCTCGAAGGGCGCCGATTGCAGCACCCGCGTGCAGAAGGCGTGGATCGTCTCGATCTTGAGCCCGCCCGGCGTCTCCAGCGCCTGCGCGAACAGGCGCCGCGCCGCGGCGAGGCTGTCGCGCGAGGGTGGCCTGCCGGTCAGCCGGCTCAGCACCGCCGCCAGCTCCGCCTCCGGCAGCGTCGCCCAGGCGCTCAGTGCCGCGAAGACGCGGTTCGCCATATTGGCGGCGGCGGCCTTCGTATAGGTGATGCAGAGCAAACGGCCCGGCGCCACGCCGTCGAGCAAAAGCCGCAGCACGCGGTTGACCAGCACATAGGTTTTGCCCGAGCCGGCATTGGCCGAGACCCAGGCGCTGAGCCGCGGATCGGCCGCCAGCGTCTGGTTCTGCTGGGTGAGGGGCGGGACGATCCAGCCGGGCTTCATGCCCCGTCCTCCTCGCCACCCTCGGAGGCGGCGGCCCATTCCTTGACCCGTGCGAGCTGGTCATAGGGCGAGGCGAATTTGATGTAGTCGGGCGCCCGGCGCGAGACGAAGGCCTCGCGGCCGCTGCGCAGCGCCTCGACATGCGCCAGCAGGCGTTCGAGATGGCGGCTCGCCACATCCGCCAAGCTGCCGTCGTCGAACGCCAGCGGCTTGTCCTTCGCCCAGTTTTTGGGGTCGTGATGCAGCTTCATGTAGAGCACGGCCTCGACCGGCGTGGGGCCGACCGCGCCCTCGAAGCCGGCCCGGGCCGCCAGCTCCGCCTCCAGCGTCAGCTGTGGCGCAAACCCCTTCTCGACCTGCGCCTGGCTCGGCGGGGCGCCGGTCTTGAAGTCGATGATGCGCAAGGTCGGCGTCCGCGTGATCTCGACCCGGTCCGCCTTGCCGCTGAGCCATAGCGTCTGCCCGTCGGCAAGCGGGAAGCGCGATCCCGTGTAGACCTCGACGGCCACGCGGGCGAGCGCGCTGCGCCGCCGCTGCTCCCAGTCGATGAAATGCCCGGCCGTCAGCAGGAAGCGCGGCCACCAGAAGGCTCGCACCTCCGGCGCATCCGCGAAGCGCCGGAACGCCTCTTCGCCGATCGCGATCAGCCGGCCATGGGCATCCGCCGGCAATTGCTCCGGATAGATCGCGGCGAAGGTCTCGACGATCTCGTGCAGCAGGCTGCCGCGATCCTGCGCGCTCGGATCCTCGACCAGCCCGGGCAGCGCGTCGAGCTTCAGGATCTTGCGGGCATGGATCTGGTAGGGGTCGCGATAGAGCGTCTCGACATCGGTCACGCTGAGCGAGAGCGGCTGCAGCGCGCGCGGCGGCCTCGGCGCCGGCCGCCCGACCGGGTGCACCGGTGCCGGGGCCGAGAGCCGCCCGGCCAGCGCCGTCAGCCGCTTCCCTTGCGCCAGCGCCTCGCCCCAGACGGGAGCCGGCGTCACCGCCTGCAGCCGCTGCCAGAAGCGCGAGGCGATCGTCTCGGACTCGCCGGCCTTGCGCGCGCGCGTCAGCGTCACGCAGGGCGCCGCCAACGCCATGGCGAAGTCATGCGCGGTCTGGCCGACGCGGCGCTCCGGCGGCGACAGGCCGAGTTCGGCGCGCATCGGCCGGTTGATGAAGGCGTCGGTCGTGGTCTGCGGCGGCCAGACGGATTCGTTGAGCCCGCCGAGCACGACATGGTCGGCCTCGAGCAGGCGGGCTTCCAGCAGGCCCCAGATCCGCACGCGCGGATGGCCGCCGCCACCGCGCCTGACGACGCGCTCGGCCAGCAGCCCGTCCAGGATCGCGACGACATCGGCGGGCCGGCCGCCCTCGGGCATGTCGGATTGCGCGGCAGCGAGATCGTCGAAGAGCCCGGCCAGCGCCTCTCCGTCGGCGTCGCGGAAGGCGCAGGCCTGCCCGTCTTCGCTCAGGCTGATAGCCTCGACCGTGGCACGCGCCGCAGCCGTCATCACCGCCAGCGACGGCGCCTGAACGAACAGCGCCTCCAGCAGCGGTGAGAAGGCGGTGCCGAGTGCCGCCAGCACTGTGGCCGCCGCCGCGGCATCGTCTTCGCCCAGGCGTTTGCGCGGACCCGGCGCATGGCGCCCGGTGCAGAGTTCGCTCCAGCGTCCGAGCTGTTCGTGCAGGCCGGCCAGCCCCCGCCCGACGCTCTCGCCACGCCACAGCCCGATTTCCAGTGCTGAGGCGCCGCGCGCCGTCTCCTCGCGCGAAAGCCCGAGCCGGCAGAGCGGATGGGCGAGCAGCGGCACGAGGCTTCCCGGCGTCATCTGCGCCAGCGCCGCTTCCAGCACGAGCCTCAGCAGCGAGCCTGCCGGCCAGCGCGCCAGCGGCAGGCCGGCCGAATCATCGACCTCGATGTCCCAGCGCCGGAGCTCGACCGTCACCCGCTCGGCAAGGCCGCGATCGGGCGTGATCAGCGCCGCCTGCCGGCCCGGCGTCTCCAGCGTTTCGCGCAGCGCGACCGCCACCGCCAGCGCTTCCTCGCGCTCGTCGGCCGCCTCGACGAGGCGCAGGTCGCGGAAGGCCAGCGCTGCTTCTTCGGCGCCAAGGCGTTCGCGCAGATCGGCCCAACTCTGCGTCACGGAGGCCGGCAGCATCGCCTCGCGCAGCAGCCGCGAGCGCGCGCCATGCGCGGCATCGGGCTCGGCGAGTGCGCGCACATCGGCGCGCACCGCCTGCAGCGTGTCGAGCAGGTGGTGCAGCGCCGCCTGCGGATGCGAGGGGGCGGGCTCCTCCGCGATCGCCCGCCAGGCTTCGTCGGAGAGGTCGAGGTCGAGCCCGGGTAGCACCACCGCCCCGTTCGGCAGACGCGCGATCGCCGCGAGCAGCCGTGCGGTCGCGGGGACCGTGCCGGTGGAGCCGGCGGCGATGATCGGCCCCGTCACGGCGCCCGACAGCAGCCGCTCGCGCTCGGCGGCGAGCATGCGGTTGCGGAACGTCGCGGGGTCGCAGGCGCCGCGCTCGCTCAGGATGGTCGGCCAGGCGCCGCCGAGGATCGACAGGAACTCGGCATTGAGCTGCCAGATCTTGTCGAAGCGGGCCGCGTCGAGCCGTCCGAGCCGCTCGACCGCGACGTCCTCCGTCTGCATCTGGTCGAGCAGCGCGGCGAGGTCGCCGGCCAGCCCATAAGCCTCGGCCAGCGTCGCCGGCACCAGCGAGGGCTCTGCGGGATCGAGCCGCAGATGGCTGCGATTGGCGCTGCGTCCCCAGGCGTCGACGAGGCGGGTCAGGATCATCCGCCGCGCCAGCGGGTCGATCGGCGCGACACGGTCCTCGGCCAGCACGCCGGCTCCGATCAGCGCCGTCTCGGCTTCGTCGACATCCCCCAGTGGCAGAATCCGCGGCAGCAGCAGCGGCGCGCCGCCGAGCTTGTCGGAGAGGCAGGCGGCGAAGGCGCGCGCCGCCCGCCGCGTCGGCAGATAGAGCGTCACCCGCGCCAGCGCTGCGGGGTCCTCGGGGTCGTGGACGCGCCCGAACCGGCCCTCCAGCATCGCCTGCGCCAGCACCTCCAGAAAGGGTGCCCCGGCAGGAATCGTGAACAGGTTGAGTTCAGCCATCGGCTCGCGCGGGCGCGGCCTGCGCCGCCGCGAAGGCGGCCTCGGCCGGCGCGATCGCCTCGGGCGTGCCGACATGCAGCCATTGCCCGGCGAGTACGAGCCCGTGGAGCCGGCCCGCCGCGATGGCGCGGTCGAACAGCAGGTTCAGCGAGAACGGCCCCTCGGGCGTGTCGTCGAACAGTTCGGGCTTCATGATGGCGACGCCGGCATAGACGAAGGGTGCGCGCTCCGCGCTGCCGCGCCGTGTCAGCAGCCCGTCCTCAGCCTTGAAGAAATCGCCGCGCCCGTCGAAGCCGACGCTGCCCTCGCGTTGCGCCAGCAGCAGCAGCATGTCCATCCGCTCGGCATCCCAGGCCCGCGCCATGGCCTGCATGGCGGAGCCGCCCGTCTCGCTCCAGAGCGAATCCGAATTCACATGGAAGAAGGGCTCGTCCCCCAGGAGCGGCAGGGCCTTCTTCACCCCGCCGCCGGTCTCCAGCAGCAGCACCCGCTCGTCGGAGATCGTCACGCGCGGGGCGGTCCGGCCGGCCAGATGCGCCTCGATGCGCTCGGCGAGATGATGGACATTGACCACCGCGTCCTCGACGCCGGCCTGCGCCAGCCGATCGAGCGCATGATCCAGCATCGGCTTGCCGCCGATGCTGACGAGCGGCTTGGGCAGCGTATCGGTGATCGGCCGCATCCGCTTGCCGAGCCCCGCCGCCAGCACCATGGCGCGGCGGATCGGTTGGGAATGGGCCTGCGTCACGCGAATCTCCAGAGCAGGGGCGATCGGGCGATCCATAGCGCGTCATGGTCGGGCTTGTCCCGACCATCCACGTCTTCCCCGGTCGAGGCCGGTGTTCGAGACGTGGATGCTCGCCACAAGGGCGAGCATGACGGCTCTGCCAGCCGTCACCCCACCTCGAACAACCGCGGCAGATGCGCCTGGTACCAGTCCTTCAGCTCCGCCAGCGCCGGATGCTCGAGGTTGCGGCGCAGATAGCCCTCGATGCGCGGCAGATGCTTGAGATAGGCCGGCTTGCCGTCGCGCTTGTCGAGCCTCGCGAAAATGCCGGCGATCTTGGTGTTGCGCTGCGTGCCGAGGATCGCATAGGCGCGGGCGAAACCGGCGAGGTCGAAATCGGGCTCGTCGGCGCGGCGCGCCTGGCCGTAAGCGGCGAGCAGCCGCAATTCCAGCGCCGCCGGCACGTCGATGCGCGCATCCTGCGCGAGCGAGGCGAGATCATAGGCCGGATGGCCGAGGACCGCGTCCTGGAAGTCGATCAGCCCGAGCTTGGCATGGCCTTCCCGGGCCGGCAGCCAGATCAGGTTGGGCGAGTGGAAATCCCGCAACGTCCAGGTACCGGGTGCCTCCAGGATCTCGTCGAAGAGCCGGTTCCAGATCCGCGAGAACTCGGCCTGCGTCACCGCGGGCAGGGTCACGCCCGCGATATGAGGCGCGTACCATTCCAGGATCAGCTCGGTCTCGATGGCGAGCGCGGCGCGGTCATAGTCGGGCAGGACATGGTCGCGCCCTTCGGCCACCGGCAGGATCGTCGGCAGGGTGTGGCGATGCAGATCCGCCAGCAGCCGCGCCGCCGCCTCGTAGCGCTCGGCGATCGGGCCGTCGCCGTCGATCACGCCCTCGTGGCCGAGATCCTCGATCAGCAAAAGCCCGGTTTCGAGATCCTGCGCATAGATCTCCGGCGCCGAATAGCCGAGCGAATGCAGCCCGCGATCCATCGCGACGAAGGCGTCGACGTTTTCCGCGAGATGGGCGATCGCACTGTAGGGCTTGCCGAGCCGGATCGCCGGCCCGTCCGGGCGCGGCGGCGAGATCATCAGCACGGCGCTGTCGCCGTCGGGCCGCGTCAGGCGCTCATAGGCGCGGCTCGAGGCGTCGCCCTGCATGAAGTCGCGGCGGGCATCGTCCCAGCCGGCCTCGTCGATGAGCCGGCGCGAGGCGATCGCGATCGAAAGACGCTGCCGCCAGAGCACGCCGCCGGAGAGATCCGCGATGCGCCCCGTCTCGGGATGGTCCGGGTCGACGTCGAGCACGATGTCGAGGCGCCGCCCGCCCGGCAGGCGCGTGCCCGCCCGGTCCGGCCATTCGACGAGCAGGACCACCCGGTCGAGATCCTCGGTCAGTCCGATGTCGTCCAGCTCTTCGGGCGAGCGCACGCGGTAGAGATCGGCGTGGAGCACGCTCCCGCGCGGCGTCTCGTAGCTCTGGACGAGGGTGAAGGTCGGGCTCGGCGCCTCCAGACGGGGATCGTCGGCGAGTTCGCGCAGGATGGCCCGCGCCAGCAGCGACTTGCCCGCCCCGAGCTGACCGGAGAGCGCGACGATGTCGCCGGGCTTCAGGATCGCCGCCAGATCGGCGGCCAGCCGCAGCGTCGCGGCCTCGTCGGCCAGCACCAGACGGTGCGGGCCGGATTTGCGCGCCTCGTCCGTCATTCCGCGGCGTCCGAGAGCGGCACGCCCGCGGAGGGGAAGACCGCGGTGACGCGCGTGCCGCGGCCCGGCGCCGAATCGAGTTCGACCCGTCCGCCATGCAGCTCGACGATGGAGCGCACGATCGAGAGACCCAGGCCCACGCCGCGATGGCTGGAGCCGAGCGAGTGGCTCTCGAAACGGTCGAAGACCTTCTCCTTCACCTCGGCCGGAATGCCGCGGCCCTGGTCGGCGACGGTGATGCGGACATGGCCCTCGCTGCGCGCTGCGCTGACGGTGATCGTCTGGCCCGGCGAGGAGAAGCCGATCGCGTTGGAGATCAGGTTGAACAGCACCTGGCGCAGCCGCTTGCCGTCCGCCCGCAGCGGGCCGGCCTCCGGCGCGATCTCGACCTTGAGTTCGAGCTTGCTGTCGGTGAGGCGGTCATGCAGCCCCGCCGCCGCCTGGGCGATGGTGTCGGCGACGTCGACCTCCTCGAGATCGAGCTGCAGCGCGCCGTTGTCGATCGTGGCGAGGTCGAGAATGTCGTTGATGATGGCGAGCAGCGCGCCGGAAGAGCGCACGATATGCGAGGTGTAGTCGCGCTGCTTCTCGTTCAGCGCGCCGACGGCCTCGGTGCCGAGCAGTTGCGCGAAGCCGATGATGTTGGTCAGCGGCGAGCGCAGCTCGTAGGAGACGTGGTGGACGAAATCCTCGCGCAGCCGCGAGACCTTCTCCAGCGCCTCGTTCTTCTCGGTCAGCGCGCGCTCGACATTCACGCTGGCGGTGACGTCGGCGAAGGTGATCAGCGTCGCGCCGTCGGGCAGCGGAGCGGCCGCGCAGTCCAGCACCGTGCCGTCGCGCCGCTGCATCCGGCAGACATAGTCCTCGCGCGCGTCGCGCACGCCGGTGACGGCGCTCTGCAACTCGCCCCAGATCTCGTCCTGCGGGAAGAGCGGCTGGCAGAGCCGCACCACCTCGTCGATATGCGGCGCCGCGGCGGCAAGGTCCGCCTTGATCCGCCAGGCCTGGGCGAAAGCCGGGTTCGAGAGCTTGAGGCGCCCGTCCGAGCCGAACACGGCGACGCCCTCGCGCAGCGAATCCAGCGTCTCGCGCTGCGTCCGCGACAGCGCGTTGAAGCGCGATTCGAGGGTGAAGCGCTCGGTCACGTCGTCGAGCAGATAGGTGACGCCGCCCTGCGGGTTCGGGCTCGCCACGACATGGATGGTGCGCCCGTCGGGCAGGTACCACCAGTCCTCGTTCGCGCGGGTCGCGGTATAGGCGGCCTGGACGCCCGCCTTCCAGCTGCGATAGTCGCCGAGCTCGGGCAGGCGGCGCTCGGCGCGGAGCCGGTCGAGGATCTCGCCGTCGCTGGGGTGGCCGTCGAGGAAGGCGGGATCGAGCGACCAGAGCGCGTCGAAGCCGGAATTTCGGTAGACCAGCCGCTGCGAGGCGTCGAACACCGCGACCGCGGTCTTCAGCCGGTCGAGGGTGCGCACATGCGCGTCCATCTGGCGCTGGAGATCGGTGCGGACGGCTTCCAGCTCGCTCATGTCGGTGGCGATGCCGGCAAAGCCGGTCGGCGTCGGCAGTTCGAGAATGTCGAGCGTGCGCCGCTGCCCGGCGATGACGGCCGGCGCGCGGGCGGAGAAGACCTGGCCCTCGCGCCGGGCCTTGGCGGCGGCCTCGCGCTCCGTCCGGTCGAGCAGTTCGATGCCGCCCTTCACCGCCGCGCCGTCATCCGCGACCTCGACGGCGCGCGCATAGGCGGCGTTGCACCAGCTCAGCCGCCCGTCCGGCGTCCGTGTCCAGGCCGGCTGCGGCAGCCCGTCCAGCAGGCCGGCCAGAGCCTCGTGCTCGGTGTTCAGCCGGTCGAGTTCGCCCTGCAGCGCCATCACCCGCGCCCGCTCGCCGGTGACCTCGCGGAAGCGGATCACGGCGCGCCCGGCGACGGGCCGGCCCTCGACATCGATGAAGGGCCCCGCCTTGCTTCGCAGCGTCATGCCGAAGGACTCGCCGCGCTCCTTCAGCGCGTCGGTGGCGAGTTCGAGTCGCTTGGCGTCGGCCGGCGGCGCCCAGGCGCCATAAGCGAGGGCGAGCGTCGCACCCGGCGCGCCGAGAAAGCCGCTGTCGCCTTCGAAGACGGGGTCGGCCTGCCGTCCGGTCCAGCTGACCACGACCTGGGGATCGGTGGCGAGCAGGGCGGTCAGCCGGTCGTGCTGGCCGCGCGTGGCCTCGAGTTCGCCGGCCAGCGCCGCCTCGCGCCGGTGCCAGCGCCCGCGCTCGCGGACATAGACCAGCGAGGTGGTGGCGGCGAAGACGGCGAGGCCCGCAAGCACGATCGAGAGCGCGCCGGTGCTGAACAGATCCGGGCGCAACGGCCCCAGCCAGGCGCCCTGGGCGAGCGCGGCGGAGGGAGCCTGACTGGCGGCGAGACCCGGCAGAAGCGCATGGCAGCGCCAGTGCCGGCGGCTTCGTTCCTGTCGGCTCGAGCTGGTCATTCCGCGTCCGTCTGCTCCGGGGGCGGCGCCGGCCGCCCCATCCTGATATCCGTCCGGCCGGGCGCCGAACGGCGGCCCGCCGCCCCCCGGCCCGCTTTTGCCGGACCCCTGACGCACGCCTGCCACCACACCGATCACTGCGTGTCGACCCGCCCCCGCGCCAGGCGCCGGAGGCCGAATCAGCCCCACTCTAATCACCGGTGGAGTCCGGCAGGAAGTGCTTAATGAGCGGTAAATCGGGCGGATTTGCCGGGCCGGCGGCAGGAAACGAAGCCGACCCAAGACCTAGCGGCTTGCGCCGGCTCGGGGCCCATTAGTAGCGTCTTCAGACTGAGCGACGTCGCCCTCGGCAAATGAAAAAGGCCCGGCGCGAGCGCCGGGCCTCCTGCCGTCCGGGCTGTGCCGGATGTCAGTAGCGATACAGCTCGGGCTTGAACGGCCCGGTCTGCGGCACGCCGATATATTTGGCCTGCTGGTCGTTCAGCACGGTCAGCTTCGCGCCGACCTTGGCGAGGTGCAGCGCCGCGACCTTCTCGTCCAGGTGCTTCGGCAGCGTGTAGACCTTGTTCTCGTACTTGGCGTGATGGTTCCAGAGCTCGACCTGGGCCAGCGTCTGGTTCGAGAACGAGCAGGACATCACGAAGGACGGGTGACCCGTGGCGTTGCCAAGGTTCACCAGGCGGCCTTCCGAGAGCAGGATGATGCGCTTGCCATCGGGGAACTCGATCTCGTCCACCTGCGGCTTGACGTTGTCCCACTTGAAGTTCTTCAGCCCGGCGACCTGGATCTCCGAGTCGAAGTGGCCGATGTTGCAGACGATGGCGCGGTGCTTCATCGCGCGCATATGGTCGACGGTGATGACGTCGAGATTGCCGGTCGCGGTCACGAAGATGTCGGCGCGCGGGGCGGCGTCATCCATCGTCACGACCTCGTAGCCCTCCATCGCCGCCTGCAGCGCGCAGATCGGGTCGATCTCGGTGACCATGACGCGGCAGCCGGCCTGGCGCAGCGAGGCGGCCGAGCCCTTGCCGACGTCGCCATAGCCGGCGACGACCGCGACCTTGCCGGACATCATCACGTCCGTGCCGCGGCGGATGGCGTCGACCAGCGACTCGCGGCAGCCATAGAGGTTGTCGAACTTCGACTTGGTGACCGAGTCGTTGACGTTGATCGCCGGGAAGGGCAGGCGGTTCGCCTTGGCGAGCTCGTAGAGGCGGTGGACGCCGGTGGTGGTCTCCTCTGAGACGCCCTTGATCGCGTCGCGGGTCTTGGTGAACCAGCCCGGATTGGCCTTGAGCTGGCGCTTGATCAGCGCGAAGAAGATCGTTTCTTCCTCATTGCCCGGCTTGTCGAGGAATTCGGTCTTGCCGGCCTCGGCCTCGGCGCCGAGGATGATCAGCATGGTCAGGTCGCCGCCGTCGTCGAGGATCATGTTCGGCGTGCCGCCGTCACCCCAGGTCGCGGTCTTGAGGACGTACTCCCAGTACTCCTCCAGCGTCTCGCCCTTGATGGCGAAGACGGGCGTGCCGCTCGCGGCGATCGCGGCGGCGGCGTGGTCCTGGGTCGAGAAGATGTTGCAGGACGACCAGCGCACATCGGCGCCGAGTTCCTTCAGGGTCTCGATCAGCACGGCGGTCTGGATGGTCATGTGCAGGCAGCCGGCGATGCGCGCGCCCTTGAGCGGGAACTTGCCCTTGTGCTCCTCGCGGATGGCCATCAGGCCCGGCATCTCGTCCTGGGCCATGTTGATTTCCTTGCGGCCGTAATCCGCGAGGCTGATGTCCTTGACGATGTAATCGGTTGTCGACACGGGGCGTGCTCCAGCTGGTCTTCGAATGATGGGCGGGTCCATAGCAGCGCCCACGCCCAAAGGCAATCAAAGATATAAAGATGTCTTTATGTGATCGGTCGAAAGGGAGCGGTCTGTCGATTTTGTGACGTAAGGTCACTTATCGGGGCCGGAATGGGCCTCGGTTGAGCGCTCATGAAGGGATCGATGCGAGAGGGGAGGCGGCGGCGCCCGCAGCGGCTGAGCAGAGCGGGCCTATTCGCCCTCGCCGAACCTGTCGGCGACCAGAGCCTCCAGCGCCTTCAGCGCTTCGCTCGCCTGCGGACCCTTCGCCACCACCGTGATCGTCGAGCCGATGCCGGCGCCGAGCGTCAGGATGCCCATGATCGAGGTCGCGCCGACCGTCTCGCCGCAGCGGGTGACGGTGATGTCGGCGTCGAAGGACGAGGCGCATTGCACGAATTTCGCCGTGGCGCGGGCGTGCAGCCCCTTCTTGTTGACGATCTGAAACTCGCCATAGACGGCGCCTGCGGGAATTTCGACCTCAGGGCAATCGCAGTCGTCGATCTCCTGCCTGTCGTCCACGGCAGCGATTCCTTACTTCCCCGCCAGAACCCGGCTGGCGACGGTGATGTATTTGCGGCCGGCATCCTGCGCGCAGGTGACCGCCTCGTCGAGGCTCTTTTCCTCGCGCACGCTGGCGAGCTTGATCAGCATCGGCAGGTTGATACCGGCGACCACGTCGATCCGGCCCGGCTCCATCACCGAGATGGCGAGGTTGGAGGGCGTGCCGCCGAACATGTCGGTCAGGACGATCACGCCCTTGCCGGTCTCGACCTCTTCGACCGCCGCGATGATGTCGCGGCGACGGCCTTCCATGTCGTCATCGGGGGCGATGGCGATGGTGGCGAGATGCTGTTGGGGGCCGACGACGTGTTCGAGCGCGGCACGGAACTCCGTGGCCAGATGCCCATGCGTCACGAGGACCAGTCCGATCATTCACTATGGCACCGGAGAGCGCTTTCGGCGCCCGGACAAGGTGGCGGTTTATGCGGCAGGTGCGAAGGATAGGCAAGCGGCCCGCTTCGAACTCGACAAATTTTCGAGATCAGCCTTCGGTGAAGAGCCGCAGCGCCGCCAGCACCAGCCGCTCGTCGCCGGCCCGCCCCGCGACGGTCAGCCGCGGCAGGTCGATGCCCTCGATCCGCTCGACCAGATCCTCGGGCTCCGGCATGCGCACCGGCTCTTCGCCGCTGAGGTCGACGATCAGCCGCACCACCACGGCCGGCTGGTGCGGCTCCGGCGTCAGCCCGAGCCCGCGACGTTCGATCAGCCCCTCCAGCGGCGCCACCGGCCGCGCCAGCAGCCGTCCGCCCCTGGCGCCCAGCGCCGTGCGGTCGTCGGCGACCAGCCGGGCGAAGCGGCCCTGGCTTCCCGCCAGCGCGATCAGCGCCAGCGCGAGGCTGGACTTGCCGGCGCCCGAGGCGCCGCGGATCAGCACGCCGCATTCGCCCAGCACCAGCGTCGTGGCATGGATGGTTTGGCCCGTCACGATCGCCTCATGCGCTCTGCGGCAGCGCCGGCAGGCAGACGATGAAGCGCGCCCCCAGCCGCGGCCGCTCGCCATCAGGGCCGGCCGGGCCGAGCCGGTTTTCGGCGCGGATCGTGCCGCGATGCGCCTCGACGATCTGCCGCGAGATCGAGAGGCCGAGCCCGGAATTCTGGCCGAAGCCCTCATTCGGGCGGTCGGTGTAGAAGCGCTCGAAGATGCGCTCCAGCGCATGCGGCTCGATGCCTGGCCCCTCATCCTCCACCGTCACCAGCACCTCGTCGCCGGAGCGCGACAGCAGCACGCGCACCGGCTTGTCCGGCGGCGAGAAGGAGCGGGCATTGTCGATCAGGTTGACGAGCACCTGGCCCAGCCGGGAATCATGGCCGAGCACGATGAAGCCGTCGCGCCCGCCGGGCCGCTGGCCGCGCCGCTCGGTGACGAGCTCGATCTTCGTGCGGCCCTCGCGGCGCATCTCGTTCTGGACCGAGACCACCGCCTCCAGCACCTGGGCGAGATCGACCGGCCCGGCATCGTTGCGGGCGAGTTCCGCGTCGAGGCGCGAGGCGTCGGAGATGTCGGAGATCAGCCGGTCGAGCCGGCGGACATCGTGCTGGATGACCTCGAGCAGCCGCCCGCGCGACTCGTCCGATTTCGCCCGCGGCAAGGTCTCGACCGCGCTGCGCAGCGAGGTCAGGGGATTTTTCAGCTCATGCGCGACATCGGCCGCGAAGCTCTCGATCGCCTCGATGCGGCTGTAGAGCGCCTTGGTCATGTCCCGCAGCGAGCCGGAGAGATGGCCGATCTCGTCATGCCGGTTGCCGAAATCCGGGATCTGCTCGCGCGACTTCACCCCGCGCCGGACACGCTGCGCCGCATCGGCGAGCTTGCGGATCGGCTCGGCGATGGTGCCCGCCAGCAGCACGGACAACAGGATCATCACCGCCGCCGAAACCGCGAAGACCTGGAAGATGCCGTAGCGCTCCGAGATGATGACCGCGTCGATGTCGCCGCCCTGCGTCGAGAGCAGCAGCGCGCCCTTCACCGCCCGGAAGCGCTGCACCGGCACCGCCACCGAGACGATCGTCTGCCCCCGCGCGTTGACGCGGACCACGCTGGCCGGCGTCCCGCTCAGCGCCCGCGCCACCTCGGGATAGGATTTGCCGTTGGCGTTTTCGAAGTCGTCATAGGCGGGCACGTCGGCACGGCCGAGCCGGTTGCGGAACAGGTTCCAGGTCCGCTCCAGCAGCGGCGCCTCGTCGGGCTCGCCGACGCGCGGCAGGTCGAGCCGCAGCACGTCGCCGCGCGAGTAGAGGCTGCGGGAATCCAGCGTCAGCAGCCCGTCGCGGTCATAGATGCGGGCCCGCGTCTTGGTCGGCGTCACCAGGCGGCGCAGCAGCGGCGCGACCTTCTCGGGATTGATCGAGAAGTCGAGCGGATCCTCTGCGATGCCCGCGCTCTCGCCGGCCTGGAGCTGCAGCAGCTTGTCGGGATCGATGGTGATCGCGTCGGTTTCGACCGTCGCCGAGGCGGCGATCGCGCCGGCGATGATCTCGCCCTGCGTCAGCAGGCTCTGCACGCGGGATTCGATCAGCCCCTCGCGGAACTGGTTGAGATAGAGGAAGCCGACGAGGAGGGCGCAGAGCCCGCCGAGATTGAGCACGACGATCCGGCGCGTCAGGCTCGACGCCGCACCCGAGGAGATCGCGCGCAGGCCGCGCCGCAGGAATCCGCGCAGCCGGGCCCGCAGCGTGGCCTTGGCCACGCCTTGGCCTGTTTCAGCCCTGCGTTCCTGCTCGATCGTCGCCATGGTCTCCGCCGTGCGTCCCGGCCGGCGGCGGCGTCATGCGCCTGCCGCCCCAGCCCGCCCGGATGGGCCGGACGCTCAGCTTTCCTTGAACCGGTAGCCGACGCCGTACAAGGTCTCGATCATGTCGAAATCGGCATCGACCTGGTTGAACTTCTTGCGCAGCCGCTTGATGTGGCTGTCGATGGTGCGGTCATCGACATAGACCTCGTCGTCATAGGCGGCGTCCATCAGGGCGTTGCGGCTCTTCACCACCCCCGGCCGCTGCGCCAGCGACTGCAGGATCAGGAACTCGGTCACGGTCAGCGTCACCGGCTCGCCCTTCCAGGTGCAGGTGTGGCGCTCGGGGTCCATCCGCAGCAGGCCACGTTCCAGCGCCTTGGCATCCTCGTTGCGGGGCGTCGCGGCGGGATCCTTGGCGCCGGCGCGACGCAGGATCGCCTTCACCCGCTCGACCAGCAGGCGCTGCGAGAACGGCTTCCGGATGAAGTCGTCGGCGCCCATCTTGAGCCCGAACAGCTCGTCGATCTCCTCGTCCTTCGAGGTCAGGAAGATCACCGGCAGGTCCGACTTCTGGCGCAGGCGGCGCAGCAGCTCCATCCCGTCCATGCGCGGCATCTTGATGTCGAAGATGGCGAGGTCGGGCGGGTTCTGCTTCAGGCCGTCCAGGGCCGAGGCGCCGTCGGTATAGGTCATGATGCGGTAGCCCTCGGCTTCGAGCGCAATGGACACCGAGGTCAGGATGTTGCGGTCGTCGTCGACCAGCGCAATGGTTGGCATAAGTCGTTTGTCTCTTTTGGCCGTGTTGCAATGACGCAGGGTCCACTCTCGCGAGAGAAGGGCCAAACCGTGGCCGCAATCTAGCGGTCGCATGGCGGCTTGCCTATGACCCCGATACGGAAAGTCCCGAAATGTCCGCAGGTTCCATCGCAGCGTCCGCCGGTTCCGTCGATGAGCCTGGGTCGTCCGCCCTCCGCAAGGACCCGATCCGCCCGACCGACGACGAGGCCCGCGCCCTCGGCCGGCAGCTCCTGCGCGGTGCCCGCTCCGGGGCGCTGGCGACGCTGGGACGCGACGGTCACCCCTCGTCGAGCCTCGTCAGTCTGGCGACCGACGGCGACGGCACCCCTCTGATCCTGGTCTCGGCCCTGTCCGCCCACACGGCTCATCTGGAGGCCGACCCGCGCTGCTCGCTGCTGCTGGCGCCGGGCGGCAAGGGAGATCCGCTCGCCCATGCGCGGATCACGCTGAAACTCCGGGCGAGGAAGGTGGCGCGCGAGGGCGCGGAAGGCGAGCGCGTCCGGCGGCGTTTCCTCGCGCGCCAGCCCAAGGCGGCGCTCTATGTCGATTTCGGCGATTTCTCCTTCTTTGCCCTCGACCTCCAGGGCGCGAGCCTGAACGGCGGTTTTGGACGGGCCTATGAACTCGTGCCGGCTGACCTGCTCAGCGATGCCGAAGCCTCGAGCGCCATCGCCGCCATGGAGGAGGGGGCGGTCGAGCACATGAACGCCGATCACGCCGACGCCATCCGCGCCTATGCCACCGGTCTGCTGAAGGCTGAGGACGGCGACTGGCGTCTCACCGGGCTCGATCCGGACGGGGCCGATCTCGCCCGCGGCGATGCCGTCCTGCGCCTGCCCTTCCCGGCGCCCGTCAGCGATGCCGCCGCGATGCGGAGGACCTTGGTCGAGCTCGCCGCCGCGGCCCGCGCTGCCGGCTAGCGCCCTGATTTACCACGTCGATTCGATTCAATCGATTTAGATGAGAATGTTGCCGGCGGGGGCTTTGCCGTCTCTTGAGCCGGGTCCAACATGGCCTTAAGGGGACCGGCACCGGCCGGCACAAAGGTCGCCCGCGCGCGTTTCTCCGTTCGCGCATGTCTGCAGATCAGGCGGCTCCTCGGGGCCAGCCTGCCTCGGGAGGTTCCGTTGAAATCCATCGGTCAGTTCAATGCCGCGCAGGGGGCGGAGGCCTTCGGCTTTCGCGACCTGAAGAACGTCTTCTGGAACCTCGAGGCCGCCCGGCTCTATGAGGAGTCGCTCGCCCGCGGCGAATCCCAGCTCTCGCGCCACGGGGCCATCACCGCCGACACCGGCACCCATACCGGCCGCTCGCCGAAGGACAAGTTCACCGTCCGCGACGCGCTCACCGACAAGAGCGTGTGGTGGGACAACAACAACGCGATGTCGCCGGAGCATTTCGAGATCCTGCTCGCCGATTTCCTCGCCCATGCCAAGGGCAAGGACCTCTTCGCGCAGGATCTCTATGGCGGCGCCGACCCGGTTCACCGCGTCAAGGCCCGGGTCTACACCGAGATGGCCTGGCACTCGCTCTTCATCCGCAACCTGCTGATCCGGCCGGCGCGCGAGGAACTCGCCGACTACGTCCCCGAGATGACGATCGTCGATCTGCCGAGCTTCAAGGCCGACCCGGGCCGCCATGGCTGCCGTAGCGAGACCGTCATCGCCATCGACTTCACCCGCAAGATCGTGCTGATCGGCGGCTCGGCCTATGCCGGCGAGATGAAGAAGTCGGTCTTCACCTATCTCAACTTCGTCCTGCCGACGAAGGGCGTGGTGCCGATGCACTGCTCCGCCAATGTCGGCCCGAACAACGATTCCGCCATCTTCTTCGGCCTCTCCGGCACCGGCAAGACGACGCTTTCGGCCGATCCCGACCGCACGCTGATCGGCGATGACGAGCATGGCTGGTCGAAGGACGGCATCTTCAATTTCGAGGGCGGCTGCTACGCCAAGACGATCAAGCTCTCGGCCGAGGCCGAGCCGCAGATCCACGCCGCCTCGCTGCGCTTCGGCACGGTGCTGGAAAACGTCGTCATGGACGAGATCACCCGCGAGGTCGATTTCGACGACGGCAGCAAGACCGAGAACACCCGCTCGGCCTATCCGCTCGACTTCATCCCCAACGCCTCGCGGACCGGCCGCGCCGGCGTGCCGAAAAACATCGTCATGCTGACGGCGGATGCCTTCGGCGTGATGCCGCCGATCGCCAAGCTCACCCCGGCCGAGGCGATGTACCACTTCCTGTCCGGCTACACCGCCAAGGTCGCCGGCACGGAGCGCGGCCTCGTCGGCGTCGAGCCGGAATTCTCGACCTGCTTCGGCTCGCCCTTCCTGCCGCGCCACCCGTCGGAATATGCCAATCTCCTGCGCGACTTCATCGCCAAGCACCATGTCGACTGCTGGCTGGTCAACACGGGCTGGACCGGCGGTCAGTACGGCACCGGGCGGCGCATGCCGATCCGCGTGACGCGCCGTCTCCTGTCGGCGGCGCTGGACGGCTCGCTGAACCGCGCCGATTTCCGCCGCGACCCCTATTTCGGCTTCGCGGTTCCGACCTCGGTTCCCGGCGTCGAGCCGCACATCCTCTATCCGGTGAAGACCTGGCAGGATAAGGCGGCCTTTGCCGAGACGGCCAAGAACCTGATCGGCATGTTCGCCAAGAACTTCGAGAAGTTCGAAGCCCATGTCGACGACGCGGTGAAGGCGGCGGCGCCGGTCAACTCGCTGGCGGCGTGAGGCCCTCGCGCCCTATCATCGGGGTGCGGGCCATCTCTCTCCCTTGAGGGGAAGGCGGCCCGCGCTTCGCATCTCTCATCCCGGGGCGGTGACGCTGTGGCCATCCTCCTCATCGCCCTCCGCCTCCTCGCCACGCTGGGCATCCTCGGCGCCACGACCTGGGCCGCGGGCCTGCTGATCTTCCGCCTGCCGGGAACGACCGGGACCCTCGCCGCGGTCGGCTTCGGCGTCGCCGGGCTCGCCGGTGCTGTCGGCCTGTGGAGCGGCGCGGCGCGCCTGCCGCTCTCCTTCGCGGTGCTCTTCCTCGGCCTGCTCGGCTGGTGGAACGGGCTGATGCCGTCGCATGACCGGGCCTGGATTCCCGAGCTGGCGCGCCTGCCCTCGATCGCCCGCGAGGGCGACATCCTGACCGTCTCCAACCTCCGCAACTTCAACTGGCGCACGGAGACGGATTACGACGAGCGCTGGGAGACGCGCCGCTACGATCTCAGCAAGGTCGAGGGCATCGACCTCTATCTCTCCTATTGGTCGGGCGAGGCGATCGCGCATCTCCTCGTCAGCTTCCCCTTCGCCGATCAGCCGCCCCTGACCTTCTCGATCGAGGTCCGCCGCGAGAAGGGCGAAGAATGGTCGGCGCTGGCGGGCTTCTTCCGCAGCTACGAGATGGCCTATGTCGCGGCGCCCGAGCGCGATCTCGTCGGCCTGCGCAGCCATGCCCGCAAGGAGGACGTCCGGCTCTTCCGCATCGCCGCCACGCCCGCCCAGGCGCGCGACGTGCTGCTGGCCTATGTCGCCGACGTCAACGAGCTGGCGGGCCGGCCGCGCTGGTACAACACGCTGACGACCAACTGCACCACGGTCGTCTACACCCTGGTCGGCTCGGTCGCGCCAGCCTGGAAATTCTCGCTGCCGCTCGATCCGCGCGTGCTGCTTTCTGGCTATCTGCCCGGCTATCTCCAGCGCATCGGCGCCGTCCGCAGCGACATCCCGCTCGACGAACTGGTCCGTCAGGCCCGGATCGGTGAGCGGGCGCGGGCGATCTCGCTGGACGATCCCGATTTCTCGACAAAGATCCGCGAGGGCGTGCCGACGGTCCGGCCTTGAAGGCGTCATTGCGAGAAGCGTCAGCGACGAAGCAATCCAGAGGCAGCAGAGCTCTACGGCGCCTGGATTTCTTCGCTCCGCTCGCAATGACGGTGTCTCGCCTTCGGGGCTCTCAGCCCTCATCCTGAGGAGCAGCCGCAGGCTGCGTCTCGAAGGATGCTCCGGATGGTTCCGAAGCTACCGACCATCCTTCGAGACGCCGCGTTCCGCGGCTCCTCAGGATGAGGGCTGATGCGGTTCGACGGCGCCGCTCAGATCGCCGCGCCGTCGCTGACCGTCTCGGCACCGAGCCCGAGACGGATCGAGCGCACGATATCGGCCTCCGCCGCCCCGCCGCGCTTGCGCGGATGCGGCTCGCGGATGCGGTGCTCGGCGATGATCTGCCCTGGAGCGCCCGACAGGATCACCACCCGGTCGGCCAGATAGGCGGCCTCGTCGATGTCGTGCGTGACGAAGAGCACGGTCTTGCCCGTGCGCTGCCAGACGCGCACCAACTCGTCCTGCAGGCTCTCGCGGGTCAGCGCATCGAGCGCCGAGAACGGCTCGTCCATCAGCAGGATCTCGGGCTCGACCGCGAGCGCGCGCGCCAGCGAGACGCGCTGCCGCTGCCCGCCCGAGAGCTGATGCGGCCAGCGCTGCGCCAGCGCGCCGAGCCCGACGAGATCGAGCATCGCCTGGGAGCGCGCCAGCCGCTCGGCGCGCAGCGCCTGTCCCTCGAGGCCGAAGCCGACATTGGCGATCACCTTGCGCCAGGGCAGAAGCCGCGAATCCTGGAAGACCAGCGCCACCGGCCGCCGCGTGCTGTCGGCGGCGTGGATCGGGACCTCGCCGGCGCTCGGCTTCGCGAGGCCTGCGATGACCCGCAGCAGCGTCGACTTCCCGACGCCCGACGGGCCGACGATGGCGAGGAACTCGCCGCGCGCAACCGAGAGGTCGAGCTGGCGCAGCACCTCGGTTGCCTCCCCGTCGCGGGTGAAGGTCAGCGAGAGGCCCCGGATCTCGATGACGGGCTTGTCGGTCACGCTTTCCAACGCAGCACCCATTTCTGGAAGGCGACGAACAGGGTGTCGAGGAAGCCGTAGAGCCCGGCCATGGTCAGCATGTAGACCACCACGATGTCGGTCGCGAGCAGGCTGGAGGCCTGCATCATCCGCTGCCCCACTCCGGCCACGCCGAAGATCTCAGCCGCCACCACCGCCATCCAGGCCTGCCCCAGAGCCGTCCGGACGCCGACCAGGATGCCCGGCATGGCAGCCGGCAGCAGGATCTTGGTCAGCCGCTGCCAGGAGGAGGTGAAGCCGAACGCATCCGCCACCTCGATCAGGTCGCGATCGACGCCGCGGATCGCGCCCTGCGCCGCGAAGAACACAATCCAGAACACGCCGATGGCGATGATGAAGACGGCCGCCGAAGGATTCACGCCGAACCAGATGATGGCGAAAGGCACCCAGGCGAGGCCGGGAATCGGCCGCAGCACGCGCACCACCCACGCCGTCGCCTCTTCCGCGATGGGCGACATGCCGACCAGAACGCCCAGCGCCACGCCCAGCGCCGAGCCGGTGATCAGCCCGGTGAAGTAGTGCCCGAGCGAACCCAGGATCGCCGACAGCCAGGCGCCGGACCGGATCTCCGCCAGGAAGGCGCGCGGCAGCGCGCTCGGCCCGGGCAGGAAGGCCGGGTTGACCCAGCCGAAGAAGGGCAGGGCCTCCCACAGCAGCAGGAAGCCCACGAGCCCCAGAAAGGCGAGGGCGGTCGCCCGCAGCGAGGCCATGCGCTCAGCCGGCCGCCTTCAGGGCGCGCTCGTAGAACTGCGTCTCGAACAGCCCGTCGAAGGGCAGCTCCTTTTCGAGCGAACCGAGCTTGACCTGATAGGCCTGCATGGCGCGCGAGGGCTCGATGATCTTGCGCGGGTCGATCTCGAACTTGCTCGCAGGCGAGGTCAGACCCTTCCGGATCAGGGCTGGATCGACGATGCCCTTGCCGAGCGCTGCGCCGACATGAGGCGCGGCCTTGTCCGGGTTCGACGCGATCAGGGCGGCCGCACGGATCAGGGCGCCGACCGTTCGCTCCACCGCCTCGGGATGCTTCGTCACGAAGGCGCCGGAACCGGCGAGCACCGTGCCGGGCTGGCCCGGGAACAGCTCTTCGCCGCCGGCGATCAGCCGGATGCCCGGGTTGCGGGTCTGGACGATGGTCAGCGCGGGCTCGCGCACGATGCCGCCCTCGACGGCCCCGGCCAGCACGGCCTGCTGCGTCGCGTCGATGCCCATCGGCACGATTTCGATATCGGTCCGGTCGGCCTTGACGACCTCCCAGAGCCAGTATTGCAGCGTCGTGTTGGGCACCGAGCCGGCCGGCTGGGTGGCGAGGCGCGCTGCCTTGCCTGTCGCCGCCCGGTGCGCCTTGAAGGCGGCTGCGGCGCTCGTGCCAGGCGTGAAGAACTTCGCCAGCGCCGGCGCTGCGACGAAGACGTTCTCGGCGACGGCGGTCGCCGCCACCACCCGCACATCGACGCCGCGCGAGCGCGCCACCGCCAGCGGCGCGATTCCGGCGAGATAGAAATCGATCGTCCCCGAGGCGAAGGCCTGGATCATGTTCGGGCCCGACTCGAACACGGTGAAGCTCGCGGCAATGCCAGCTTCCTTGAGCCAGCCCTCGCCCTGGGCGACGAAGACCGGAGCGGTCCCGATGATCGGGATGTAACCGATCCGGGCCGGGACGGCACCCTGGGCCGCGGCGGTGTGAGGAAGCGCCGCGGTCGCGGCGAGCGCGGAGCCTGCGAGCAGGAACTGACGGCGGTCCATGGTCGAAGATCCTCTCTGCAACAGCGTCCCGAAGGTCGCCTCTTGACAGCCTGAGAAAAGGATTTTCTATCGCAGCACAAGAGTGTCCGCCAAAAAAGAAAATCGATCTCTATTGGCGGCTGTCGCGAGTAGAAATTATCCTGTTGGGCTGGGATCAGAGAATGGACGCGATCGACCGAAAAATCCTCACCGTGCTGCAGGGTGACGCCAACATCTCGATCGCCGAACTGGCCGATCGCGTGGGCCTGTCGCAGACCCCGTGCTGGAAGCGAATCCAGAAGCTCGAACAGGCAGGCGTCATCCTCAAGCGCGTCGCGCTGATCGCTCCGGAGAAGATCGGGCTGGGGCTGACCGTCTTCGTCCAGATCGAGACCGCCGACCATTCCGGGCCCTGGCTGGAAAAGTTCGCGCAGCTGGTCTCCGCCATGCCCGAGGTCATGGAGTTCTACCGGATGGCGGGGGACGTCGACTACATGCTGCGCGTCGTCGTCGCGGACATGGCCGCCTATGACGGCTTCTACAAGCGGCTCATCGAGACGATCCCGCTCAAGAACGTCACCTCGCGCTTCGCCATGGAGCGGATCAAGTCGACCACGGCCTATCGCGTGCCGGACCTGCCGAAGGTGTGAGGGACGCGTCTGGTCGTTCGAGTCAGTCTCAACCACCACCGTCATCCTGGGCGGCCGCAGGCCGACCGGGATCCATCATAAGGTGCGACATCGCCCTATGATGGATCCCGGCCTGCGCCGCTTCGCGGCTGGTCCAGGATGACGGGGTCTGGTTGAACCATTAGGGGGCCCCGCTGCCGAAGCCCCCTAGCATAATATGCAGGCTGGCGCTCTCACGAGCGACCGCTGCGTCGCCCGATCAGGCCGCGACGGCCTCGATCGTCTTCTTCTCCCACTCCTCGCCCCAGACCATCACGGCATGGCCCGGCGAGACTTCGCGGAACTGGCGAACCGGCGGGACATAGTCCGGCGCACGCACCGGGCTCTTGATCTCGTCGTTGGAGGGCGGGGTCTTCTCGTGCCGGCGCGTCGGATCGGCGATCGGCACCGCCGCGAGCAGGCGCTTGGTGTAGGGGTGCTGCGGATTGCCGAAGATCGCCTCGCGCGGACCGATCTCGACGATCTCGCCGAGATACATCACCGCCACGCGATGGCTGACGCGCTCCACCACCGCCATGTCGTGCGAGATGAAGAGATAGGCCAGCCCCATGCGGGCCTGCAGCTCGAGCATCAGGTTGACGACCTGCGCCTTCACCGAGACGTCGAGCGCCGAGACCGCCTCGTCCGCCACGATCAGCCGCGGCTCGACCGCGAGCGCGCGCGCGATGCAGATGCGCTGGCGCTGGCCGCCCGAGAACTCGTGCGGGAAGCGGCTCGCCATGTCCGGCTGCAGGCCGACGCGACGAAGCAGCTCGGCGATCTGGTCGCGCGCTTCGGAGCGGGTGGCGAGCTTGTTGATCAGCAGCGGCTCGGCGATGGCCGCGCCGACATTCATGCGCGGGTTCAGCGAGGCGAAGGGATCCTGGAAGATCATCTGCATGCGCTTGCGCTGCTCGCGCAGATCGGTCTGGTTGAGCTTCAGCACGTCGACGCCGTCGAGCAGCACCGATCCCGCTAAGGGCTCGATCAGGCGCATCACCGAGCGGCCGGTGGTGGATTTGCCGCAACCGGATTCGCCGACCAGCGCCAGCGTCTCGCCGGCCTTCACGCTGAAGGAGACGTTCTCGACGGCATGGACGCGGCCCGTGACCGAGCTCAGCAGGCCGGAGCGGATCTCGAAGCGGGTGGTGAGGTTCGAGACCTCGAGCACCGGCCGCTCGGCCTCCTTCACCGTGTCCGGCGTCTCCTCGGGAATGTCGGACTCGCCCGTGGCGCGGTCCACGACCGGGAAGCGCATCGGCCGCTTGCGGCCTTCCATCGAGCCCAGCTTCGGCACGGCCGACAGCAACGAGCGGGTGTAGGGGTGCTGGGCGCGGGCGAAGATGTCCTCCGTCGGGCCGGTCTCGACCGCCTGGCCGTTATACATCACCACCGTGCGGTCGGCGATTTCCGCAACCACGCCCATGTCGTGGGTGATGAAGAGCACGGACATGCCCTCCTCCTCCTGCAGCAGCTTGATGAGCTGCAGGATCTGCGCCTGGATGGTCACGTCGAGCGCGGTCGTCGGCTCGTCGGCGATCAGCAGCTTCGGCTTGCAGGCCAGCGCCATGGCGATCATCACGCGCTGGCGCATGCCGCCCGAGAAGCGGTGCGGATATTCGTGGAAGCGCGACTTCGCCGCCGGAATGCGGACCTTCTCGAGCAGGCGTACCGTCTCGGCTTCCGCCTCCGAGCGCGACATGCCGCGGTGCAGGATCAGCGCCTCGGCGATCTGGAAGCCGATCGTCAGCACCGGGTTCAGCGAGGTCATCGGCTCCTGGAAGATCATCGCGACCTCGTTGCCGCGGATGTCGCGCATCTGCGGCTCGGGCAGGGTCAGGAGTTCCTTGCCGTTGAGCTTGATCGAGCCCTCGATCTTGCTCGAGCCGGGCGGGGTCAGCCGCATGATCGAGAGCGCCGAAACGCTCTTCCCCGAGCCGGATTCGCCGACCACCGCAACCGTCTCCTTCGGCGCGATGTCGAAGGAGACGTTCCGGACGACCTGCTTCCAGGCGCCCTCGACCCGGAAGGAGGTGCTGAGGTTGCTGACGGACAGGATGGGAGTGGTCATGCGGATGCCTTCCTGGTGATGGGTGTCAGATGACGCGGCGCGGATCGAGGGCGTCGCGCAGTCCGTCGCCGATGAAGTTGATCGAAAGCACGGTCAGGAAGATCGCGGCCCCCGGGAACAGCGCCCAGTGCGGCGCCGAGTCGAGATGGTCCTTCGCATCGAACAGGAGCCGGCCCCAGGTCGGGATGTCCGGCGGGAAGCCGAGGCCGAGGAAGGAGAGCGTCGATTCGGCGATGATCGCCGAGGACACCTCGATCGTCGCGGCCACGATCACCGGCCCGATCGCATTGGGAAGGATGTGGTGGACCATCTGCCGGAACTTGGTGGCGCCATGCGCCCGGGCGGCCTCGACGAACTCCTTCTCGCGCAACGACATGAACTGGGCACGCACAAGTCGTGCCACGGGCATCCATTTCAGCCCGCCGATGACGATGACGATGAGGATGAAGACGCCGCCCTCGACGCCGAACACCGCCTTCAGCTGCTCGCGGAAGAAATAGATCACCAGCAGCAGCAGCGGGAGTTGCGGCAGGGAGAGGAACAGGTCCGTCACCCACATCAGGAAATTGTCGACATAGCCGCGCGACATGCCGGCGATCGCGCCGATCAGGATGCCGACGAAGGTCGCGACGACCATCGCCGCCAGGCCCACCGCGAGCGAAATCCGCCCGCCATAGATCATCCGCGCCAGCAGGTCCTGGCCGAGATCGTCGGTGCCGAAGGGGTGCTTCAGGGACGGCGTCTGGAGCTGAGCCGAGAAGTCGATCTCGTTGATCGGCACCGGCCAGAGCCAGGGACCGACGATGACGCCGAGGATCATCGTGCCGAGCACGAAGCTGCTCGCCATCGCCAGCTTGTGGCGGCGGAAGCGCTTCCACGTCTCGCGGCCAGGGGAGGTCGCGGCGCTCGTCTGGGCTGCGCCGGACACCGGCTCAGCTGAAGGAGATGCGAGGGTCGAGCCAGCCATAAAGAATATCCGCGATGAGATTGAACAGGACGACGAGGCAGGCGAAGACGAAGGTCACGGCCATGATGACCGGCGTGTCGTTGGCCAGGATCGCGTCGATGAGGAGCGAGCCGATGCCGGGAATCCGGAAGATCTGCTCGGTGACGATGGCGCCGCCGAACACCGCCGGCATCTGCAGCGCGACGAGCGTCACGACCGGGATCAGCGCGTTGCGCGTGACGTGGCGCAGGGTCACGGTCTTGCCGCTCAGGCCCTTGGCACGCGCCGTGGTGACATAGTCGAGCCGGATCACGTCGAGCACGGCCGAGCGCACATAGCGGGTATAGGACGCCGCCTGGAACAGGCCGAGCACGGTGATCGGCATGATCGCCTGGCGGAACATCTCCCAGTACCAGCGCCAGCCCGTCGCAGCGAGGTCGGAGCGGTAGACGAAGGGGAACCAGTCGAGCGTCACCGAGAAGATCAGGATCAGCAGCAGGCCGGTGAAGAAGGTCGGCAGCGAGAAGCCGACGAAGGCGAGCGTGTTGGCGATCTGGTCGAACACCGAATAGGGCCGCGTCGCGGCGTAGATGCCGACCGGCAACGCGATCATCAGCGCCAGGATCTGCGACGAGCCGACGACGAAGAGCGTGGTCGGGACGCGCTGCATGATCAGCGTGTCGACATTGATGCGGCTGGCGAAGGAAAAGCCCCAGTCGCCCTGCACCATGTTCGACAGCCAGCGCAGATAGCGCACCATGATCGGATCGTTGAGCCCGAAGCTCGCGCGCAGCGCTTCGCGGACCTCCGGCGGCACGTTGGGGTTGGTCGCCATTTCCGAGAAGGGATCGCCCGGCGCCAGGGCGAGCACGGTGAACAGGATGAGGCTGATGCCGAGCAGGCTCGGAATCGCGATCAGCAGTCGCCTCAACAGATAAGCGCCCATCGGCAAAACTCTTTTCTACGCGGTCTGGTGCCGCCATGGACGAGGGCCGCACGTCCCTGGAAGGGCGGCGGCCTGTCTTACAGTCCAAAAGAAGAGGGAGCAGGCCCCCGGCGCGACCTGGGCCGCGACGGAGGCTCTGCTCCCGGCAGGATCAGGCCCGGTACCAGGCCGCGATGTTCCAGCTGTCGACGTCCCAGCCGCTGTGGTCGTGCATCAGGTTGGTCGCCGCAGCGGCGACGCGGGTGCGCGAGAGCAGCGGCAGAATGACATGCGCCTCGCAGAAGATCTCGTTGACCTTGATCAGCAGCGCGGCGCGCTTGTCGGGGTCAAGTTCCTTCTGGGCCGCCCGGTAGGCCTCGTCCGCCGCCGGGTCGGAGTAGCGCGAGACGTTGCGGCCGAGCCACTTGTTCTCCTTGTTGGCGATCTCCCACGACACGAACTGGTTGAGGAAGCGCTCCGGATCGGGCTGCGGCTGCGTGGTCGTGTACATCTCCATGTCGACATAGAGCTTGGTGTAGGTGTCGGGGTTGGCCACGTCGGAGGAGAAGAACACCGAGGCGGTGACCGACTTCAGCTCGAGGTCGATGCCGGCGCGCTGGCAGGCCTGCTTGATGATCTGCTGGGTCTTCTGGCGCGGCGCGTTGATCGACGTCTGGTAGACGTATTTGAGCTTCTTGCCGTCCTTCTCGCGGATGCCGTCGGAGCCGCGCTTGTAGCCGGCCTCGTCCAGGATCTTGTTCGCCTTGTCGATGTTGAACTCGTATTTGAGCTTGGTCGACTTGAACTTGGCCGGCTGATTCACGAAGCTCGCCGTGGCAATGCCGCCGCGGCCATAGATGAACTTCTGGATCGAGTCGCGGTCGATCAGCAGGTTGATCGCCTCGCGCACCTTCGGGTCCGACAGGGTCGGATGCTTGGTCTTGACGCTGGAGCGCTCGCCATCGACCTCGGTCCACGGATCGGTGGTGTTGAGAATGATGAACTCGATGTCGCCCGACACCACGGCGCTGATCTTGCCGCGGCCGCCGGTCTCCATGCGCTTGAGGACCTCGTCCTCGACCTGGAGGTTCCAGGCGTAGTCGTATTCGCCGGTCTGCAGCACGGCACGCGCCGCCGAGACGGCGTCACCACCGCCCTTGATCTCGAGCGTGTCGAAATGCGGCTGGTTGGCGATGTGGTAATCGGGATTGCGCTCGCCGGTCAGGATGTCGCCCGGCTTGAACTCGGTGAACTTGTAGGGGCCGGTGCCGACCGGCTTGAGGTTGGCCGGAGCCTCGCGCGACTTGGCGCCCTTGTACTCGGCGAAATGGTGCTTCGGCAGGATCTGGCCGACGGTGCCGACGAAGGGGTCGGCCCAGAACGGCGTCGGCTCCTTGAAGATCACCTTGACCGTCAGGTCGTTGACCTTCTCGACCTTGATGTCCTTGTAGGAGCCGGTGGTGTAGGCGGCGGTCGCCGGATCGGCGGCATATTCCCAGGTGAAGACGACGTCGTCGGCGGTGAAGGGCTTGCCGTCATGCCACTTGACGTTCGGCTTCAGCTTCCAGGTCACTTCCTTGCCGTCAGCCGAGAGGCCGCCATTGGCCTTCGAGGGAACCTCGGCCGCCAGGCACGGGATGAGGTTGCCTTCCTTGTCCCAGCCGGCGAGCGGCTCGAAGAAGACGCGCGAGGCGATCTGGTCCTTGGTGCCCGAGGCGAAATGCGGGTTCAGCAGCGTCGGTGCCTGCCAGAGCAGCACCTTCAGCGGGCCGCCGCCGCCGGCCTTGGTCGGCTTGTAAGGAAGGGTGGCGTTCGCCATGGCGACGCCGTTGAAGGCCAGCAGCTGATTGGCGAAGGGCGCGGCCACGCCGACCGCAGCCGCTTTCTTCAGGAAGGAGCGCCGCGACAGGGCACCTTCCTTCACGCGGGCGATCAGATGGCCCAGATCCTGGTCTTTCATGCGAAGTCTCCACTCGTAGCGCGTTGACGGCCGTTCGACGCTTTTTGCGCCGTTCTCCCTCTCGGTCGGCCCTCAGCAAGCCATGTGCCAACGATAGCGTCAACTGTGCAGCGCAGGGCGAATCTGCGTGCGCCGCAGGGCCGGCTTCTCAGCCCGAACGCATTTGATTGATTGTGTCCTTGGTGGCCTCTTGTTCGCAAGTTTATGCGGACTAATCGGGGAAGACGACGGTTTTCTTTCCATTGAGGATAACCCGGTCTTCCAGATGGTGCAGCACGGCACGCGCCAGCACGCGCCGCTCGATGTCGCGACCCTTGCGCACCAGATCCTCCGGCCTGTCGCGATGCGAGATGCGTTCGACGTCCTGCTCGATGATCGGCCCCTCATCGAGGTCGGGCGTCACGTAATGGGCGGTCGCGCCGATCAGTTTCACGCCGCGCTCATGAGCCTGGTGATAGGGCTTGGCGCCCTTGAAGCCGGGCAGGAAGGAGTGATGAATATTGATGCAGCGGCCATGGAGCTTGGCCGAAAAACCGTCCGACAGGATTTGCATGTAGCGCGCCAGCACGACGAGGTCGGTGCGGGTCTCCTGGATCAGGCGCCAGATCTCGGCCTCCTGCTCCATCTTGGTCTCGCGCGTCACTGGCATGTGGAGGAACGGCAGGTCGCCGATGTCAGTGGAGGCGATGTGCTCGCGCCCATGGTTCGAGACGATGGCCGTCACCTCCATCGGCAATTCGCCGATCCGCCAGCGATAGAGCAGATCGCTCAGGCAGTGGTCGAATTTCGAGACCAACAGCATCACGCGCTTTTTCGTCGCACGCTCCCGCAACGAGACCTTCATGCCGAAACGCTGGGCGAGATCGGCGACCGAGGCGGCGATGGTGTCGTGCGGTGGGCTCTCCTCCAGTCGCGCGAAAACGACGCGCATGAAGAAGCGGCCGGTTTCGACATCGTCGAACTGCTGGGCGTCGAGGATGTTGCAGTTCGCCTCGAACAGCAGGGTCGAAACGGCGGCGACGATGCCGGGGCGGTCGGGGCAGGACAGGGTCAGGATGGCGGTGCGATCGGACATGGCGGATGCCGCCGGCTGGCGGCCCTCTCGGATCAAGACGGGAACGGGATGGCGGATCGGACGGGCGCGCGACGCGCTGCCGTCAACCTCGGCCGGAGATGCGCGAAGCCGCGGTCGGCCGCTGGCGAACGGGCACCGCCACGGGCATGAAGCCGGGTCTGGTGATGCAGGCTGGCATCGGGCGCAATCGCCGTCTTTCGGATCCGTGTGTCGGATGGTCAGCACGCTCGAAAGCCGCTGCTCTTGTCAAGCGGCGGCCATGCCGCGGCCCGGCCCTCCCGCTGCACACGCTTGACGACGCAGGCTCAAAAATGGAATGCATGTTCCATAAGAGACGATAAATCAAAAAAACGTGCCATTGACGTCGGGGAGCGTTCGAGGTGCCGGAAATCCAGTCGCAGAGCGGCGCTCTCACCGGCAAGGTCGCCATCGTCACCGGCGCCAGCCAGGGGTTGGGCGAGGCGGTCGCGCGCGAACTGGTGGCGCGCGGGCTTTCGGGCCTGATCCTCACCGGCCGCAACGGCGAGCGCGGCGAAGCCGTGGCGGCCAGCCTGAAGGCGGCCGGCTGCGACGCCCGCTTCCACGCGGCCGATCTCGCCGAACTCGCGGCGGTGAAGGGCGTCGTCCCGGCGGCCGAGCGCGCCTTCGGCCGGCTCGACATCCTCGTCAATGCGGCGGGCGACACCGACCGCGGCACCATCTTCGACACCTCGCCCGAGCTCTACGAGCGGGTGACGGCGGTCAATCTGCGCGCGCCCTTCTTTCTCATCCAGGACGCCGCCGAGCTGATGCGGCGCCAGGGCATCGCTGGGTCGATCGTCAACATCCAGTCGATGTCGGCCCATGGCGGCCAGCCATTCCTGAGCGCCTACAGCGTCTCGAAGGGCGCGCTCGCGACGCTGACCCGCAACGCGGCCTATGGGCTGCTGCCGCACCGCATCCGCGTCAACGGCCTCAACATCGGCTGGATGGCGACGCCGGGCGAGGATGCGGTCATGCGTCGCCACCATGGCGCGCAGGATGGCTGGCTGGAGCAGGCAGCCGCGGGGCAGCCCTTCGGCCGCCTGGTCGATCCGCGCGAGGTGGCGCGTGCGGTGGCCTATCTGGCCTCGGAGGAATCCGGGCTGATGACCGGCTCCAACATCGATTTCGACCAGACGATTCTCGGCGCCCATGATTGACATCGCCGCCGACGGGACTACGGCCCGCCTCAGGCTCCTGACAGGACGACAGACGAGATGACGACGCGAGTGCCAAAGATGCGGGTGGGATTGCTGGGGGCGGGCCGGATCGGCCGCATCCATGGGCTGAACGTGGCGGCGCGGGCCGATGCGGAACTCGCGGCGGTGACGGATGCCGTGCCGGCGGCCGCCGCCGCGCTGGCTGCCGAGACGGGCGCGAAGGCGACGAGCACGGAGGCCATCCTCTCAGATGCCGGCATCGACGCCATCCTGATCTGCACCCCGACCGACACCCATGCCGATCTGATCGAGGCCGCTGTATCTGCCGGCAAGGCCGTGTTCTGCGAGAAGCCGGTCGATCTCGACGCCGCCCGCATCCGCCGCTGCCTCGCCACGGTGGAGGCCTCCGGCCGGCCGCTGATGATCGGTTTCAACCGCCGCTTCGATCCGAGCTTCGCCGCCCTCGAGCGCCGCCTGCGGGCCGGCGAGGCCGGGGCCGTCGAGATCGTCAGCGTGATCTCGCGCGATCCCTCGCCGCCGCCGGTGGAGTATGTGAAGCGCTCGGGCGGTCTCTTCCGCGACATGATGATTCATGATTTCGACATGGCCCGCTTCCTCCTGGCCGAGGAGCCGGTCGAGGTCTTCGCGCTGGGTTCGGCGCTGGTCGATCCCGCCATCGGGAAGGCCGGCGATGTCGACACCGCCGCCGTACTGATGAAGACGGCTTCGGGCAGGATCGCGCAGATCTCGAATTCGCGCCGCGCCACCTACGGCTACGACCAGCGCATCGAGGTCCATGGTTCGCTGGGCATGCTGCGCGCCGGCAACATCCACGAGACGACCGTCGAAAGCGCGACCGGCAGCGGTTTCCGCGCCGACCCGGTCCAGAACTTCTTCCTCGAGCGCTATGCCGCCGCCTACCGCGCGGAACTCGACGCCTTCTTCACCGCCTGCCGCGGCGGCGTCGCGCCGACACCGTCCGGCCTCGACGGGCTGAAGGCACAGATCCTCGCCGATGCGGCGACGGAATCGGCCCGCACCGGCAAGCCCGTCACGGTCGATCTGGAGGCGGCCCGATGACGCCGGCCGAACGCGATCTCCGCTATTACACCGCGCTCGGCCTCGCCGCCGAGGCGAGCCACCTCGCGCTAGGTTATTTCAGCCGCCGCGAAACCCTCGGCACCACCATGAAGGGCGCGCAGGACTGGCTGACCGTCGCGGACGGCAAGGTCGAGGCCTTCCTGCGCGAGCGTCTGTCGCAGCTCTTCCCGCAGGACACGGTCATCGGCGAGGAAGGCGGCGGCGAGGCCTCCGACGCCGTCTGGATCCTCGATCCGATCGACGGCACCGCCAACTTCGCCCATGGCGACCGCAACTGGTGCATCTCGATCGGCTTCCTCGTCGACCGCCGCCCCGAGATCGGCGTCGTCGCGGCGCCTGCTCTCGGCGAGCTCTACGCCGCGCGCCGCGGCGCCGGGGTGACGCTGAACGGCGAGCCGATCAAGGTCTCGGGCGGCAGCGACATCGCCCGGGCCTCGGTCGAGCTCGGCTGGTCGACCCGCGTTCCCGCCGAGCGCTATGTCGAGATCATCGGGCGCTGCTACGGGGCCGGGGCCGCCGTGCGGCGGGCCGGCTCCGGCACGCTCGGGCTCTGCCATGTCGCGAACGGCGCGAGCGACGCCTATGCCGAACTGCACATCAACGCCTGGGACGTCGCCGCCGGCATCGTCATCGCGGGCGAAGCGGGCGCGCAGATCAACGACTTCTTCGCCGGAGAGGGGTTGTCGAAGGGCAATCCCATCCTCTGCTGCACGCCCGGACTGGCGGCGCCGCTAAGGGACATCACCGGAATCGCTTAGCCGGCGGTCAATGCGATTGATCTTTGCAGCCAAGTCGTCTCAGTTTCACGATAACCGGCAAAAAGCCGGACACCATCAAGGGAGGTCATCATGAAGATCAGGTCATGGTTCAAGGCGGGGCTTTTCGCCGCGGCGGCGGGTGTCGCCCTGTCGGCGGGCGCCGCACAGGCGCAGGGTTCGCTCGTCATGTATTGCGGCGTTCAGGAGGAATGGTGCCGCGCCATGTCGAACGCCTTCGAGAAGGAGACCGGCATCAAGGTCGCGATGACCCGGAAATCGGCGGGCGAGATCTATGCCCAGCTCAAGGCGGAATCGTCCAATCCGCGCGGCGACATCTGGTGGGGCGGCACGGGCGACCCGCATCTCCAGGCCGCCGAGGAGGGGCTTACGCAGGAATACGCCTCGCCGGCGAACAAGGATCTGCACGACTGGGCGCTGAACCAGTGGACGGCCGCCAAGCAGCGCTCCATCGGGATCTATGCCGGCGCGCTGGGCTTCGGCTTCAACACCGAGCAGATCAAGTCGAAGGGCATTCCCGAGCCGAAATGCTGGGCCGATCTGCTCAATGCCAAGCTCAAGGACGACGTGCAGGTCGCCGATCCCAATTCCTCGGGCACGGCCTATAATCTGCTCGCCACCGTCATCCAGCTGATGGGCGAGGACAAGGGCTTCGAATATCTCAAGGCCCTGCACAAGAACGTCAGCCAGTACACCAAGTCCGGCGCCGCCCCCGCCAAGGCGGCGAGCCTCGGCGAGACCGCGGTCGGCATCGTCTTCATCCACGACGCGGTCGTCTTCGCGGTCCAGGGCGATCCGATCAAGCCGGTCGCCCCCTGCGAGGGCACGGGCTACGAGATCGGCTCGATGTCGATCGTCAAGGGCGCGCGCAATCTCGAGAACGCCAAGAAGTTCTATGACTGGGCCCTGACCCCGGCCGCCCAGGCGCTCGCCGCCCCGGCCAAGTCCTACCAGGTGCCGTCGAACAAGAACGCCCCCGTGCCGCCGCAGTCGCCGAAGATGAGCGAGATGAAGCTCATCAACTACGACTTCGTGAAATACGGCTCCTCGGCCGAGCGCACGCGCCTGCTCGCCAAATGGGACAAGGAAGTGAAGGCGCTGCCGAAGTAAGTCGCTTCTGCAGCTCGATATCCTGAACCATCGCCGTGATCCCGGGCAGACCCGGGATCACGGTGAGGTCCGGAGCCAAACGACAAACAGGGCCAAAAAGAGCCGGGCGAGCCGGTCAGGCCGATTGGGGTGAGGGGACTTGGCAAGGATGCGCGCCACCACGAAGCTCGTGCTCCTGCTCGGCTGGCTCGGCTATGCCGTGCTGCCCTGGTATTTCGTCGAGGGCATGAGCCTGACGCGGCTGGGCTGGGCGGCCGGCTATCCGTTCGGCAAGGCCGGCAGCGCGCTCGCGCTCGGCCTGTCGGGCCAGGCGCCCTGGCTGCTCTGGATCGGTGCGGCGCTGGCAGGCGCGACCGCTTTCGTCGCCAGCCGCGATGCGTCACGCACCGCGACCGCGCTCGTCTGGGCCGGGGCCCTCGGCCTCGCCCTTCTCTTCGCGCAGGGCTTCGCCATTGGCCTCCAGGGCCAGGGCATGCCCTGGCTCGCCTCGCTGCTCGGCGGGGCCGGCGGCATCCAGCGCGGCATGGGCGGCGGCGCCTTCATCACCATCGTGGCGCTGTTGCTGCTGCTCTGCCACGGCCTCGCCTATCGCGGCATCTGCCGCGGCGACCTGTTCACCACCTCCTCGATCGGCATCATCATCCTGCTGATCGGGCTGTTCATCTTCTACCCGGTCTCGACGATCCTGCGCAGCGCCCTGCTCGATCAGGCGGGCGCCTTCGCTCCGGCCGCCTTCCTCGCGCGCTTCTTCGATTCCTCGATCTGGGGGCTGGGCTGCCTCACGGACAACGTCAATTGCGGCGTCGCCTGGAACACGCTGGTGCTGGCGGTGCTCTGCGGCGTCATCACCACTCTGCTCGGCCTCGCCTGCGCCCTCCTGATCCTGCGCACCGGCATGCCCGGCAAGCGCGTCATGCGGGCGCTGACGGTGCTGCCGATCATCACCCCGCCCTTCGTCATCGGCCTCGCCCTGATCCTGCTCTTCGGCCGTGCCGGCGTGGTCTCGACCTTCCTCTACGAATGGTTCGACGTGCCGCGCTCGCGCTGGCTCTATGGCCTGCCCGGCGTGCTGCTGGCGCAGGTTCTAGCCTTCGCGCCGATCGCCTTCCTCGTCCTGATCGGCGTGGTGCAGGGCATCTCCCCCAGCCTCGAGGAGGCCTCACAGACGCTCGGCGCCAAGCGCTGGCAGACCTTCCGCACCGTGACCTGGCCGCTGCTGAAGCCCGGCATCGCCAATGCCTTCCTGCTCGGCTTCGTCGAGAGCATGGCGGATTTCGGCAATCCGCTCGTGCTCGGCGGCAATTTCGAGGTCCTCTCGACCAAGATCTTCTTCGCGGTCGTCGGCGCGGCCTACAACCAGGGCCAGGCGGCGGTGCTCGCCATCATCCTGCTCGCCTTCACGCTCGGCGCCTTCTGGGTGCAGCAGCGCTGGCTCGGCGGCAAATCCTACACGACCGTCACCGGCAAGGGCGATGCCGGCCTGCCGACCCCGCTGCCGCGCCGCATCACCTGGCTCGCGGCGGCCGCGATCGTGCCCTGGGTCGCGCTGACCTTCGTGATCTATCTCGTCATCCTGGTCGGCGGCTTCGTGAAATCGATGGGCCGCAACCACACCCCGACGCTGGAGCACTACGCCACCGGCTTCGCGATCGACTTCAGCAACGGCATCTACTTTCAGGGCTCGGCCTGGGACTCCTTCTTCACGACCGTCAAGGTCGCGGCCATCTCCGCGCCCCTGACCGCGATCATCGGCCTGCTCACGGCCTATCTGCTGACCCGCCAGCGCTTCGCGGGGCGCAGCACGCTCGAATTCGCGACGATGCTCTCCTTCGCCATTCCCGGCACGGTGCTGGGCGTGGCCTATATCCTGGCCTTCAACGTGCCGCCGATCGAGATCACGGGCACGGGGCTGATCCTCGTCATCGCCTTCGTCTTCCGCAACATGCCTGTCGGCGTCCGCTCGGGCATCGCCGGCCTGTCGCAGATCGACAAGAGCCTGGACGAGGCCTCGACCACGCTGCGCGCCCGCAGCTTCACCACGCTCTGGCGCGTCGTGCTGCCGCTGCTGCGGCCGGCGCTGGTCTCGGCGCTGGTCTATTCCTTCGTGCGCTCGATGACCGCGGTCAGCGCGGTGATCTTCCTCGTCTCGGCCGAATACAACCTCGCCACCGCCTATATCGTCGGGCGCGTCGAAGCCGGTGAATTCGGCCTCGCCATCGCCTATTCCTCGGTGCTGATCGTCTTCATGGCGCTGGGAATCGGCCTGATCCAGCTCGGCGTCGGCGAGCGCAAGCTCGGCCGGCGCGCCCGCGTCGCGGCGGTCGCTGCGCCCACGCCCGCTCCTGCCATCGGATAAGGATTCTTGCAGATCATGGCGAAGGCCGGCCCCGCATCCGTCGAATTCCGCAACGTCTCCATGCGCTATGGCGCGGTGACGGCCGTCGACAATGTCAGCTTCACCGTCGAGGCGGGCAAGCTGGTGACGCTGCTCGGCCCCTCCGGCTGCGGCAAGACCACGACGCTGCGCATGATCGCCGGCCTCGAGATCGCCAGCGACGGGCAGATCCTGATCGGCGGACAGGACGTCACCAAACTCTCGGCCGCCGACCGCGACGTCAGCATGGTCTTCCAGTCCTATGCGCTGTTTCCGCATATGAGCGTGCTGGAGAACGCCGCCTACGGGCCGACCGTGAAGGGGCTCGGCAAGGAGAAATCCCGCGAGATGGCGCTGGAGAAGCTGGCGCTCGTCGGCCTCAAGGGCTTCGAGAACCGCTATCCCTCCGAATTGTCGGGCGGCCAGCAGCAGCGCGTCGCAGTGGCGCGTGCCCTCGTGCTCGAGCCGCAGGTGCTGCTCTTCGACGAACCTCTGTCCAATCTCGACGCCAAGCTCCGCCGCCGGGTCCGCGAGGAAATCCGCGAACTGCAGCAGGACCTCAACCTGACGGTGGCCTATGTCACCCATGACCAGGAGGAGGCGCTGGCCGTCTCCGACAAGATCATCGTCATGTCGAATGCGAAGATCGCCCAGCAGGGCGCCCCGCGCGAGCTCTATGAGGAGCCGGCCAACGCCTTCGTCGCCGACTTCATCGGCGATGCGAACCTGATCGACGTGACCGTGACCGCCGTCGCGGACGGGCGGGCCACCGTCGCGATCGGCCCGGCCAGCGTCAGCCTGCCGGCCCGGGGGCTTCCCGCGGGTCCCGCCCGCGTCGCGATCCGCCCCGAAAGCCTGCTGCTGACCGGGCAGGCCGGCCCGGGCTCGCTGCCCGGAACGGTGCGCAAATGCGCCTATCTCGGCAACCACCTCGACCTGATGATCGAGACACAGGTCGGCGAACTCTTCGTCGTCCAGTATGGCCACCATCCGATGCTGGCAGCCGGGACACCGGTAAATCTCACGCTCGCCGGCTCGGGCGTAACGCTGATCCCGCCCAACTGAGCGGAACCGCCGCCTAGACAGGCAGTTTGGCTCTCACAGCCGCATTATGAGCATGTTTTGCATGCATCAGTGCTAAGTTGGCTAATGAAAAAGCGGCGAATGTGGCGTATTCTCGCGCCCTGAATCGGAGAAAGACCCGGCGGCGATGACCACGAACGACAGCGCGACCATGATCCTGCTTCACCTCGCCGGGGGCGTCGCGCTGCTGATCTGGTCCGTTCGACTGGTCCGCACCGGGGCGATGCGCGCCTTCGGCGGCTCGCTCAGGCAGGCCTTGCAGAGCTTCACGCGCAACCGCTTCGCCGCCTTCGGCAGCGGCGCGTTGGTGACCATCGTCCTGCAGAGTTCGACCGCGACGACGCTGCTCGTCTCCTCCTTCGCTGGCCGCAAGCTGATCGCGCCGGCGATGGCGCTCGCGGTGCTGCTCGGCGCCAATCTCGGCACGTCGCTCGCCGCCTTCGTGATCTCGATGGACCTCGGCTGGCTCTGGGGCCTGTGTCTGGCGATCGGCGTGGCGCTCTATCTCGGCCATGAGGCGATGGACCGGGCCCGCAATATCGGGCGTATCCTCGTCGGCATCGGGCTGATCCTGCTGTCGCTGATCGAGCTGAACGCCGCCGCCGCGCCGCTTGCCCAGTCGCCCACCTTCCGTACTCTCCTGACCGCGCTGGCGAGCGAGCCGCTGCTGGCCGCGCTGGTCGCCGTCGCGGCCACCTGGCTGACCCATTCCAGCATCGCGGTCATCCTGCTGATCGCGACCTTCGCCGCCTCGGGCCTGTTTCCGCCGGCGACGGCACTGACGCTGGTGATCGGCGCCAATCTCGGCAATGCCCTGATCCCGGTGCTGGACCAGCTCGGCTCGCCCGTGGCGCAGCGCCGCGCCGCCATCGCCAATTTCGCGACCCGGTTGCTCCTGGCCGCCGCCGTGCTGCCCTTCGTGGCACCGCTCTCCGGCTGGCTGCTGGCCCTGCCTTCTGCGGATGCGCGGGTCGCCATCGAGTTCCATGTCGCGCTCAACATGGTCGGGGCCGTGCTCTTCCTGCCCTTCGTGACCCCGGTGGCCGCTCTGGTCGAGCGCCTGATGCCGGATCGCGACACCGCCGAGGCCGAGGTTGCCCCGCGCTATCTCGATCCGAACGCGCTCGACAGCCCGACCGAGGCGCTCGCCTGCGCGATGCGCGAGGCGCTCCATCTCGGCGACCGCGTCGAGCGCATGCTGCGCGACACCATGACCCTGCTGGAGAAGGACGAGCTCAAGCTCTCGCGCGCGATCGCCCAGGCCGATGACGGCGTCGATTCGATCCACGAGGCGATCAAGCTCTATCTGGTGCGCGTCTCACGCAACGAGCTAAGCGACGAGGAAGGCCGCCGGCTGCTCGAGATCATCACCCTGATCACCAATCTCGAGCATATCGGCGACATCATCGACAAGAACCTGCGCGAACTCGCCGAGAAGAAGATCCGCAAGCGCTATGCCTTCTCGCCGGAGGGGCTGGCGGAGATCCGCGATTTCCACCAGCGCGTGGCGTCGGGCCTCGGCCTTGCCCTCAACGTCTTCGCCACGCGCGATCTCGCCTTGGCGCGGCAGCTCTTCGCCGAGAAGGCGACGATGCGCGATGCCGAACGCCGCGCCACCGAAAGCCATTTCGAGCGGCTGCGCGACGGGCGCCCGGAATCGATCGAGACCAGCGCGATCCATCTCGACATCATCCGCGATCTCAAGCGCATCCACGGCCATGTCGCCTCGATCGGCTATCCGATCCTGGAAAGCGCCAATGCCCTGCGCGAGAGCCGTCTGATGGAGACCAAGGAGGCGCGCGCCCGTCAGGAGCGCGACAGCCTGATGTCCGCCGCGCAGCCAGGGCGCTAAGCCCGGCAGCGGCCGATCCTCTCAGGCGGCGAGCGCCATCGTCGCCTGGCGGATCGCGGTGGCGAGCTCCGGTTCGTCGACGAGATCGGCAGCGTCCTCGGGGCTGAACCAGCGGCTCTCGCGCTGGCCCTGCTCGGCCCAGACCGGCAACTGGCGCTCGACCTCGAGCAGGAACAGCGTCACCTCGCAGAGCACGAAATGGTCCGATTTGCGCTTCCAGTAGGTGTAGCGGCCGGCCGGCTCCTTGACGATGCGCCCGACGACGCCGGCCTCTTCATAGGCCTCGCGCGCCGCCGCCTCGGGAGCTGTCAGGCCCTTGATCGGCCAGCCTTTGGGCACGATCCAGCGGCGCGTCGTGCGCGATGTGACGAGCATGACCTCGAGCCTGCCATTGGGCAGGCGCCGGACCGGCATCGCAGCGATCTGCGCGCGCGGCACTCCAGCCGAGGCCTTGGTCTTCTTCATGGATCGGTGTCGCCCCTCGCCTGGCGCAGCGCGCGCGATTCGCGCTGCTCTGCCGGCGATTCAAATATTGCGCCAAAGGCCGGAGATGGAAAGACCATTCCACATCTCCGCCCATCGCATTTGGGGGCGCCTGGCGCGCAGACAAGGGGCTGCGCGCGACGGTCGCGGCCGCTCAGCCGGAGACCGGTTCGACTCCGCACCATTCGGCCACGAACAGGGCCATGGCACCGGTGATGCGCTTCACCGAGGCGAGGCTGACGCGCTCGTCGAAGGCGTGGATGTTCTCGCCCATCGGGCCGTAGCAGAGCGCCGGGATCTTGTCGTAGAGCGCATGGACGCGGGCATCGAGATAGGCCGGCGTCATGAAGGACTGGAGCGGCCGCCCCATGGCGGCCTCATGCGCGCGGCCCAGCACCGCTTCCGCCTCGCTGCCGGGCTCCAGCACATAGCCCTCGGCCCAGAAGCCGTTGAAGGTCACCTTGGGAGGGTTGTTGGCGAGGAAGCTGTCGCTGCGCGACGCGGTTCTGATGCAGTCCTCGATGCGCTGGGCGATCTCCTGAGCGTCGACGCCGGGATAGAGGCCGACGCGACAGTCGACGCGGCACCAGCACGGCACGGAGGAGGCCCAGTCGCCGCCCTCGATCTTGCCGATATTGAGGTTGATCGGGTGGGCCTGATCCTCGAAATGCTCGCGGCCGACCTTCTCGGCGTTGAACTCTTCCTCGAGCTTGCGCAGCGCCGCGATCACCCGATAGGCGGCATCGATCGCATTGGCGCCCGCGCCCATCTCGCGGACATGGACGGGCACGCCCCGCACCTCGAACTGGAACCAGATCACGCCGGCATTGGCGCGGCACAGCATCTCGTATTCCGGCTCGGGGATCAGCGCAGCCTCGGCCCGGTAGCCGCGCAGATGCGTCATCAGCGCGCCGTTGCCGGTCGATTCCTCCTCGACGACCGACTCGAGATAGAGCGTCGCCGCCGGCTGCAGGCCGATGCGCCGGAGAGCGTCGAGGCAGGCGAAATTGGCGCCGTGCCCGGCCTTCATGTCGGCGCCGCCGCGGCCATAGAGCCAGTCGCCCTCGATCACGGGGTCGAAGGGCGCATGGGTCCACTGCTCGACCGGCCCGGTCGGCACCACGTCGACATGCGCCTGCAGGATCAGGGAACGGCCCTTCTCCTCGCGCGGATGATGGATGCCGACGAGGATCGGCGCGTCGGAATGATGCTCGGAGAACGGCCCGCCGCCGGGATGGGCCTTGATCGCGGCCTCGTCCATCTTGAAGCGGTCGACCGTGAAGCCGCGCTCCCGCAGCGCCCGGTAGACGAAGTCCTGGCAGGCGTGCTCCTCGCCGCGCAGCGAGGGAAAGCGGATCAGCTCCTGCGTGAAGGCGATCTGCTCGGCGAAGCCGGCCTCGACGGAAGCCAGGATTTGGTCGCGAAGGGCGGGGTCGAGAGGCATGGGCTGGGCTCCTTGGGGCTATGCCTTCATGCTCGGCCTTGTGCCGAGCATCCACGTCTTGCGACGCGGATGAAGGAAGACGTGGATGGTCGGGACAAGCCCGACCATGACGCGGAAACGCGAGCACGCTCGTCATCAATGCCCGAACCGCCCGGCGCCCGGCACCGCCGCCAGAAGCGCCCGCGTATAGTCGTGGTGTGGCGCGGCGAAGAGTGCCGCCGTCGGCCCCGCCTCGACGATCCGACCACGCTGCATCACCGCGATACGGTCGCAGATCTGCGCCGCGACGCGCAGATCATGCGTCACGAACAGGATGGCGAGCCCCAGCCGCTGCTGGATGTCCTTGATCAGCGTCAGGATCTGGGCCTGGACCGAGACGTCCAGCGCCGAAACGGCCTCGTCCGCGACGAGCACGTCCGGCTCCAGAGCCAGCGCGCGCGCGATGCCGATGCGCTGGCGCTGGCCGCCCGAGAACTCGTGCGGATAGCGGTCGATCGCATTGGCCGAGAGGCCGACCAGTTCGAGCAGGTTGGCCGCCTTCGCCAGCGCCTCGGACCGCGGGGTGCCATGCGCCACCGACCCGTCCGAAATGATCCGCCCCACCGTCTGGCGCGGATTCAGCGAGGCGAACGGGTCCTGGAACACCATCTGGATGCGCTTGCGCTGGGCACGCAGCGCCGCCGGCTTGAGATCGCTCAGCACGAGATCGCCCGCCGCTGCGCTGCTCAGGCGGATCTGGCCCGCATCGGGCTCGATCAGCCGCAGGCAGCAGCGCCCGACGGTCGATTTGCCAGATCCGGATTCCCCGACCAGCCCCAGCGTCTCGCCGCGCCGGAGCGAGAAGGTGATGTCGTCCGCCGCCCTGACCTCGCGCGCGGTGCCGAAGAAACTGCGCTTGCGGTAGACCTTGCCCAGCCCTTCCACCGTCAGCACCGGCGCCGAGTCCGGTAGCGGCGCCCGCTCCGGCGGCGTCAGCGAGGGCACGGCGGCCAAGAGCTTCTGCGTATAGGGGTGGTTCGGCGCGCCGAGCACTTGATCGACCGTGCCCTCCTCGACCAGGACGCCCTTTTCCAGCACCGCGATGCGATCGGCGATCTCGGCGACGACGCCCATGTCATGGGTGATGAACAGCACGGCGGTGCCGTGCTTGTGGCGGAGGTTGTCGATCAGCTTGAGGATCTGCGCTTGCGTCGTCACGTCGAGCGCGGTCGTCGGCTCGTCGGCGATCAGGAGCTTGGGCTCGAGCGCGAGCGCCATCGCGATCATCACGCGCTGGCGTTGTCCGCCCGACAATTCATGCGGATAGGCCCGCGCCAGCCGCGGCGGATCGGGCAGGCCGACCTCGGCGAGCAGCTCGACGGCCCGGCGCTGCCGCTCGGAGCGGCTGTGCAGCCCATGCGCCTCGAAGGTTTCGATGATCTGATCCGCCACCCGCATCACCGGGTTGAGCGAGGTCATCGGCTCCTGGAAGATCATGCCGACCTCGCGGCCGCGCAGATCCTGCATCGCCGCCTCGTCGAGCTGCAGCAGATCGCGCCCGGCGAGGCGGATCGCGCCGCCGGCCGGCTTCACCGCCTTCGGCAGGAGCCCCATCACCGCATGGGCGATCATCGACTTGCCGGAGCCGGACTCGCCGACGACGCAGAGCGTCTCGCCGGCGCCGATCGTCAGCGAGATGTCGGCGACCGCATGGGCGCGGTCCGCCAGCGCCGGCAAAGCCAGCGTCAGCGTCTCGATGGAGAGGACGGGGGCCGGCTTGGCCATGACCTCGCTCATCCGCGCCCCCTGGCGAGGCGCGGATTCAGCGCGTCGTTCAGGCCCTCGCCGGCTAGGTTGAGCGCAAGCACCGTGAGGAAGATCGCGAATCCTGGAAAGAACGAGATCCACCAGGCGTCGAGCAGGCGCGTGCGCCCGGCCCCGACCATATAGCCCCAGCTCATCAGGTTCGGATCGCCCAGCCCGAGGAAGGAGAGCGAGGATTCGAGCAGGATCGCCGAGCCGATCATCAGCGAGCCCATAACGATGATCGGCGCGATGGTGTTCGGCAGCACCTGGCTGAAGATGATGCGGGGCGTCGACTGGCCGATGGTGACGGCAGCCTGGACATATTCTCGCGTCTTCAGCGACAGCACCTCGCCCCGCACCAGCCGCGCCACCGGCGGCCATGAGACGACGCCGATCGCGATCACGATCGAGCCCAGCGCCGGCTGCAGGATCGCCACCAGCACGATCGCCAAAGCGAAGGAGGGGATGGTCTGGAAGAACTCGGTGAAGCGCATCAGCGCGTCGTCGACGAAGCCGCCGGCATAGCCCGCCGCCGCACCCAGCGGCACGCCGATCAGCAGTGCCACCAGCGTCGAGACCACGCCGATCATCAGCGAGACCCGCGCGCCATGGACGAGACCAGCCGCGAGGTTGCGCCCCAGCGTGTCCGTCCCCAGCGGGAAGCGCTCCATCACGAAGGGCGCGAGGAAGGGCCGGCCCACCGGCCGCCAGGGCGACTGCGGATAGAGCGTCGGCGCCAGCAGCGCGAAGGCCACGACCGCGAGCAGGATGACGAGGCCGAGCACGGCGCCGCGGTTGCGGCAGAAGCGTTTGAGGAAGTTCATGGGCGGCCCTCGCCGTCATGCTCGCCCTTGTGGCGAGCATCCACGTCTTGAACACAGGCCTCGACGAGCGAAGGCGTGGATGGTCGGGACAAGCCCGACCATGACGGAGAGGCCGGCGCCATCACGACGCGGCCTCGATGCGCGGATCGGCGATCCGGTAGATGAGGTCGGTCAGGATGTTGAAGCCGACGACCATGGCCGAGGACATGAAGAAGACACCGAGAAGCACGGAATAGTCGCGCTGCACCAGCGCATCGAACATCAGCCGGCCGATGCCCGGCCAGGCGAAGACCGTCTCGGTGAGCACGGCGCCGCCGACGAGCTGGCCCGCCTGCAGCCCCGCCAGCGTGACCACGGGCAGGATCGCGTTGCGCGCCACATGGCGTCGCGAGACGATGCCGGGCGACAGCCCCTTGGCGCGCGCGGTCTTGACGAAATCGGCGCCGGCCACCTCCAGCATCGAGGCGCGCATCATCCGCGCATAGAGCGCGGTGAAGAACAGTCCGAGCGTCAGCGCCGGCAGGATCAGGTGGTGGCCGATGTCGAGCGCCCGCGCCAGGCCGGTATGGTTCGCGCCGATGGTCTCGTAGCCGACATTGGGGACGAGGCCGAGCTTCAGCGCAAAGACGATCTGGCTCATCAGCGCGATCCAGAACAGCGGCGTCGCATAGAAGACGAGCGAGAGCGTCGTGATCAGGCTGTCCGACCAGCGCCCGGCCCGCCGCGCGGCCAGCGCGCCCATCACCACGCCGAGCCCGAGCGAGATCAGGAAGGCCGCGCCGGTCAAAAGCAGCGTCGCCGGCAGCCGGTCGAGCACCAGCGTCAGCACCGGCTGCTGCTGCCGGTAGCTGAAGCCGAGATCGAAGGTCAGATAGCCCTTGAGATAGATCCAGAGCTGGGTCAGCAGCGGCTCGTTCAGGCCGAAGCGCTCGCGCAGTTGCTCCAGGAGCTGCGCATCGGCCGCCCCCGCCTCGCCGGCCAGCACCTGCGCCGGATCGCCCGGCGCGGCGCGGATCAGGAAGAAGTTGAGCACGGCGATCGCCAGCAGCGTCAGGACGCCCTTGGCCAGCCGGCTGGAGAGGAAATGCAGGAGGTTCATGCAGTCATGGTCCGGACGGATGGGCTCTCGCCGTCTTGCTCGCCCTCGTGGCGAGCATCCACGTCTTGAACACCATCCTCGGTCGACGAAGATGTGGATGGTCGGGACGAGCCCGACCATGACGAGAGGTGCGTGGTCACCCGATAGGGCGGCGACCCCGATCACTCCTTCCACGCGTCCCGGAAGCCGTCGTTCACGCCGATCGCGGTGGTGACGAGGTTCTTGACGTTGCAGCGATAGATCGTCGGGAAATCCATCTCGAGCAGCCAGAGCACCGGCACCTCGTCGACGAGCAGCTTCTGCACCTTGGTGTAAAGCTCCTGGCGGGCCGCATCCGTGGGCGCGATCGCGGCTTCCGCGAAGAGCTTGTCGACCTCCGGGTTCACATAGGCGCCCTGGTTGCCGAAGGGGTTGCCCTTGACGATGTTGGTCGAGATGTAGTTGCGCGCCACGCCGGTCGCCGGGTCGCCGAGCTGGTAGAGGAAGTTGAAGGTCAGGTCGAAATCGCCGTTGCTGGCCTTCTGCGTCCAGCCCGGGACGTCGGTGGTCTCGATCGAGACATTGATGCCGACATCGGTCAGGTTCTGCTTGATGGCTTCCGCCCAGCGGCTCCAGACCTCGCCATAGGGCAGCGCCAGGATCTTGAGCGGCTCGCCCTTGTAGCCGGAGGCCTTGACCAGTTCCTTCGCCTTGGCCGGGTCGAAGCCGTATTTCGGCACGTCCGGCGAGTAGAACTTCGTCTTGGAGGAGATCGGCCCGGTCGGCAGCTTGCCGAGACCGCCCCAGACGACCTCGCGGCCGAACTCGCGGTCGATCGCGAACATCATCGCCTGGCGGAACTGCTTGTTGGCCAGCGGGCCGCCGCGCGCGATGTTGGGAGTCACCCAGGCATGGGGGGCGAACATCTCCCAGCCTTTCGTGGTGACGCAGGTGTTGGGCAGCTTGGAGAGACGGGCGACGTCGTAGACGTCGACGGAGCCGCCGGTCAGCACATCGACCTTGCCGGTCTCGTAGGCGACGGCGCGCGCAGCCGCGTCCGGGATGATCTGCCAGTAGATCTCGGCGAGGTTCGGCTTGCCCTTCTGCCAATAGTCCTCGTTCTTCACGAGGTGGATATAGGAGCCCTTCTTCCACTCCTTGAGCTTGAAGGGGCCGGTGCCGATCGGCGTGTTGTTAGCCGGATTGGCGCGGTAGTCGGTGCCGTCATAGATGTGCTTGGGGATCATCGGCGCGCCGGCGGCCTCCTGCGAGAGCAGGAGCGGGCCGAAGGGCTGCTTCAGCGTGATCCTGACCGTCAGATCGTCGACCTTCTCGATCTTCTCGACCTGGTTGTTGGCGATCGGGCGCCAGCGCGGATGCACCTCGCGCAGGAACTTGTCGAGCGAGAAGACGACGTCGTCGGCCGTGAACGGCTTGCCGTCATGCCATTTCACGCCCTCCTGGAGCTTGAAGGTGTAGACCTTGGAGTCCGGCGAGATCTCCCAGCTCTTGGCGAGCGAGGGCTGCGGCTGCAGCTTCTCGTCATAGCGCAGCAGCGACTCGTAGATGTTGCCGGCGACCATGTTGGTCGGCCCGTTCTGGTTGAGGCCCTGCATCAGCATCGGCGGTTCGGGCTGGACGACGACATGCACGGTCCCGCCCTGTTTCGGCGTCTGCGCCAGGGCCGGCAGGCCCGCGCTCACGAAGCCGATGAGGCCGAGCGCCGTGGCGGCCGCCAGCCGCCCCCGAAGGACTGATGAAGTCGTCATGGATCTCTCCCTTTGTACGTCACGCCGTCGCGCGTGGCGGAGCCCCCTCAGACTCCGTCCGGCGCCGACTAGAACACAGCATGCAGCCGTCGCACAGGCCATCGGCCCGTGCGGTGGCGCGGGAGAGCTTTCAAGTTACGGGCCATGATGGGGCGCGTGCGGCCGCTTTCGCACGATGTTGCGCGCGACGGGCCGGAACGGACACAATCGGGGAAAGGCGAGGGCGTGCGCTGCGCCCGGCACATGGCCGCCGGGCGCAGGATGCGGGGGCGGGCGAGCGGATCGCCGGCCGCGAAGCGCATCTCAGAGCTTCTTGCCGTCCTTGTCGAACTGCTTGAGGAAGGCCGTCAGATCGGCGATTTCCTTCTCGTTCTTGATGCCGGCGAACACCATCTTCGTGCCCGGGATCTTGGCACGCGGATCCTTGATGTATTCGGCGAAGACCGCCTCGTCCCAGGTGATTCCGGAGTTCTTGTTGGCCGCCGAGTAGCTGTAACCCTCGACCGTGCCCGCGGTCCGCCCGAACAGGCCGTTGAGCTGCGGGCCGACGATGTTCTTGGCGCCCTCGCCGATCTGGTGGCAGGCGCGGCACTTGTTCCAGGAGCGCTCGCCGGCGGCGACATCCTGCGCCGAAGCCGGGGCGGCGAGAAGAGCGGGCGAAAACAGCGCGGTCAGGGCGGCGAGGCGGGCGAGAGCGTGCATGCGGAGTTCCTTGGCTTGCGGCGCGGGTCGACGAGCAGGCCGACCCTGGAACTGGCATAATCCAAAGAGGGCGCTCGGCTAAGGGGCCAATTCGACGCGGAGCCTCCGGTTCCCTCAGGCGAGGCGGCTGATCCAGTCCGCCACCGTCGCGGTGAAGGCATCCGGCCGCGACACCGGGAAGAGGTGCCCGCCGGTATCGAGCATCGTCTTGGCGCAGCCGGGCAGGGCAGCGACGATCTCCTCCTGGAGGAAGGCGGGCACGATCATGTCGTCGCGGGCGCCCAGCACCAGCACCGGAACGGTCAGAGCCGACATCTGATCGCGGCCGTCGAAGGCCAGCAGCGCATCGATCCGCTCGCGCATTACCTCCTGCTGCGCGGCAGTCAGCGGCGCGGCCGCCAGCGCCGCCTCGTAGACATGCCAGTTGGCCTCGATCCAGGCCGGCGGATAGGCGCAGAGCACCGAGGTGGCGGCGTATGCCTCCGGGTTCGTTCCGATGATCTCGCGCCGCGCGCCGAAATAGCCGGCCATATAGTGGTTCGGCCGCAGCCAGCTGCCGCTCAGGATCAGGCCTTCGACGCGCTCGGGGGCGAGATGGGCGAGGGTCTGTGCGATGCAGCCGCCGGTCGAGTGGCCGAGCACCACGGCCCGGTCGATCCCGGCCTCGTCGAGTACGGCGAGACAGTCGCGCGCGAGGGTCTCGATGCTGCAGGCGTCGCTGCCGCGCGTGCTGGCGCCGATGCCGCGCTGATCGAAGCGGATGACGCGGAAGGAGCGAGCCAGCGTCTCGGCGATGCTCGCCCAGAAGGCCGCCCCGCCGCCGAGCCCGGTGACAAGGAGCAGGGGCTGGCCGCGGCCTTCCACAAAGGCGCTCAGCACGGCGCCATCCGGGGTGCGGACGTCGAAGCCGGCCGGGGCGGGCAGGTCGCTCTGGTGAGCGGTCATAGGGCAACCTCCTTCTCGACCGGTGCGTTGCAGCCCGGCCTTGCGCCAAGGATGGCGCAGCCGACCGTGCACCGCCATGGTCGCCACGGCAGGGGCGAGACGCGGTCGGCGCAGGACAGTGCCGCATGAACCAGCCTTCGCCCCCCGGCGACCGATAGGATATCGGCCAGTCCCATGCTCCTCCGCTTGACCGTGGAGCATCGGGCATGGGCAACTGTATCGCGGGCTGAAAAGGGCGGGCGTCATGGCTGGGATCGAGGATGGAGCGTCGGGGTCGGGTGAAGGGGCTCTGGACCGCCGCCGCCTCATGCGCGCCGCCACCCTGCTCGGTCTCGGTGGCCTGCCGCTGGCCGCCCTGGCGCAGACCACGGCAGAGCGCGCGCCGACCGCCGGGCTGGTGACCGATCTGCGGGGGGATGCGATGGCCCAGCTCCGCGAGACGCGGCGTAGGCTCGCGACCGACGGCCCCGTTTTCGTCGGGGATCGCGTCGAGACGGGCGACGAGGCCCGCGCCGGCTTCCGGCTCGGGCGCGCCACCGAACTGCGCCTCGGCGAGAGGGCCCGGATCACCATCGACCGCTTCATCATCGACGCCGGCGGCACCATCACACTGGGAGCGGGCGCGCTGCTGGTCGACAAGGCACCCGGCGGCGAGGCCGGGCGGATCCGCGTGCGCTCCTCCTACGGGCTGATCGCGGTGCGCGGCACGCGTTTCTTCGCCGGCCCGAGCAACGGCGTTTTCGGCGTCTTCGTCGAGCGCGGCGAGGTCGCCGTGCGGGCCGCCGGCCGGGCGGTCGTGCTGACGGCGGGCGAGGGCACGGACATCGCCCGCCGCGGTGCCGCGCCGACGCCCGCCCGGCGCTGGGGTGAGGCGCGCATCGCGGCCGCGCTCGCCCAGATCGCCTGACGATGGAGTTCTCCGCCATCGCGGCCATGCTGGGCGAGGCCGGCTTCTTCGCCGGGCTGCCGCCGCAGGCCCTGCTCGACTGCGCCGCCGAGTTCCGCGAGCAGCGCTTCGAGGCCGGCCAGATGCTGTTCGCCCGCGGCGAGCCGGGCGACCGCCTCCTCCTCGTCGCCGAGGGGCGCGTGCGCCTGTCCGTGACGACCGAGGAAGGCCGCGAACTCAGCATGCGCCACGCCGCGCGCGGCGATCTTCTGGGCGAGATCGCGGTTCTCGATGGCGGAACCCGCAGCGCGGATGCCGTGGCGATAACCCCGGTCTTGGCCCTGTCCCTGCGCCGGGCGGCGCTCGACCAGCTCAGGGCGCGCCATCCCGAACTCTCGGCCGGGATCGTCGCCTTCCTCTGCCGCCGCCTGCGCCAGACCACCGACCAGCTCGAGGGCATCGCGCTCTATCCGATCGAGGCGCGGCTCGCGCGCTTCCTGCTGGTGGGGCTCGCCGGCCGCCGTGCCGCGCCCGGCAAACGCGTGCCGCTCGACATGGCGTTCTCGCAGGGCGAGCTGGCGCAGCTGCTCGGCGCCAGCCGGCCCAAGGTGAATGCGGCGCTCGGCGCGCTCGAACAGGCCGGCGCCATCCGCCGCACGGCCGACCGTCTCTTCTGCGACCCCGATCTTCTCGCCAGAGCGGCCGGAACCGGCGATGGCTGAGAGCCGGCTGCGGCCGTCCAGGCCCGTCTTCGCCGGCCTGCTGGCGGGATTGGCCGTGCTCCTGCTGGCGCAGACGGCGCCGTCCGCCTGGCGCGACGGCTTACGGGAGCGCGTCTTCGACCTGACGCTGGACGCGAGTGCCCCCTGGCGCCCGGCCACGCCCGAGACCCGTGTCGCCTTCGTCGCCATCGACGACACGAGCCTGGATGCGGTCGGCCCCTGGCCGTGGCCCCGCGAGACGCTGGCGCGGCTGGTCTCGGCTGTGACGGTCGCGAAACCCGCCGCCGTCGCCATCGACATCCTCCTGGCGGGGGAGGACGAGCGCTCGCCGGCGGCACTCGCCCGCCGGCTCGCCGAAGCCACCGGCCGCGCCGAGATCGCCGCGCTCGCCCCCACCCTGACGGACGGAGATCGGGCTCTCGCCACCGCCATCGCGGCAGGCCCGGTCGTCCTCGGCTGGGTGCTCGATCCACGCGGCACCGATGCGCTCGCGCCGGTGCCGGTGCTGCTGCGCGAAGGCGTGTCGCTGGGTGGGCTCTGGCGAGAGGCCGGCGCGAGCGGCCCGCCACCGAGACTCGCGGCGGCCGCGGCGGGCGCGGGCACGCTGTCCCTGCCGGGCGACGCGGATGGTCTGGTACGGCGCGTTCCCCTCTTCGTCGCAGCGGGCGGCGAGCTGCGGCCCGGGCTGGCGCTGGAGGCCGCACGCGTGGCGGCAGGCGGCTCGGGCTATCTGCTCTCGGCCGATCCACCACAGTTGATCTTCGGCTCGGGCAGCCGGCCCCTGCCGCCGGACGGGATGCTGCGGCTGCTGCCTGTGGCAGCCCCGCTTCCCGTCATCCCCGCCTCGGCCCTGCTGCAGGGCGGGGCCGATCTCGCCTCGCTCGCCGGAGCCGTCGTCGTCATCGGCGGCAGCGCGCCCGAACTCGGGGCGCTGCGGGCGAGCGCGCAGGATCCGCTCACCCCTTCCGCCCTTCTCCAGCTCCAGGCCCTGCGCCAGCTCGCCGCCGGGATCGTGCCCCTGCGGCCGGCCGGGGCCACCCTCTGGGAGATGGCGCTGGCGGTGCTGTCCATCGCAGGCGCGATCGTCGTCGCCCGTCGCCTCGGCCCGCTGCCGGCAGCCCTCGCGGTGGCGGTTCTGGTCGCCGCGCTCATCCTCGGCAGCGCTCTTCTCGCCCGCGCCGACCGGCTCGTCGATCCGACGCCCGCTGCCGCGGCGGCGCTGCTCGCCTTTCTCGCCACCTCGCTCGCCGGGTTTTCCGAAACGCGCTGGCGCGAGAGCCGCCTGCGCCGCCGTTTCGAGCAGCATCTGGCACCGGGCGTCGTCGAGCGGATCGTCGCGAACCCGGACAGCCTCAGGCTGACCGGCGAGCGGCGCGAGGTCACCGCCCTCTTCACGGACATCGAGGGCTTCACCCGCACCACCCGCGAGGCCGGGCCGGAACAGCTCGTCGCGGTGCTGGACGGTTATTTCGAGGGCGTCACCCGCATCGTCGGCGAGCATGGCGGCATGGTCGACAAGCTCGTCGGGGACGCGGTCCACGCCCTCTTCAACGCGCCGCTCGACCTCGATGACCATCCGCGCCGCGCACTGGACTGCGCCGTCGCGATTCTCGCCTGGACAGAGGCGTATCGGGCGGGCGGTCCTGCCGCCGCGATCGGCCTCGGCCGCACGCGGCAGGGGCTGGAGACCGGCTTTGCCATCGTCGGCGACGTCGGCTTCGGCGCCAAGCTCGACTACACCGCCCATGGCGAGGCGGTGAACATGGCCGCGCGGCTCGAGGCGCTGAACAAGGAGCTCGGCTCGTCGATCTGCGTCGGTCCGGCCGCGGCGGCACGCTGCGATCCCGTCCGGCTGCGGCGGCTCGCCGAGGTCGATCTGCGGGGAATAGGCCCCGTCCCGGTGTTTTCGCCGGCCTGACGGGGCGGCTGCCGCAGCGTCCGCCCGGTCGCTGTTCCGCCTGGAACAGTCATCGGGCCGAGAGTGGGGCAGGATCAGCTCATGCCGATCCTCTCCGCATGGAGAGGATTGTCCCAAAAAAGGAGTTGACGCTATGGTTCAGCACTCGATCGACCTTCGTCGCGATCCGGCTGGGGAGCAGGGCGGCGACAGGCCTCGCCGGAGCCGCCGCATGACCCTGCGTTCCGTCACTACCGCCGTCATGCTCGGGCTCGCCGCGGTCGGCAGCGCCCCTGCCGCCATCGCCCAGCCCGTCGCCGCGGCGCGGGCGCCGGCTCTGCTGCCGCTCGAACAGGCGTTCATGAAGGCGGCGACCGATCTCTTCGCCAAACTCCCCGCCGGCGGCGGCGAGGTCACGATGGTCATCGACCCCCTCATCGACGGTATCACCGGCATCCAGTCGGCGGCAACGCGCGGCTTCGACCGGCGCATCGCCGAACTGGTGGCCGAGCGTTATCCCCATGTGAAGGTCCTCGCCTTCACGCCGGAGAATGTCGCCAAGGCCCGCTTCGTCTTCATCGGCACCTTCAACACGATCAACAATGCCGGCCAGCCCGGCGGCGACCGCGACGCCTTCTGGATCTGCTTCGCCCTGGTCGAGCGCGAGGCGAAGACGGTCTATGCCCGCAGCGTCGCCCGCTCCACCGTCGGCGATGTCGATATCGCACCGGCCGCCTCCCATGCCGACTCGCCGGTCTGGGGGCTGGATGCCGCCACGCGCGCCTATATCGAGGCCTGCCAGCGCTCGCAGCCGGGTACGCCGGTCTCGCCGGCCTATCTCGACCAGCTCGGCGCGGCCGCCCGCATCCGCGAGGCCGGCGCGGCCTATGAGGCCGGCGACCATCGCCGCGCCCGCGATCTCTACCGCGAGGCCCAGGCCCAGCCGGGCGGCGACCAGCTGCGCGTGCTGAACGGGCTCTACCTCTCCTACGCCGCGCTCGGCGAAACCGGCGCGGCGGATGAGACCTTCGGCCAGATGGTCGAGCGCGGCTTCAGCCTCGGCCGGCTCGGCGTGAAGTTCCTGTTCGAGCCGAATTCCACCGCCTTCAACGCCGACCGCAAGCTCTCGGCGAGCTACCCCGCCTGGCTGCGCGAGATCGCGATGCGGGCGACGCGGGCCGGCGTCTGCCTCGAGGTCGTCGGCCATGCCAGCCGCACCGGCCCCGAGACCCTCAACGACAGGCTCTCCCGCGAGCGGGCGGAGCGCATCGCCGGGCTGATGAGCTCCCAGGCGCCGGGCATGTCGCAGCGGCTGCGGGCCACCGGGGTCGGCTTCCGCGAGACGCTGGTCGGCCTGCCCCGGGACGATGCCAGCACGGCGGTCGACCGCCGCGTCGAGTTCAAGACCGCGCCCTGCGCATGACCGCCCGGCCCTCCGCCCCAGCGCCGGCGGCAGGCCGGCGGGCCCTTCTCGAAGTCGCAGTCGCTGCGGCGGGCCTGGCACTGGCGGCTCCGACTGCGGCGCAGACGGGCCCCCAGCCCGGCCCCGCCTCGGCCCTGCCCACGCTGAAACTGGCGCCGGTGGCCCCGCCCCGCGATGCCGGCGCCGACATGGCCGCGCGCATCGCGGCCACCACCGACCGTGCCGCCTTGCTCGAGCTTCTGGCGGCCGGGGTCGATAAGGCCCGGATCACGGCGCGGCTGGCGCAGCTCGGCTTCGTCGATCTCGCCGCGGGCGGCCAGCGGATCTGGCTGAAGCCGGGCGGCGGCGAGGGCTTCCGCGATTGCGCGGATTGTCCGGAGTTGGTGCTGGTACCCGAAGGCGATGTCCGCATGGAGCTCCGGACGGGCACGACGCCGCGGATCGTCGAGGTCGCGTTGGCCCAGCCCTTCGCCGTCGGCCGGTTCGAGGTGACGCGGGCGCAGTACAAGGCCTTCATGCAGCAGTCCGGCCATGTCGTCGAACTCGGCTGCCATGTCCGGGCGCCAGTCTGGAAGCTGGATCCGACCCTGTTCTGGCAGGATCCAGGCTATCCTCAGGGTGACGACGAGCCCGTTGCCTGCGTCAGCCATGGCGATGCGAAAGCCTATGTCGCCTGGCTGTCGAAGCGCACCGGCCAGCGCTACCGGCTGCTGACCGACCCCGAATGGCACCATGTCGCGGCCTCCTCGGCGAAGGACATGGCCGATCCGGCGCGCCTTTGCGCCATCGGTAATGGCGCCGACGAGACCGCGAAGCAGGCGATGCCCTCCTGGACTGTTGCCCCCTGCCGTGACGGCTTCCGCACCACGGCGCCGGTCGGCCGCTTCGCGGCGAGCCCCTGGGGCCTGTCCGATCTCAGCGGCAATCTCTGGGAATGGGTCGACACCTGCCCGCCCGACCCTTCGGTGCCGGGCCAGCCCTTCCCGCCGCCGGTCTGCCGCGAGGAGGAGGGGCGCATCCTGCGCGGCGGCTCCTGGGCCGATCCGCCGGCGGCGCGGCGGCTCGATTCAAGGATCGTCAGCGAGCCCGGCATCCGCGACCAGGTCGCCGGATTCCGCGTCGCGCGCGACCTCGGCCATTGAGCGCGGCGGTCACGCGGGACGGGCGCGCGGCGCCGACCGGCGAGTTGTCCAGAGCCACGCGGTGGTCGCCGACAGCAGCAGCGCACCGGCGATCTCGGTGCTCGGGATGGGCAGGAACAGGCCGACGCCGGCGAGAAACAGCAGCACCCGTTTCAGCCCGTCCAGCCTGATCATGAAGTAGCCCTCGATCGCCGCGTTGAGCGCCAGCACACCGAGGATCGCGGTGCCGACCGAAATCAGGATCTGGGCGGGGGAGCCGATCAGCAGAAGCGCCGGCTGGTACATGAAGACGAAGGGCAGGAGGAAGGCGACCATCGCGATCCGGCAGGCGACCACCGCGATCAGCACCGGATTGGCCTTGGCGATGGACGCGGCGGCGAAGGCCGCCACCGCCACGGGCGGCGTGATCGCCGACATGGAGGCGATGTAGACGATGAAGAGATGCGCCGGCAGCACCGCGACGCCGAGCGCGATCAGGGCCGGCGCCGCCAGCACCGCCGAGAGCGCATAGACCGCCGGGGTCGGCATGCCCATGCCGAGCACGATGATCACGAAGGCGGAGACGAGGATGGTCAGGATCGGGCTGCCGCCGGACATGTGGAACAGGCCGGAACTGATCTTGCCGGTGAGGTCCGTCATCGAGAGCGTTCCGACGACGAGACCGGCGATGGCGCAGGCGACCCCGACGCCGATCATCCCGCGCATGCCGTCGCTCATGCCGAAGAACAGCGTCTTGACGAGCCGGACCGGATCAGGGTGACGCAGCACGGCGACCGGCACGAGGGCGGCGCAGGCGAGCGCGCCCGCGAAGGCGGGCCGGTTCAGGCTCAGCACGCCCCAGATAAGCAGGCCGATCGGCACGAGATAGGCCCAGTCGCGCCGCAAGACGGCGAGGATCGACGGCGTCTCGCCCTCCGACATCGGCTGGAGCCCGTCCCGATGCGCCTTGAAATGCGCCGCGAGAAACACCGACTGGTAGTAGAGCAGGGCCGGGATGAGCGCCGACAGCGCGATCGTGGCATAGGGAATGCCGGTGAAGTCCGTCATCAGGAAGGCGGCCGAGCCCATCACCGGCGGCAACAGGGCGCCGCCCGTCGAGGCCGCCGATTCGATGGCGCCCGCATAGGTCCGGCTCGTGCCGGTGCGGATCATCAGCGGGATGCTGAACGATCCCGTGGTGACGACGTCGGCCGTCGGCGAGCCCGAGATCGAGCCGTAGAGGCCCGACGAGACCACGGCGACCTTGCTCGCCCCGCCGACCTGCTTGCCGACGAGGCTGTTGGCGATGTCGTAGAAAAAGTCGGCCCCGCCGATGCGGTCCAGCAACGCGCCGAAGACGACGAAGACGACGACGAGAAAGGCCGCGACCTCGAGCGCCGGGCCGAACAGCCCGTTGGTCGAGAAGACGAGATGGTCAACGATCTCCTGCGTGCTGAAGCCGCGATGCGCGAAGGAGCCCGTGAGTCGGTTGCCGAAGATCGCATAGGCCAGGAAGGTCGCGACCAGCACGACGAGGATCATGCCGATGCAGCGCCGCGTCGCCTCCATCACCAGAGCGATCAGCACGATCGAGGCGGCGATGTCGGCGGTCGAGAGTTCGTCGATCATCGGCAGCCGCATCTCGTGCACCGGCTGCATCCAGACGAAATAGCCGCAGGACCCTAGCGAGAGCGCGACCAGACACCAGGAGGGGGTGGAGCGTCCGGTCGGCCGCAGCGGATTGGCCGTCGTCGTCAGGAAGGCCAGCGACAGCACCGCGCCGAGGAAGAGGAACAGGGCGATCTCGCGTTTGATGTACCAGCCGAAGGAAATTGCGATCAGCAGCACCGCCGCCGACACGCCGATGACGTGCACCGTCCACTGCTCCGGCGTGCCGAGCTGGCGGGACCGTCCCGGTGCGATCAGCTTCAGCAGGGCGAGCATGGCGACGCGTCGTCCTCCGGGTGATGAGACAGACGGGGTCGCGTTCGCTTCACTTCAGCAGGCCGCCCTTGCGATAAGCGGCTTCGGCGCCGGGATGCAGCGCCAGCGGCGCGGTCTGCGTCAGGTTGACCGGCTCGAGCCGGGCCATCATCGCATGCGCCTGCCGCAGATAGTCGAGATGCTTGATCATTCCGTCGGCGATCAGGGCCGCATCCTCGTTCTTCATCTCCGCCGAGGCGAAGAGCACGACGCTGCCGGTGATGGTCGACACCGCCGCGGGCTGGAAGGCGTAGGTCCCGGCCGGCACGGTGATCGGCGCCGTGCCGAGCAGCGCGCCGAGCTTGGCGCTGGCCTCCGGCGAAATGCCGAGCATCTTGACCTTCATCTCGCGGGTCGCGCTGTTGATTTGCCCCGACGGGAAGGCGAGCATGTTGATGATGATGTCGGCCTGGCCGTTCTTCATCATCTCCAGGCCGGCATTGTAGTCGACATGGTGGATGCGCCCGCCCCAGGACTCGATGTCCTTGGCGCTGATGCCATAGGCCTTGAAGACCTCTTCGCCGGTCACCGCCATCAGCGTGCCGCGCTGGTTGAGCGCGACGCGGACCGGCTTCTTGGCGGCGAGGATGCTCTCGAAGCTTTCGATGCCCGCATCTTCGCGCACGAGGATCTGCACCGCCGCCTGCGGGTCGATCAGTGCGATCGCGCGGAGGTTCGTGACCGGCGCCTTGAACGGCTCCTCACCGGCCTGCGCGCGCTTCACCAGCTGGGCGTGGGCGATGCCGAGCTCGACCTTGCCGGTCGAGACGAGCTGGATGTTGGCCGCCTCGCGGCCGGGCTCGTAACCGAAGGCGACGCCGGGGGATTCCCGCCGGATCGTCTCGCCGATGGCGTTGCCGATCGCGCTCCAGGCGCCGCCGACGGAGCCGCCGGTCAGGGTGATTTTCTTGGCCGGCGCCGTCTGTGCCGCCGCAAGACCCGCGCCCAGGGCGAGCGCACCCGCCACCAGCGATGCCAATCCCAGTCTCTTCATGGTCACCCTCCCGGCCTCGTGTCGGGCGCGCCCGCAGGCGGGCCGCGCAACCGCATGGTGTCGGCCGATCGGATCGGCCGACGATCTGACGTAGCTGCCGTTCCCCGGCGGCTTCAAGCCGCCTTGTCGAATGCTGTCTTGCGCAGCACAGGGATGAGTTTGTTGGTGTGCATATGGCTTGTCAATGCTGTGCAGCGATCGAAAACAGGGCGTGCGCTGCAGCAAAAATTTGCAACTCTCACACGAAAACTGGGTCCAGCACGCCGAATTCGCGGGCTCACCCATCAAGCCCCCTGCCGTCATCCGCCTGTCACCGAATCCCTGCTTGACACGTCGGAACCCACTTCGCATCGTTGGTGTGCAAACAGTCATGAGATCGGGCCATCCATGCTATTCGCTCCCATGGCGAAGCCCGCGAAGGCGGGCGGAGCGCGCGGCAGGGGCTGAGCATGTATGACCGTTTCACCACGCAGCGGCTGATCGACCTCTGGCTGAGCGAGGATATCGGCGCCTGCGATCTCACGGTCCAGCTCATGATCGAGCCGGGCGAAACCGGCGCCTTCCGGATGAACGCCCGCGAGCCGATGGTGCTGGCCGGCATCGACGTCGCCGCCGCCGTCTTTGCCCGCTACGAGCCGCGGCTCTCGGTCAAGGTCGAGGCCGCCGATGGCGACCGCGTCGAGAAGGGCGCGACGCTGATTCTCGTCGAGGGGCCGGCCCAGGGCATCCTCACCGCCGAGCGCACGGCGCTCAACATCGTCCAGAGGCTCTCCGGCATCGCGACCGAGACGGCCCGCTATGTCGACATCATCAAGGGCACGAACGCCCGGCTGATCGACACCCGCAAGACCACGCCCGGCCTGCGCATGCTGGAGAAGCATGCGGTCGCCTGCGGCGGCGGGCTGAATCACCGCCTCGGGCTCGATAACGGCGTGATGATCAAGGACAACCACATCGCCGTCTGCGGCGGCATCGCCCAGGCGGTCGAGCGCGCGCGGCGCAAGCTGCCCGTCCTGACCAAGCTCGAGGTCGAGTGCGACCGGCTGGAGCAGGTCCGCGAGGCCGTCGCCGCCGGTGCCGACGTGATCATGCTCGACAACATGCCGGTGCCGGAGATGAAGGAGGCGGTCGCCTATGTCGCCGGCCGCGCCAAGCTCGAAGCCTCGGGCGGCATCCGCTACGAGACGATCCGCGCCATCGCCGAGACGGGCGTCGACTACATCTCGACCAGCAAGATCACCCAGTCGGCGCCCGCCGTCGATATCGGCCTCGACGAGGCCTGAAGGCGACCGGAACTCCATGCGGCCAGGCATCCTCTTCGTCGTCGTCGGGCCGAGCGGGGCCGGCAAGGATACCCTGATGGACGGGGCGAGGCGGGTCCTGGTGCAGGGCGAGCGCTTCGGCTTCGCGCGGCGCCTGATCACCCGCCCCGCCGATGCCGGCGGGGAGGATCACGAGGCGATCGACGAGGCCGGCTTCGCGGCGCTCGCGGCCTCCGGCGGCCTGCTGGTGTCCTGGCAGGCGCATGGTCTGCATTACGGGCTGCGCGCTTCGCTGCGGGATGAGCTTCTGGACGGCCGGCACATCGTCGCCAATGGCTCGCGCGGCGTGCTGGAGACGCTCGCCGGCGCCGTGCCGCGGCTGATCATCATCAACGTCACCGCCTCACCCGAGACGCTCGCCCGCCGTCTTGCCTCCCGCGGTCGCGAAACGGCGGACGACATCGCGGCGCGGCTCGCCCGCAAGCCGCCGCAATGGCCGGACGGCATCGAGACCATCACCGTCTCCAACGATGGCACGGTCGAGGAGGGCATCGAGCATTTCCTCGCCGCCATCGATGCCGCCACCCGCCGCCTGTCCCTGAAGCCCGTCCCGATCGACGGCTGGCGCCACAGCATCGCCTATCTGCCACGCGACAGCGTGATCGGCGTCGCGGATTTCGACGGGCCGGGCAAGGTCGATGTGGCGGGCCCGATCGAGCGGGATGGCACCCGCCGCAGCATCCGCGCTCGCATCAATGTCGTCGATCCCGGCTGGCTGCTGCAGCCGCACGAGATCGGCCTGTCGCGCGAGGCCTTCGCGCAGCTTGGCCTGCCCGAAGGCAGCGAGATCACGCTGACACGCACCCCGCCGCAGCACAGCCGCGATGCGCTGCGCGCCAAGATCCAGGGCGCCGAACTCGGCGCCGCCGACTACGCCATGCTGCTGCGCGACATCGTCGAGGGGCGCTATCCGGAGGGCGAGATCTCGGCCTTCCTCGTCGCTGCGACGCGCACGCTCAGCGATGCCGAGGTCGCGGCGCTGGCGAGCGTCCGGGCCAGTTTTTCGACGCCGCTGCGCTGGGACGAGCCGATCGTCGTCGACAAGCACTCGATGGGCGGCATTCCGGGCAGCCGCATCACGCTGATCGTCGCGCCGATCGTCGCCGCGCATGGGCTCGCCATGCCCAAGACCTCCTCGCGCGCCATCACTTCGGCAGCCGGCACGGCCGATGCGATGGAGGTTCTGGCCAGGGTCGACCTGACGGAGGACGATGTCCGCCGCACGGTTGCGCAGGCGCGCGCCTGCATCGCCTGGAACGGCCGCCTCAACCACTCCGCCGTCGACGACGTGATGAACGCGATCACGCGCCCGCTGGGCATCGATTCCAACCGCTGGTCGGTCGCCTCGATCATCTCGAAGAAGCTGACGGCCGGTTCGACCCATGTCGTGGTCGATCTGCCCTATGGCCGCCGCGCCAAGCTGCACAGCGAGGCGGAGGCACGCGAACTCGGCGCGCTGTTCGAGAGCGTCGGGCGGTCCGTCGGCCTGCAGGTCGAGGCGGTCGCGACCTGCGGCGCCGGGCCGATCGGCCGCGGCATCGGGCCGGCGCTCGAGGTCCGCGACGTGCTCTGGGTGCTGGAGGGCGATGCGCAGGCCCCGGCCGATCTGCGCGAGAAGGCGCTCGACTTCGCCGGCCGCATCCTCGCCTGGGACCCGGCGATCGGCACGCGGGAGAAAGGCCGCGCGAGGGCGGCCGAACTGCTCGCCTCGGGCGCGGCGCGCGCGGCGCTTGACGGCATCGTCGCGGCGCAGGGACGCCGTGACATCGTGGCCAAGCCCGCCGCCCTCACCCACACCGTGCGGGCCTCCCGTGCCGGGCGCATCAGCGAAATCGACGGGTGGCGCATCGCCGGCATCGCGCGCCGCGCCGGCGCGCCCTTCGACAAGAGCGCCGGCATCGACCTGCTGCGCGCTGTGGGCGACGATGTGACGGCAGGCGAGGGGCTCTTCACCATCCACGCCGCCGCCGCGCCGGACCTCGAAGCGGCGGTGGCGCTGGCGGCTGCGGATGAGGGGTTCGTCTTGGCCTGACCGCCAGGGCAACGATTGTCTCAATTTCAGGGACTGACCCACAGTCGTCATCCTGGGCGGCCGCACGCCGACCGGGATCCATCGTCGGGCGCGATGGCTCTCTATGATGGATCCCGGCCTGCGCCGCTTCGCGGCTGGCCCAGGATGACGGGTGCCCGGGGGCGAACTACGCCCTCGGCATCTTCAGCGGGTCGATCGAGATCGCGCGCTTCAGCGTGCGCAGGCCGAAGGTCGTGCGGGTCTGGCGGATGCCGGGGATGCGGTAGAGCATTTCGCGCAGGAAGCGCTCGTAATGGTCGGTGCCGCTGACCACGACCTTGACGAGGTAGTCGTATTCGCCGGTGACCAGATAGGCCTCGACCACCTCTGGAATCCGCGTCAGCGCCTCGCCGAAGTGATCGAGAATCTTGTCATCATGCTTGTCGAGCGTGATCTCGACGAAGACGACATTGCCGAAGCCGAGCGCCTTCTGGTCGAGCACGGCGACATATTTCTCGATTGCCCCGCTCTCCTCCAGCCGCTTCACCCGCGTCCAGCAGGGTGAGGGCGAAAGGCCGACCTTCTCGGCCAGCGCATTGACGGTCAGACGGCCGTCCTCCTGCAGGGCGGAGAGAATCCGCAGATCGGTGGCGTCCGGTTCATCGCTCCGGCGGTTGCGCGGTATCACGGAACATCATCCTGCACTGTGGGTAGAAGTCGGAAGATATTTCCGCAGACGGTTCCGGGCGCAACTGATTTCGACAGGAATCTCCGCAGGGTCCGCGCTAGCCTGACGCCAAGAGGGATGCGTCGCACCACGCGACCGAGCCCCTGAGACATCGGACGGCTTGCCGTCCGGGCCGGACGGCGGAATGCTGGCCGACCGGACGATATGGCGGATCAGGGACGGAGCGCATGACCGACACACCCCTTCGCTTTCACGTGCCGCAGCCGGCCTCCCGCCCGGGCGAGCAGCCGGATTTCTCCCATGTCGTGATCCCCAAGGCCGGCTCGGTCGAGCGCCCGCCGGTCGATGTCGATCCGAAGGCGATCCGGGACCTCGCCTATTCGATCATCCGCGTGCTGAATCGCGAGGGGCAGGCGGTCGGCCCTTGGGTGCCCGATCTCAGCCAGGAGGATCTGATCCGGGGCTTGCGTCACATGATGACGCTGCGCAGCTTCGACGCCCGCATGCAGATGGCCCAGCGCCAGGGCAAGACCTCCTTCTACATGCAGCACACCGGCGAGGAGGCGGTGAGCTGCGCCTTCCGGATCGCACTTCGGCCCGGCGACATGAACTTCCCGACCTACCGCCAGGCGGGGCTTCTCATCGCCGACGAGTACCCGCTCGTCGACATGATGTGCCAGATCTACTCCAACGAGCGCGACCCGCTGAAGGGGCGGCAGCTCCCGATCATGTATTCCTCGAAGCAGCACGGCTTCTTCTCGATCTCCGGCAATCTCGCCACGCAATTCGTCCAGGCCGTCGGCTGGGCGATGGCCTCGGCGATCAAGGGCGACACGAAGATCGCCGCCGCCTGGGTCGGCGATGGCTCGACGGCGGAATCGGATTTCCACGCCGCGCTCGTCTTCGCCTCGACCTACAAGGCCCCCGTCGTCCTCAACGTCGTCAACAACCAGTGGGCGATCTCGACCTTCCAGGGCATCGCGCGCGGCGGCTCCGGCACCTTCGCGGCGCGGGGCCTCGGTTTCGGCATTCCGGCCCTGCGCGTCGACGGCAACGACTACCTCGCCACCTATGCCGTGGCGCAATGGGCGATCGAGCGGGCCCGCCGCAATCTCGGCCCGACGCTGATCGAATACGTCACCTACCGCGCCGGCGCGCATTCGACCTCGGACGACCCCTCCGCCTATCGCCCCAAGCAGGAGTCGGACGGCTGGCCGCTCGGCGACCCGCTGCTGCGGCTGAAGGAGCATCTGATCGCGATCGGCGCCTGGAGCGAGGAGCGCCACAAGCAGACCGAGGCCGAGATCCTGGAGACGGTGATCGCGGCGCAGAAGGAGGCCGAGCGCTTCGGCACGCTGCATTCCGGCGGCAAGCCCTCGGCGCGCGACATGTTCGAGGGCGTCTATGCCGAGCTGCCGCCGCATCTGCGCCGCCAGCGCCAGCAACTCGGAGTCTGACGCCATGCCGCGCATGACGATGATCGAGTCGATCCGCTCCGCCATGGACGTCTCGATGGGTCGCGACGAGAACGTCGTCGTCTATGGCGAGGATGTCGGCTTCTTCGGCGGCGTCTTCCGCTGCACTCATGGGCTCCAGCAGAAATACGGCGTCAACCGCTGCTTCGATGCGCCCATCAGCGAGGCCGGCATCGTCGGCACGGCGATCGGCATGGCGGCCTATGGCCTGCGCCCCTGCATCGAGATCCAGTTCGCCGACTACATGTATCCGGCCTATGACCAGATCGTCTCGGAAGCGGCGCGCCTGCGCTACCGCTCGAATGGCGATTTCACCTGCCCGATCGTGATCCGCATGCCGACCGGCGGCGGCATTTTCGGCGGCCAGACCCACAGCCAGAGCCCGGAAGCCCTCTTCACCCATGTCTCGGGCCTGAAGACCGTGGTGCCGTCCAACCCCTACGACGCCAAGGGCCTGCTGATCGCCGCGATCGAGGACCCGGACCCGGTGATCTTCCTCGAGCCCAAGCGCCTCTATAACGGACCCTTCGACGGCCATCACGACCGCCCCGTCACGCCCTGGTCGAAGCATGAGCTCGGCGAGGTGCCCGAGGGGCATTTTGTCCTGCCGCTCGGCAAGGCCGCGATCCGCCGCGAGGGCTCCGCCTGCACGATTCTCACCTACGGCACGATGGTCCATGTCGCGGAAGCCGTCGCGGAGGAGACCGGCATCGATGCCGAGGTCATCGATCTGCGCACCCTCGTCCCGCTCGACCTCGACGCCATCACGGCCTCCGTCGCCAAGACCGGCCGCTGCATGGTGCTGCACGAGGCGACGCTGACCTCGGGCTTCGGCGCCGAGCTGGCCGCGCTGGTCCAGGAAACCTGCTTCTATCATCTCGAGGCGCCGGTGCGCCGCGTCGCCGGCTGGGACACACCTTATCCGCATGCCCAGGAATGGGCCTATTTCCCCGGCCCCGCCCGCGTCGGCCAGGCGCTGCGCGAGATCATGGAGAGCCGCTGATGGCCGAGCGCATCATCAAGCTCCCCGATGTCGGGGAAGGCATCGCCGAGGCCGAGCTGGTCGAGTGGCATGTCAAGATCGGCGACATCATCCGCGAGGACGATCTCATCGCCGCCGTGATGACCGACAAGGCGACCGTCGAGATTCCGGCCCCCGTCGACGGCAAGGTCACCTGGATCGGCGCCGAGATCGGCGACACGGTCGCGATCGGCTCGGCGCTGGTCCGGCTCGAAGTCGCGGGCGAGGGTGGATCTGCAGAGATCGCGAACCCCGATGACGACCTCACCGTCATTCCGGGGCAGGCCGAAGGCCTGAGCCCGGAACCCAGAACCGATGGACCTGAGCGCAAGGGCGCTGGCGACGGGCAGCAAACATCCGATCCGTCATCGGTTCTGGGTTCCGGGCCCTTCGCTGACGCGAAGTCCCGGAATGACAACGGCACGGCGGATGCTCCCCCTCAGGCCATGACCGTGCCCCGCCCCGCCAAGGCGCTGGCGGGCGCCTCCGCCGCCGCTCCGGCCCTGCCGCGACGCGCGCCGGGCGAAACGCCGCTGGCGTCTCCGGCGGTGCGGCTCAAGGCCCGCGAGGCCGGCGTCGATCTGCGCCAGGTCGCAGGCACCGGCCCGGCCGGACGCATCCTGCACGAGGATCTCGACGCCTTCCTGCTGCGCGGGCCGGAGACCGAGCGCAAGCCCGGCCTCGCGGAGAAGAGCGCTGTCAGCGAGGTCAAGGTCGTCGGCCTCCGGCGCAAGATCGCCGAGAAGATGGCGCTGTCGAAGGCGCGCATCCCGCACATCACCATCGTCGAGGAGGTCGACGTCCAGACGCTGGAAGATCTGCGCGCGGTCCTCAACAGGAAGCCGACGCCCGAGCGCCCGAAGCTGACGCTTTTACCCTTCCTGATGCGCGCCATGGTCAAGGCCCTGGCCGAGCAGCCCAATCTCAACGCGCTCTATGACGACGAGGCCGGCATCGTGCGCCAGCATGCCGGCATCCATCTCGGCATCGCGACGCAAACGCCGGGCGGGCTGATGGTGCCCGTGGTGAAGCATGCCGAGGCGCGCGACATCTTCGGCTGCGCGCTGGAACTCAACCGCATCGCCGAGCGCGCCCGCGACGGCACCGCCACCCGCGAAGAGCTCACCGGCTCGACCATCACCATCACCTCGCTCGGCGCGATGGGCGGCATCGCCACGACGCCGGTGATCAACCACCCGGAGGTCGCCATCGTCGGCGTCAACAAGATGATGGTCCGCCCGGTCTGGGACGGCACCACCTTCGTGCCCCGGAAGATGATGAACCTCTCCTCCAGCTTCGACCACCGCGTCGTCGACGGCTGGGACGCGGCGGTTTTCGTGCAGCGGCTCAAGGAGCTGCTGGAAAACCCGGCGACGCTGTTCATCGATGGGTGATGCGATGAAGCGCGGAAACACGACGTCATCCCGGACAAGCCGCGCCTGCGGCGCAGCTCCGGGATCCATCGTAAAGCGCCGCGCCCTCCGATGGATCCCGGCGCTCCGCTTCGCTGCGGCCGGGATGACGGTGAGGTTCGAGAGCACCATGACGAGCGTTGATGGCGAGGACCGCCCATGACCGAGATCACCTGCAAGCTGCTCGTCATCGGCGCCGGGCCCGGCGGCTATGTCTGCGCCATCCGCGCCGGGCAGCTCGGCCTCGATACCGTCATCGTCGAGGCCGGCAAGCTCGGAGGCACCTGCCTCAATGTCGGCTGCATCCCCTCCAAGGCCATGATCCATGTCGCGGAGGAATACGAGAAGGCCGCTCACGCCGCCGCCGGCCGGACGCCCTTCGGCCTGACGGCGGGTGCGCCCGCGCTCGACTTCGCCAAGGCTGTCGCCTGGAAGGACGGCATCGTCGGCCGCCTCAACAACGGCGTCGGCGGCCTGTTGCGCAAGGCCAAGGTCAAGATCGTCCAAGGCCGCGCCCGCTTCCGCGACGGCAAGACCGTCGTGGTCGAGACCGAAACCGGCCCGAAGGTGATCCGTGCCGAGCGCGTCGTCATCGCCACCGGCTCCGTGCCGGTGGAGCTGCCCTTCCTGCCCTTCGGGGGGGCGGTGATCTCCTCGACCGAGGCGCTGTCCCTTGCGGAAGTCCCGCAGCGTCTCGCCGTCGTCGGCGGCGGCTATATCGGGCTCGAACTCGGCATCGCCTTCGCCAAGCTCGGCAGCAAGGTCACCATCGTCGAGGCGCAAGCCCGCATCCTGCCGCTCTACGATGCGGAGCTGACCGCGCCCGTCGCGAAGCGGATGACAGCCCTCGGTATCGAGGTCCTGCTCGGCGCCAAGGCGCGCGGCATCGCGCCCGCGGGCGACGCGCTGCTGGTCGAGACCGCCGACGGGCAGGAGCGCCGCATCCCCGCCGACAAAATCCTCGTCACCGTCGGCCGGGCGCCGGCCACCGAAGGCCTCGGGCTGGAGGAGCTGGTGCTGGATCGGGACGGCCGCTTCATCCGCATCAACGACCGCTGCGAGACCTCGATGCGTGGCATCTTCGCCATCGGCGACGTCACCGGCGAGCCGATGCTGGCGCACCGTGCCATGGCACAGGGCGAGATGGTGGCCGAGATCGCCGCCGGCCTGCCGCGCGCCTGGGACAAGCGCGCCATCCCCGCCGTCTGCTTCACCGACCCCGAGATCGTCTCGGTCGGCCTCTCGCCCGAGGAGGCGCGGCGCACAGGGCAGGAGTTACGGATCGGCCAGTTCCCCTTCGCCGCCAATGGCCGGGCCATGACCCGCGACGGCGAGCAGGGTTTCGTCCGCATCGTCGCCCAGGCGCAAAACGGGCTGGTGCTCGGCATCCAGGCCGTCGGCTGCGGCGTCTCCGAGCTCGCCACCGCCTTCGGGCTCGCGCTGGAAATGGGCGCGACGCTGGAGGATGTCGCGGGCACGATCCACGCCCATCCGACCCAGGGCGAGGGCTTCCAGGAGGCGGCGCTCAAGGCGCTCGGCCACGCCATCCACATCTGAGCCGGCTGCGGCAAACCGTCTCGTGTACGTGCGTCAGGGGCCATCTGGGTCCCCTTCATGGTCAATTCCCATGAACTCGACGGTCTGACCTGCACGATGCAGCCCCGCGATGCGCGCACGACGATTGCCTTCGGCGGCGATGGCGCCCATCTCGGGTCTATGCCCATTTTTGCGGCACTGCGTAGGAGAACGAGATGTCCGGCGAAAACTGGCCGACCCTGTCGCCGTTGCAGACCGGTCTGCGCGGCCGCTGCCCGCGCTGCGGCAAGGGCCATCTCTTCGACGGCTTCCTGAAGATCAGGCCGTCCTGCGAGGTCTGTGGGCTGGACTATTCCTTCGCCGATCCGGCCGATGGTCCGGCCTTCTTCGTGATGATGTTCGTCTGCGTGCCGGCTGTGGCCTTCCCGCTCTGGCTCGAACTCGCCTACCAGCCGCCGACCTGGGTGCATCTGGTCACGACGCTGCCGCTGATCCTGCTGACCTGCATCCCCCCGCTGCAACCGCTCAAGGGCTGGCTGGTGGCGTCGCAATATGTCCACAAGGCGGAAGAGGGTCGCCTCGCCCGGCCGGATGAGCCGCTGCCGCCGTCACGGAGCTGACGCGCGAGGAGGGATTCAAGCCGCCTGCCGGCTCGAGCCCTCGACCAGCACATAGGGCTCGCCGCCGACAAGCGTCTCGACGCGGGCGCGCACGCCATAGACCTCGTCGAGCAGGGCCGGCGTCACGATGGCGCGCGGATCGCCCATGGCGACGAGCCGCGCATGCGCCAGCACCATCACCCGGTCGGCGAAGCGTAGCGCCTGGTTGAGATCGTGGATCGAGATCAGCACGAGCATGCCGCGCTCGCGCGCCAGCCGGCGCACCAGGCTCAGCACCTCGAACTGCCGGTGCAGGTCGAGCGCGCTGGTCGGCTCGTCCAGCAGCAGGACGTCCGGCTCGCGCACCAGCGTCTGCGCGATCGAGACGAGCTGGCGCTGCCCGCCGGAGAGCTCGCCAAGGCCCCGGAAGGCGAGGTCCTCGATCTCGAGGTCGCGCAGCACGCCGTCGATGCGCCGCAGTTCCTCGTCGCTGACCGACCAGGCCCCGCCCTGCTTGAGCGCGAGCAGGATCGATTCATAGACCGTGAGCACGGCGTTCACCGCCGTATCCTGCGGCAGGTAGCAGCATTGCGGCGCCGCCCGGCCGGCGACGCGGCTGGTTCCGCCGAGCGTGACCGTACCGTCCCCGGCGGCGAGCCCCGCGATGCGCCGGAACAGGCTCGACTTGCCGGCGGCATTGGCGCCGATCAGCGCCACAACCTCGCCGCCGCGCAGATCGGCGGCATCGACGTCGCTGAGGACGCGGCGCTTGCCATAGGCGACGCCGACGCCGCTGAGGGAGAGCTGGACCATCAGGACCTCACCAGGAGCGCTTCCGGCTCGCCATGATCAGGCTGAAGAAGAACGGCACGCCGATCAGCGCGGTGACGATGCTGATCGGGAAGATCAGCCCCGGGATCAGCGACTTCGAGACCACCGAGGAGGCCGAGAGGATCGCCGCCCCCGCCAGCGCCGAGGCCGGCAGGAAGAAGCGCTGGTCCTCGCCGATCACCATGCGCGCGATATGCGGGCCGACGAGCCCGATGAAGCCGATCGTGCCGACGAAGGAAACCGGGACGGCGGCGAGCAGGCTGACCAGCAACATGATCTCGAGCCGCAGGCGGCGCACATCGATGCCGAAGCTCGCCGCCTTGTCGTCGCCCAGCCGCAGCGTCGTCAGCGCCCAGGCCCGGCGCAGGAAGAAGGGCAGGGTGAAGAGCAGAACCGCCGTGGTGATGCCGAGCTTGTGCCAGTTCGCCTTGGTCAGGGAGCCCATCGTCCAGAACACGACGGCGCCCAGCGCCTGCTCGGAGGCGAAGAACTGCAGCAGCGAGAGCAGCGCGTTGAAGGTGAAGACCAGCGCGATGCCGAGCAGGATCACCGTCTCGGTCGTCACGCCGCGCTGCTGGCTCAGCACATGGATCAGCATCGCCGCGCCCATCGCCATGATGAAGGCGTTGATCGGCACGATGTAGTCGATCGCGAAGGGCACCAGCGCGACGCCGAAGACCAGCGCCAGCGCCGCCCCGAAGGAGGCTGCCGCCGAGATCCCGAGCGTGAAGGGGCTGGCGAGCGGGTTGTTCAGGATCGTCTGCATCTGCGCGCCGGCGATCGCGAGCGCCGCCCCGGTGACGACCGCCATCAGCGCGACCGGCAGCCGGATGTCCCAGATCACCACCCGCAACGCGGCCGGAGCCCCGGAGGGATTCATCAGCGTCCGCAGCACCTGGCCGACATCGTAGCGTGCCGGGCCCAGCATCAGATCGACGACGAAGCTCGCCAGCAGCAGGCCGAACATGGCCAGCAGGATCAGCCGCCGCCGCAGCGTCAGCGCGCGGTAGGCGAGCCGGGCCGGCCGGGCCGTGGCTGCGACGGCCGCGCTCACTTGCGCTCCACCGTCACCCAGTAGCCCGGCTGGTAGGGTAGCGGCAGGAAGCGCTCATGCAGGGTCTTCAGCGTCGCCTCGGCATCGAGATCCTTGAACAGCTCCGGATGCAGCCAGGTCGCGATCTCCTGGATCGCCACGAATTGATAGGGGCTGTTGTAGAACTGGTGCCAGATGGCGTGCACGCGCCCCTCCTTCACCGCCTTGGTCTGGCCGAAGGCCGGCCGCCTGGCGAGGTTGGCGAGCTTGCGGCGCGCCTCGGCGAGATCGCTGCCCGGCCCGAGGCCGACCCAGGCCCCGCCAGGCACATAGGCGCCCCAATTGCCGCCGGTGATGATCACGACCTCGGGGTTGGCGGCGACGACGGCCTCGGGATTGACCGTGCCGAAGGTGCCCGGGATCAGGTCGGAGGCGAAGTTCTTGCCGCCGGCGATGTCGACCATCTTGCCGAAATTCTCGTTGCCGAAGGACATGCAGCAATCGTCGCTGTAGCCGCCGGCCCGCTCCATCATCACCAGCGGGCGCTTCAACCCCTGGACCTTGGCGAGACGGTCTGTGACGTGGGCGATCTCGGCGGCCCGGAAGGCGATGAAGTCCTCGGCGACCTTCTCCCGGCCGAAGAGCTTGCCCATCAGCCGCAGCGACGGCTCGGTGTTCTGGAAGGGCTTCTCGCGGAAGTCGACATAGACCACCGGGATGCCGACAGCGGCCAGTTTCTCGATCAGGCTCGCCTCGTCGCTGGCGACCTTGGCCTCGATGTTGAGGAACAGCACATCGGGCTTGAGCGCGATCGCCTGCTCGATGTCGAAGGCGCCTTCCTTCATGCCGCCGAAGCTCGGCAGCTTCGCGACCTGCGGATAGCGCGCCAGATACTGCTTGTAGCTGTCGGGATCGGCCTTGGGCAGGTCGTCGCGCCAGGCGACGACGCGCTTGAAGGGACCGTCCTTGTCGAGCGCGGCGACGACATACATCTGGCGCCCCTCGCCGAGGATGACGCGCTGCACCGGCGCCTCGACTTCGACCTTGCGGCCGAGCACGTCGGTAACCATGACCTTGTCGGCGAGGGCGGGTGCGCCGCCGGCCAACAGCGAGGTGGCGACCGTAGCGGCAGCGAGCAGGGCGCGCAGCAGGGACATGGGCGTTCTCCGGGAAAAGTGGCCGGGTCCGTATGTCCGCGCCAGTAAAGGGTCAAGTCTTATCTTTTAGAATTATTGTAAACAAAATCGGCGATAGCGTTTTCGGCAGTAATCGTATTGGAGTTGGTTGATTTCGCCGAAACAGCTTGCGGTGCCCGGGTTTCCGTGGTTTTCGCAGCCGACAGCCCTGCATCGGAAGTGCCGGCCATGACGACCCTGCACCATAATCTCAGGCTCAAGGACGAGATCCGCGACTTCTGGTCGATGCGGTCCGAAACCTTCGACACCATGCCCGGCCACGAGATTTTCTCGGTCGCGGAGCGCCAGGCTTGGCTCGGTTTGTTCGCGCGCCATCTCGGCCAGCCGCCGGTCGGCGCGAGGGCGCTCGATCTCGCCAGCGGCACCGGTGTCATCTCCCTGCTGCTCGCCGATCTCGGCTATGCCGTCACCGGGCTCGACCTGTCGGAGGCCATGCTCGCGCGCGCCCGGGCCAAGACGGTCGGCAAGCCGATCCGCCTCTATGCGGGCGACGCGGAGGACACGCTGGAGGCCTCCGACAGCTATGACGCGGTGGCGACACGCCATCTCGTCTGGACGCTGCCCGATCCGCCGGCCGCCTTCCGCGAATGGCATCGCGTGCTCAAGCCCGGCGGCCGCGTCGCCATCATCGATGTCGACATGACAAATCCGCGCCCCGGCAACGGCAAGGCGCTGCGGCTGCTGGCGAAGCTCGCCCGCATGGTCTCGGCACCGAAGCCGCCGCCGCCCTACAAGGCGACGCATGACGACATCGTCTCGCGCGTCTATTTCTCGGGAGGCTGCCGGCCGGAGGAGATCGCGCGGCTGCTGGTGGAGGCCGGCTTCGTCGATGTCGTGATCGACCGCGACCTGCGCGCCATCCACCGGGCGCAGGGGCGCTTCATGCCGCTGCATCAGCGGCTGGAGCGCGCCAGCCAGGACCGGTTCATCGTCTCCGCCCGCAAGCCCTGAGGCGCAGGGCTCACCAACGCAGCAGGCGAGGCCCGGCGAGCGCCCCGAGCCCCCCGGCCACGGCCATCGCGAGCGGATACCAGGTGGCGAGGAAAGGCACCGCATCCTCCGGGCAGTGCAGCGCATAGGCGACCGTGGCCAGCTCCGCCGCGCCGATTCCGGCCGCGAGCCCCGTCAGCCGCGGCCGCACCGGCGCGCCGCGCCGGGCCAGCAGGAACAGCCCGGCCAGCGGCAGCAGCGCGTAGAGCGGCACCAGAACGAGGCAGGCCGACCAACTCCGCCCGAGCAGCAGCGCGGGCCAGGCCGGCATGGGCTGGGTCGCGAGCACGGCAATCGCCCAGGCGAGCACGGCCGCGATCGGCAACAGGGCGAGCGCGAGCAGGTCCGCCGCCGCCCGGCCCGGCCTCAGGCTGCGCTGGAAGGCGATGAGCGCGAGCCCGGCCACCGAGGCGCCCAAGGCGAACTTGGCGAGAACGGGCAGTGTCATCACGGCCGCCGCCAGGTCGAGCCGCGGTCCGAACATCCAGAGCACCGCGGCGGAGCAGGCGACCAGCCCGGCCAGCGCGGTCAGCCCGGTGATGCGGGCGAAGCCCGTCCTCTCGACGGGGCCGGAGGCGCTGGCGAGGAGGGTGACGAGATCGTCGGTTTTCATGGCGCTGTCGAAACCTGCGGGGGCCTGCTGCGGTTCTGGAAGTTCGGCGGCCGAGACTGAAAGGTTACGCGGCTCAGGGGACGAAAGATCATGGTGTCCTCGGGCCGCGCCGGCTGAGCACCTTAGCCATCGCCTTCAGGCCACGATGGATCGCGACCTTGGCGGCGTTTTCGGTCATGCCGGTGGCCTGCGCCGCTTCGGCGAGGCTCCCGCCCTGGAGCTTGACGCGGTCGATCAGCGTCCGCGTCCGTTCCGGCAGGGTGGCGAGGGCGCGCTCGACGTCGAGTTTCGCATCGCTGGCGGCGCCTCGGGGCTCCGGCTGGGCGAGCGCCTCCTCGATCGGCAGATGGCCGCGATGCCGGCCCGAGCGCCGCAGATGGTCGATCAGCTTGTAGCGCGCGATCGCATGGGCCCAGGCGGAGACCGGCACGGCCGGGTCATAGGTGTGCCGCGAGAGGTGCAGCGCCAGGAGCGTCTCCTGCAGCACGTCTTCCGCCTCCTCGGCTCCGGCGAGGCCAGCCCGCGCCAGATGACCGCGCAGGAAGCCGCGCAGGCGCCCTCCGATCAGATCGAGAAAGCGGCGATAGGCGGCGGCATCACCCTCGAGCCCGGCCATGAAGGCGGGGTGCAGCACGGCTTCGAAATCGTCGAGCGACACGGGCGGCGAGGGGTCCGGAACGGGGGAAGGCAGATCCTCTCCTTGCACGGCTTTCCCGCTGCTCACAAGCCGGCGAGCGGCCCTCGCGGTCGCTCCCGAACGCCGCTAGCGTCCGCTCCGGTGAAGCTCGCGATCGGCGGGCTGCCCGGGAGCCGATCGATGATCCGCCACTGGCCGCTCTGGCTCGCCCTCGTCGCCGCCCTGATGACCGGGCCCGGCCGGGCCGCCTCCGTCGAAGCCTGCCCCGCCGAGCAGGGGTGCCAGGTCGAGGGCGGGCATTACCGCCTTATCCTGCCCGACGACGTGAAGGCTGCCGCTCCGGTCGCGGCGCTGATGTTCTTCCATGGCTGGCAGGGCTCGGCCGAGGAAACGGTGGCCGACCCCGGTCTCCGGGCACTGGCGACGCGGCTCGGCGTCGCCCTGATCGCGCCCGACGGCGCCGGGCGCACCTGGTCCTATCCCGGCTCTCCGGGCCGTCATCGCGACGAATTCGCCTTCGTCGACCGGGTGCTCGATGATGTCGCGGCGCGTTTCCCGGTCGATCCACGCCGGATCATGGCCAGCGGCTTCTCGCAGGGCGGCTCGATGGTCTGGTATCTCGCCTGCCGCATGACGGAACGTTTCCGGGCCTTTGCGCCCGTCGCCGGCGCGTTCTGGGAGCCGCTGCCGCCCGCTTGTGCGGGACCCCGGCCCGCTATGGTTCACACCCACGGTACGGCCGACGCAACCGTGCCGCTCGCCGGCCGGGCCCTGCGCGGCGGCTACCGCCAGGGGGATGTCTTCCGTAGCCTCGCCGTTCTCGATCCGCAGGCGAGGGCAGTCACGGTGGCGGACTTCGCAATGTCCCCGGACGCGCTCTCCTGCCTGCCGCTGAATGCGGCAGGAACGGCGCCTCTCGAACTCTGCCTGCATCCGGGCGGCCATGTCGTCGATCCCGCCTGGATCGAGCGGGCCTGGCGGCTGACGATGGGCGGCGAGGGGCCGCGACCCGATCACCTTTCCGTGAAGCGGTAACCCCGGGAGGCTGCGCCACGATTGTCAGCCTGAACCGCCGCCCTGGGCGTGTCGCCTGCGAGGAGTTGCCTGCATGACGATCCTGACCCCGCCGCCCGTTCCCGCCACGGTCGGCGCGGCCAGCCTGACGGGCGCGGACATCATCGCGGCGAGGCTCGCGGCGGCGGGCGCGACCCATGCTTTCGGGATTCCCGGCGGCGAGGTGCTGGCGCTGGTCGATGCGCTGGGCCGCGCCGGCATCCGCTTCGAACTCGCCCGCCACGAGAATGCCGCCGGCTTCATGGCCGAGGGGCTCTGGCACGTGACGGGTGCGCTGCCCGTGCTGGTGGCGACGCTGGGTCCCGGCGTCAGCAATGCGATCACCGCGGTCGCCCATGCCCAGCAGGACCGCGTGCCGCTGATCTTCATCACCGGCTGCGTCGATCACGCGCTCGCCGAGAGCTACACCCACCAGGTCTTCGACCATCAGGCGGTGCTTCGCCCGCTGGTCAAGGCGAGCTTCCGCGCCGCGCCGGGCACCGAGGCGCTGGTCGTCGACAAGGCGCTCGCCATCGCCCGCTCCGGCCGGCCCGGCCCGGTCCATATCGACCTGCCCATCGCCGTCGCCGAAGCCCGGGCCATCGCGCTCCCCCCGCGGCCGGCCGCCATGGCGGCTGCGTGTGTGCCCGCCGATCTCGACCGCGCGGTGGCGCTGCTCGCCGGCGCGCGCCGCCCGCTGGTCCTCGCAGGGCTGGACCTGGTCAACGAGAACGCCGCCGCCTCGCTCGTGCGGTTTCTCGACAGGACGGGCGCGCCGCTGCTCACCACCTACAAGGCCAAGGGGCTGCTGCCGGAAGACGATTCCCGCGTCATCGGCGGCGTCGGCCTCTCGCCGAAGGCCGATGCGCTGGTCCGCCCGCTGATCGAGGCGGCGGACCTGATCGTCCTGGCCGGCTATGACCCGATCGAGATGCGCCAGGGCTGGCGTAACCCCTGGCCGGCGGACAAGCCGGTGATCGACATCGTCGCCCAAGCGCTGCCGCATGGCATGCATGGCGCGACCATGACGCTCGAGGGCCATGTCGGCACCATTCTCGACCGGCTGGGCGCGGAGCTCCCACCGGCTTCGGTCTGGGAGCGGGGCGAGCCGGCCGCGGTCCGCGCCGCCTTCCGGCAGGCCTTCGCCGCACCGGCGGAGTGGGGCCCGCATGCCGTCTTCGAGACGCTGCGGGCGGTCGCCCCATCCGGCACGGTCGCCACCGCCGATTCCGGCGCCCACCGCATCCTGCTCTCGCAGCTCTGGTCCTGCGACGGGCCGCGCCGCCTGCTGCAGTCGACCGGGCTCTGCACCATGGGTTGCGCCCTGCCGCTCGCCACCGGCGCGGCGCTTGGCAGCGGCCAGCCGGCGCTCTGCTTCGTCGGCGATGCCGGGCTCGAAATGGTGCTGGGCGAACTCGCGACGCTGCGCGATCTCGCCGTGCCCGTCATCGTCGTCGTGCTGGTCGATGAGGCGCTCGGGCTGATCGCGCTGAAACAGAAGCAGATGGGCCTCGCCCGCGCCGGTGTCGATCTCGGCCTCAGCGACTTTGCCGCGGTCGCACGCGCCTTTGGCGGTCATGGCGTGACGGTGGCGGACCGCGAAAGCCTCGCGCGCGAGGCGGCGGCCGCCTTCGCGCGGCCTGGCTTCAGCCTGCTCGCCTGCCGAATCGACGCCGCCGCCTATCAGGGGGCCTTCTGATGGCCGAGACCGCCCGCCCGCCGAAACGGCCCCGTGACGAGCGGCTCGACCTGTTCCGCGGCCTCACCATGCTGATCATCTTCGTCGCGCATGTGCCGGCGAACAGCTGGAACGCCTGGATTCCCGCCCGCTTCGGCTTCTCCTCCGGCGCCGAACTCTTCGTCTTCTGCTCCGGCTTCGCCAGCGCGCTTGCCTTCGGGGCGACCTTCGTCCGGCGCGGCTGGTGGCTCGGCACGGCGCGCATCCTGCAGCGCCTCTGGCAGGTCTACTGGGCCCATATCGGTCTCGTCGTCGCGCTGGTGGCGCTGGCCGCGCTGCTCGACACGCTGGTCGGCAGTGCCGAACTCGGGCGCCAGTTCGCGCCGCTGATGGCCGACCCAGAACGCGCGCTGCTGGGCCTCGTCACCCTGACCTGGCAGCCCGACTATCTCGACATCCTGCCGATGTATCTCGTCATCCTGGCGCTGATCCCGCTCGCCATCGCGCTGCGGCGGCTCCACCCCTGGTTGCCCTTCCTGATGGTGGCGCTGCTCTACGCCCTGGTCTGGACGGAAGGGCTCAACCTCCCCGGAAATCCCTGGAACGGCGCCGGCTGGTTCCTCAATCCCTTTGCCTGGCAGGCGATCTTTTTCATCGGCTTTTTCATTGCGATGAAATGGCTGCCGGTGCCGCCGCTGCGCCGGCCGGCCCTGCTGCTGGCGGCGGGGCTGATCGTCGTCGCAGCAGTGCCGCTCTCCTTCTGGGGGATCCTGGAAATCTGGCCCGCCGCGCAGAGCTGGCGCGACATCCTGCTGCCGGGCGATTTCGAGAAGAGCAACCTGCACCCGCTGCGCATCCTGCACTTCCTCGCTTTGGCCTACATCGTCCTGAGCGCGATCGAGCCGGTGCGGGACCGGCTCGATTCAGGCCTGGGCCACCTGCTCATCTTGATCGGCCGGCAGTCGCTCGCGGCCTTCCTCGCCAGCATCGTGCTCGCGCGGCTGGCCTGGACGGCATCCGAGATGGCGGGCCATGACGCGGTCGTCGTCGCCCTGCTCAATCTGGCCGGCTTTGCGGCTCTGCTGGGCGTCGCCTGCGTCGTCGGCTGGTTCAAGCGCGCGCCCTGGGCCGGCCCGCCGCCCGCGCCGCGCGAGGCTCCCGAGATGCCGGCCGCGTCGACATCACGCCTGCGTGAAGCGAGTTGAACGGCGGTTGATCGCGCCGCTGCGAAGTCCTTGTCGAGCGGCGAGGTCGGGCCTCGCCCAAAGCCAGGAGCCGGCCATGTTCTTCGATTGCTGCGGTCACCGCATCGCCGTCGCCAATGACGAAGCTCGACTCGCCTGGGACGCCACTCTCGAAGCGGTCCTGGCTCATGCCGCAGCCGCGCCCGAGCATCTCGGCCGGACGCTGGCGGCCGATCCGCGTTTCGCGCTCGCCCATGCCGCCAAGGGCCTGATGCTGCTGTCGCTCGCGCGGGCCGAACTCGTCGGCGCCGCCCGGGATTGTCTCGCCCAGGCCCGCCGCGCCCTTGCCGAGCGTCCGGTGACCACGCGCGAGACGGCTTTCGTCGAGGCGCTGGCACAGTGGCTCGAGGACAGGCCGCGCCGGGCGGCCCGAGCGCTTGAAGCCGTTCTCGCGGAGCATCCCCGCGACGTGCTGGCGCTGAAGCTCTCCCACGGGATCCGCTTCATGCTCGGCGATCAGGGCGAGATGCTCGCCTGCCTGCGCCGGGTCGTGCCGCGTTTTCCGGAGGGCCACCCCTTCGCCGGCTATGTCGCCGGCTGCTATGCCTTCGCGCTGGAGGAACGCGGCTTCTACCGCGAGGCCGAGGCCGCCGGCCGGCGTGCCGTCGAGCGGGCGCCGCGCGACGCCTGGGGTCGCCATGCCGTCGCCCATGTGATGGAGATGACCGGCCGCACGGACGAAGGCGTCGCCTGGCTGGCCGACAGCGCCGGCTGGGCCCATGCCAACAATTTCCGCTTCCACATCACCTGGCATCTCGCCCTGTTCCGGCTCGAGCGCGGCGAGACGACGGAGGTGCTGCGGCTTTATGACGAGGGCATCCGCGCCGAGCAGACCGACGATTACCGCGACATCGCCAATGGCGCCGCGCTGCTGGCCCGCCTCGATTATGCCGGAGTCGATGTCGGCGCGCGTTGGGAGGAGCTGGCGGAGAAGGCCGAGGCCCGCCTCGACGACCGACGCCTCGTCTTCGCCGATCTGCATTACGCGCTCGCCTTGCTCGGTGCCGGGCGTGAGGAAGCGGCTGAAGCCATCGCCCGGTCGCTCGCCGCCGACAGCCACGGCCATGCCAGCGGCGAGCGCCGCGAGGCCGCCCGCGCCGGGGCGCTCGCCGCCTATGGGTTGATCGCGTTGCGCGAGCGCGACCATGCCGAGGCGGCCCGGCTGCTCGGCGCCGCCCGCGGCGGCCTCGTCGCGATCGGCGGCAGCCATGCCCAGCGCGATCTCTTCGAGCAGGCCTATATCGAGAGCCTGATCCGCTCCGGCGCGCGGGACCGTGCCGCCCATGTGCTGCGCGATCGGTTGGCGCGTCGCGGCGGGCATAATCTTTTCGCTGGCCGCCGGCTCGCCCGCCTCGATACCACGCGAACCGGGCTGGCGGCGCTCGCGCTGGCCGCGACGCCGCTCGCCATCGCTCATTGAACGGGGACGGTGCCCATGTCCGACGTCACCCTGCCGGAAGCTTCGACACCCAACCGCCGCCGCCGGGCCGGCGCCCTCGTCGCCGTGATCGCCGGACTTCTCGCTGCGCTCTTCGTTCCCGGCGTGGCGATCGCGCCGGCCATGACCGGAAAGCCCGTCAACACGCTGGGCTCGGCGGAAGGCATCGCGATCCGCGGCTATGACCCCGTCGCCTATTTCCGCGACGGCGGCCCGCGCCGGGGCTCGCCCGAGCACGCCGTCCGCCATGACGGCGCGACCTGGCATTTCGCCAGCGCCGCCAACCGCGCGCTCTTCCTGGCCGATCCGGAGCGCTACAAGCCGGCCTATGGCGGCTTCTGCGCCTATGGCACCTCGCGCGGCTATCTCGTGAAGATCGAGCCGGAAGCCTGGTCGATCGTCGAGGGCCGGCTGTATCTCAACTATGATCTCGATGTCCGCGAGACCTGGTCGAAGGACACGAAGACCTATCTCGCGCGCTCCGAGCGGAATTGGCCGAACCTCACCGCGCGGGACATTCGCTGACGCACGTCAGTCCGCCGTCAGCGCCTCGACGGCCCGGCGGATGAAGGGCGCGGCGAAAACGACCACGGGCAGCATCATGGCCCATGACAGGAACCAGGCCGACAGCCAGCGCTGCAGGGCGGGCGAGGCCGCCGGAGCGGCTACGACCGCCACCCCCGAGGCAATGGCCGAGGTGAGCCCGGCTTGGATCACGCCGAAGAGGACATGCGCGTAACGCCTGGGGATGGCCATGGAGAGGGTTCCTCGGTCGGGTGATGCGTGGTGCAGGCCATTTTCGTGCCAGGCGATGTGGCGGCTCAGATCGAGCGCGTCAGCCCGCCATCGACCCGGATGTTCTGCCCGGTGATGTAGCCCGCATCCGGCGAGAGCAGGAACGCGATCGTTCCCGCAATCTCCTCGCTTCGGCCATAGCGCTGCATCGGCACGCGCTGGCGCCGCTCTTCCGTCGCCGGCAGGCTGTCGATCCAGCCCGGCTGGACGTTGTTCATGCGGATGTTGTCCGCGCCATACTGGTCGACGAAGATCTTGGTGAAGGTGGCGAGCCCCGCCCGCGCCATCGCCGAGGTCGGGAACATCGCTTCGGGCTCGAAGGCCCAGGCGGTGGTGATGTTGACGATCGTGCCGGATTTCTGCGCCTGCATGATCGGCGTCACCAGCCGGATCGCACGCACCGCGCTGAGAAAATAGACGTCGAGCCCGCGCTGCCAGTCCTCGTCCTTGATCTCGAGCAGCGGCCCACGAGGCCCGTGGCCGGCGCTGTTGACCAGCGCATCGATACGGCCCCAGCGCGCCATCGTCAGATCGACCAGGCGCTTGACGTCCTCGCCGGAAAGGTTCGAGCCGGTGACGCCCAGCCCGCCCAACTCGTTGGCCAGCGCCTCGCCCTTGCCGGAGGAGGACAGGATGGCAACCTCGTAGCCGTCCTTCGCGAGGCGGCGCGCGGTCGCCGCCCCCATGCCGCTGCCACCTGCGGTGACGATGGCGACTTTCCTGCTCATGCCCTGCTCCTCGCGCTGTCGGTCCGCTGTTCTAGCGTCTCGAGCGGCGCGATGGATAGGGCGGCCTGACCTCAGTAGCGGTCGTAGCGGCGATAGCCATAGCCGGGCGGCGGGCCGTAGCCGGGACGACCGTAATAGGGCCGCGGTCCATATCCGGGACGGCCGTAAGAGGGGCGGGGGCCGTAGCCGCGGCCATAGCCGGGGCCGCCGCGGCCGCGCTGCTGCTGACGCATCGTCTCCTGCATCATGTAGAGCCGCCGCTGCTTGGCCGCCGTCATGGCGAAGGTGAGGTCCAGCGTGTCGAGCTGCTGCGCCGTGGTGGCCGGCAGGTCCTGCGCGGCGCTGGCGGGCGCGGTGACTGCGGCCGTGGCCAGCGCGACGAGGCCGAAAAGGCCTGCGAGGGCGGAAAGCCTGCTCATCATTGTTTCCTTTCGCGCCGCTTCATGCGGCCAGCTGTCAACCGGCGGGAGCACCGATTCGTTTCCTGTCGACCATTAGGGTCGCTATGTCGCCCCGCGGCAAGCGCGGCCGTCGCCGCTGCGGGTCCGGCCAATCAGCCGGGCTGAAAGGTCAGGCGGGCTGAGTGGGGCTGAGCCCTGCCCGGCTGCTGCGCGGCGTCGCCAGCAGGAGATGGGTCTCGGACGCCGCGATGCCGCCGATCAGCCGCAGGCGGGTCAGCACGGCATCAAGGGCCGTCAGGCTGTCGGTGCTGACTTCGGCGACGAGATCCCATTTGCCGCTTGTCGTATGAATGGCGGTGATCTCGGCGAAGCCGCTGAGCGCGGTGACGACACGGTCCTTCGCGCGCCCCTCGACCTCGATCAGCGTGATCCCCCGCACCGGCGCCGAGACCACGTCCGCCCGCAGGATGACGGTGTAGCCGACGATCTCCCCCGCCTGTTCGAGCCGCTCCAGCCGCGCTCGCACCGTCGCGCGCGAGACGCCGAGATCGAGCGCGAGGTCCGAGATGGCGCGGCGCCCGTTGCGGCGCAGCAGCGTCACCAGGCGGCGGTCGAGATCATCCATGTCCGGCTCTGCCGTTATGACAAATCAAGAATTCCAAAACGATAGATTAAGCCTCCATTTCTGCCAATCTGGCTTCTTCGTCCCGCCACCCCACCGGTCTAGACCCGCCGTTCGAGGGCGAGGGCGCGATGGATCGGACGAACTGCATTCTTCTCGGGGCCCCAGTCCAGGACGGCACCGGCCGGCTCGGCTGCGACATGGGCCCCAGCGCCTTCCGCGCCGCCGGCATCGGCGAAGCGCTGCGCTCGCTAGGCCATGGCGTCGTCGATCGCGGCAATGTCGCGCCGGCGCCGCTGCGCCCGTTGAGCCATCCCAACCCCGCCATCCACGCGCTGCCGGAGATCGTCGCCTGGACGGAAGTGCTGTCGCAGGCCGTCTACGACGCCGGCACCGAAGGCATGCCGATCGTGCTCGGCGGCGACCACAGCCTCGCCGCGGGAACGCTTGCCGGCCATGCCCGCCTCGCCCAGGAGCGCGGCCGCAAGCTCTTCGTGCTCTGGCTCGACGCGCATCCCGACATGCATACGCTGGAGACGACCGAGAGCGGCCATCTCCACGGCGTGCCGATGGCCTACGCGCTCGGCCTGCCGGGTTTCGACGGCATCTTCCCGCCGCTCGCCGCCGCGCTTTCTCCCGAGCGGGTCTGCATGATGGGGCTGCGCAGCGTCGATCCGGCGGAGCGTCAGGTGCTCGCCGCCACGGGTCTGCGCGTCCACGACATGCGCGCCATCGACGAGAACGGTGTCGCGGCGCTGCTGCGCGGCTTTCTCGACGAGGTCGCGGCGCAGGACGGGCTGCTCCATGTCAGCCTCGACGTCGACTTCCTCGATCCCGACATCGCGCCCGGCGTCGGCACCACCGTTCCCGGCGGGGCCACCTTCCGCGAGGCGCATCTAATCATGGAGATGCTGCATGACAGCGGCCGCGTCGCCAGCCTCGATCTCGTCGAGCTCAACCCCTTTCTCGACGAGCGCGGGCGCACGGCGCGGCTGATGGTCGATCTCACGGCCAGCCTGATGGGCCGCAGCGTCCTCGACCGCCCGACCCGGAGCTTCTGACGATGGACCGCAAGCTCAACCTCGTCCGCTTCGTCAGCGTCGACCGGATGATGCGCATCATCGGCGCCTGCGGCATCGAACCGGCCCTGGCCGCGCTGGCGAGCGAGATCGAGGCCGACTTCCTGCGCTGGGAGCGGTTCGACAAGACGGCGCGCGTCGCCGCCCACAGCCGCACCGGCGTCATCGAGCTGATGCCGACCAGCGATGGCGAGCACTACGCCTTCAAATACGTCAACGGCCATCCCGGCAACACGCGTGACGGCCGCCAGACCGTGACCGCCTTCGGCGTGCTCTCGGATGTCGCTACCGGATATCCGCTGCTGCTGAGCGAGATGACGATCCTGACCGCGCTGCGGACCGCTGCGACCTCGGCCCTGGCGGCGCTCCACCTCGCCCCGCCCGGGGCGCGCTGCATGGCGCTGATCGGAAACGGCGCGCAGTCGGAGTTTCAGGCGCTCGCCTTCAAGGCGCTGCTGGGCGTCGACCGGCTGCGGCTCTACGATATCGACCCTGCGGCCAGCGCGCGCTGCGCCGCCAATCTCGCCGGATACGGTTTCGACATTGCGCTGTGCGCCTCCGCCGAGGCCGCGATGCTCGGCGCCGAGATCGTCACCACGGCGACCGCCGACAAGGCCAACGCCACCATCCTCACCGACAACATGGTCGGGCCCGGCCTGCACATCAACGCCGTCGGCGGCGACTGCCCCGGAAAGACGGAACTGCATCCGGACATCCTGCGCCGCAGCGAGATCTTCGTGGAATTCCCGCCGCAGACCCGCATCGAGGGGGAGATCCAGCAGCTGCCGACGGATCATCCCGTGACCGAGCTCTGGCGCGTCGTTGCCGGCCAGCATCAGGGCCGGCGCGATCCGCGCCAGATCACGCTGTTCGACTCGGTCGGCTTCGCGATCGAGGATTTCTCGGCCCTGCGCTGGCTGGCCAAGGAAGCTGCGCGGCAGGGCGAGTATGATGAACTCGACCTCCTCGCCGACCCCGACGAGCCGCGCGATCTCTTCGGCATGCTGCTGCGAGCCCAACAATTGTAGTTAGGTCGACGGACAGCGGGCACGCCAGCAACTCGCGTAGCAGTAACGGACAGATACCGTACCCAGCCGCGCCCGACGCCGGTTGCCGTGCGCTAGGCGGCCCGCGGCACCGCACTGCCCAGCGTGCCGGCCGTGCCGGAGCGATCGGCGCGAATCCGGAAGGTCTCGACCAGGGCCTGCAATGCCTCGGTGGCCTGCTGGAGGTCCGCAGCCACCTTCGCACTCTGGTCGGCGACCGAGGAGTTCTGCTGGGTCATCTCGTCCATATGGGCGACGACCCGCGCCACCTCCTCGATACCATGGGCCTGCTCGCGCGAGGCGCTCTTGATCTCGTCGAGCGAGGCCGAGACGCTGGTCGAGGAGCCGACGATCTCGGACAGGGCGGAGCCCGCCTCCTTGACCAGCTTCACCCCGCTGGCGACCTGGACGCTCGAATTGTTGATCAGCCCCGAGATGTCCTTCGCCGCCTCGCCGGAGCGCTGGGCGAGCGTCCGCACCTCGGAGGCGACGACGGCGAAGCCCTTGCCGGCATCGCCGGCCCGCGCCGCTTCGACCGCGGCGTTCAGGGCCAGCAGATTCGTCTGGAAGGCGATGTCGTCGATCACCCGGATGATGTCGCCGATATCGGTCGACGCCTTCTCGATCCGCTCCATCGCGATGACGGCGTCGGTGACGATCGAGCCGCCGCGATGGGCGATGTCGTTGGCGGCGGCGCCGAGGCCCGCGGCTTCCGTGGCCCGCTCGAAGCTCTGCTTGACGGAGGCGGCGAGCTGCTCGGTCGTCGCCGCGGTCTCCTCGAGCGAGGCGGCCTGCTCCTCGGTGCGCTGGGCGAGGTCGCGGCTGTCGGCGCCGATCCGGCGCGATCCGGTGGTGATCCGACCCGAGATCTGGCCGACGCTCTGGATCACGCCCGAGAAGGTGTCGAGCAGCGCGTTGACGCCGCGGCAAAGCTCGAATATCGCGCCGCTCTTGCCTTCCAGCGGCACGCGCCGGGTCAGGTCGTTGCCCTGGGTCGCCGCGATCACCGAGCCTGTTTCCGCAACGGCGCCAGCCAGCGCCTCGGCCGCCTGCTTTGAGGCGGTGATGTCGGTGGCGTATTTCACCACCTTGTAGGCTTTGCCGAACGGGTCGAGGATCGGGTTGTAGCTCGCCTGGATCCAGACCTCGCGCCCGCCCTTGCCGATGCGCAGATACTGGTTCTCGTCGTGCTCGCCGCGGGCGAGTTTCGCCCAGAACTGGCGATAGGCTTCGCTCCCGCGCTCCGTGGGCGCGACGAAGATGTCGTGCTTGCGGCCCTTGATCTCGGCGAGAGTGTAGCCGAGCGTCTTGAGGAAGTTCTCGTTTGCGTCGCGGATGGTGCCGTCGAGATCGAACTCGATCACGGCCTGCGCCTTCTGGATGGCGGCGATCTGGCCTTCCGCGTTCGAGACCATGGCCTTCATGGCGGTGATGTCGGTCGCGTATTTGATCACCTTGAACGGCTTGCTGCCGTCCGTGCCGCAGATCGGCGTGTAGGTCGCTTGCAGCCAGATCCGGCTGCCGGTCTTTGTGATGCGGGCGAACTCCGCCTGGAAGGCCTTGCCGCTGCGCAGATCGCGCCAGAAGCCCTGATAGGCCAGCGAGGCGCGCTACTCAGGCGGCACGAAGATCGAATGGTGCTTGCCGATGACCTCGGCGCGCTCATAGCCGACGGTCTTCAGGAAAAGGTCGTTGGCCTCGAGAATGGTGCCGTCGAGATCGAACTCGATCACGGCCTGCCAGCGCCGGATCGAGGAGGCTTCCGCCAGGGACTGCGTCGTCTTCCTGTTGAAGAAATTCATCGTTGGGTTCCTGACCGTTATGCCGCTGGGTCAGGAACCTTGGCGATTCAGGTTACCAAAGGATTGCGTTCTGGTTCCATCTGGAACCATTTTGGCTCTGTTTCCCCGCGATGCCTCAGCGCAGCACGTTGGGCGGCAGCGGCGGCTCCGCGTTCAGCAGCGTGATCGTCACGCGCCGGTTCTGCGGAATGTAGGGATTGTCGGGAAAGACCGGCTCGGTGTCGGCGCGCCCCGCCACGAAAGCGAAGCGGTCGCTTGGGAAGCCCGCGCCGGAAAGGATCTCGCGCACGGCGAGCGCGCGGCCGGCGGTCAGGCTCCAGGCGTCGGTGGTTTCCATCGAGCCCGGCCGCGCGCTCGAGGTATGGCCGGTGACGGAGAGCCGGTTCGGCAGCCGGCGCAGCGTCGGCGCCAGTGCCTCGAGCACGCGGCGTGTGCGCTCATGCGGCTGCACCGATCCCTCGGGGAACATGGAGCGGCCGTATTCGTCCACGAGCGAGACGTTCAGCCCGTCCTTCGTCGGCTCGATCAGGATGTTGCGTGAGAGTTCGGAGATTTCCGGCATGGTCTGGAGCGCCTGACGGATGCTGACCATGGCGCTGTGCAGGGACTGCTGGTTCGCCGCGGGCCGGCTGAGTTCGCGGTCCCAGCTGGTCCGGCGCGCGCCGTCATCCTGCCCGGAGGTGCCCATGGCCGCATCGCGCGGCGACGAGGATTTGTTGCCCGATTTGTCGAGAGCGGTGCCCATCAGCAGGCCGCCGGCGCCGCTGTTGCTAGGGCTGACCGCCGCGGGAGCGAAATACTCCGCCAGGCCGACCTTCTGCTCCTGCGTGGTCATGCTGATCAGCCACATCAGCAGGAAAAAGGCCATCATCGCGGTCACGAAATCCGCATAGGCGATCTTCCAGGCCCCGCCATGGTGGCCATGGGCGGCCTTCTTGATCTTCTTGATGATGATCGGCTGGACCGGCTTATCCATGGGAACCCCGCTGGAAAGGGAAAGAGGGTCAGGCGGGGAGATTGGCCGTCGACGCTTCAACTTCCGCGAAGGTCGGGCGGACGTCGCTCATGAGCGCCTTGCGGGCGAACTCGACCGCCATTACGGGCGGCTGGCCGGCGATATGGGCGAGAAGCCCGGCCTTGAGGGAGAGGTAGTATTTCGACTCGGCCTCGAAGGTGCTCTTCAGCGAGGCCGCCATCGGGCTGAAGAAGCCATAGGCGACGAAGACGCCGAAGAAGGTGCCGACCAGCGCGCCGCCGATGAGATGGCCGAGCACCTCCGGCGGCTCGGTGATCGAACCCATCGTCTTGATCACGCCCAGCACGGCCGCGACGATGCCCAGGGCCGGCGTGCCGTCGGCGATCGACTGCATGGCCCCGACGATCCGCTCCTGCTCCTGGTGGTGGGTCTCCAGTTCCTCGTCCATCAGCGCGTCGATCTCATGGACGTTGTTGGCGCCCATGGTCAGCATGCGCATGTAGTCGCACACGAACTCGACCGCGTGATGGTTGTTGGCGAAGCTCGGGAAGGCGTTGAACAGCGACGAGTCGTGCGGATTCTCGATGTGCTGCTCGATTGCCAGCATGCCCTTCTGCTTGATCAGCTTGTAGAGCGAGTACTGCATTCCCAGCAGCTCGACATAGTCTTCCTGCTTGTATTTCGGCCCCTTCATCAGCGTGCCGAACATGGACGGCACGGCCTTGAGCACCGGGCCGGGATTGCCGATGACGAAGGCACCGATCGCCGCGCCGAGGATGATGACGAACTCGAAGGGCTGCCAGAGCACGCCGAGCTTCCCGCCCATCGCGGCATAGCCGCCGAAGACGCAGAGGATGACGATGATCGAGCCGACGATGAGCCGCATGGCGATTACTACCCTCGCGCCGCCGCAGGAAAAGCCCACGCGAAGCCACTGGTGATCCCGGAAACTCGCCGATTGAGGTTAATGGCGGGTTTAGAGCCGGGCTTCGCGCACCCTGCCGCGCCCCGATTAACGCTGCGTCACGGTGAAGCGGAGGCCGCCGCGGCGCCGCGCAGCTTTGCAAGGCCGGCCGCACCTCCTGCACGGGAGCCGATGCCGGAGGTCGTAGCAACAGACCGGCCCGCGGCCGTCAATCCGGCTGATGGTCCAAGGCTTTGAGGGCTGCGGGCGCTCTTACGTCTCCGTTGGCGGGACGGGCTTTTCGACGATCTCGCGCATCAGCCATTCCACGAAAGCCTGAACCTCGGGATTGGCACGCTCCGCGCGTCGATAGATCAGGCGGTGGGCGACGATGCCGATGCCGGTCGGGCCCAGCGGCATGACGAGGCGGCCAGCGGCCAGCAGGTCGCGCGCCTGCAAGGTCGATTCGAGCGCGAGGCCCAGCCCGTCGACGGCGGCGGCCAGAGCGAGATGGGCGCGGTCGAACTGCAGGCCGCGGGCACTCAGGGGCACGAAGGGCGCATGACGCGCGGCCCACTGGTCCCATGGAACCACGCAGCGTAGCGAGTGGATCAGCGGCACGCGCGCGATGTCGTCCGCCGTCTCCAGCCCATGAGCGGCCACGAAGGCGGGGCTGGCGAGCGGGACGATCAGTTCTTCTCCGAGCGCCACCGCTTCGCAATCCTCGGGAACGGGCCGCGCATACTGGATGTCGATAAGGATGCCGTCCTGCCCGAGCCGGGCCGGCTCATGGCTGGCGAAGAGCGCGACGTCGATGCTGGGGTGCTCGCGCAGGAACTGGCCGAGCCGCGGCATCAGCCAGAGCGTGGCGAGGCTGGGCGAGGCATGGATCGGCAGCCGCCGGACGCCGGCCCCGGAGGCGACGCGGATCGTCGCCGTCATCAGCCGCGCGAAGCTCTCGCCGATCGAGGCGGAATAGGTCAGCGCCTCCTCGGTCGGGACGACGCTGCGCCGCACGCGCAGGAACAGGGGCCGGCCCAGCATGCCTTCCAGCGCGCGCATCTGGTGACTGATCGCCGAGGGCGTCAGGTTCATCAGCTTGGCCGCGCCCGAGAAGCTGCCCGCCTCCATCACGGCGCGGAAGGTCTGCAGCCATTGCAGCGGTGGCATCCCCCCGATCATCGATGAGCCCTATTCGTCGATCACGCCAAAATTCTTCGTTTTTCGCCCGAGCGAACCCCATGTTACGCCTGAAGCATGAGGAATGCAGCTCATCAAACGAAGCTGCGGCCCGCAGGGAGGAAAACGCGCCGGCAACCGGCGCCAGGTGACGCGCAGCCGCGTACGCCACCCTCCTCCATGCGTGCCTCCTCCAGAAACGGGATGTCCGGCCCGAATGGCCGGCCTGGCGAGGAAAGAACCGGCGCATGAACCTGCACAGACTGCTTCTCGAACGGAAAGCCGCCGGCAAGCCGGTCACCGTCGCCATCATCGGCGCGGGCAAGTTCGGCACGATGTTCCTCTCTCAGGCGCGCAGCACGGACGGGATGCACATCGTCGGCGTGGCCGATCTCAACACCGCCCGCGCCCGCTCGCAGCTGAAGCTGGCCTGCTGGCCGCAGGAGCAATATGCGGCGGCCTCCATCGACGATGCCCTGAAGAACGGCGCGACGCTCGTCACCGAGGATGGCGACGCGCTGATCGACCATCCCGGTGTCGAGGTCATCATCGAGGCGACGGGCGATCCGGGCGCCGGCATCCGTTTCGCGATGCGCGCCATTGCCAATGGCAAGCACATCGTCATGGTCAATGTCGAGGCTGATGCCTGCGCGGGGCCCCTGCTGGCGCGCAAGGCGCGCGAGGCCGGTGTCGTCTATTCGCTGGCCTGGGGCGATCAGCCGGCCCTGATTGCGGACCATGTCGACTGGGCCCGCGCGGCCGGCTTCCGCGTCGTCTGCGCGGGCAAGGGCACGCGCTACCACCCGACCTATCACCAGTCGACGCCCGACACGGTCTGGGACATCCTCGACAAGTACATGAAGATCAAGGATCGCAATTCGATCAATCCGAAGATGTTCAACTCCTTCGTCGACGGCACCAAGTCGGGCATCGAGATGACGGCCGTCTGCAATGCGACGGGGCTCGAATCCCAGGCCGAGGGTCTGTCCTTCCCGCCGGCGACGCGGTTCGAGCATGCCGAGATCTGCAAGCCGAAAGCCGATGGCGGCGTGCTCGAGCGGGCCGGCGTCACCGAAGTCACCTCCTCGGTCTATCGCGACGGCACGGATGTGCCCCACAGCCTGGTCATGGGCACCTATGTCGTCTTCGAGAGCGACAGCGCCTATAGCGAGGAGTGCTTCCGGGAGTATTCGATGCTGCCCGACAAGAGCGGCCGCTATGCCTGCCTCTACCGGCCGATCCACATGATCGGGCTCGAACTCGGGATCTCGGTCGCCTCGGCAGCGCTGCGCCACGAGCCGACGGGCGCGCCGATCTGCTTCAATTCCGACGTCGTCGCCACCGCCAAGCGGGACCTCAAGGCCGGCGAGATGCTGGATGGCGAGGGCGGCTTCTGCGTCTGGGGCAAGCAGACACCGGCCAGGACCTCGCTGGCGGAGGGCTATCTGCCGCTCGGCCTCGCCCATCGCGTCAAGCTCAAGCACGACATCGCGCTGGGCCAGCGACTGAAATGGTCGGACGTCGCCTTCGACGCCAATGATGCCGCGGTCAAGGTTCGCCGCGAGATGGAGGATCACTTCCGGGGCTGACGCCGCCCCGGCTTAGCAGTGCAGACCGGCGAGAGCCCGAGATAACGGGCCGGCCAAACCGTCCAGGGAGGACATCATGACCAAGATCAGAGCAGACCAGCCGACCCGCCGGACCGTCCTGGCAGGAGCCGCGCTCGGCGCGGGCCTCATCGCCATGCCCGGCATTCTGCGGGCCCAGCAGCTGAAATGGATCGGCGCCTCGGCGACGCCGCAGACCGACTTCATCGCCCAGAGTCTCGACGTGTTCGCCGCGCGCGTGAAGGAGCTGACCAAGGGCCAGATCGACATCGCCTCGCACCATGCCGGCGCCCTCGGCGGCGAGCGCGAGAATGTCGAGGGGCTGCTGCAGGGCTCGATCCATGTCGCGACGCCGGGCGCCGCCCTGCTCGCCGGCTGGTACAAGCCGGCCGAGGTCTTCACCTATCCCTATCTGTTCAAGAACGTCGCCCACAAGGACAAGGTCATGACCGCGATCATGACCGAATACGGCAATGACGTCGCGGCCCAGGCCAAGCTGCGTCCGCTCGGCGCCATTCCGCGCATGCCGCGCCAGCTCTCCTCCAGCCGCGTGGTCAAGACGCCGGCCGATCTCAAGGGGTTCAAGATCCGCGTGCCGGAGACCACGATGTGGCGCCGGACCTTCGAGCGCTTCGGCGCCTCGCCGACGCCGCTGCCCTGGCCGGAGGTGTTTCAGGCGCTGAAATCGGGTGTGATCGAGGGCCAGGAGAACCCGATGGCGCTGACCTTCAACGGCGGCATCTTCGACGTGAACAAGAACCTCGCGCTGACCGAGCACATGATGCAGGACAACATGATCGTGATCTCGGAAGCGAGCTTCCGTGCGGTCAGCGAGGACCAGCGCAAGGCCCTCGTCCAGGCCGCTCGCGACATGGAGGATACGCTGCGTCCGAAGGTGATCGCCGACGACGACCGCATTCTCGGCCTGGTTAAGGCCAAGAACATCGCGATCAACGATGTCGACAAGGACGCCTTCCGCAAGACGCTCGAAGGCATGGAGACCGAGTTCGCCCATGTGAAGAAATGGGTCGACCGGATCAAGACGATCGCCTGATCACAGGATCGCCACCGTTGCCGGGCCCGTCGAGGGCCCGGCACATTGCTCTCGCGTGACGGGATTGCCATGCAGCCTCTGACCGGTCTGCCTGCGCTGTGGCGCAGGGTCTGTGATGCCGGCGACTGGATCGCCCGCGCCATCGTCGGCGCGTCGATCGCGGCCATCGTTCTGATCACCATCATCGCGGTCTGGTACCGCTACGGGCTGGATCGCCCGCTGTCCTGGACCGAGCAGGTCTGCCGGATCCTGTTCGTCTGGTCGGTCTTCGCCGGCGCCGCAGTGCTCTATCGCAACATGCTGCACATCGCGATCGACATGTTCGTCCTGATGCTGCCGCAGCGGCTGCAGACGGTTGTGCTCTGGCTCAACCAGGGACTCATCCTGCTGCTGGCCGTGCTGATGCTCTGGTTCGGGCTGCAGATTTCGATCGGCACGCTCGGTCAGACCTTCGGGGCGCTGGAGATCAGCCCCGCCTCCTTCTATTTCGCCGCGCCGTTCTGCGCCGCGCTGATGATCGTGTTCTGGATCGAGAAGCTGTTCGATCCGGCCCGGCGCGATCCGCTCGGCGACGTTCATCTCTAGACGTGCACCTCTAGGAGACGATCCCCATGGCCGGCGTGCTGATGCTCTCCTTCGGCGTAATGATGGTGCTGGGCCTGCCCATCGCCTTCGCGATGGCGCTCGCTGCCGTCATGACGATCGCCAATCACCCGACACTGCCCTTCTCGGTCTTCGTGCAGCGGGCGCTGATCGGTGCGGATTCCTATTCGCTGCTGGCGATCCCGTTCTTCATCCTGGCCGGCAACATCATGAATGTCGGCGGCATCACCGCCCGCATCATCAGCTTCGCCAATGCCTGCGTCGGCCGGTTCAGCGGCGGGCTCGGCCTCACCACCGTGATGTCCTGCATGGTCTTCTCCGGTGTGTCCGGCTCGGCGGTGGCCGATGCGACCGCTTTGGGCAAGGTGCTGATCCCGGGCATGAAGCGCTCGGGCTACGACCCCGGCTATGCCGCCGCCATCACGGCCTCGGCCTCGGTGATGGGGCCGATCATCCCGCCCTCGATCCCTCTGGTGATCTACGCCCTCTCGGTCGGCAAGGGCGTGTCCGTCGCCGCCCTGTTTCTCGGCGGCGTCATTCCCGGCCTGCTGCTCGGCGGCGGGCTCGCCATCGTCGTCTATCTGATCTCACGGGCCCGGAAATACCCGGTCCATGAGGCGGTGCCGATGCGCGAGGTGCTGCGTTCCGGCAGCAAGGCGATCTGGGCGCTGATGATGCCCTTCGTCATCCTGTTCGGCGTCACCGGCGGCGTCGTCACGGTGACGGAGAGCGCGGCCGTGGCGGTGCTCTATGCGCTCTTCGTCGCCATGGTCATCCATCGCGAACTGTCCTGGCGCCAGCTCTGGAGCATCTGCGTCCAGAGCGGGCTCGATTCCGCCGTGGTCATGATCATCATCGCCTTTGCCGCCGGCTTCGGCTGGCTGATGGCGGTGAGCGGCCTGCCGCGCGAGATTGCCGCGTGGATCGGAGCCTTTTCGGACAATCCCTGGGTCATCCTGATCCTGATCAACGTGCTGCTGCTGATCGTCGGCTGCTTCATGGAAGCCATCGCGGCCATGATCATTCTGATCCCGGTGCTGATCCCGATCGTCGAGGCGGTGGGGATCGACCTCGTGCATTTCGGGCTGGTGATCGTCTTCAACCTGATGCTCGGCCTGCTGACGCCACCCGTCGGCATTCTCCTCTACATCTGCGGAAACTTCGCCCAGGTGAAGATCGAGCGCGTCGTGCGGGAGGTGCTGCCTTTCCTGGGCGTCGGCTTCGGCGTGCTGGCGATCATCACCTTCGTTCCGGAAGTCGTCCTCTGGTTGCCACGGCTCGTGTTGCAGTGACCCGCGCTGCGAGGATGCGCGAGAGCCTCTCTTCGGCGGAGCGCCTCTTCGCGCCTGAGCGCGCACGGTGCCGCTGGGGCGGCGCGGCGTTCCCTCGCCAGGACCATGCGCCGCCGACGGTGCAGATGGTCGCGACGCCGTCAGAGGCAATGCGCCGGTAGCAGCACGGGCGCTCCGGTGACGGCAAGCCCGCCGAGACCGGCCCAGCCGCCGACGAGCCAGGCACGCCGCAGCACCGGATCGGCGGTCGTGCCGCGGGCGCGCAGTGCCTGGCGCAAAGGCAGCAGGCTTAGCGCCAGACAGGACAACCAGAGCGGTATCAGCAGCCCGTTCAGCAGCGTGAAGGGGCCAAGCAGGAGGCGCTCGCCCCAGCCGAGGCCGCAGCCCAGGCCATGGGCGGCGTAGATCGCGTTGAAGCCCAGGGCCCAGATCAGCAGGCCGGCGAGGAGGCGCCTCACCACCGCCATGACGCCCCCGCTGGCAGGGCGATGGCGGCGAGCGAGACGATCATCGCGAGCACGCCGTAGCGGAGCCAGAGCCGCGCCACCCGCGGCTCGAGCAGCCGGGCCGGCGAGACATAGCCCTGCGCCAGTCGCCGGCGGACGAAGAGCAGCATGACGAGCGCGATCAGCCCATGCACGGCGCCATAGATCAGCAGCACCCAGACAACCGCGCCATAGGCATGGCTCTGCGGGCTCGGCAGGCCGAGCCAGCCGAAGGCGGCGAGCGCCGCCAGGCCCGCGGCCAGGGCTGCGGCCGCGACAGCATAGGCGGCCCGAGCCCGGTCGAAGCGCCTCTCACTCGCGGCAGCGAGAGCGGTGTGTTCGGCCAGAAGGGCAGCCAATCCTCCCGCCAGGGCCAGGGTTCCGGCCATGAGCGAGGGCTGCGCCAGCACGGGCGGAGGCCATCCCGCGCCGACGGTGGCGAGAAAGGCGTAGCCGAAGAGGAGCGAGGCGAAGAAGGTGGCGTCCGTCACCAGCGCAAACACGCTGCCCCACCAGCCCGGCGCCTCCGCCGATTCATGATGTGGCACCGCTTGCTCGCCACGGCCGAGCGGGATGGGACCCAGATCGGCCCGGGCCCCTAGTCCGGCCGCCCAGTGCCATCCGAGGATGACGAGACCTACCAGCACCACCGGCGCTGCCATGTAGAAGCCGAGCAGCAGCGAGAGGAAGAAGCCCCCCGTAACCGCCGCCGTCACGATCGGCAGCCAGGAATTGCCGGGCACGATGACGATCTCGCTGACCGCGCCCGAGACGATGTCGACGCCGGTCGTTTCGCGCAGCCCGTCGCGGGTCCGCCCGAGATAGCCTTCGCCCTGGGCGAGGCTCCGGGCCAGCGCATGGCGCCGGTCGAGCGGCTCGCGGCTGTCGACCTGCGGAAGGCTGGCGAGGTTGTAGCTCGGCGCCGGGATCGGCAGCGCCCATTCGAGCGTACCCGCCCGCCAGGGATTGCGTCCGGAGCGCCGACCGAACAGCGCCGCGAGGCTGAAATCGATGACGGCGACGGCGACGCCGATCGCCATGATGAAGGAGCCGACCGAAGAGAGCAGGTTGGGCCAGTCCCAGCCGAGGCCGGTCTCGTAGCTGGAGACACGCCGCGGCATGCCGAGCAGCCCGGTCAGATGCATCACCAGGAAGGTCAGGTTGAAGCCGGCGAAGATCAGCCAGAAGGCGAGCTGCCCGAGCAGCGGGTGGCTGCGACGCGCGATCAGCCGCGGCAGCCAGTAATGCAGCCCGGCCAGCATCGGGAAGACGAAGCCGCCGATCAGGACATAGTGGAGATGGGCCGTGACGAAGGCGGTGTCATGGACCTGCCAGTTCAACGGCACCATGGCGAGCATCACGCCCGTCAGCCCGCCGATCAGGAAATTGAAGAAGAAGCCGGCGATGTAGAGCATCGGCAGCCGCATCTGCGGCTGCCCGGCCCACATCGTCGCCAGCCAGGCGAAGAGCTGGACCACGGTGGGCACCGCCACCAGCGCCGAGGCCGCCGAGAACAGCGCCAGCGCCAGATGCGGGATGCCGGTCGCGAACATGTGGTGGACCCAGAGCCCGAAGCTGAAGAAGCCCAGCACCAGGATGGAGCCCACGACCCAGGCATAGCCGACCAGCGGATGGCGGACCATGACCGGCAGGACGGTCGAGATCACCCCGGCCGCGGGCAGGAAGATGATGTAGACCTCCGGATGGCCGAACAGCCAGAACAGATGCTGCCAGAGCAGCGGGTGGCCGCCCCGCGCCGGATCGAAGAAGGGCCAGCCGAAGGCGCGCTCGATCTCGAGCAGGGTGGAGGCCAGGATCAGCGGCGGAAACCCGACCACCATCATCAGCGCCGTGACAAGAATGTACCAAGCGAAGATCGGCATCTTCCCGAGCGACATGCCCGGCGCGCGTAGTTTGAGCACGGTGACGGTGATCTCGATCGAGGCGCAGACGGCCGAAATCTCGACGAAGGTGATGCCGAGCAGCCAGACATCGGCATTGATGCCTGGCGTGTAAGTCTTCGATGCGAGCGGCGTGTACATGAACCAGCCGCCGTCGGGCGCCAGCCCCAGCGCCATCGCGGCGAGAAGGATCAAGCCGCCGAAGAGATAGCACCACCAGCCGAAGGCGGAGAGGCGCGGAAAGGCCAGGTCGCGCGAGCCGAGCAGCTTCGGCAGCATGTACATGGCGAGCCCTTCGAAGAAGGGGATCGCGAACATGAACATCATCAGGCTGCCATGCATCGTGAAGATCTGGTTGTAGATCTCCGGCCCGACGAAGGCCGAGCGCGGCGTCGCCAGCTGCGCCCGGATCAGCATGGCGAGGATGCCGCCGATGGCGAAGTAGACACCCGCCGCGACCATGAAGCGGATGCCGAGATCGCTGTGATTGACGTTGGTGAGAACGCCTTTCCAGCCGCTCTGCCGCCGCCAGATCGCATCGAGTTCGGCGTGGAGCTTGAGCGCGCTCATGGACGGTCTCCGCCAGCGAGCTTCGCCCAGGCCGCCTCGTCATGGGCGAGGACGCTGAAATTCATGACACTGTGGCCGGTGCCGCAGAACTCGGCGCAGACGCCGCCATAGCGCCCCGGTACGTCGGCGCGCAGCAGGATGCGGTTGCGGCTGCCGGGGATGGCGTCGATCTTGCCGCCGAGCCGCGGCACCCAGAAGCTGTGGATCACATCCGCGCTTGTGACGAAGACCTCGACGCTGCGCCCGGCCGGGATATCGAGCACGTCGGCGCGCGTGACGGAACCTCCCGGGCCCTGGCGGGTAAACTCCCAGCGCCATTGTCGGGCCTGCGCCTCGACGCGGAGCGCCGGCACCTCGCGGGCGCCGGTGATGCGCTCGCCGAGCACCACCGCATAGACCGTGGCGACGCTGAGCAGGACCAGCGGGAAGACCAGTCCGCCGCCGACGAGGAACAGGCGCAGCGACGGCGCCGGCCTGCGGCGACGGCGCCAGGCCAGGAGGAACAGCCCGAAGATGACGACGAAGGACAGGATCGAGAGCGCGAGCAGCACGGTCATCAGCGTGAGGATGCTGTCCGCCGCCGGGCCGGCAGGATCGAGCACGGAGAGAGGGCCGCTGCACGCCCCGCAAGCGATGCCGGCCGTCGCGATGGGGGCGAGGCGATGAGCCCGCCGCGCCCCGACACCGACCAGGCGCTGGATCCGCTGCATGCGGAAAAGGTGCTGAGCGATACCGACACCCGCGTGGCCGTCGCAGGTCACCCGATCCATGCGATGTTGGTTGCCTTCCCGATCTCGCTGACGATGTGCACGCTCGGCGCCGACCTGTTCTACTGGTGGACCGGCGACATCTTCTGGACGCGCGTCGCGCTCTGGGCGATCGGTGCCGCTTTCCTGATCGGACTGCTGGCGGGGCTTTCGGGCACCGTCGAACTGCTGCTGGTCCCGGGTATCCGAACGCGCCCGCCGAGCTGGACGCATTTCGTGATCGCGGTCGCGCTGCTCAGCATGCTCGGCGCCAATTTCGGCTACCGGCTGAGCGGTTACGAGGACGCGGTGCTGCCATTCGGCATTCTGCTGTCGGTGCTGTGTGCCGGTTTCACCGGGCTGACGGGCTGGCATGGCGGGAAGCTCGTCTTCGACTACCGGCTCGGCGCCGGCGGCAGCAAAAGCTGACGGTTGAGGGGCTGCTGCAGCCAGTCCGGCATCAGCGCGGCGTCGAGATGCGGCTTGGCGAGCACGACGAGCAGGATCGCGGTCATGATGGCGAGGCCCGCGGACAGCAACAGCGCCGGCGGCACGGCGGGGCGGACATAGCCCTCTTCGCCCAGCCGCGCGACGCAATGCCCGACATAGGTGTGCAGCACGACCAGCCCGCCGATGAGCGCCAGCTTGGCGAACATCCAGGGCTCGAACACCCAGCGTGCGAAGATCAGGCTGCCGCCAGCGATCGTGGCGAGGACGGCGGCCGGACTGACGCAGAAATTATAGCCGAAATGGGCGAAGATCCGCATCCGCGCCGCCTCGCCGGCCCGCACGGGATTGTCGGCCCGCGCCAGCAGCAGAGGCAGCAACAGCAGGCCGCCGCACCAGACCAAGAGGGTGGTGATGTGCAGGAATTTGAGCCAGGCGATCACGGGAATGCCGCCCGGTCGAGGCGCCTGGCGGCCCAAAGGGCATAACCGCCATAGATGAAGAAGGCCGGCACCCACATCAGCAGCCCGGCGAATTGCTGGTCTTGCAGCGGATCGAGGCCCCAAAGCAGCGCGCCCGCGGCGTGGACCGGGTAGAGCGGTGTCGGGGCGAGTGTGAGCAGCGCCCCCAACAGGCCCATTTGCCCGGCCCCTGCCGCGATCGCCAGCAGCGCCGTCACCGGTGCGGTCCGCGCCGACATCACATTGCGCCAGAACCAGACGAAGCTCGCCAGCAGGAACACCTGCATCAGCCAGTAGAGGCCCCCGTCGCGATAAAGCGCCTCATAAAGCGCGGGCCAGTGCCACAGCCACAGCGCAAGGCTCGACAGACCCAGTGGCGCCGCAAAGCCGGAGGGCCGCCCTGCCGGGAATGCGATAGCCAGGAGCGGCGCGGCCAGCGCAGCCATGACCAGATGATGCAGGCCCCGCGCTGCAAACAGCGCCGAGGCGAGGGCGCAGAGCGGCGACACGAAAACGATCGTCAGCACCGCGACCGCGACAAGCCCCGCGAGGCGGCGCCGGTCCCGCAGCCCGAGGGCGGCTGCGGCAGCCAGCGCCAGCACCATCAAGAGGGGAGGGTCGAAATTCCAGGTGGCAAGGAGATCGGCGGGGGCGGGTGGCAGCCCGCAATAGGGAACGACACTTCCGACCGACACCCGAACCACCTCCCCCGACCGCGCGACCCCGGCCAGGGAATGGGGTCACCAGTCAGGAATACGCAAAGCGCCGCGCGAGGTTCCCTAAGCTCGGGGTCCCGATCGCTGCTTGAATCGGTCGTGCTTGCGGGCGGCGCGCGCCTTCACACGTCCGTGACCTCCCGGAACCAGCGCGTGATCCATCAGTAGGGTCCAGAGTTCCTCGCACCAAAGGCAAGCCGTTCGCATGACCTATCAACACGCCCGGTTCGACCGGCAACGCCCGATCGACCTCGTCTCGTCGGCCTTGCTGTCGTTTCCCGTCGCCTGCTTCACGCTCACGGTTCTCACCGACGTCGCCTACTGGCAGACGCTCAATCTGCTGTGGCTGCATTTCTCGGAATGGCTGCTGTTCGCAGGTTTGGTCTTCGGCGCGTTTGCGCTGCTGACGCTGGCGATCGATTTTGCCCTCCACCGCGTCCGGCCGGCCTGGTCGGCTGTCCTCGCCGGGATCGTGGTTCTGCTGCTCGCCACGCTCAACAGCTTCATCCACACGGCCGATGGCTGGACCGCGGTCATGCCATACGGGCTGACCGTGTCGGTGCTGACCGTCGTCGTGATGATCGCCACCGCCTGGCTGGGAGCGCGCCATGACTGAGACTTCCCGCCTGTCCCTGATCGCACTCGCGTCCAGCTGCCTCGTTCTGGCGGGCTGCAACGACGAGAGCTTCGACGTGTCGAAGCAGTACGGACCCGATCCGGTGCTGCCGGCTCCGAGTTCGGACCTGCTGCCTGCTCTCAAGGTGGCCGAGGTGGTCGGCTGGCGCGATGGCCAGGCCCCGCGCGTGCCGGAAGGTCTCGTGGTAACCCCCTTCGCGAAGGGTCTCGCCAACCCCCGGACGGTGCATACCCTGCCGAATGGCGACGTGCTCGTCGTTCAGTCGAAGGCCCCGCCCGGAAAGCCCATCAACCGTCCCAAGGACATCATCCGCAACTTCATCATGTCGATCGCTTCGGGTAGCCCGGAAGGGCAGCCGGAGACGAACCGGATCACGCTTCTGCGCGATACGGATCGCAATGGCACGGTCGACGAGCGCGTCGAGCTGCTCACGGGGCTCAATTCGCCCTTCGGCGTCGCCTGGTACGAGGACACGCTCTATGTCGCCGCGGCCGATGCAATCCTGAGCTATCCCTATGCGCTCGGGCAGACCGCGATCGACGCGCAACCGACCGTCCTGACGCCGCTACCGGGCGGGCCGATCAACCATCACTGGACCAAGGATCTGGCGCTCAGTCCCGACGGCCGCTTCCTCTACGCATCGGTCGGCTCCAATTCCAACGCTGCCGAGCGCGGTCTCGAAGCGGAGAAGGGCCGGGCCGCGATCTGGCAGGTCGATCGCCGCACGGGGGCGGCGCGCGTCTTCGCATCGGGTCTGCGCAATCCGAACGGGCTGAACTTCCATCCGGAAACCGGCCAGCTCTGGACTGTCGTCAACGAGCGCGACGAGCTCGGCGGCAATCTCGTGCCGGATTATCTGACCTCCGTTCGCGAGGGCGGGTTTTACGGCTGGCCCTGGAGCTATTACGGCCAGCATGTCGACCGGCGCGTGGTCCCGCCGCGTCCCGATCTCGTCGCCAAGGCGATCTCGCCGGATTACGCGCTGACGAGCCATGTCGCAGCGCTGGGGCTGGCCTTCACCCATGATTCCGCAATGCCGACGGCCTATCGCAACGGCGCCTTCGTGGGCAACCGTGGCAGCTGGAACCGCAATGCCTTCAACGGCTACAAGGTGATCTTCATCCCCTTCGAGAACGGTCGCCCCACCGGCATGCCGCGGGATGTCGTGACGGGGTTCCTCGAGGGCGAACAGGCGCGGGGGCGGCCGGTCGGCCTGGCGATGGACGGGACGGGCGCGCTGCTCATTGCCGACGATGCCGGCAACACGGTCTGGCGCGTCGCGGCAGCGGATGGCTCGACCACCCCCCAGCCGATCCCCACGGACCGCGTCTCGGCTCAGGCCGCGTCGGCGGCGCCGGATTCGACGCGTCCGACCGGCGAGGCCCCGCCAGTCGGCGCGCGGTCCCAGCCGCCGCAGACCGACATCGCACCGGCGGTCGGCCCGGAAGACGGTGCCGGGGCGGCACAGGGACCAAAACCGACGGTGCCGTGAGCGCGTATACCGACGCGGAAAGCCGCGCCATCATGGCGCATGCCCAAGCCGGACCTTCACACCGGGCCGGCGCGTTACCTCTGTATCGTTGAAAGGAGACGTCATGACCTGGGAAACTCCCACCATCGAAGCCATCGCTTGCGGCATGGAAGTCACGGCCTACGCGCCGGCGACCGAGAGCCATGAAATCGCCAGCCATGAGATCGCCAGCCTCCCCGCGCAGCCGACCGCCGACACGCAGGCCGACTGACCATCGATGAAGGCCGTCGTCCTCGGTTCCGCTGCGGGCGGCGGCTTTCCACAATGGAATTGCCGCTGCGCCAATTGTGCTTTGGCCTGGGCCGGTGACCCGCGAGCGTCCTGGCGGACGCAATCCTCACTTGCTCTCGTGGAGCGCGATGAGGCGATCCTCGTTAACGCCTCCCCCGACATCGGCCAGCAGCTGCGCGCCACGCCTGCCCTCTGGCCGCAATCCGCGCGGCACTCCCCGATCGCCAAGGTTGTCCTGACCAGCGCGGAGATCGATCACGTCGCCGGGCTGTTGTCGCTGCGCGAGCGCCATGCCTTTCAGATTTGGGCGCTGGACCCTGTCCGAGCCGCCATCGCGGATAATCCGATGCTGCAGCCTCTGCAGGCGGACTGGGCCGCGCTCCGCGCGGATGCCCCGATCCCGGCTGGAGACGAGACCGAAATGACGCTGTTTCCGGTGCCCGGCAAGGCGCCGCTCTATCTCGAGACACCCGAGCCTGAGACCGGCAGCCAGGACGGCGAAACGGCCGGTCTGGTGGTGAGCCGACGCGGGACGCGCCTCCTCTACATCCCAGGCTGTGCGACGCTGAGCGACAGGGTGCGCAGTCAGGCCGAGCGGGCGGACATCGTCCTGTTCGACGGCACGCTCTTCGAGGACGACGAGATGATCAGGTCTGGGCTGGGCGAAAAGACCGGCCGCCGGATGGGGCACATGCCGATGACCGGTCTGGGCGGCTCGCTCGACTGGCTGGCATCGCTCAAAGCGTCGCGCAAGATCTACACCCACATCAACAATACCAACCCGGTTCTCATCGAGGGCTCTCCCGAGCGCAGGCTCGTCGAGAGCGCCGGCGTCGAGATCGCCCGGGATGGCATGGAGATCCCTCTGTGAGCCTGCTTTCACCTGACGCCTTTCTGGACAGGCTCCGCGATGTCGGCGCACGGCGCTATCACGACCGGCATCCGTTCCACCAGCGTCTTCATTCCGGACGCTGCACCAGGGGCGAGGTGCAGGCCTGGGCGCTGAACCGCTACGCCTATCAGGCCGCCATCCCCCGCAAGGACGCCACGCTCATCGCCCGCCTGGACGATCCCGCTCTGCGGCGGGCCTGGCGCCAGCGCCTCGTCGACCATGACGGTGGGGCCGATGGGGAGGGCGGCATCGAGCGCTGGCTGCGCCTCTGCGAAAGCCTGGGATTTGCGCGCGCGGACGTCGTCGCGTTCAGAGGCGTTCTGCCGGCGACGCGGTTCGCGGTCGGCGCCTATGTCGAATTCGTCCGTGAGCGTCCGCTGCTCGAGGCCGTGGCGTCGTCGCTGACCGAACTCTTCTCGCCGCAGGTGATCAAAACGCGCGTCGCGGGCATGCTCGCCCATTACGACTTCGTCAGCGCCGAAAGCCTGAGCTACTTCACGGCCCGCCCCGAGCAGGCATCGCGCGATGTCGAGAGCGCGCTCGCCTATGTCACGGCCCACGCCACCACACCGGCCGATCAGGAGGCGGTGGTCGCTGCCCTCGAATTCAAATGCGACGTGCTCTGGGCGATGCTCGATGCGCTCGACCATGCCTATGGCGAGCCGGGGCAGATTCCGCCCGGCGCATTCGAGCCTAAATCGTGACCGACACCGGATCGAAACCGCGGCTGGCGGCGGGTGTGCGCATCCGGGAGGATCGCGTCCGCGGCGGGCATAATCTGCTGGCGCCGGAGCATGTGCTGCGGATCAACGCATCGACGGCTGCGATCCTGGCGTTGTGCGATGGACAGCGCTCGCTGCCGGAGATCGTCGATCACCTCGCGCGCGACTATGCCGCCGACCGAACCAGGATCGAGTGCGATGTCACCGCGCTGCTCGGCGATCTCGCCTCCCGAGGTCTGATCGACACATGAGCGCCCCGGCCCCCTTCGCACTGCTGGCCGAGCTGACGCATCGCTGCCCGCTGGCCTGCCCCTACTGCTCCAATCCCCTGGAGCTCGATCGCAAGGCCGACGAACTGGCGACCGCCGACTGGATCCGCGTCTTCGAGGAGGCGTCCGACCTCGGCGTCCTGCAGCTTCATCTCTCCGGCGGCGAGCCTGCAGCGCGCCAGGATCTCACCGAGCTCGTCGCGGCCGCTGCGCGGCATGGCCTGTACTCGAACCTGATTACCTCCGGCATCGGGCTTGATCGCGATCGGCTGGCTGCGCTGGCCCAGGCCGGGCTCGACCATGTCCAGCTCTCGATCCAGGACACCGACGCAGGCAACGCCGACCGGATCGCCGGGCTGCGCGGCTCGCACCGGCGCAAGCGCGCCTTCGCATCCATGGTCACCGAGGTTGGCTTGCCGCTGACGATCAACGCCGTTCTGCATCGCGGCAACCTGGCCCGCATGGCGGCCATGGTCGACGAGGCGATCGGCCTGGGCGCGCGGCGGATCGAGCTGGCACACACGCAGTATTACGGTTGGGCCGCCCGCAATCGCGAGGCCCTGATGCCGGAGCTGACGGACGCTGTAGCGGCGAGCGCGACCGTGGCCGATCTTCGCGAGCGCACGGCCGGCCGGATCACCATCGAGTACGTCCCGCCCGACCATTTCGCGCGCTATCCCAAGCCCTGCATGAACGGCTGGGGTCGCCAGTCCCTGAATGTGACGCCGCGCGGGCTGGTTCTGCCCTGCCATGCCGCGCAGACGATCCCCGGCCTCTCGTTCTGGAACGTGCGCGATCGCCCGCTTGCGGAGATCTGGCGGGATTCGCCGGCCTTCAACGTGTTCCGCGGCACGGACTGGATGCGCGAGCCGTGCCGGAGCTGCGAGCGCCGCGAGATCGACTTCGGCGGCTGCCGGTGCCAGGCCATGGCGCTGACCGGAGATCCCCGCAACACGGATCCGGTCTGCGTCCTCTCTCCGCTCCACGATCGCGTCGAGCACCTGACGACCGCCCCCCGCGTCGATGCCTACGTCATGCGAGAACGACCCGCCAAGGCTTCGACGCGCTAGCGCCAGGGCCCTGGCCGATGCGGCAGCTGCGTTCTGAGGCGATAGCTCCCCAAAACCGGAAACGGGCTTCCGCGCCGCGCCGATGCCTGCCAGCCAAAGCCCCCTCGCGGCGCCTCGCGAACCCTGCGCCGATTGTGACGGAGGCCGTGCCAGCCGAGCTGCGCGATGAATTCCGCGAAGGTCATGAAAAGCCGAAACCCGAGTGATCTCAGAGCCCGTCCCGAAAGGGTTGAGCGACTGGGGCACTCGTGATTCCAAGGGGTTGTTCAGGCCATCTTGGAGCGAGCGATGTGGACCCCAG
>FWWL01000527.1_pt1 | contig 104609 bp, 95 predicted proteins | sample 2228331 | NCBI WGS metagenome assembly FWWL01 (sample SAMEA103939775, study PRJEB20133) | metagenome | reverse complement strand
GCCGCCGCCGCCGCGCCGCCCGGCAGGTCCACGGCGGCGTTCGGGTCCGCGGCCAGCCGGCGGCCCAGGTCGCGGCCCCCCGCCTTCACGGTCTGCACGAAGCGCGGCTCCTGCATCGCGGCCATGGCGGCATAGGCGATCATCGCCGCCTCCAGCTGCCGGGGCTCATACCCTGCGGCGGTGCGAAGCTGGACCCCGATCTCGGACGGATTGGCGAACTCGGCGTCGATGTCGGCGGCGCGGCGCGTATAGGCCTCGAACGCGGCGGCCTGCCCGGCGAGGCCCACGTCGAACACGCCAGTCGCAGCGGTGCTGCCGCCGCGAAGCGGCGGTGCGGAGCTCGAGGCGCAGCCGGCGAGCACGATGGCGATCATGGCGGCCGTGAAGCCGCGGGCAGTCCCTGGGCGCATGTCAGTTCCCCCTGACGAATCCGCCCCCCAGCAGACGCGAGCTTAGCCGGAAGGCAGCGACCCGCGCCGCGGCGGACTGTCACACCCTCAATATTATCAAAGGCTTATGGCTAAGCTTGCGGCGAGGCCTGCGGCGCCCATCCGGTCAGGGTGATGATCTCGAAGCTGGCCGGGACGCGGCCGTCCGGCGTGCCGAAGCGCTCGAAGTAGATTTCGGCCATGCGGTTCAGGAGCTGGCGGGTCAGCTTCTTCGGATGACGGTCAGCCAGGACGCCGGTCTCGCCCATCTGGCGCAGGTCGAGGAGCAGCTTGAGCGGGTGGTCGTAAGTCACGGTCACCTTGTCGACGTCGCTCACCGTCTGGACGAAGCCGGCGCGTGACAACAGGCCCGCCGCGTCCTGCAGGTCAGCGAAGGGTGAGACCCGGCTGCCGGCGCCGCCCAGGATCTCGCTTTCGGCCGCCACCAGCGACTGGCGCAGTTCGGTCAGGGTGACGCCGCCCAGGAATGCGGCGATGAACAGGCCGTCGGGCTTCAGCACCAGCCGCGCCTGGATCAGCGCGCCCACCACGTCGTTGGTCCAGTGCAGGCCCAGGGTGGAGACGATCAGGTCCAGGCTGCCCGGCGCGAACGGCAGCCGCTCCTCATCGGCCACGACGCGCAGGCCGCCCCGTCCCGCCAGCATCCGACCCGACAGGTCGGCCTCGATCAGCGTCTCGACCTTGCCCGGCGCCTCCTCAACCAGAGCCTGTGCAAACGCCCCGCCACGCGCGGAGAGGTCGACGGCCAAGCTGAAGGTGCGCATGATGGGCGCCAGGCGCTCGGCGATGTCATAGGCCGCGCGTCGCTGGAGGAAGTCCGCGCCCGCGTAGCCGCTCGCCGCCCGGTCCAGGCGCTTGCGGTGCAGGTCGCGGTCGAAGAGCCGTGGAGGCGCGTGATGGGAAGGGGCGGGCATTGAGCGCGGATGAAGCGGATTTCGTCGCGCGATGGAAGCCGAAAGCCCAGGCGGGCCTGCGCACCGCCCTTGATCTGCTGTTCCCGCCCCAGGCCATCGATGGCGGGCCCCGGCCGATGGCGGGCGGCTTCTCGGCCGACGCCTGGGGCCGCATCCGCTTCCTGGACGGGCCGGTATGCGACGGCTGCGGCGTGCCGTTCGAGTTCGATCCGGGCGATCGCTGCGCCGCCTGCCTGGCCAAGCCGCGGGCGTTCGACGCCGCCCGCGCGGCCTGCCTCTACGACGAGACCTCGCGCGATCCGATCCTCAAGCTGAAGCACGCCGACCGGCTGGACCTGGCGCCAATGCTGGCCCGCTGGATCAGCCGCGCCGCGCGCGACCTGATCGAGGACGCCGACGCCATCGCGCCGGTGCCCCTGCACCGTTTCCGCCTGCTGCATCGCCGCTACAATCAGGCCGCGGAGATCGCTCGCCCCTTGGCGGCGATGACCGGCACGCCCTACTTGCCCGACGCGCTGGTCCGGCGGCGCGACACCGCCACCCAGGCGGGCAAGTCGGGGTCCGGCCGCAAGCGAAACGTGGCGGCGGCGTTCGAAGTGCCGGCTTCGCGGCGGAAACAGGTGGACGGTCTGCGCATTCTGTTGATCGATGACGTGCTCACCACCGGCGCCACCGCCGAGGGTTGCGCCAGGGCCCTCAAGGCCGCAGGCGCCGCCCGCGTCGATCTGGCCGTCGTCGCCCGCGTGCAGGCCGCGGCAGGACTCACCATATGATCTGCTAACCCAGACCGTGTTATCTGAGAGGCCATGACCCAGGTCACCATCTACACCAAGCCGTACTGCCCCTACTGCATCCGCGCCGTGGATCTGCTGGAGAAGAAGGGCGTCGCCTTCACCGAGATCGAGGCGGCCTTCGACGCCGAGAAGCGGCAGGAGATGATGCGGCGCTCGGGCCGCGCGACGTTCCCGCAGATCTTCGTGGGCGACCGCCACATCGGCGGTTGCGACGACATGATGGCGCTGGAGCGCGAAGGAAAGCTGGACCCGCTGCTGGCGGCGTAAGGGCTTTCCCTCCCCTTCATGGGGAGGGTGGCTCGCGACGCGAGCCGGGTGGGGAAGTCACGATCCTCACCCACCTCAGAGTTCCGGCCCACACTTCCCCACCCTGGCCGCTGGCGCGGCCTGTCCCTCCCCATTAAGGGGAGGGAGATGCGCGTAGCCCTCATCCAGACCCGCACGCCCGCCACCCATGCCGCGGCGCTGGCTCATGTCCTGCCGCTGGTGAGGGACGCCGCCGCGCAAGGCGCGCGGTTCATCCTGACGCCCGAGGGCACGAACATCCTGCAGAAGGATCGCGGGACCCTGCTGCCGCAGCTGACCCTGCTTGCGGACGATCCCGTGGTGAACGGCCTGCGCGAGGCGGCCCGCGAGCTGTCGGTGTGGATCGACGTCGGCTCGGCCCTGGTGAAGCGTGAGGATGGCAAGGCGGCCAACCGCCAGGTGCTGATCCGCCCGGACGGGACCATCGCCGCCACATACGACAAGCTGCACATGTTCGACGTCGACCTGCCCACCGGCGAGACGGCGCGCGAGAGCGAGACCTACGAGCCGGGCGACCGGGCGGTGGTCGCCGACGTGGACAGCGTCCGGTTCGGCCTGAGCATCTGCTACGACCTGCGCTTCGCCGCCCTCTACCGCGCCCTGGCGCTGGCCGGGGCCGAGGTGTTCACGATCCCGGCCGCTTTCACGCGGCCGACCGGTGAGGCCCACTGGGAGGTGCTGATGCGCGCCCGGGCCATCGAGACCGGCGCTTACGTGCTCGCCGCCGCGCAGGGCGGGTTCCACGAGGACCGGCGCGGCACGTGGGGGCGTTCGCTGGTGGTCGGGCCCTGGGGCGAGGTGGTCGCCAAGCTTGACCATGACGAGCCCGGCGTGCTTCTGGCCGAACTTGATCCGGCCGCGCCCGCCAAGGCTCGCGCCGCCATTCCGGCCCTGGCCAACGCGCGCGCCTTCACCGGCCCGTAGAGCAGCTTTGATGATCCGCTACGCCCTGACCTGCGACCACGAGCACGAATTCGAAGGCTGGTTCGGCTCGTCCGACGACTACGACGACCAGCAGGCCGCGGGCTCGTGGAATGCCCGGTCTGCGCCTCGAAGCAGGTGCGCAAGCAGATCATGGCGCCCGCCGTGGCCGGGACGAAGCGCACGGTGAAGGACATCGAGCCCGCCAAGATGCAGGCGATGATGATGGAGGCTGCCGGCCGCATCCGCCGCCACGTGGAAGAGAACTTCGACGACGTCGGCGACAGCTTCGCCAGCGAGGCCCGCGCCATCCACGAGGGCCGCGCCGAGGACCGGGGCATCTATGGCCAGGCCACCCCGAAGGAGGTGCGCGAGCTCGTGGAAGACGGCGTCCCCGTCGCCCCGCTGCCAGGCGAGCCCCCGAAGAAGACCGAGGTCAACTAGCCCGATCTTTTCCCGATCTGGACCGCGACGCCCCGCGACGTCCTTGCGGCGCAGCTTGCCGCGCGGCAATTTCAGATTGCATCGGGGGGAAGGGTGTTCATGCGCGTTCTTGGCGTTCTGGCTGCGCTCGCCGTGGCCTTTGCGGGCGTGTCCGCCATGGCCGCGCCGCTGGCCGCCTATGGCTCGTTGCCGTCGATCGAGGCGGTGGCGGTTTCGCCCAGCGGCCATGCGGTGGCCGTCATTGTCACCAATGGCGAGGATCGGGTGATCGCCGTGCGGGACAATGCCAGCGGCAAGCTGGTGCTGCGGGCGGCCACGGGGGACGCCAAGGTTCGCTACGTCCGGTGGGCCGGCGACAACCACCTGATCATCGTCACCACGGTCACCGGCTCGCCGATGGACGTCATTACCACCCAGCGCGAGTGGGCCCTGGCGTTCCGAATGGATGTACGCACGGGCAAGGTGCTGCCGCTGCTGCGCGACGTCGGCGAAGCGCTAAACAGCATTGCCGGAGAGCCCGAGGTCCGCATCTTCAACGGTGAGCCGACGGTCTTTGTGAAAGGCGTGAAGTTCGTGAACAACAGCGGCCGCACCGCGCTGTTCCGCGTCGATCTCGACCGCGCCAAGACACAACTTGTGGAGATCGGCGAGAGCAACACGATCGACTTCCTGGTGGGGCCCGACGGCCAGCCGATCGCGCAGGAGCTCTATGACGAAAGAACGGGTCGCTGGGCGCTGAAGCTGAAGGTGAAGGGCGGTTGGCGCGAGGCGCGGGTGTCCGAGGGGACCATCGATCCACCGACGATGATCGGCCTGGGCCGTGATGGCGCCTCGGCGCTGTACACCTCGCGCGACGACAAGGGCCAAGCCACCTGGGACGAGGTGCGGGCGGGCGACGAGTCGTCCCCTCCGCCCCTGGTGGTGAGCGATGGGCATAGCCCCATCCATGACCCGCAAACTGGCCACTTCATCGGCCACTACGCACTGATCGGCGACGAGGGTCGCTATACGTTCTTCGACCCTAACGACACGAAGGTGTGGAAAGCGGTCAAGGCGGCGTTCCCGAACGCGTTCGTTCAACTGGAGTCTTGGTCGGTTGATCGGCGGCGGATCGTGGTGCGGGTGGACTCGCTGGAGGAGGGCCCGGCCTACGCCCTGGTCGATCTGGACAAGCGCAACGCCACCTGGCTGGGAGGCGAGTACCAGCAGGTGGCGGCGGCCGATGTCTCGCCGCAGAAGCCCATCCGATTCAAGGCGGCTGACGGGCTGGAGCTGACCGGCTACTTGACCACGCCGCGTGGCCGCGAGGCCAAGAGACTGCCGCTGATCGTATTCCCGCACGGCGGGCCGGCCGCGCGCGACTATCCTGGGTTCGATTGGTGGGCACAGGGCATGGCTTCGCGCGGTTACGCGGTGCTGCAGGTAAACTTCCGCGGCTCGGAGGGTCTTGGGGACGCACTGCTGGAGGCCGGCTATGGGCAGTGGGGCCGCAAGATGCAGACCGACCTATCGGACGGTGTCCAGTTCCTGGCGGCGGATGGCGTTATCGATCCCAAGCGAGTCTGCATTGTTGGCGCGAGCTACGGAGGCTATGCGGCGCTGGCGGGGGCGGCCAGCGACATCCCGACCTACCGCTGCGCCGCCTCGTTCGGCGGGCTCTCGGACCTGGGCCGTTTCGTCAGCTGGTCGAAAGCCAAGCGCGGCCAGGACGCCTTCCGCTACTGGACACGCTTCATGGGGGCCGAAGAGAACCGCGCCGCGGTGTTGGCCCAGATCTCGCCAGCCAGCCGCGTCGACAAGATCGCGATCCCGGTGCTGCTGATCCACGGCAAGGACGACTCCGTGGTGCCGGTGGAGCAAAGCCAGATTCTCGCGGACGCCTTGAAGAAGGCCGGCAAGCCTTATGAACTGATCGTCCAGAAGGGCGAGGATCACTGGTTATCGCGCGGCGAGACCCGCCTGCAGACACTGACCTCGATCATGGCCTTCGTCGAGAAGCACAACCCTAGGACCGCCCAAATGAAGTGTCACTGACGTTAGAAATTGTCAGTGGAGCCCCTTATTCTCTTCCTTCCGGGGGTCCGGGGGGAATTGTGAGGGAAAGGGCCTGCTTCTCGCTGTCAGTCGGTCCGTGGCGCTGACAGTCAGTGACGCGGCCGCGCTGTCAGCGCGGCAGGTCCAGTCTCTGTCACTGACAGCTGTTCGAGCCTACGACCGGGGGTCTTCGAACCTATCGCAGACGGGGGCCGTCGCCTTCGTCGTGAAGTTACGAAGCGCACAGAGGCCAACCGGCCTTACGGGCTGGCCTTGCTCGTCCAGGGCATAGTGGGCGCAACCCGCGCAGCCGCTTTGCGGCTGGCGCACCTGCGCGATCATCTCGAGGACAGGGGCCGGGAGGCCCGCACTGTTCGGGGTCGGCCTGACCTCGTCCGTTGCGTCCGGCCAGATGATGATCACCTCGCCGTGGACGCGGGCCATGGCCACGTCGCACAGCATGTTGGCGTAGCTGTGGTGAGGGTCGACGCCGATCTTGCGCACGACCCGCTTGTACTGGTTGGTCCCCTTCTCCTCGTCCTTCTCGGTGACGAGCGCGGTCTTGGTGAAGTGTTCGAAGGCCCGCGGGAGCACCGCCGCGGTCACGCGGCGACCCTTGTCGACCACCGTCTGGATCAGGCTCTGAGGATCGAACATTAGGCATTCGGCCCGGACGAACCGCGACATGGCGCCCTGCATGCATTTGAACTGGTCGATGCGGACGGTGTAGCGATCCATCGCGTCTTCGGCGGTTCGGTTATCAGAAGCGCTGAGGCGTCCGCGGTCGTTCCACCTGATCATCCCGTCGGCGATCGTGCCGAAGCTGTCGCACAAGAACACGCGGCCCTCGAACTCGCGCGCGAAGCGCTTGGCTTCGTTGTAGTTGGGGTTGATCTCCACGACGCAGCAGCGGACGTCGTAGAGCCGCATCAGCTGACCGCAGCGCGCGAAGGGATCCGTGTCGTGGATCTCCTCCACGTGGACGAGTTGCTGGCGGCCGTCGTCCAAGTGCTTCTTGATCCAGACGACATTGAACTCGCCCATCTGGTCTATGCCCATGAACGTGTCCGTCGCGCGCGGGGTCCACGAAACGCCCGCCGCCAGGCCCGCCTCCACGCACCTCTGGAGGTGAGCAAGGGTGACCGGTGTTTGACTGGGATCTAGGAAGGGCTTCCCCAGGTTGCGGTTGTAGAAGCTCTTCAGATCGGTCGCGGCGTTGAACTTCTCGAGGAGCTCAAGGGGTGAAATCGTGTGTGAGATCGTCTGCGGGAAGTGGAACGACCGGACGCGCAACGGGCGCCGCTGAGGCGGAATGGCCGGGTCGTAGGCGGGCTCAAGCTCGGGATGATCGGCCCGCCACTCACCGACTTGGGGATCGTCGATCCGATGCCCATCCCGGCAGACGTACCATGCGCCCTGGTCGGCCTGCTGGATGCAATCCGGGAAGTACTCATCCAGCGGATCCATACGACCGCACGTCGGGCAGCGGGTGTGAAACCGATACTGCGACCCGCGGCGGTACCAGTGGTTGATGTCGGCGTCGGGCCAATTGGCGGTCGACCCCAACACCATGAAGCGGAGGTCTGAGGCGGAGAGCCGCTCGTAGACCTTTTCGATTGCCGCGAGTGGCATCTCCTGGACCTCATCCAAGAAGAGCCCATCCATGGGCGTCGACTCGGTGGTCGTGCGGCCGGACGTCCAGGAGTAGACGAACCGGCTTCCGCCGATGCGGCGATCGAGTCGGTTCCCCTCGTCGAGCCGGCCGGTCACCGGGTCCCTCATGAGGTCGTGGACGCTGGGGATGCTGCGGACGAGCGGCAGGAACCGCTCACGCGACTTGCGCTCGGCGGATTGTTGGTCGGGCATGAACATCCCGACCGCCCCGCCGAACTTCAGCCCCACGTAGATGGCTGCGAGCATCTCCATGACCGTGAAGCCGACCTGCGTGGATTTCTGCAGGACGACGACGTAGCGGAAGGCCTCGTCCGCGGTCGTCGGGATCGCGTCGTAGATCGCGTGCATCGCCGGCCGGTTGTCGAGCCGGAAGGGTCTGTTGTCGACCTTGAGCCCCTCCGCCCCAAGCCGCGTGCACCAAGTGCGGAAGTCTTCCTCCGGCAGAACGACGCCCTCCAAGGGATTCGGCGCCAATCGGCGCTCCGCTTCAGCGATCAGCTGGGTGAGGTAGGGGTCGGGCGCGTGAAGAGGGCGAGCTGGCATGTTGATCCTCTGCGGTCAGACGGTGAAGTTCGGGGGAGGTGAGTTGCATTCCTTGAGGCGACGCAGCAGCGTCGCCTGCAGGTCCGGAAGGGGTGCGCAGTCCTCCAGAACGAACTGCAAGATCGTCCGGTAGCGCGCGTGTAGCGCGTCGATGTCGCTAAGCTGCCCGTGGATCCGAACCGCTTCCCCGAGGACCTTGATGCGCGTCTGCGCATTGGCCGCCAGTAACCTAGCCTTGGTACTGGGTTTGGAAGGGGCTCGGTTTATGATCTCGATGGCGCGGAGGAGATCGGTCCAAGCATCCTGCAACGCCTCGTACATTGAGAGCGTCTGCAGCCCGTCGGCGCCGCGCTTCATGAAGAAGCTGGCCGACGTCGGAACTCCAAGGTCCTCGGTCGCGCGCCGCGCCTCCTCAGCTGACCAGACTTGATGGGCCTGGTTCGCGTCTCGCCCGCCGTGAGGCTTAGTGTGATCGGGAGGCATGCTCTCCGTCACCTTGCCGACCCAGCGCCAGAATTTGCGATCTGCGGACTTTCCGGCGATCACGCCGATGACGTGCGCGTACTCCGGCCGCTCGCGGACCAGGTGCCAGTCCTCAGGCCCATGCGTTCGCAAGTGCGCGCCGATGGCGTCGAAGATTGCGGGCTTGAGCTCCTCTGCCGAAGGCTTGGCCTCCGGTCCGCCGGGCTGATCAGACTGGTTATCCATCGCAACGCGTCCCGCGCCCGAAGCGGTTCCGGTCGACCGGATTGCGCTTGTGGGCGCGATTCAGGAGGCCGTCACGACGCGGCCAGATCAAAGCGCGCCTGCTTCGCGTGGTCGGTCTCGACGTGATGATCGTCACGTCGCCACGCGCGGCTTGCCCCCGTGACTTTCGCTCGGCCTTCTCGAAGGCAGCACTCTGATCTGGCGTAGTCATGAGCCCCGTTCCGACAGGATCACCCAGTTCGAACCCGTTCCGCCGAGCGGCGCGGGTGCGGGAATCCTGCCGTCACGACTTCGGAGAACCCCGTCGCGACTCAGACTGGATGGCCGCCGCAGAGGCGCGACGACCCTGTCAGGCTGCCGTCACGACTTCGGAGGTGGGGGCAGATTCGTTCGTGCGGCGCGGGCACCGGGACCTCGGCCGCCGAGGGGGCTTGACGGGTCTAGACGTCGTGATGGCTTCCGCGACTCAGCCGTCCCAGTGCATGGGGCCGGTGCGGCTGCCCGCTCGGCCATCGAAGTAGGATCCGCCGTAGAGGTAGTTGGGGAGACGCTCGAGGTGAGCGGGCGCGCCTTCCGGCGCCAGGGCCTCGACTTCAGCCTCGGAGATCAGGCCTCGCGCCCAGCGTCCCGAGCGGGAGAACCCCTCGTACTCGACAGCATAGCGGAGCCAGAGGCGCTGGCAGTGTAGGCAACGATCGACACGCACATCGGCGTAGCGCCCGTTGGTTTCGTCGACGCCCGACCGGACGGTTGTGAAGCACCGATACGAGGCGTCGGGCTCCTCGCACGCACAAGCGGGGCACATGGGATCCAAGTCTATGGTCGTCTCCTTCTGCTGCAGGCAGGTCCTCAGGTCGCGACCGCTCGGCGCAAGGCGCCTTGGGCGCGACGGGACTGATTTTCGGGGGTGCGCGCGGACCAGAAGTCTCTGGCGCGCCTGCATCATCTGCGCTCGTGCATGCTCAAGGTCAAGACCCACTGCGCTGGGCTTGCACATGCGCGCACAAGCGTGTTGGAGAACCGCATGGCTGAGAGGTTTGTCGTCCGCCCCGACCGTAACGGCTTCAGTGTCTGCGACGTCTGGACCGGCGACGTCGCGGTGATCGCCATGACGCCACAAGACGGCCTTTCCCTCGAGGACGCAGAGCACACAGCCGGCCTTCTAAACAGGTACGCCGCAGAGCGAGATCGACCCGTCGCGATCGACCGACAGAAGCTTTGAACGGGGTTGTCTAGGCCGGGACCACGCCGCGGCGAAACGTCAAGGTCCGGATTGGCCTCGGGGCTGGATCTAGCGGACCGCTGAGGGTGCCGTTCTGCGCCGGGTAGCCCAAGCCTTCATGATATTCTTCTGCCGTCCCGCCGGCTCATAGCCAACCAAGGCGTAGAGCTGCGCTGCGCCGCCGAGCCTGGCCAGGCACGTCGTCGGGCTGGGAAGGTCCGGGTCCTCGTGCATGAGGTGCGAGGTCAACCGTCCCTCCCGCGCCAATAGCGCCTTGAGACGAGCAATGAGATCCGCATCCGACATGGCAGACTTCCAGGCCCCTTTCTCCCCCGGCGCCCTGACGCGCGCCCGCGAGGTGAGCTGCCGATACGAAAGCCGCCAACCTGCCAGCTCGTAGGCCGCCGTAAGGCTGCCAAAACGCCTGCGGATGATGTGCACGCTGTGGACCCCAGGCGTGGATGCGATCAGGTCCATGTCCAGGCGGCCGTGCTGCCTAATGACCGTGCGAAGCTCCTCGATGAGCGCTTCGTCCGGGACCCCTCGGCCGGAGTGGTATTCCGCCCGACGGGCTTGGGCTCTGGAGAACAGCGCCTTCGACACGAGGGCCGGACAGGCGTCTTGGACCCGGGTCCAATCTTCCGGCGGCTGCGGCTGGGTCTTCCGCAGCCTTGCGCGCCGCCGGTTGAGCACAAGCGTCCCGACATAGGCCTCGTTCGCGATCAGTGCGCGGACACCCCAGGGGGCCCAGGTGCGGCCCCCGGGTCCAGTCACCCCTTGCGCGTTGAGGCGATGCGCGATGTCCGTGGCCTTCAAGCGCCGGGTCGCATAGTCAGCGAAGATCCGACGCACCGTCGCGACCTCGATCTCGGGTCCGCGTACCAACTTGCTGCGATGGCCGTGGAGCGCCTTCCGCTCCCCGGGCTCCATCACGGCACCGGCCTTACCGTCGAAGCGGATCATCTGGCGACGGAAGCCGTAGGGCGCGGCGCCGCCCCGCCAATAGCCCTTCAGCGCGACGCCTCTCTGGGCGCGGATAACCTTGGCGGACAGCTCCCGCAGATACTCCGCTGCCATCGCTCGCTTGATCTGCTTCATCACGCTGGCGGCGAGGCTAGCTTCGTCGCCGAACGCCTCGGCGCAGTAGGTGACCTGGACTCCGCAGGACCGGCAGAGGAACTCGTAGTGCGCGGCCTCGTCAGGATCCTGGAAGCGTCCCCATCGGCTGACATCGAGCACCAGGACCACCTCGAAGGTCGCCGCCCCGCCGACGATGTCGGCGAGGAGCTGCTTGAGGCCGCCGCGGGTCTCGAATTCCAGTCCGCTCACGCCGGCGTCGACGTAGCTCTTCACCACGTCGAGGTCACAGGCTTGCGCATAGGCGGCAATGGCTCGAGCCTGGCTTTCCAACGAGTATCGCTGGTGCTCTGCCGACATGCGCAAGTACTGCGCTGCGCGCCTCGTCCCCGCGCCTGCCATCCACGCCTCCAAGGTCAACTGCTGAAACAACCTCGGGCGTGCGCTTCGCGTTCCGCGCCGTGCGTCAGGGCCCGAAGGCGAGGGCGGTCAGGCCCACGCCAGCAAGCGCTCCAGCCAGGACGAGGACGGCCCAGCCGCTGGCCTTCGCTTCGAGCCAAGTGCCGATCTTCAGCGACAGGGTGGCAGGGGGAGGGGATGAATGTTCTCGGTGCTGCATCATGTCTGTATCTTAAATACAGGCTACGTCAGGAACGGTCGCATGCTTGCCCGGACCCGCGCTTCATCGCATTGATCCCCAACCTCCAGACGACATCCAAGGTGTCCGTGTCCGAAGCTTCATCGACTGTGGCGGTCATTCGCGCTGAGCCCGACGGCTACGACATGGCCAAAGTCCAGCTCATGGGTCGCCAGGCGGCGGGCCATGGGTTCCTACGCGCCGCCGTCCGGGCCCGGGGCGAGAATCCCGTCCACGCGTTCACCGGCGCGAAGCGGGCCGCCGAGGGGTTCAAGGCGATCGTCCGCAAGATCGACCCCGCGGCGACCGTCGACTGGATCCACACCGAGCATCTCAGCCGGGTGGGCGATGTCGGCGTCCTGTTCCTGGCCGACGCCACGGTCGCGACCCACGCCAAGATGCGTCAGCGCGTTGGTCTCACCGCCTTTTCCTTCTGTGGCGTGACGCACACCACCGCCAGCCACGGCGCGATGGACGAGATCGCCGGACTTCTGCGTGAGCCCGTTGCGCCCTGGGACGCCCTGATCTGCACGTCGACCTCGGTCGTCGAGACCGTCCGACGCATCCATGAGGCCGAGGCCGACTACCTCCGATGGCGACTGGGCCCTGACGTCCGGATCCAGGGGCCCCAGCTGCCGCTCATCCCGCTGGGCGTCCACTGCGACGATTTCGTCTTCAGCGAGGCGACCCGGACGGCCGCCAGAACGGCGCTCGCCCTCGCTGCGGACGAGGTGGCCTGCCTGTTCACCGGGCGGCTTGTGTTCCACGCCAAGGCCCACCCGCACGCCATGTTCCGCGGCCTCCAGCTCGCGGCCCACCGAAGCGGCAAGCGGTTGGCGCTGATCCTCTCCGGTTGGTTCCCCAACCCCGATATCGAGGCCGCCTTCCGCGACGGCGCACGAGAATTCGCGCCCGACGTCCGCCTCATCGTCATCGATGGCCGCCAACCCGCGGGGCGCGAAAACAGCTGGGCCGCCGCTGACCTGTTCATCTCGTTGTCCGACAGCATCCAGGAAACCTTCGGCCTCACCCCGATTGAGGCGATGGCCGCCGCCCTACCCGTCGTCGTCACCGACTGGGACGGCTACAAGGACACGGTCCGGGACGGCGTCGATGGCTTCCGTGTGCGCACTTGGGCGCCGGACGTCGGCGCCGGCGTGGCCCTTGCGCGGGCGCATGAGAACCAGACCCTGAACTACGAATCTGAGGGTCGGACGTTCGAATCGTTCCGGGCGCGCCAATTTTCCCAATAAATTCAGGATATTACTGCCGGGCTCGGGAGCCTGGGAGGCATGGGATCTGCCCTGGGGTCACACTGGGGTCGCAAGTAAAGCAAGCCATCCAGGCCTCTGCATCGTGTTTCAGCGATGTTCTCGGGATGCGGAGGTGGGCTCACGGTGAGTCGCTGGCTCTCCGCAGCCTGATCGGATGTGCATAGGTCCCGGGCCTTTTGCGACACATGCCTGGGGATATGCATAGGAAGCGGCGACTTTCTGGATGCATCCACAGGGCATGTCGGAAACACCCACGAGGTCTATACACGTCCCGGAATTATGTATAGAAAATAGCCAAATTCTATACAGATCGGTTTCGAATGGCTTTGATCGCCACCCACGCTCCTCCGCTCCTCCCCTTGTCGGTGGACTTGGAAACGAAGCCCGTCCTCAAGAAACTGGCCACCGCGCATCGCGCCCTGGCGGAACTGAAGGGCGCTGCCGGCCTGGTGCCGAACGAAGCGATCCTGATCAACACGCTCTCGCTGCAGGAAGCGAAAGACAGCTCGGCCATCGAGAACATCATCACCACCCACGACGACCTCTATCGCAGCGACGACGTCGCCGACCGGTTCGCCAGCGTCGCGGCCAAGGAGGTCTACGCCTACGCGCGCGCCATGAGAGAAGGCTTCCAGACGGTCCGCGCGACGGGACTGATCACGATCAACGACATCCTCGCTATGCAGGCGACCCTGGAGCGTAACCAGGCGGGATTTCGGCGCCTTCCGGGCACCGCGCTGAAGAATGACAAGACCGGGGAAGTCGTGTTCACGCCGCCCCAGAGCTACGAGGAAATCGCGCCGCTGATGGCGAACCTCGAGCGCTTCATCAACGGGGAAGACACCCTCGATCTCGACCCTCTCGTGAAGATGGCGGTGATCCATCACCAGTTCGAGACCATCCACCCCTTCTACGATGGCAACGGCCGGACAGGCCGGATCCTGAACATCCTCTACCTTGTGAAAGAGGACCTGCTCGGCACCCCGGTCCTCTACCTCTCCCGCTACATCAACCAGAACAAGGCGGACTACTATCGCCTGCTGCAGGCGGTCCGGACCGATGGCGTCTGGGAAGAGTGGCTCATGTTCATGCTGGACGGGGTCGAACAGACGGCGGGACAAACCACCCGGCTGGTCCACCGCATCCGCGACCTGATGCTCGACCACAAGGTCCGGCTCCGGCGCGAACTTCCGAGGATCTACAGCCAGGACCTCCTCAACAACATGTTCAGTCACCCCTACAGCAAGATCGCTTTTGTAGAGCGCGATCTCGGGGTGAGCCGCATCACGGCGACGCGCTATCTCGACGAACTCACGCGCATCGGCCTGATGCGAAAGCTGAAGCTCGGCCGCGAGAGCTACTACATGAACCGCGCGCTGCTGGACCTCCTGGGTAATGTCCAGGCCGTCTAGCGTCCGAGCTCGCTTGAGCGCGAACCGCCTTTGATCTGAGCCCCCTGAGCGGTGGGGATGAGCTCGATCCCGCGACCTATCGCCGGCGCCGACTGCCCCAGCTTCAGCCGTGCGAAGTGCTCCTGCCCGTCGCGATCCCTGACCAGCACCCACGACGAGCCTCCGAGTTCGTCGTAGCGTCCGGTCTTGACGACCCGGCCCCTGACCGGCGTGTCGCCCAGTTCACGGGGCTCGCGTCCCGCTTCCAGCCGGCGTTGCTGCAAGGTCCGGATGATGTCGCGGCGCAGCTGCAGGGTTCGCAGCCGTGGCTCGAGGTCGGGATGCAGCCGGAACCGCTGGCCCCGCCGTGTCGCCAGGCCCAGGGTCTCCAGATGGCGCAGGCGGCCCCGCAGCAAGGCCGACCAGGCGTCACTGCCGCCCACGCCGTCATCCACCTCCAGGCCCGCGTCGGCCGCCGCGAGCAGGCGTCGGTCGAAACCGGTGAAGCGGTCGGCCTGCGTCTCGCGCCAGATCCGCCGCTCCGCATCGCTCCGGGAGAGGTCGCCCAGGAGTTCGTGCGCCACCTCCTGGGCCCGCGCTCGAAATCCGTAGCCCATGTAGGCCCGTGGAATGACCAGGTCGCGACCCGAGCCGCGGTGGCCGCGCAACAACACGTGGGCGTGCGGCTGATCGGTGTCGAAGTGGCAGGTCGCCACCCATCTCAGGTCCGGATCACCGAGGTCGGCCGTGACCCGCCGCATGACCTCGCGCGTGTAGCGCTTGAGATCGGCGATCCGGTCGCCGTGCTCGGGCGAGACGATGAAGCGGAAGTGATGCCGATCCTCTGCCCACGCGCGCGTCACCGCGACCGCGTCAAGGTCCTCCGCCTCGCGGTCGAAGAAGGCGGGCCGTGCCGCGTCCTGGCCGGCGCCGGGGCGACCCAGGTAGGCGACGTGAGCCGCCAGCGCGGCGCCGCGCACGGCGCCCGCGCCGGCGTGGCGCGAGACCAGTCCCTTCACGATCACACGCTGCCGGACATCCAGCCGGAAGGGACGGCCTGAACGCCGTTGAGCGGCCCTGAGGACGCCCGCGCGGTCGCCGAGCGCGAACAGCCGCGAAGCGGCGAGCCGCTGCAGCATCACCGTCCGCGCAAGACCTTGATCCGATTTGAGCCGGGTGGGCAGCCTCGCGAAAGGCCGGGCACGCGGCGCGTCCGAGGGGCTCGAAAGTCGCGCGTCGATGGCTTCGCGGACCAGCATGGGAGTCTCCGATGCGGCCGGGGCGGAGCGCACGTCACCACGCGTTGTCGGCACGCCTGTGTCCGGCCCTAACCGACTGAAACGGTAGAGCAAACGGCGCGCCAAAACACCTCTTTTATCTTGCCCTAAACGACAAAGGCGAGGTGCCGATCAATAGTCATCAATTTGGATCAACAACGATCAAGAAGTCGCCGTCCTCGATATCTGATGTCCTAGACTGAGTCTCGGCTGCACCGGCCAAACAGAAAAACCCGCCCGGCCGAAGCCGAGCGGGTCGAAGTGAAGCAGAGCGGCGCTAGGCTGCGCGAGCCCGGATCGCCAGGTGCTGTACGCCGCGGGAGCTGGCCTGCTGCGCCAGGTTCAGCGCGGGCCCGAACGGATGCGAGTGCGCGGCACGTCCGGTGTCGAGCGACTGCGCCAGGGTCAGGCAGCAGGTGGGCTCCAGGGCCATCAGCTCATCGTTGGCCCGAAAGGGTGCGGCCTTGCCGTGCCGGTCGAAGTCGGCCCGGGCGAGCACCAGGGTGACACCCTTCTGCTGCGCCCAGCGGATCGCCAGACGTTCCGCACCCCTCGCTCCGGTCGTCGCCAACGCCATGTCCGGCCACTGCGCTCGCGCCCAGTTCAGAGCGTCGAAGATGCGGTTGGCGTCGACCCCGCTGTCGGCCATCGGCGCAGCCCGGAAGGCCACCACCGGACCGCCCGGATCGGCATCGGCCGACCGGCGCCGCTCGATCGCCCGCAACGCCTGCTTGGCTTCCAACTGCGCCGCTGTCAGCTGCGTGCCGCGCCGGCTGCCGCGCCAGGGCGTCCAGACATCCCCGGTCGCCGTCGTGTAGACCTCGGCCGCGGCGTCGCGCACCAGCTCGCAGGCCGCCTGGGCCACATCCGCCGCGCGGGCCGAAGCGGTGGCCTCCTGCAGCTCGGTGTCGGCCATCTCCGACCCGTCGAAGTCCCGTTCCAGCGCCCGCATCCGGTCGCGGGCACGGTCCGCGTCGCGCTCGATGCGCCCGGCGGCGGAATGGAAGGCGCCGATCAGGCTCTCGGCCAGGATGGTCTGCACATCCTCGAGCGCCGTGTCGCCGATCAGGTCGAGGAGCTCCGTCATCACAGCCTGGCCCAGCTGGACCAGCGCCGCTTCCGTGGGATGGGGACGCACATCTTCCAGCGCCGAGGCTTGCACGTCGAAGCGCGTATCCGAGGTCGAGAAGGCATGAAGGGAGAAGGTCATCGGAGGACTCCGTTGTCTGAGGGGAATCGCCGATGCGCGCTCACGCGCAACGACCTCTGTCTTGGCCACGTCGGGTCCCGGGCAGTCACCGGAGCGGAGCGCCTATCGCGGAGCGGAGGGAAACGGCCTTCAGGCCGTTGACGGCCCGGGTGACGTGACAAGATCGGAGGTCGTTGTGTGGGGGCGTTTGCGCCCGCCCGAAGAGGCGGGCGCGCAACTCGGCGCACCCCTTGCGCCGATGCCTGAGGCTACGGCTGCGCAGGACTGGGAGCAGATCCACCAGCGCCAGGTCCCGCGTGAGGGATCGTCACCCGAACGGGCGGAGACCCGTCAGGGGCTCCGGGAGCCGTAGGCGACTAGAGCCCGACCCGGCCGCAGGCTGGGGCACGCCCAACTGCAATCCAGCGAGACCGTGCACAGCGTTCGAACGATGAACCGTGAGGTCGTGCGGCATATGCTGGCCTGGCGCGTTCGCGCTTCTCACCAACACTGAGGTCGATATTGACCCGACGGCCCGGACGTCCAGACATAATGCGAAGGCTCTCGAGATCAGAACTCGGCGCGTTGGATGCGCGTTTGCGACAATGGCAGACTGTCGAGGAAATCGACGCCGTCCTGCACGAGGTGCGGGAGACGACCGGCTTCTATGCGGTCGGGCAGGGCGGGCTGAAGATCTGGAGAGAGGCGTTCGTCGCCGTGTCCTGCGCTTTGCTCACCCACGGCCAAAGAGTGAGGCTTGGCGGCGACCCGCCAGACTTCGAACTCGACTACGGAGATCATATTCGCGCCTTCGAATTGGTCGACGTGTTTCCGGCGGGCCGGCGGCTTGGTCAGGAGTACGACCGCTTCGCCGACCTCTGGAACAATGCCCAGGGAATTCCGATCGAGTCGCTGGATATGGAAGCTGAACTGACGGCGCTACCGGCGGACCTGGAGGCGCAGCTTCGCGCGAAGGCCGCTAAGCGTTACGACCCGGCGCCGATCCTGGTAGCCGATATCCACCACGCGATCTTCCCGCAGAGCGATCTTGGCGAACTGAGTGTCCTCGCCGGGATTGCACGGCGCTACTTGGGCCACTTCCCGGAAATCTGGCTGAGAATGAGCCGTAATCTCGTCCGCGTATCTCCACACAACTCGACGCGCATCGCCGGGGTCAACGATCCCATCGACTAAGGCGGAGACGGTTGCGCTTAGCTGCCCGGGCGATGTCAGCCGAGGCGGCCCTACACCGCCGTGGAAGCAGGCGGTCGCAGGCCGGCCAGCTTCATGAGATGGTTCCTCTCTGTCGGCCGGTAGGCCAGCGCGCCATGGGCGGCGCAGTAGGCGCCGCGCGCCTTGCCCCGCCCGCAAAGCCGGAAGCTGTCGGCCAGCGGGTCGCCGATGGGCCAGCGGCACTGGCTCCAGCGCACACTCAGAATCGTGGCCAGGCCGGTGTCCGGAACGGGCTCCACCGAGGGGACCGCAGCTGGCGTCACGCCGGCGGGCCGAACCGCCTGCGCCGCCATCTGCGGCCGGCGGTAGCGGCGCTCCCCGCGCGGCTCCGAGCGGCGCGCGCCCGGCACGTGCGGCGTGGCGCGGCCGCTGAGGCCGAGCCGATGCACCTTGCCGATCACCGCATTGCGGGTCACGCCGCCGAGGTCGCGGGCGATCTGGCTGGCGCTGAGGCCGTCGCGCCAGAGGCGCGTGAGGGTGTCGATGCGATCGTCGGTCCAGGTGGCGGACATAGGTATCTCCGGGTCTCGCGAGCCCCATCGGCTCGCTCCGACCCGCCCTCCCTCCGGCTCCGCCCAACGCCGGCGTACCCACGGGCTTTGACAGGCGGCCCGGCCCGGCGCATGCGAGGCCCAAAGTCCCCTCCGAGCCTCCGTCCATGACCTCCACGCCCGACGATCAGCGCCCGGCCCTCCGGATCTCCGAAGACACCTGGCGCCGCGAGCTCGAACCGGATCGCATCGTGGCCGCGGCGACCAGCATGGGCCGCCGGCTCGTGGTGGTGCGGCGCGACGGCGGCGAGTTCCAACCTCAGAGCGAGCCGCCGGAGGCCTGGTAGGCCGGCTCCCGTCCGCACATCTCCTGTCCAAACAAAAGAAGGTCCCGCCGGCGAACCGGAGGGACCGAAGGTGCGAGGAGAGCGCCTAGAACGGGATTTCGTCGTCCAGGCTGGGTTCGAAGCTCGGTCCGGGTTCGGCATCCGGCTCCCGCGCCGTGTCCGGTCCGCGCTCCGAGCCGGCCCGCTCAGGCTTGGCCTTGATCCTCAGGTTCTCCACGATCAGGCGCAGGTCGTAGTGGGTGGTCCCGTCCTTGCCGGTCCAGGTGTCGTTCTCGACGTGGCCGCTGACGACCACCCGCGAGCCCTTCTGGGCGTAGGGGTTGATGTAGTCTTCGGCGGTCTTCTCGTTGAAGCAGACGCAGTTGAAGCCGGTGGTGCGCTCGCCCATCTGGCCGTCGCCGCGCCGGAACCGCACGGTCTCGAGCACCCGGAAGCTCGCGCGCTTCTTGCCCGAGCCCTGGGCCGCCAGGATCGAGGGGTCGGCGGCGAGATAGCCTTCGATGATCACGCTTTGCATGGTCAGTCTCCTTGGGAATGAGGAAGGGGGAGGTTCAGGCGGCGTGCCGCAGGGCCTGCGCCGCGCGATCGGCGGCCCAGTCGAGAACCGTGAGCGAGCGGATGACCAGCTCCTTGGCGGCCCGCTCGCCGCCCTCGCGAGCCTCGTAGCGATTGTCGACGAAGGCGCCGATCGCGACCACCTCGCACCCGGCGGCCAGGCCCTCGGCGATCACCCGCTCGTTGAGCCCCTTGGCCCAGCTGACGCAGTTGACACCGACCACCCGCGGCTCCCCTGAGGCGTCGCGGCCGCGGTTCTCGAGCAGGCGGAAGACGGCTTTGGCGTAGTCCTCCGTCACCTGCGGATCGGCCGCCAGCCGGCCCACGAACACGATGTTCTGCATGACAATCTCCTTGAGTGGACGAAGCGCCGAGGCCCAATCCCCGGACCGCTTCACCCGGCGAAGCCCTCCCTCCACCCAGCGGCGGCCCCCGCCGCCGCAAACCCGACACGATGCCGCCTTGGCGAATGCCCCCTCCGGGCGGTAAGCCATCGTCGATGCCCGACTTTCTCGACGTTTCCGGCGCCTCAGGCGCCCGCTACCGCTTCCGCAGCACCGCGCCCGCCGAGCTGCCGGTGATGGCGGGCAATGTGCTGGTGGCCAGCGGCCCCTCGGCGCGCCTGAAGGTGCTGTTCTGCGGCGCGGCCCACAGCCTTGTGCGCGCCGCGCCCATCGTGACCGAGACCCTCAAGGCCAATCGCAACGCCCGCCTGTTCGTGCGCCTGAACGTGGCCCGCGCGGTGCGCGAGGCCGAGCACGCCGATATCGTGGCGGCCGTCGAGCCCGACGCCGAAGCCGCCGACCTCGACTGACCTTCACCCTCCTGGCTCGATCGCCTGGACGACGGCGTGGCGCGCCAGGACGGCGGCGGCCACGTCTGGCCGGTCCACCGGCACGAAGACCCGCAAGGTGTAGGCGATGATCTCGGTGAAGCACCCGAGCGCCACCAGGGCCGCCCGGTCGCCGGCGCCGCCCACCACCTCCAGCCGCCTGCGATCCATCACCCGCGCCCGGCGCAGCCAGTAGCCGCCGTCCAGGCCAAGCTGGACGCCGCGCTCCAGCACCTCGCGCAGCACCAACGCGCCATCGGACCAGGCCTCGGCGAGGCTGGTCACGCCCAGCGCGGCCTTCAGCGCCGCGACCTGGCTGGCGTCCAGGACCCGACCCAGCCAGCGGCGGCCGTCCGGCGCCTTCACGCGGCGCACCTGGGCGCCTCGCCCCGGCAGCCGCGCCCAGACCGGCAACAGGAGGCCCGTGGCCAGGGTCAGCTCGCGGGTCCGCCAGGGATCGGCCTCGGCGATCTCGCCCGCCCAGGCGGCGCGCCAGGTCTCCGGCTCCGCGGGCGCCCAGGCCGACTCCTCGAAGGCCTTGGCCGTCTCCAGCGACTTCCCTTCGGGCCGGCGCAGGCGCACGGCCGGCAGCAGGCGGTCGTTGTCGTCCGTGGTCGTCAGGCCGAGCTCCACCAGCGCCGCGCGACCTGATCGTCCATTGATGGCCAGGACGGCGGCCTCGCCGAGTCCTTCGGCCAGACCGAGGGCTTCATCGACACTGAGGAACTCGCGCCTTGTCCGCAGCGCGAACCCCACCAGCCGGGTCTCCGCGCCGGTGGCCTCGTCGGTTCGGACGGTCTCCTCGGACAGGACCTGCAGGTCCTCGGCGACGATGTCCTCCAGGCCGTGGTCCAGCTGCCCGGAGGCGGCGGCGCGTTCGACCACCCCGGCCAGGATTTTCTCGTAGTCGGCGAACAGCGCGTTCTGGTCGGCGATACGCAGGGCCAGCAGGCGGTTGAGGAAGGTGTTCATGGGCGGCAGGTCTTCGCCGCCCTTCAACTGACCGTCGCTGTCCAGCAGCTTGAGCGCGGTCTTCGCTTCGAACGCCTCCAGCGACATGCTCTCGAGTTCGCCAAACGCCAGGGCGCCATAGAGGACCAGCAATGCGCGCCGCGCCCAAGGGCTCTCGAGGTTGTCCTCGGCCCGGAACAGCCCCGCGCCGGCCACACGCCGCTCGCCGCGGGTCAGCGCGCCCAGCGAGTCGAGCCGCCGCGCGATGGTCGACAGGAAGCGCTTCTCGCCATGGATGTCGGTGGTGACCGGCCGGAAGAGCGGTGGGGACGCCTGATGGGTCCGATGCGTGCGCCCCAGGCCCTGGATGGCCGCATCGGCGCGCCAGCCCGGCTCGACGAGGTAGTGGACGCGCCGCTGGCGGTTCACGGCGTCCAGGGCGGCGTGGTAGCTGCGGCCGGTGCCGCCGGCGTCCGAGAACACCAGCACACGCTTGCGCCCGTCCATGAAGGCGTCGGTCTCGGCCTTGGCGGCCGAAGCGCCCCGGCGCTCCACGACGCGGCGGCCCTCGCGCAATACCACCCGTCGCGAGCGGCCGGTGATCTCCGCCACCGCGCCGGTCCCGAAGGCGTCGAGCACCGCGTCCAAGACGCCCGGCACCGCCGGCAGGCTCGCCAGCCCCGCGACGGTCTCGTCGCGCAGCCGTAGCGCCTCCTGGCTATGCACCGGGCAGCCGTCCTTCATCACCGGCCGCAGGACCACCTGGTCGTCCTCGCCCTCGACCGCCTCCATCAGCGCCGTCGGGAAGGCGCCCTGCAGGTAGTCGAGCACATACTCCTTGGGTGTCAGGTCCACCTGCAGGTTGCTCCATTCCTCCGGCGGGATCTCGTCCAGTCGGCGGTTCATCACCGCCTCGTTGGTGGAGACGATCTGCACCACGGCCGAGCGGCCTGCACCCAGGTCGCGGCGGATGGCCGCCACCAGCGTCGGAGCCTTCAGGCCGGCCAGCAGATGGCCGAAGAAGCGCAGCTTGGCGCCTTCGAAGGCCGAGCGCAGTGCGCTCATGGCCGCTCCGCTCACCACCTTGCCCTCGTCGTCGATGACGCCGATGGCCTGCAGGGCCGCGGTAAGGTTGGCGTGGATCACCTGGAAGGCGTCGGCCCACGCATCCCAGATGGCGATGTCGTCGGCCGTCAGGGGATGCGCCAACGGCGAGTACTCGACCCCCTCGAAGGACAGGCTTCGGGCCACATAGAGGCCCATCGCCTTCAGCTCGCGCGCAACCAGCTCCATGAAGGCGATGCCGCCGGTCTCGGCTGCGTCGAGGAAGTCGGCGCGTGTGGTGAAGGGAGCTTCCGGCCCGCCCCAGAGGCCCAGCCGCGCGGCGTAGGCCAAGTTCGCGGGCTCGGTGGCCCCGGTTGCCGAGACGTAGAACACCCGCGCGTCCGGCAGGCGGTTCTGTAGGGTCAGTCCCGCCAGCCCCTGCTGCGACGCCTTCTTCGACCCGCGCCCGCCGACCCCGCCCGCCGCATTCGCCATGGCGTGGGCTTCGTCGAAGACGATGGCTCCGTCGAAGCCCGCGCCCAGCCAGGCGACGATCTGGTCGAGGCGGGAGGGCCGTCCGCCCCGGGCTGGCTGGCGCAATGTGGCGTAGGTCGTGAAGAGCACGCCGCGCTCGAGCCGGATCGCCTCGCCCTGCTTCCAGCGCGACTGCGCCACCACGTCGTGGGGCGAGCCGCCGATCGCCTTCCAGTCCCGCTGCGCGTCCTCGAGCAGCGCCTCATTCTTCGACAGCCAGACGGCGCGCATGCGGCCGTGCGCCATGTTGTCGGCGATGACCGCGGCGATCTGGCGGCCCTTGCCGGCGCCGGTGCCGTCGCCCAGGAACATGCCGCGCCGCAGCCGGAAGGCGCCCTCGGCCTCGGCGTCCACGAGCCGCAGCTCGTGGGCGGCCTCACCCGGTAGCCACCACCCCGACAGATGCGCGCTCTGCGCCTCGCCGGCGTACACGACGGTCTCGGCCTGGGCGTCGGAGAGCCGTCCCTCCGCCCGCAGGACCGCCGGCAACCGGGGCCGATGCGTCGGCGCCGGCGGCGCCACGGACGCCATCGCCCCCGACTCCACCAGCGGCGTCGGATGCGGCTGCGCCGCCGCAAAGGCGATCCGAGCCAGCCGCCAGGCCTGGTAGAGGCCCACGTCGCGCCCTTCGCCGGACCACGCGGCCTCCGCATAGTCCAGGGTCTGGGCGTCCTCCAGGAAGCGCAGCGCGATCGCGGGTCTGCTCAGGCCGCGAGGCCGCAGCGCCAAGCCCACAGGCCCCACGCGCGCCAGGCGTGGCTGACAGGTCGGTCGCGCCGGCAGGCCTCCGGCCCAGGCGGCCGCGTCCGTCAGCGCCACGGCCGTCTCCAGCGCGGCGGGCTCCGCGCTCGCGCCGCGGTCGAGCACCAGGATCCCGGTCTCCACGCCGGTGCCATGCTTGGCGAAGGCTCGAGGCGGCAGGACCAAGCGCCCCACCACCCGCCCAACCCGCCGCACCGCCGCGAGCAAGCCGGCGTCGGTCAAAGCGCTTGCCGGCACGATGGCGGCCACGCGACCGCCCGCGGCCACGCAGGCCAGCGCCGCGAGCACGTGCGAGCCCAGCCCGGCGAACGGCGGGTTCATGACGACAGCGTGGAAGCCCCCGGCCTCCGGCAGCAGGTCTCCCAGGTGCGCCGCATCAAGCCGCGTGCGCGCCGCGCCCGGGAACAGCCCGTCCAGCAGCCCGGCGCGCCGGTCGCTGAGCTCATTGAGGGTGACGGCCGCGCCGCACGCTTCCGCCACCGCGGCCACCATGCCCACGCCGGCCGACGGCTCCAGCACCTTGTCGCCGGGACGCACCTGAGCGGCCAGCACCAGCAAGGCGGCCAGCGGCGCCGGGCTCGAGAACTGGTCGAGCGCCAGCTGGTGCTCGGAGCGGCGGGTATGGGTGAGCCCGAGCTCCACCAGATCGGCCAAGGCGCCCACGACCTCGGCCGGCGCATCCTCCAGCTGGGCCACCTGCCCCGCGATCCGGCGGACCTGCAGCACCATGGCCGCCTCTATGGCGTCGTAGGCGTCTCGCCAGTCCCAGGCTCCCTCGGCGTCCGTCGCGCCGAAGGTGGTGGTAAGCACGGTGGAGACCACGCGCCGCTCAAGGGGGCGGCCGCGGAAGAGGTGAGGGGCGAGTGCGCGGCCGGCAGCGAGCAGGTTCTGCGGACGGTCGCCGGCGGCGTCGGCGGCGAAGAGCGGAAGGGCGGCGTTCATGTCGAAGCTCCGGCCCGGCGCGGAGGGCAGCTCCCTCCACTTCGCCGGGCTCGCCCGCGCCCCACCCTTCCTCCGGCTCCAGTAGGACGGCGCCGTCCCGGAGCGACCGGAACGGCGCCGTCGACCCGAGTGCGCACCGCTGAGGGAGCCGCTGTGGTCTCCACAGCTGAGAGCGCTCCAGTCGTGCCCACGGCTCGGCCGCACCGGCTCTACGGTGCGAAGCGCCGGCCGTTCGCGACGGGCATGCGCGTCAGGCTTTCCCTCAGGCGGCGAGCGGCGCCTCGGCCGCACCGTCACCGACGGCTTCCGCCACCGCCGCGGGCGGTTCCTCCACCTCGGCCTCGGCCGGCGGCTCGGCCGCCCAGGAGAGATAGGCCGGCGCCCAGCCACGCTCGGCCGCCCGTTCGGCGACCAGGGCGACCAGTTCGTCCTTCTTGCAGGCGCCGGCCCGGCTCTCGCCCGCGCCCATCTCGTCCAGCATGTCGAAGAGCTTGGGTTTGGGATGGGCGCCGAGGAAGCCGGCGTCCGGCGTCCAATGCAGGGTGACGTCCGCCGAGCAGAGGGCGGCGATCTCCACCGCCTCGGCCCGGGCTGAGCGCCGCACGGAGGTCGTGCGCTCCTCGCGCAGGTCGAGGCTCAGCGCCACGAGCTCGGCCAGCAGCGCCATCTTCTCGCCGTGCGCCAGGCCGTCGACCCAGGCGATCGGCGAGACCTCGGAGGCTTCCCAGGCCGCCCGCCGTTCGGCGAGGCGTCTGCGGATCTCGCCGTCCAGCGCCTCGATGGGCGACACCCCCACCCGCCCATAGGTCTCGGCGTCGATCGCCAGCGCCCCGCCGCCCTTGGTCCGGTTCTGCCGCAATACGAGGACCCCGAAGAGCCGCGCGATCAGGGCGGTCAGCGCTACCGCCGGGTCGTCGGCCAGCGCCCGGATCAGGGCTCGCGTGGCGGTATCGGTGCGCACGTCGTGCAGTACGTGGTTGACGCCCTCGAGCTCCGGCGTCGGGGCCACCGCTACCGGCACGACGCTGACCACGCCGCGGCGCACGATGGCCGTCGGCTCCAGCGCCCCGTCGCCCTCGTCCGCCTCGTCGCTGTCACCCGCGCGCCCGGCCTCGTCGTCCTCGGGCGCCACGACGGGCGCCGGCGGCCCGAAGGCGCGCACGTCCAGGCCTGTGGACCCGTCGGAGAACACCTGCACGAGACTGATCTCCCGAAGGGGTTCGCCCGCCACGTCGGCGGCGAGCTTCGCCTCTAGCAAGGCGGCGATGGCCGCGTCCGCCTCGGCGTTCGACAGGTCCTGGTCATGGAGGGCTGCGGCCGCATCCTGCGCGGCGTCCTGGGCCTGGTCCCAGGCCGACAGCGCCTCGGCATCCAGGCCCATGCCGTAGGCGTCCCCGAACGGCTCCAGCGCCGGGTCGTCGATGTGCGACGGCGCGACGGACACCAGGACCTGCACGCCGGCCGTCCGGAGCCCCGCCGACAACGCCTCGGCGCGGGCGATCCAGGCGTCCTGCAGGATCTCAGGGTCGAGGATCACATCCGGCCGCTCCCCGAAGAGGTCGCTCTCGAGGCGGCCGCCGGCCGCGCCGTAGCGCTCGGCGCCTACCAGCCTGAAGCGGCGGTCGCGCACGGTCACCTGGCCGGCGTCCAGGCGGTCGGTGATCCGCCACTCCTGGAAGCCGAAGCCGTTCAGGACCGCTTCGGCGATCTCGCCCTGCTCCTTCTTGCTGGGCACCCGCGCCATCAGCCGCGCCTGCTTCAGGTTGAGCCGTCCGCTCCGGAGCGCCTCGAGCGCCTTGGGGTGCAATTCGGCGAGCGCCGAGAGCCGGCGCACATCGATCTCGGCGTAGCCCAGGGCGCCCGCGATCACCGCCGACGTCAGCTTGGCCTTCGTCATCTTGCCGATGGCCACGATCACGTCGGCCACATGCACCGGCACCGCGGTGTTGGTCAGCACGATCGCGGCGGCCTGGCGGGCCGGATCGGTCTCCACGAAGGCCGGCACCGGATAGTCCTCGGCGATGCGCCCGGCCTCCAGCAGCAGCTGCAGCGCCAGCCAGCGCCGCCGGCCGTCCAGGGCCATGGCGGGCTTCTCTTTCTTCTTCCCCGGCCGCACGGTCAGCGGCTGCAGCACGCCGGCGGCGAAGATGGTCTCCGCGAGTTCGGGGATTTCGTCGTCCGGCGCCTCACCGAAGCGCATGTTCTCGGGCGCGACGGCGAGGTCGCGGAGCGGAAAGCTCCTCGGCAGGCGTTCGGCAGGTGTCTCGGAGACGGATGGGGCTTCATGAACGGATGGGGTCGTGGCCATGGGGCAGGTCCCGCCCGGCCGCGAGGGACCATCCCTGCGATCCGGGCGCCCCACGCCGCCCTTCCTCGTCCTCCCTCCGCGCCAGATCGTTCCAGTCGCCGGCCCCGACGGGAGGCAGCACCACCTCGGCAAGCACCCCGGCGTTGCGCAGCCGGGCGCACAGGATGCCGGCCGAGCGCTCGCCGTCCGGCCCCCGGTCCCCGGCGATCAGCACGCGACGGACCCCCTGCGGCGCCGACCAGCGCCGCAGGTTGCTGGTCGACAGCAGCGCCCAGCCTGGCAGCCCGAACCGCGCCATCGCCGACAGCGTCGTGAACACGCCCTCGGCCACGAGCATCTCCGCGGCGCGCGGTACGAGACGCACCGCCGCGCCGGCTGGGATCGAACCCACCACCTTGCGCGGCGGCCGGGCCAGGCGGCTGCGTTCGCCGCGCGCATCGAGGTAGGTGACTTCCACGGCGGTGATCGCGCCGTCCGCGTCGCGCACCCCTGCGAGCAGCCCGGCCAACCGCAGGCCGCGATCGGCATAGACCTGCGTTGGAACCGCGCCATGCGCGCGCAGGCCGGACAGCCGCAACGCGCAGAGATCGACCCCGCGCGACCGCCCATAGGCCGCAGCGGGCCCATCAGGCGCAACAGATACCGCCGCTTCCCAAAGCGCCAGGGCGATGCGCTCGCGCTCGGCGCGGCTGCGCTCCGGCCGTGGCGGTCGTGCCGACACCCCGCCGCCGCCCAGCAGCCGGTTGTCCCCATCGATCCAGCCCCGTGCCCGCAGGTCGTCGAGCACCTCGCGCCAATCGGCCGCGCCGAAGCTGTGCACCACGACGCGCCCGTCGATCAGCACCAGCGAAACTGAACGGTCGGTCGCGCCATGCCCCGGCGCCGGCGCCAGGGCGCGCCGCCCGCCGGCGTAGACGTCGCCGCCCAGGGCGCGCGCCAGGGGTATCAGGGACAAGGTCGTTGCGACGGGCATCAAACCCCTCCGCGCTCCAGACCCCCAACCGGGTCACCGGGGCGGCCCTTCCCCTCTGCCCCCGTCCAATCGGACTGCCGCGCCGCCTTTTGTCTGGCCACTCAAAAGTATTTGATCGGCAGGTTTGCTTCCGATTTACGGCAAGAATTGCGAAGAACCGCTCGCCTCTTCATCCTCGCGCCGAAATTCGACTTAGGGAGGTGAATATATCGCCCTTGCCAGCCTGGGTCGTGGCGCGTTGAGTGACGGCCCCGTGACAGTGCCAGGAGCGTGCGCCATGACCCCCGAGCGGCTCGAACCCTTCCGGCAGGCGCTGGTCGACCTGCGACGACGCCTGCGCGACGGCGCGCTTGAGCCTGGCGCGCGGGTGACCGCCAAGGAGGTGGCCGACCAGCTGAAGCTCAGCCACACGCCTGTGCGCGAAGCCCTTTCCCGACTGGCAGGCGAGGGGCTGCTGGAGGATCGCCGTGGCGACGGCTTTTTCGTCCCCGAGCTCTCCGCCGCCGATGTCGCGGTCCTCTATCGCCTCAGCGAGCAGTTCCTCCTGATGTGCCAGGGCGCGGCGCGAAGCCCCAGCCCGCCCAGCCGCTCAACACCCGCGACGGAGGAGCAGGACCCGGTCCGCGCCGTCGAGCGTCTTTTCCTGGCCTGGGCGACCGAGTCCGGCAGCCGCGTTATCGTCGACGCCTACCGCACCACGATGCTGCAGCTGGCCCCGGTCCGCCGCCGCGAGGTCCAGCTCATCGACGACCTGGCGCAGGAAGCCCAATCCCTGCAGCGGCTCGCCGACCCGTCGCAGCGCCCCCGCCGGCCGACCGCCATCCAGGACTTCCACCGCCGCCGTGTGGCCCTGGCCGAACCCCTGGCCCAGCTGCTCGCTCCCCAGAATCCCGAGAACGAGTGAGAATATAGTCGAATATACCACGATATAGTTTGAGTATATCCAGCCCGAGGCGCGTCATCGCCTTGTCCGCCAATCCCGGCGGTCATTCACTCGAAAGAGGTCTGCGATGTCCAAGCTGCATCTGCCGACGTCGCGCCTGATCTGCTTCGGCAGCGCGCGCGCCCTGACCAACGCCCCCGTGGGCGAAGACGAGCTCGAGGACGATCCCTTCATCCTCTACAGCTGAGCTGGGTGCTGGCGCCGGGGACACCTGGCGCCAGCCTTCGCCATGAGCACCCCATCCCAAATTTCTGCGCTTCGACGCGACGTCCACGCGGTTGTCATCGGCGATGACGCGGTGTTCCTGGATGTCACCCGCGACCGCTACGCCTGCGTGCCGTCGGCCGCCGGGTGGATGTCGCTGGACGCGGCGCAGCGCGTGCTGGGTGTCGCAGACCCCGCCTTCGCCGAAGAGCTGCGCCAAGCCGACCTGATTGCCGATCACGCGACGCCGCGCGACCTGCCCGACCCGATTGCCGTCGCGACGATCAGCGCGGTGGGCGTAGACTTCGCTCCACCTGGATGGCGCGATGGCGTCAGGGGCTTGCGGGCCACTCTCGATCTCGCACAGGCGTACCATCGGCGGCCGTTGGCTAAGCTGGTTGCGTGGGCCGCCGAGGGCGCGACCCCGGGCGGAAACGACAGGCCGGACGCGCGGATGCTCGACCTCGTCGAGAGCTTTCACAGATGGGCGCCCTTCGCACCGGCGCCCGGCAAGTGCCTACTGCGGTCGTTCATGCTGCTCAGGTTGCTTCGGCGCCACGGGCACGACGCCCGATGGGTCTTTGGCGTGCGCACTTGGCCGTTCCGCGCCCACTGCTGGCTGCAGCGCGGGGACACTGTGCTCGACGACGACGTCGAGGCCCTGGTCGCGTTGACGCCCATCATGGTGGTCTAGTGGCGCCCCGACCGCATTACATCGCCCTCGTGCGTGGTCCCGGCCCCGAGGGCGTCGCACCGTTCGCTGACGCGACGGCGCGGCTTCATCGAGAGAGCGACTGGCTGCAACGGACCACGTCCTCTGAGATGGCGATCTGGACGGCCGGAGGAGGCCTGTCCCTGCACCGGTTGCCGCACGATGCCGGCGTCATCCTGGGCGACCTTCATCCGATGCCGGGCGCTCCGCCGCACCTGTCGCCGCTGATCGCCCGACCTCCGCGGGAGCCGGACGCGTTGGCCGCGGAACTGCTGCGCGCCCATTGGGGGCGGTACGTGGCGATCCTCAGGGGCGGGTCTTCCGAAGCTTCCGTGTTGAGGGACCCCTCCGGCGAGCTCGAATGCTGTGTGTGGACCACACGTGAGGGCGTCGGGGTCATCGCGTCTGACCTGTCCGCGTCGCCGGGCTGGCTACGTCCGCAGCGCCTCGGGCTCCATTGGGAGCGGATTGCCATGTGCTTGGCGGCCCCCGGCGGCGCAACGGCGACCTCCTTGCTCGATGATGTGCGGATTGTCCCGCCAGGCGCCGTCTGCCGGGTGCGCGGCAATGATCCGGGCCGGCTTGCGTGGTCGCCCGCCAACTTCTGCAGTCCCACGCGCCTTGATCGCGAACTCCTGGCGCGCGAACTCCTGGACCGCGTCGATGCTTGTACGGCGGCCAGCGTCGAGAAGTTCGAGCGCCTGCTCGTCGACCTATCCGGCGGGTTGGACTCTTCGATTGTCGCGGGTGCGCTCGGCGAGAGTGGTGCGGTGGCGCGGGTCACGCAGTGGGTGCACCGGCTGGACGACCGACCGGAGGGCGACGAGCGCGCTTATGCCCGCGCCGTGACGGATCGGCTGGACCGACACCTGACGGTCGTGCGCAAGCCGATGACACCGCTGACGCCTGATGACTTCGCCGAACTCGGCTCCAGCTTCTGGCCTGGGATCAACGGCGCCGATGCAGCGCGCGACCGCGACATGGCCGGCCGTCTCGACGCCGGTGGCGCGGACGCCATCGTCTCGGGGCAGGGAGGGGACGCGGTCTTCTACCAGATGCCAACGGCCTGGATCGCGAGCGAAGAGGTAGGCCGCCGGGGACCGGCGGCCCTCGGATCGCCGGTGCTCGTCGAGACGGCGCGACGGCTGCACAAGCCCGTGTGGTCGGTCTATCGCGAGGCACGGGCGGGCCTGCAGCGCGGTAGGGGCCTGCCGAAGTCGGCCTCCACGCTCATGAACGCGGATGCGCGCGAGATCGCCGGCCGCGCCGTGCACCCCTGGGAGCACGCGGCGCGGGACCTGCCGCTGGCGCGCCAGTTACAGATTTGTGCGCTCGCAAACATCCACGTGGTTCGCGGCGACTGCCGGCGCCGCAGGCGAGGCGACCTCATCTTTCCGCTCGCCGCCCAGCCGATTATGGAACTCTGCCTGTCGATCCCGGTGGCGGACCTCGCGGCCGGCTCGCAGGACCGGCCCTTCGCACGAAAGGCGTTGGCGGGCCGAATCCCGGATGTGGTCCGACAACGCCGGTCCAAGGGCAGCTTGACCGCCTACTTCTCACGGCTCGTGGCGGCCAGCCGCGAGACCCTCTTGCCCTTTCTGCGCGATGGCTGCCTCGCGGAAGCGGGGCTATTGGACCGTGCGGCGGTGGAACGCGCCTTTGATCCCGGCCACCTGATCCACGCCGGTCGCCCGAACGACGTCCTCAACGCGGCGCCGGTGGAAGCCTGGGTGCGTTACTGGCAGGGTCGTGTGCCGGACTCCGCGAGGGCGTCTCGGTGGTCCTAGTCGGCGCGAGATAGGTGTCCAGGAAGCGGCGGACGCGCACGTAGAGGTCACGGACGTTTCCGGGACTTGAGATGTAGTGACCCTCGCCCCAGTAGGTGACGAGTAGCGCGTCCTTGTTCTGCCGGTATAGCGCAGAGAACATGGCCTCCGATTGGGTGAGAGGCACAGCGCCGTCCTGGTCTCCGTGGGCGAGGAGCAGGGGCGTCGTGATGGCGTCGGCCTGGAGCAGGGGACTGTTCCGGGCATAGCGCTCGGGATCAGACCAGGGTGGAACGCGCATGCGGCCTTGCCCGGATTCCATGCCGCCAGTGACATAGTTGCTGCGCACCCCCTCGTCCTGGAGAGGTCGATGCGGAGCCGGCAGCGACGACCATTTGGCCACCAGATCGGCGTAACCGCCCACGGCCACGGCCGCGCGAAAGCGATCGGTCTGGGTGATCGTCGCCATGACGGTGTAGCCCCCATAGCTGTGCCCCCAGAGGGCCAGGCGGTCGGGATCGAAGGCGCCGACCAACGCGGGATCCCGCGCAGCCTGATCGACGATCGCGAGGATGCGTCCGGCGAGGCCCTTCGTGGGCTCTTCGGGTCTATCGTGTGCGATCGGCCGGGGCAGGCTGGGCGCCAGGACCGCGTACCCCTGGCCCAGGAGCACGCGCGTGTCGCCCTGGAGACCCAGCACAGGCGCCTTGTAGGGCGGCGGGACCCGGTAGTTGTCGCCGGAGTAGACCTTGACGATGAGGGGGGATGGGGGACCCCCGCGCCGCGGCGGAAGGTAAAGCCAGCTTGTCAACGGCTGGCCATCCGGGCCGGGATGACGGATGGCTCGGATATCCGCTGGGTCGGTATCGGCGAGGGCCGTGTTGATCTCGGCCAGCACACGCGATGGGCCATCCTGCCCCAGCCATTCGAGCCGAGCCTCGTGGCCCTGCTGGTCGACGCGGACAACGGCGGCGCGCCCGTCGTCGCTGACCGCCTCGATTGTGACTCCCGGAGGCAGCGCAAGGTCCGCGGCCTGGACCGCAGGTCCGACCCCCCGAAGCCGTCGGTCGCCTCGCGCCGGCGTCGTCGCGACCCAGCCAACGGCGTGCGCCGCTGTCAGCGGACGTCCGTCCCGGGTCTTCAGTGGTGAGGCGGCGAGCACGGCTGGCGGGGCGTCGAGACGCCGCGCTTGGCCACGGGCCGTAACGGACCAGACCTGGCCCTGCACGATGAAACTGAAGCCCCTCTCATCCAGCGACACGAGGCTGGCTGCGGCCGCCGGCAAATCGTGGGTCATGTCGATGGGCCCGCCGCGGTCCCATCGAAACCAGTCAGCGCGGCTCCCGCCCGATCCGCGCTTGCGTCCGATAAAGATCGGGACCTCTCCCATCCAGTCGGCCCGCACGATCTCAGGGCGACCGAGCACGACGGGCGCTACCGTGTCGTCGTCAAGGACGGTCTCGCGCGCGGCCCGGACGTCGAAACGCCGCAGGCGCCCAGCGCTCCAGGGCGTATCACCCTCGCGGCCGAAGAAGAGGAGCTTCGCACCCGCCGGTGACCACGCCATCAGGCTGGGAAGCACGTCGCATGATCCGCATGGCGTGACGATCCCACCGGTCTGCAGGTCTGCGATCTGCAGAGTCTCGACCTGCGGGCTCACGCCCCAGTCGCCCTGCACCGGGCGTCCGAGCCGGGACTGGATGTCCTCACCGAGTGTGCGGAAGGCCACGTGTGCACCGCCGGGTGCAAGCTCGAAATCCACGATCTCGCCTCGCGCCACCACGGTCTTGCGATCGGTTGTGAGATCGATCCGCACCAGTCGCCAGGGGGTTGGGCGTGGCCGAGCGCTGCGATAGGCCCCGCTTCCGACCACGGTGTGTGCGCCACGGCCGGAAGCCGTCGCTGCCCAGAGGCGCGGGAGCGTCTCTGCGGACACCCGGCCGATCCGGTCGCTGGTCGTGAGGGGCGCTGCGCCGCGGTCGACGACGAGCACCTCGGAGTCGGATCGCCACTGTAGGAGGCGGCCGCGATGCGGTTTCGGCAGGCGGACGTCCAGCCAGCGCACCGCGCCCGTCGAGAGCTCCACCACGCCGAGCCGCCAGTCGCCGTCGTGGAACTGGTAGACGGCGAGGCGGTCGCCCGACGGTGCGACAGCGCCGATCAGCTGGCCCGGCGCTTCGCCAGGCAGCAACGGTCGGGCCGGTCCCGCCGCGCCGCGCTTGGCGATGAAGAGCCGGCTCGTCCCGATGGGAGAGCCCTGGTCGTCATCGAACCGAGGCGCGCCCGCGTATGGTTCGCGTTTCTCGAACACCACCCATCGCCCGGAGGGCCCGATGGCGACCGCGCCGAACGACTCCTGTTGCAGCAGGTCCTCGACGGTGAAGGGTCGGGCGCTGGCCGGCGCGTGGGGCGCGCCGGCCAGCAGGACGAGCGCCAGCAAGGCGCTCGCCGTCACGCGCTTCATGACCCGACCTCACCAAGCGCGCGTGATCTGAATGGCCGCGAAGCGGCCGATGGGGTCGGCGTTTGTGGGGTCGTAGCCGATACCCGCGGGGTTGTCGTAGAAGGGCGGCGCCTGGTCGAAGACGTTGCGCACGTTCAGCGTCACCGTCACGCCACGACCGAACCCGTGATCGGGCGCCGCCAGCCGGGCCTGCAGGTCCACGGTGGGCTGCGCCGAGATGCGGGCCCCCAGGACGTCGCGGTAACGATCGACATAGTTGAAGGCGGCGCCCAGCGTCAGGCGTCCGCGCGTCCAGTCCGCCGTCGCGCGGGCGCGTAACTTGACGGGCGATCCCGCCACGCCGACCCGCTCCTGAGCGCCGGACGTGGGCGTGATCCGCTGCTTGAAGTCGGCCAGGTAGCTGCCGTTCAGGCCAAGCGCCACGTCGTCCTCCCCGACCTGGAACCGGTAGGACGCCGTCACGTCCACGCCGCGCACCCGCAGCGTCGTCGTATTCACGTACCGATTGTCCACGATCGCGGCGAAGGCCTCCGGCGGAAACGCCTGCGCTGTGGCCAGCGTGCCGGGGCGCGCGAGCAGTGCGACGATCAGCGCGCGGTCCGACGCGTTCGTCGCCGGTGCGATGTTCTGCACGAAGCTGGTCAGGGCCGGGTCGATGAGGGCCGCGACGGTGTTCTGCTGCACGGGCCGGTCGATGCGGTTACGAAACGCGATGTCGAAGGCGGTGAAGCCGAGGGCGAGGCCTGGGATTGCCGCGGGACGATAGTCCGCGCCGAAGGTCCAGGAGTTCGCCGTTTCAGGCTCGAGGCCGGGATTGCCGCCCCCCAGCACCAGGACGCGCACGCGCGTCCCGTCCGCCTTGTTGAGCTGGATGGAGGACGCCGATTGCGGGTCGTGCACCTCCCGCAGCGCCGGGGCGCGGAACGACCGCCCATAGGTGCCCCGGAGCGTCAGATCCGCGGTCGGACGCCACAGGAGCCCCACCTTGGGATTGGCTGTCGTGCCGACGTCATTGTAGCGCTCGATCCGGCCTGCGAGCGAAACTTCGAGGGCGTCGACACCTGCACGGCGGTTCGCCTCGCCGACGATCGGCACGCGCAGCTCCCCGAACGCCGCGAAGGTCTCTCGGCTGACGTCGGCAGAGATCTGCGCGGTCGGCGCCGCCGTGCTTGCGAAGTTGGTTCCTCCACGAAGCAGGGTCTCGCGTCGCGCCTGGCCGCCGATCGCGAGCTTGATGGGGCCGCCCGGGCCCGTGAGCAGCGTGCCATCGGCCTGGCCGCTGGCGACGTACGAACTGATCTTGATGCGGCTGCTCGTGAAGCCTGAGCTGATAAACGCCAGCATGGCCGGACTGTTCGCGCCGGGCCTGCCGCTGAACGGATTGAAATAGCCGTCTCGCGCCACGTTGAAGGCGGTGTCGGGACGGTCCGCGGTCGTACCCAGCGCCTCGCTGAGGTAGAGCGTGTGGAGCAGTCCCGTCGTGTCGGACTCGCTGATCTCCTGCCCGAATCCGAGATAGCCGTCGGCCTGCCAGTCGCCGAACAACGGAGCCTTCGCGCCCAGCGACGCGCCCCAGGTCTCGGCCGATCCGATGTTCAGCGGATTGCCGAGCTCTTCCTGAAGCGAGTAGGCGATCGAATGGGAGGTCGATCCGTTCGGCGACACGAAGAAGGGATTGGATCGGTTGACGCTCAGCGTCGTCACATTGGCGGCCGTGCTGACCGCATACTTTCGGAAGGCATAGCGAACATCGGCGGTGATCTCGACGCCGTGCCCGACCTCCTGGTTCGCCGTCAGGAAGGCGGACTGCAGAACCTGGCGCGGCAGGGTGTCGATGCCGGCCCGGCCGTTCTCCAGGTTGACGGTCCCCAGCTGGAAGTCCGAGGGCCGCAGGCCGACGCCGTTCTGGCCGGCCGGGATCGCCCAGCGCGGCGCCTGGGCGCCGGTGATCGGATCAGGTCCCAGGATGTTGCCGGGGAAGCTGTTCGTCACCCGCCTGTCACTCCCGCCGAGTGGCCGCAGGTCGGCACTGGCGGTGTAGGGACGGTCCTCGGCCCGCAGGGCGTTGCGCTTCTGGTACTCCAGGGCGAGGAACACGCTGCCTGTAGACCAGCGGTGACCGAGCGACTGCGAGAGCTGCAGTTGCAGAGGCTCCCCGTCGGTTCCAATCCCGGCGTAGGCGCGGCTCTCGGCGCCTTCGACATCCTTGCGCAGGATGATGTTCACCACGCCGCCGACCGCGTCGGCGCCGTACAGCGCCGAGGCGCCATCCAGCAGCAGCTCCACCCGCTCGACCGCCGCCGAAGGTATCGACGAGATATCGGCAAAATCGCCGAAGGAGCCTGACCCGGACAGCCGCCGGCCGTTGACCAGGATCAAGGTGGCGTCGGGCCCGAGGCCCCGCAGATTGACGCTCGAGCCGTAGTTTACATTACGGACGATGCGGTCGGAGCCGGTGGTGAGCGTGCCTTCGGATGCGCCGGTGGCGAAGGCCTGTGGCAGAGCGGCGAGCGCCGAGGCGACGGTGGCATGCCCTGAGCGTTCGAGCGCGGCCCTGTCCAGCACCATCAGCGGTGAGGCGCTCTTCGTCGTCCCGCGGATGTGGGTGCCGGTGACCCGCACCTCATCGACCAGCGTGGGCTCGAGCGCCACCGGGTCGGAAATTGACGCCGATCCGCCAACGTCAGCGGCGCTGACTCCGAAAGGGCGACCGTCGCCGGCCTCCTGCGTGCGCGCCGTCACGCGCTCGACCACGATCATCTGGTCGTTCACCCGCCGGGCCCGCAGATCGGTTCCGATGAGCAGGCCGGTCAGCGCCTGCTCCGGCGTCATCTGGCCCTTCACCGGCGGCGCGCTGCGACCCGCCACCACGCCCTTGGAGAACATGATCTGCTGCTTGGTCTGAGTAGCGAGGCTCAGCAGCGCCGGCTCCAGCCCCGCCGCATCGACAGAGACCGCATAGGTCGTCTGCGCCTGGGCGGCGCTGGCGACCAGGACAGCGGCCGTGGCGAGCCAGGCCCACCGGCGACCAACGCGGTACTCGAACGCTTCGAACATGTTTCCCCCGCGACGACCGCGGGCTTTGCGCTACCAAAATGGTCTTGCTTCGGCGCCACGAGGTTCGTCTGCAGGGGTAGAGGGCGGATCCGCCACGAAACCCTCGCGCCGCTGTCAGAAAATCGTCGTCACCCCGGAGAAAGTCGGATTTCGCGGGGTGTTTCGGAGGTGACCCGCAGCCCATAGAGCGAGCGGGCGCCGGCCACGAAGTTGTCCACGTCGCCGGCCACGAACTGACCGCTGACCAGCTCCCCGGCCACCGCCTCGGGCGCTTCCAGCACCACCTTGCGGTCCGAATAGCGATTCACCTCGGCCACCGCCTCGCGCAGCGGCACGCCCGAGAACGTCAGCCGCCCGGTGGTCCAGCTCGCCACGGCGCTGGTGTTGGTGACCGCGGGGCGGGAGACGCCGCGGCGATCGGCGACGACCGCTTGGCCAGGCGTCAATTCCGTCCGCTCGCCGTCGCCGCCCCGCACCTCCACGCGGCCCTGCACGAGCGTCACCCGCACGACGGCGCCGTCGTTGCGGACGTCGAACCGCGTGCCAAGCGCCCGTACGCGCACGCCGTCCGCCACGACCACAAACGGCCGCGAGGCGTCGTGCGCCACATCGAAGAAGGCCTGCCCCCGGTCCAGAACCACCCGCCGCTCGCCGTCCCGGAAATCGACCCGAACCCGGGTGTCGGTGTTGAGCCGCACGCGCGAGCCGTCGGCCAGCACCTCGAGCCGCTGGCCGCCCACCTGGGTCGAATAGGTCGGTTCGTAGTTGCGCCACGCGAAGACCGCACCGCCCGCGACCAAGATGCTGGCCAGCCCGAGCCCGATCGGCGCGAGGACGAAGCGGCGCGACGGCCCCGCCTGACCCGCGCCGACCTTCGCCGGGTACTTCGCCAGCGCCGCCTCGGTCATGGCCGCAATCGCCGGCCGCTCGGCCAGGCCGCCCGCGGCTTCCCAGCCCTGCTTCACCTTCTCGAACGCGGCGGCGTTGGCGGGATCCCGTCGCCAGGCGCGGAACGCGTCGAGCTCCTTGGGCGCGATATCCCCGCCGGTCATGACCGTGAACCACTGGGAGGCCTGGGTCCCGCGATCTGCTGACTCGCTCATGGCCTGCCGCCTCAGTCCTGCATCAGGGCCGCACACCTACGCCGCGCTTCCGTGAGCCGGGCTTCGACGCGCTTCACGGACAGGTTGCAGCGTTGGGCGATCTCCACATTAGAGAGACCACCGAACCGGCTCAAGACAAAGACGTCGCGGATCGGCTCCGGCAGCGCCGCAATCGTCTGCTCCAGCAGAACTGCCATCTCCGCATCCGGCAGGACCGAAACGGCCGGCTCATACACGAACCGCGACTCAGGCCGCCGTCGCACCTCCTCCATCGCCGCTCGGATCGCCACCTTGGCGAGAAACGCCCGCGGATTGCGGACCGACGCGCTGCTGGCCAGCGTCCGCACAAATGCTTCCTGCGCGGCGTCTTCGCCAACGAGAGTCCCGAACCGACGGTTCAGGAATGCCAGCAGCCATGAACGATGGCGGAGGAACAGCCGCTCTATCGATTCACGGCGCTTGGCTTCAGGCGTGTCGGTCGCCTCAACGCTGGTCATTGGCGGGTCATCCGAAAATCGGCCCGCGTATTATAGTACGTCGCACTAAAGTACGCACTCGGTGTCCATCCTTAAAATGGACATCCGGGTGCTCTTCGGGAAAAACGTCGCGAGGGTCCGGCGTTTGTCGGGCCTTTCTCAGGCCGCCCTGGCCGACCGCATGGGTATCGACCGTTCGCACATCAGCCTGATGGAGAACGGCGAGCAGAATGTGACTCTCCTTACGCTTTGGCAGGTCGCTGAGGCCCTCGGCGTTCGTCCAGCCGAACTCCTAGCGGAGTGAACATCGCAGCATGCGAAAGGCCGATGTCTCCTTGTTGCGCGTATTCTAGTACGTCGCACTAAAGTGCGCGGCGGGTGTCCACCGTTTGGATGGACATTCGGGAGCGTTTCGGGCGGAACGTGCGTGAAACACGTCTTCGTGCTGGCGTGACCCAGGCTCGTCTTGCCGAGCGGCTGGGTGTGGATCGGGCTCATGTCAGTTCGATGGAACGCGGGAAGCAGAACGTCACTCTGCTCACGCTGTGGCATGTGTCGCAGGCTTTGGACGTCGAGCCGGCGGATTTACTGCTATAGGATCGACGCGAGCAGTGCGCCAATGCCGCGACGAGCTGAAGCTGACTCTCCGCTGTCGTTGGGAACGTCGGCTTGGAGCAGGCGTGATGCCAAGACCGATCGGGTGGTCCGGCCGCGCCGCCAGTACTCTTTGGCGCTAATGCGCCTCTTCAGTGCCAACGGCGAAGTTCCGTCGTGCGCTCACAAGAACTTCGCTGGCAGCCCTCGCCGCAGCGATCTGCGCGGTGACCTCGTCGAAGTTCTCAAGTTCTATCTGCAGACGCTGGGGCGTGAGCGTGTCCGTCACCTTGAGGTCGAGGTTCATGCGACGGATGAAATAGAACGCTAGAGAGGCTCGCAGTTCGAGTTCGCGCTTGCCGTCCTTCATGCCGTAGTCGAGGGCGATGGCGTGGCTCTCCTCAGGCCGCAGGTCGCGATGTGGCCTGAGGCATAGCGTGACCTTGGTCTGCCACTCCACATCATCCGCTGGATCAAAGGTTGCAGGCCTGAACTCGCCGATTTGATCGATGCGGGACAGGACGAAGTCACGGAAATCCTCCTTCTCACAGCAGTACGCGCGGACGTGCCAGCGGTGCCCATCGAAGGCGAGGGCATGGGGGGCGATGGCGCGTGTGCGGCCGCCGCTGAGTGCGTGGTAGCGAACATCGAGCGCCTGGCGCTCGCGGATCGCCATGAGCAGACGCCGTAAATGCTCCGGCGCGACACTGCGCGCGACGTCGGGGATCACCTCGACAGGGGGAATTTCCTTGAACCAGATCTCGGGGATCACGCCGGAGAGGAAAGCACGAAGCTGCAACAAGAGGCGATCGGCGGACGCCACCAGGAAGCGTGGCCGGAACGTCGCCGAGGGACGATAGCCGCGCGCCGTGGCTTCCATATTGTCGGCGGCGATCTCGCGGTAGTGCCGGAGATCGACGGAGGCCTGCGGCGTCGAGATGCCGAACGCGCCCTCCAGATCGCTGCGGATGACGCGGTCCTCCCAGAACATCTTCCATTCCAGGAACTCGAAGCGGCGCAGCTGCGTCCAGGTTCGGCGTTCGTCTGGCTCAGGCATCAAAAAAATTCCCGTATCAAAACTTGACCCCTATCCTCGCTATACCCATATAGTGTCGATGCGGGTCGAATCGAGACGATCCGCCGATTGTCCACCACGCGCAAGCCCGGGTGAACGCCGGGCGGACTTAGTCGGGTTGCATCACCGAAAGGGGTGAATGATGGCGAAGAATACAGGCGAAGGTTTTCGCCGGGGGGCCGTGACCGGTCGCACCCAGTTCCAGCGGCCTGACGGCCAGTTTCAAAAGCGCGATGAGCGGACGGGGGCCTTCATGGGCGTCAAGCAATCGCCCGGGAAGTTCAAGGGTGTCGCCCGCGAGCCCGACGGCCGCGACACCGAGAACGGCTAACCTTCAACTCCGCGCCGGCGCGGGTCGAGCGGACCCGGCGTCGGCGTGGCCGCCCCCTATCCTTGAGGTTCCACGATGGCGCGCCGCGTCTTCTTCAGCTTCCACTTCGCGAATGACTTCTGGCGCACCCAGCAGGTCCGCAACATCAATGCGCTGGAAGGCCAAGCGCTCTGCACGCCTAACGCCTGGGAAGAGGTCAAGCGCAAGGGCTCAGCCTCGATCGAGAAATGGATCGACGACAACCTCTACGGCAAGAGCTGCGTGGTGGTCCTCGTCGGGTCCGAGACGGCCAGTCGCCCGTGGGTGCGCCATGAAATCGTGAAGGGCTGGGACGCCGGCAAGGGTGTCTTGGCGATCCGCGTTCACAAGCTCCTGAACAACAACGGCGTTGCAGCAACAGCGGGGGACAACCCCCTCGACAAGATCACCTTCGGGAACACGACGCGGAAGCTCTCCGCCGTCGCGCCGCTCAAGGCGCCCGCCGGCGCCGACAGCAAAGCCGCCTACGCCACTATCAAAGACAACATTGAGGCCTGGATCGAAGAGGCCATAGCCATCCGCAACGCGAACTGAGGAGCACGGAATGGCGTTCTTCACCGTCGATCAGGTCAGGGCTGCAGCGCTCGACCTGCGCACCCGGACCCGCAAGAGCGATAACGAGCTGCTGCGCGAAGCCCGCGACACCGCGCGCGAGCAATTTGATCTCTTCCTGTCGCATTCCAGCCGCGACAAGACGCTGGTCCTGGGGGCGAAGGCGCTGCTCGAGCGTCGGGGCCTTTCGGTCTATATTGACTGGATCGACGATGGCGACCTTGATCGAGCGGTGGTCGATCGTGCACGCGCCGAGCTCCTGCGCCGCAGGATGGGCCAATGTGACTGGCTGTTCTATGCCCACACGCCCAATGCGGCGCTCTCGCGCTGGTGTCCCTGGGAGCTTGGCTACTTCGACGGGCTCCATCGCCCGGAGCGGCGCGTCCTGGTCCTGCCCATCCTTGAGGCCGGGCAGAGCTACAAGGGCCAGGAATACTTGGCGCTATACGACACCGTGGATCCGCAGGCCTGGACGAAGCCCCCCTCGGACCGGCGCCGGCCGGTCGGATCGGAAGAGGCGCGTTTTCTCGCGGAGCGGCTAGGCATGATGCGCCGGCCCGGGACCTTCCTGTAGGCGCGATGAATTGATGGACAAGACCATTGAACTGTTCCTCCGCGACTATCTGAAGGAACTGGAGGCCGGCAATGCCGCTATCTTCGCAGGTGCCGGGCTCTCGGCCCCGGCGGGGTTTGTGGACTGGCGCGAGCTCCTTCGCGGTCTCGCGGACGAGCTCGACCTGAATATCGACCTCGAGTCCGATCTGGTGTCGGTCGCTCAGTTCCACGTCAACGCGGCCGGAGACAACCGCAACCGCCTAAACCAGGCAGTCATCGACGCCCTGGCGGCCGACAATCCGCCGACACACAACCACCGCACGCTCGCCCGGCTACCGATCTCCACTTGGTGGACCACCAACTACGATCAGCTCATCGAACGAGCTCTGCGAGACGCCGGCAAGATTGTCGATGTGAAGGTCGACACACTCCAACTCGCGAACACCCGCCCTCGGCGAGACGCTATCGTCTACAAGATGCATGGCGACGTCGATCGGCCCAACGAGGCCGTCCTGACCCGCGACGACTACGAGGGCTACAACGTCAAGCGGGGCGCGTTCACCAGTGCCCTGGCCGGCGACTTGGTCTCGAAGACCTTCCTGTTCCTCGGATTCAGTTTCACAGATCCGAACCTTGAGCAGGTGCTCTCGAAGGTTCGGCTGACCTTCCAGAAAAACCAGCGGCGTCATTTCGCACTCTTCCGGCGCCGCGCCAGGCTGGCGGACGAGACCGAGGACGCCTTCGTGCACGCCCAGGCGCGCCAACTCTGCGTCGTCGCCGACCTCAAGCGCTACAATGTCGAGGTGATCTTCGTCGACAGCTATGACCAGATCGACGAGATACTCACGGAGCTTGAACGGCGCTATCGCCGCCGCACCGTCTTCATCTCGGCGAGCGCGTCCGATTTCTCGCCCTGGGGCGAGGCGCAGGTTGCCGAGTTCATGCGCGAACTTGGCGCCGGCCTTGTTCGCCGGGACTTGCGCATCGCGACAGGACTGGGACTGGGCGTCGGCAATTCCTTGTTCACCGGTGCCGTGGAGCAGATTCTGGCAGAGCCAACGCGGCACATTGAGGACGTCGTGACGCTGCGGCCATTCCCGCAAGCGACCGCCGACATGGCGACGCTCAAATCAATCTGGGAGAGTTTTCGCCAGGAGATGATCGGTCGCGCCGGTGTAGGTCTCTTCCTGTTCGGCAATAAAGGCGTGGATGCGGACGGCCCAATTCCGGCCGATGGGATGGAGCGCGAGTATGCGATCGCCCAGGCCCAGGGACTCGTATTGTTGCCCATCGGGGCGACCGGCTCCACTGCAGCTCAGCTCGCGATGACGGGTCTGGCGGTGCCTGAACGACTCCCCAACCTGCCGCCCGCAGCTTTGCAGCGGTTGACAGCCCTGGCTACGCCACGCCCTTCGCTCGCTGGCCTTGCCGCCGAGGTCTTGGACCTCGTCGATGCAGTGGTGAAATCCTAGGGACGGGCTCCACTGAGGTTTAGCGGGACGCGCATCGCTCGAGCGACATGACGGCTGATGCCCAAGGCCTGCAGGCTGAGCCGGCGCGCACCTATGTCCCTCTCGATCCCGGACTCTGCCGCATCCCCCTCAAGCCGCCGACTACGTTCCGCGAACGGTGTCGTTGACGCCTGGCCGCCGCTCAGTTCGGCGGGATGCGGATGTCGGCGATCAGCTCTGGGAGGGCCGCGCACAGGGGCGCATTGGCTCGGGCCCAGAGGCTGCGCAGCAGTTCGGGCGGGGCGAGAGCATCATACTTTCCGGTCTCAAACGTTTTGACGAAGCTGGCCAAGTCTCCGGCAGCGAGAGGCTGAGTGAGTCGGCGCAGAACCTGCGCGGCTTCAGCTGTCGTGGTGTCGGGTAGGGTGACACCGAGATCATGCGCTTGGCACTCAAAGCCGGCGGCGGTGAGGGCGACAGCGACGACGCTCACCATGGCGCCGCCGCGCCAGAGCAGGACATGGGTGTCCGGGCCCGCGGCGATGACGTCGCTGTGGGTCAGGCCGAGGTCGTGGAAGGCCGCGCGGCCTTCCGTCAACAGGCTGGCCGCGGCCGGGTCGAGATAGGCCGGGACCCCTTGATCCAGGTAGACGGTCCGCATCTCGGCCGCCAAGCGGTCGTGGATCGGCTCCACGGAGACCCGGTCGAACTTAGGGAGCCGCCCAGCGGGGTGGGAGATGATCTCCAGCACCTTGGCGCGATCGTCCACCTCGACCACCCGCCAGCGGCGGCCGGCGAAGGCGAGCAGACTGCCAGGACCGAGAGCGTTGGCGATCGGGATGGTTCCGAGGGTCCGTCCGGCGTGGGTCAGCCGCCATTCCGCGTCGGTCTGGAAGATGGCGTAGAAGTCGCGACCCTGGGTGAGGAATTCACCTTCCGGGCCCAGCATCAGTGTGCCGTCCGGCGCCTGCTCGATAAAGCCTTTGGCGGCCAGGCCGCGGAGCAGGGTCACTGCGTCGGCGCGCGTGAGGACGCTTAACGGCCCTTGGCCACAGACGATGTCGAACAGCGGCCCTGCGCGTAGGCCGCCGTGCTCCACCAAGCATGACAGCATCTGGTGGATGGTCACGGTGACGACGGCGGGATCCTGGACGGGCGGCTCGACGAAGCGTTGCAGCAGGAGACGAACGGCGGCGGTGGCGCGGATGGCCTCGGACCGCAGGCGGTCGAGCGGATCGGAAGCGGCGGCGAGGTGCTTCTCGCGGATGTAGATGCGGAGGATGGCGGGGGCGCCGCGCCGGCGACCGCTGCGGCCGAGCCGCTGCCGCAGAGAGGCCAGAGATCGTGGCGCGCCCAGTTGGCCGACGGACTTCACCGACCCCAGATCGATGCCCAGCTCCAGGGTGGTGGTGGCGATCGCGGTGGTGGGGAGTTCGGCGGCCTTGAGGCGCAGCTCGAGCTCTTCGCGGAGCTCCTTGGCCAGGCTCCCGTGGTGCGGGAAGAATTCGTTGGGCACGCCGGCGGCCTCGGCCCTGCGGCGCAGGCGATCCGCCAGAGCCTCTACGGTGCGGCGCGAGCCGCCGAACACCAAATTGTTGTCGCCGCGCAGCACACCGAAGGCGTGGTCGGCGATCTGGTCGAGGGCCGCGTCGCCGCCGTCCACTTCCGTCTCGCTCTCAGGGGGCTCGGGCTCCGGCGGCTCGATGTAGCCGCGGATCTGCAAGCGCAGCTCCGGTGCCCCGCCGGTGACCTCCACGATGGTGACCGTGTCGGGGCTGGCCGGATTGATCCAGGCGCGCGCCAAGCTCAGGTCACCCAAGGTCGCGGAGAGGCCGATCCGCCGCGGGCGACGCTCGGCGATCAGCTCGATGCGCCGCAGTAGGCTGGCTAGGTGCAGGCCGCGGGGGCCCTGCAGAAAGGCATGCAGTTCATCGACGACGATGGCGTCGAGGCCGCTGAACAGCCGGCGCGCGGCGTCCGTGCGCCGAAGTAGCAAAGCCTCGATGGACTCCGGCGTGATCAGAGCCACGCCGCTGGGCGCCGCCAAGGTCCGCCGTTTCGCCGACTGGGGAGCGTCGCCGTGCCAGCGCACCACGTCGATCTCCATGCGCTCGCAAAGCTCGTCCAGGCGTCGGAACTGGTCGTTGATCAGGGCCTTCAGCGGACTGATGTAGAGGACCGACAAGCCGGGAGTGGTGCGCGCCGCGGTCTCGGTCAGCAGCGGCAGGAAGGCCGCCTCGGTCTTGCCCGCGGCTGTGGCCGCCGCGATCACCACGTCGCGTCCCGTGTGCAAGATCGCGGAGATTGCGCGATCCTGCACCTCACGCATCTCCGTCCAACCTTGATCGCGGATCCAGCGCTGGATCGTGGGATGCAGACGCTCGAAGCTGCCGGCGGCGTCAGAGGCGGAGGGTGGCAAGCTCGTCGTCGCCGTTGTCAGACTCTAGCTCCAGGTCGGCGGCGCCGTCCGTGTCGTTGGCGATGTCCACGACCCCCAGCAGTTCGCGCCAGTCCGTGCCGGGGTTCTGCTCCAGGACGCTCAGGAACTGGACGAAGGCCTTGATGGTGTTGCGCGGCGTCCGGAAGTACGCCTCGCCAATCCGCTGGTTGCAGTGGGCCATAAACAGCGGCAGCGCCTCGTCGGGCACGAGATGCTGCTGCGGGGCTCCGAGTGCGAAGACGCTTCGCAGGTTCGAGAGAAGGACGAGCAGGTCCTCCGGCGAGAGGCTCTGCAGGCGCAGCACCGGCCCGGAAAGATCTACGCGGCCCTGAGTGGCGAAGCCGTTCTCGACCAAGCGCGACTGCAGGGCTTGGTAGCTGTAGAGGCCGCGGCGGCTGTCCATGAGAAACTCGGGCGTCCCGCCAAACACCACGCCGACGCCTGCGACCTGGCCTTGCAGCACGTCGTTCACGATCCGCAGGATCTGCTCGAAGTTCTGATTGCGGGCCTGGGCGCTCTGCAGCTTGTAGAGGTTGACCATCTCGTCGAAGACGACGAGCAGGCCCGCGTAGCCGGCCAGCCGCACGAAGGCGGCGAGCAGTTTGAGACTGTCGTAGACATCGTCGTCGTCGATGATGTTGCGCACGCCGAGCGCTTGGCGCGCCTCCGTCTTGGTGGAGTACTCTCCGCGCAGCCAGCGCAGGGCCGCGGCCTTGGACGCTTCGTCGCCCGCCTCGCTCCCGCGCCAGTACGCCTTGAGCACGGTGGCGAAGTCGTAGCCGCCGACGTGCTCCTGCAGAGCCGTCAGGCGTCGGTCGATTACCGTTTCGACCGCCAGCCCCTCGGTCTCGGCCTGGCGGACGCAGTCGGTGATGAAACGCTCGACGACGCTGAGCAGGGCGCCGCCCTCCGGCTTGGTGCGGGTGGCCATGTTGCGCACCGCCTCGGCGTAGAGGCCGCGCGCCTGGCCGCCGGTAGCGTGGATCCGGCGATCGGGCGCTAAGTCGGCGTGGATGGTCACCAGCTTCCGCTCGAGTGCGATGAGCCGCACCAAATTGAGGAAGAAGGTTTTGCCAGCACCGTACTCGCCGATCACGAAGCGCACGGCCGAGCCCGCGTCTGCGATGCGGTCGATGTCGCGGACCAGGGCCGTCACCTCGCCGGCCCTCCCCACTTGGATGTGAGCCAAGCCAGTGCGCGGCACCACGCCCGCAGAGAGCGCTTGCAGGATGGTGTCGCGGTCCCGCGGACGCAGGCTGGGTCGCTCGCTCATGTCAGGTTCCCCATGGTGCGGAGGTCCGCGGCAAGGTGGGCGGCGGGAATGAGGGTCTCATCGTCCTCCACCACCGCCTCGTCGAAGGTTTCGAAGCCCCACTCGTTGATCGTCTCGAGCGCGCCGTCGGGCAGGAGCTTAAGCGCCTGGGCGCGAGCTTCGAACGCGCTGCGCTCCAGGCCCCCGGAGGCGACGATCGCAACGAGCAGCTCGGCGTGCCGTGGTTCTAGACCGGCGAACACACTCGCCGCCATCGCGGGGGCGGGGGCGGCCGGTGTAGGCGGCGGCTCTTCGTCAGCGAAGATCCCGGCCAAGAGGCTGGCCACCTCGGAGGTCTCTTGGCGGATCCGAGCCAGCCGCGCGGCGTCGAAGGCGACGACTGTGGCGTCCCGCGGACCTTCGGCCGGGATCGTCACGCCGGCGCTCCATTCTTCGGGCGCAACGACCACGGGGGCGTCCACCTGGACGGCGCCGCGGTGCAGGGCGGCGTAGACCTCGTCCTGCGGCAGGTCGAGGGTCTTGTGCAGCTTCTCGAGGAAGCGCACCTCGGCCGGCTGGACGTGGCCGTCAGCGAGCACCGCGCCAATCGCGGCGGCGCTGACGCTCCGGCGGGCGCTTTCCGGTAGCTTGGCGAGCCGCGCGAGCGCAGCTTGCTGCTTGGGCGGGGCGCGCAGGACGTGCAGCGCGCGGGCCAGCAGCCGGTGGCGCTCGAGCGCGCTGAGTTCCGGCATGGCCTGCAGGTCCGCGTTGATCTGGTCGAATTCGGCGGCGACCACCTCGCCGTCGGCCGCCGCGGCCAGCGCCGCGATCTCCACCATGGTGCGAGCGGCCGCATAGGCGGGCCGCTCGGGATCGACCGGCGCGCCTGCGTCTGCGGCGTAGATGACCATCTCCCCTTCCGGCGTCAGGGCGGTCTCGCCGTAGCGGCGGTCGGGCTCGAAGGCGACATGCAGCCGGTCCAGCGTCGCGCCAAGCTGGCGCTGGACAGGGAGGGAGAGCTTGGCCTCGTCGAAGGCCATCCCCACGATCTCGCCGATCTTCTGGACGCGCACCGGAACGACCCGCGCGTCGCCGATCAGTGCGCTCAGCGCCTCGCGGGCGGCCTCAACCCCGCCCGCCATCGCCGTGCCGTGCAGATCCCGCGGCAGGCACAGCGCCCCTTCCAGCGTACTGCGCGCCTCCGGCTTGCGACCGATCAGGCGACTGAAGGCGTCGAGATCCTCGACGCAGCCGTCGAACAGAGTGCGGAGGCGGTTGAGCGGAGCCGAGACGGCGGCGATGTCGGGGAGGTCGCCGACCGCGACCGTCGCTTCGAAGCGACCGCTGGCGCTGCGATAGACGCCGCCCAACTGTTGCTTCGGGGCGCGGATCTTCAGGCCCTCGGGATGACGCTCGTCGAACCGCACCCGCCACAGCGCGCAGAGTTCGTCGAAACAGCGGGTGACGGGCGTGCGAAACCCAAGGGGGAGGGACAAGATCCAGACCAGGGCGTCGTCGGCGTCGAAGGCGCGGCCTTGCGCCAGCAAGGCGCCGAAGTAGCGCCGGGTTGGAAGTGGGATTTCGAAGTTGTAGGCGGCGGGAAGCGCCAGCGGGGGGCGGACGATCTCGCTCGTGCGCATGAGTTCTGCAGTGTCGAGCAGCCGGCGCGCGTAGTTGGCGAAGGAGTAGTTCTCGCCATAGACCGCGAGCAGCCGTTGGACCTCCTCCACGATCGCGTCCGCATCGTGGAACATCTTCTCCACGAAGAGCCGGCGCTCCAGGCCGTAGAAGAACATGAACACAAGTCCGATGCCCGCCTGCGGATCGCGCCGGCCGCCCGCCAGCCACTCGAGGTAGGCGCGGCGGACACCGGGGCTCGCGCCACGATAGGAGGGCCAATACGAGAGCTCGGACCCGGTTGCGTCCGCGGTCCAGGTGGCGACGGGCAGCGAGGTGTCGATCAGGCAGTTCTCGTCGCGCCAAACATCGGTGAAGGCCTTGCCGGCGTAGAACAGGCCGCCAGACACCGTCAGTCCGCCGATCTCCGCCGTCTCGCCCGCCGAGATCCATCGCGGGGGATCGGAGGCGGCGGAGCGCGACGACGCGACTCTGGGCGAAGCGTCGGGGCTTGTCGCTCGCGGCGGGGTGACGGATGCCGCCGTCGGGCCTGCCCGGCCCAGAGGTCCGGCCGTTGGATCGCTCTTGCGCTGCTTGGCGTAGGCGACCGCTTGGTTGAGCGTGCTGAAGCCGAACCCGCCGTGCGAATAGCGACCGTCACGGTGGACGATGTTGAAGTGGGCCATCACCGTCTGCTCGGCGGTCTCCTGCGCCTCGGCGGAAGCCGGCGCTTGGCGGACCGATGAGACGTCTTGAGGCGGTGCGGGGGCGGCCAGCACCGGCGTCGGCGCGTCGAGGGCGATCCGCTGGCGCGCGGCATAGGGGACGCCCTGCCGAAGCTCGCGCTCGGGGGAGCGATAGGTCGTCTGCGCCGTCGCGCGGGGGCGCGCTCCCGCCTTCTTGATCTGCGACTGCAGCCAAAGCAGGAAGGCCACGCCGATCCCGAAAAGGATGAGAAGTTCCACGCGCGCGCCCCATTGGGCCCAACCCCCCGGTCGAGCGCGATCACGCTATCGGGGCAGGGGACGCGAATCTAGTTCCGGCTGCACTCATTTCGAGCACACGCTGGGCAAGTGGCCGGGCTGAGTGAGGGTCTGAGAGATCACATCGGCCATGGGGCTGGCGCGAACCCGGGCGGTCGAGCTGCTCGAGCCCCTCGGTGATGCCCTGAGCGCACACCTTTATCCGCGCGTCCTCGGCAGGCCGCTGGCCGGTGACGTGGAGGCTGGAGGTGAGGCTAGGTTGCGACCTCCAAGTACCGGCAGAAGGCGTTGGCGAGCTGCATCTGGCGCGGTGTCCGGCAATCGGCCTCGAACACGCTGCGCGACCCGACCAGGACCGAGAGACACTTGGCACGGGAGGTGGCGACGTTGAGGCGGTTGGGGCTGTACAGGAACTCCATCCCCCGAGGGGCGTCTGCTGGGCTCGAGGTGGCCATGGAGTAGATGGCGACCGCGGCCTCCTGACCCTGGAATTTGTCGACCGTCCCGACCCGGGCGCCCGGGATGCGTCGCTGGATCTCGAAAACCTGGGCGTTGTAGGGGGCGATGATCAGGATGTCCCCAAGCGTGAGGGGATGCTCGCCGTCGCGATCCGACCAGGTGGCGTTGGCCTGCAGCAGGTCCTGTACGAGCGTTGCAATGGCTTGGGCTTCCTCGATCGAGGCGCTTTGGTTTCCGGTGTGGGGAACGGCGACATATCGCAGGCCAGCACCACTGAGCGGGCCGCCGACGATGGCCTGGCCTTCGGACCCGGGGCGGGGTCGCAGCTTGCCTTCATAGAAGAGCTCTGAGGTGTAATCGCAGATCGCAGGGGCGAGCCGCCAAGTCTCCGCCAAGAACAGCCCCTCGTCCGGGGCGATTGTCGCCTGGCCGTTCAGCAGATGGTGCAGCGCCGAGCACTCCGTTCCCTCGGGATGGCTCCCCTGGGTAGGCTGATCAAGCTGCTGGGGGTCGCCGACCAAGATGAGGGCGGGCGCGGCCTGGGAGACGGCCAGGACGTTGGCCAGAGACATCTGCGCCGCCTCGTCGACGAATAGAACATCGACGGCGCCAAAGGCGTCAGGGGACGACCAGAGCCACGCGGTGCCGCCGGCGACATGACATCCGTCCTGAAGGGCTGCGAACAGATCGGCCGGCTTGGCGGCGATCCTCAGGCGATGGCTGTCGTCCTCCTTGTCCTTCGGGCGCTGGACGCACTGCACATCGACCCCGGTCTTGTCGGCGGCCTCGATGACCTTGTCCAAGAGGTTGCGGACGACCGCGTGGCTGTTGGCAACGACGCCAACCCTTTTGCCCTGCTGCACCAGCGCGCAAATCATCCGGGCGGCGGTGAAGGTCTTGCCGGTGCCTGGCGGGCCCTGGATGGGCAGGACGCCGTCGGTCAGGAGGGGCGCGATGCGTTGCGCCGCGTCGAGCGTCGTCTCCCCGTCCGCCTGGATCGCGACGCCGTCGCCCAGGTTCGGGCGCCGGCGCAGGAGCAGGGCTTCAGCCGCCGCATAGGGACCCGTGCCTGTGAGACCTTCTGCGGCGACGTGGGTCGCCAGGCGAAGCAGGGATTGCTTCATCGGCTCGGGCGAGACGTACTCGTGCACGAAGACCGCTTCGGGGTGCAGGGCGGCGGTGTCTTTACGCGTCTTGATGTCGACCGTACCGGCCTCCGGCGAGATGTCCTCGACCGCGCCCATAGGGCGCCCGCCGACATATTGCAGGCTCTTGCCGGGCCGCACGTCGGTGTCTTGCGGTGGGAAGCTGTAGCGCTGGATGGGCACGGCCGCCGTACCGCCCACCGTCTCCTGGAAGACCAGCCCCGAGAGCGCAGACTTCTCGTCGAGCAATTCGGCGGTGCTCAAGTCCCGCAGGCGGAAGTACTCCCACCAGACCGCCTTATCCTCGCGGCGGTGCCATTCTAGCATGTGGGCCAGCAGCCAACGCCCATGCTGCTCGTGCGTCCGCTCTAAGGGATCGACTGGCACGTCAGTGGTCAAGGCCTCGACGAGGGGAGCAATGGTCGCCAGCCACTGCGCTACGTTGTCGGAGGGCGTGTCTTCGCTGAGTTGAGGACGCGAGATATCGACGCCTTGCGCGATCTCTTGGGCCCGGAGGCCTTCGAGCCAGTCCCGCAGATGTCGGGTCGCCACGCAGTCCTCGCGGTTGTAGGCCTGGACCGTGGCGCAGTCTGCGGCGTCGATCTCGGCCGGCTCGTTGAGCTCGAGGCTGGTCTGCAGTCGGGTCAGGGCAAGTCGCGCGTCGGGCAGGCTGGTGTCGCGTACGAACCCGAACAGCGGCTCCAGCTTCTTCAGCGAGTAGCTTTCGACGCCAGCGCGGATGCTCTGTCGGGAGACACTGAGCAGGTCGACAGGCAGCAGGGCGCGCAGGATGCGGTCGAGGTCATCCTCGCGAGTGGCGTAGCGGCCCATGAGGCGTTTCAGGGCGCCGGTTTCGTAGCCGCCGAAGTGGTAGATGTGCAGTTCGGGGAAGCTCAACCACCTGGCCATGATGAAGTCGACGAAGGCTTCGAAAGCGGCCTTCTCCTCGGCGCGGGTCAGCGCCCAGAGCGGGATGTAAATCCACTCTCCCGCCGCATCGCGATATTCGTAGCCGAGCAGGTACTCGAGCCCATGCTCACCCACATAGGGGTCGGACTCGAAGTCGAGGAAGACGTCGCCAGGCGATGGCGCCGGCAACCGAGACAAACCGAACCCGGGTTGATGTGGCAGGATCTCGAACACCAGGTCGCCGGAGACTCGCGCCTCGACTTGGACGCGGGCCTGTTCGCGCACGCGAACATAGGCGTCCGCCGCCCCACGTTCAGGCTTCCAGGCCAGAGGGATCGGCATGACCGCGAGATTGGCGGTGGTGGCCACGCCGTGACCCGCCAGCTCAACCATCTGAGTCCTCGAGATTCCGGCCACCAGGCTGAGATGATCGTCGGTGCGCCGACGCTGATCGCAGACGTCGCGCCACCGGCAGATCTCGCAGTGGGGACTGGGGTCCGGGTAGGTCGGATCCTCGTCCGCAGCGGCGATGGCGGCTTCGAGGCTGGCCTGGACAAGCCGGTAGTAGGCGGCGAAGTCCGCCACGCGGTAGGTCTCGGGGAAGAAGCCGGCGTACGGCGGGACCACGTGCATCTGGTCCGGCGCAGAGCCCTGTGCCTGAGCGAGCAGATCCGAATAGAGGCTTATCTGCAGCACCGTGCCGCCCTTAGTCTCGCGGGCGAGCTTGGTGTCGACCACTTCGTAGGACCACTCGCCGAGGGCGCTCGGCGTGGGAATGCGCAGGAGGACGTCGGTCCGCCCTGCCCAGGGACCGGACTGCAAGGCGCCTTGGACGATAGCTGGCTTGCCAGCCTTCATGGCCGCGAGCGTCTCGGCGACGGCCTCCGGGGTGATGTCGACGCCGTCGATGGTGGCGATCTGGAGGCCCTGGGCCGCCAAGTGATCGATGTAGCTGGCCTCGTGCTGCTTGCCGCGCTCCCAGAGCGCGGCAAGGGCGGGATCCCAGATCTTCGGCGCGGCTAGGGTGCCTCGCGCGACACGTCCTTCAAGCTCAGTCAGGTGGCGGCAGTTGAGGTGCCCGACCAGATCGGTGGCGCTGAGCCTGATCGTTGTCCCGTCGAGCTTCATGTCAGCGACGATACAGTTGCGCTTGTTCGGGTCAACGACGCGCGGTTGTGTGTCCGCAAACAAGGTCAGCCGTCTGTCGCTGATCCGCCACTGCCGAAGACACCACGCGCCGGTACCTGTTCGATGGCCTATTAGCCGAAGCCCTTGCGCCGACGGCCAGGATCGAGAGTCCGCTTTCCGCGCAGACTCCAATGTCTGCTAGTGGCGCGTTCCAGCCAGGCTATTCAGCCTGGCGAATGCTCGCGGTCACTACCGTGCGTCCCGCCCGACGCCATTCGGGCAGCCCGCCGTCCAGTCGCCGTGCGAGGCGCCCGCGGGTCCGCAGTAAGCTGACCGCCTGGAACGCCAGGACGCACCAAGGGCCGCGGCAGTAGGCGACGATCTCGCGGTCGGAGGGTAGCGCCGCGAGAGCGTCCGAAAGGTCCGCGAGCGGCACGTTCAGCGCACCCGGCAGATGGCCGTCCGCGAACTCATCGGGCGGACGGACGTCCAGCAACGTCACCAGGCCGTCGGAGAGCTTCCGTTCCAGCTCGACAAAACTTACCTCTTCGAGGCGGTCGCGGGCATGGAAGTAGTCCTCGATCACCGCCTGCGCCTGGTCGGTGTGGCGCTCGGCGACCTGGCGGAGCGCGGCCAGGAGGTCGTGAACGTCGTCCGACGCGAGCCGGTAGACGATCTTCTTTCCGCGCCGTTCGGCTTCGACAAGGCCGACGCGCTTTAGCGCCTGAAGGTGCTGGGAGGCGTTGGCGAAGCTGAGGTCGGCCTTGAGGGCCAGCGCCTCCACAGGCTTCTCGCCCTGGGCCAGATGCTCCAGGAGGTCGAGGCGATGCGGGTTGCCCAGCGCGCGGGCCACCGCCGCGAACGCGGTGAAGAGCTGGATTTTCGGCGACATTCGTCCAGGCCGTTTACATTCAAGAGAGTTCTTGAATATCATGAACCGCTTCCCTCGAACAATGGCGAGCGGCGATGGCCGAGACCCGCAGGTCGCACTGGGAGACCGTCTATGGCGAGAAGCGCGTCGACGGCGTCAGCTGGTTCGAAGCCAAGCCGGCGCGCTCGCTGGCCCTGATCGATTCCCTCGACGTCGCGCTCGACGACGCCATCATCGATGTCGGGGGCGGCGCGTCCCTGCTGGTGGACGAGCTTCTGCGGCGCGGGTTCCGGGACCTCAGCGTTCTCGACATCGCAACCAATCCCCTCGCCGTCGCGAGGGCGCGCCTCGGGACCCGCGCGGCGGAGGTGAGCTGGCTCGTCGAGGACGTGACCCTGTGGCAGCCGCCGCGCGACCGCTACGCCCTCTGGCATGACCGGGCCGTGTTCCACTTCCTGATCGAGGCGGCCGACCGCCAGGCCTATATGCGGGCCGTGACACGGGGGCTGCGCCCGGGCGGTCATCTCATCCTTGCGACCTTTGCTCGGTCCGGACCGGAACGCTGCAGCGGCCTTCCGGTCCAGCGATACGATAGCGGCGAGCTGGCGGCGGCCGTGGGTCCCGCGTTCGAACTCATCAGAAGCGAGGTGGCGGCGCATCTCACGCCGTCCGGGGCGACGCAGGACTTCACCTGGTGCGTCTTCCAGAAGCGGGATCTGACGTCGTGACCGAAGCCGTCCCGCCTCCGATCGTTCGCAGGCGAGCCCATGCAGCGCCGTCGGTCTTCCAGCCGCAGAACCTCCTGCGCGAAGCCCGCCGCCAGAAGGGGCTCGCGGTTGTGGCCATGCCGCAGGTCTGCGTGCTGGATCCTGACGGCGATCTGGTGCGCAGACTTACCCAGGCTGGACGGGCTCACCGCGACCCGTCCTGGGCCTGCTACCACACGGACCTCCACCGCACGCAGCTCGGCGGGCGCGAGATCGGCATCGTGGGTTGCGCGGTCGGCGCCGCGTTCGCCGTGCTGGTCGCCGAGCAGCTCTTCGCCTCGGGCTGCGAGCTGCTGATCAGCGTGACTTCCGCGGGCCAGCTCGCCGCCAAGGGCGCGCCACCCTATTTCGTGCTGATCGAGAAGGCCCTGCGCGACGAGGGTGTGAGCTACCACTATCTGCCGCCGGGCGACTTCAGCGCCGCACCCCTCCACCTGCTGCAGGCGTTGGAGGGCGCGTTCGACGGGCTGACCCAGACGGTCCACCTCGGCGCCGTTTGGACGACCGACGCGCCTTTCCGCGAGACCGCGGACGACATCGCGGCCATGGTCGCGCGCGGCCTCGTCGCCGTCGAGATGGAGGCCGCCGGCCTCTACGCCATGGCGCAGGCGCGAGGGCGTGACGTGGTTTGCTTCGCCCATGTGACCAACCAGATGGGGCAGGCCGGGGATTTCGAGAAGGGTGAAGCGGACGGCGTGACGGACAGCCTTGCGGTGATCCAAGCCACGATCGCCCGCGTGCAGGCGCTGGGTGCGGCGCGAGTCGACGCGCGCGCCCAACAGCGCTGAGCGGGCAACCGGCAGCGACAAGGACAGGGGAGGACGGACGGTGAAGGCACAGTGGGAGGGCGGATGCCTTTGCGGCGCGGTGCGCTTTCGCGCCACGGGTCAGCCCCAGTGGGTCGCCTGGTGCCATTGCGAGAGCTGCCGCCGGCACAGCGGCGGGCCGGTCTCGGTGTTCGTGGCGTTTCCCGAGGCCGAGGTGGAAACCACACACGGGGCGGTCGCGACGTTCCGCTCGTCGCCCGGCACCGTGCGGGGCTTCTGCGCGACCTGCGGTTCGACGCTTACCTGCCAGGGTGACGCGCGGCCGGGCGAGCTGCACATCCATGTCGGTGCGTTCGACGATGCGCCGGCGCTTGCGCCCAGCTTCCACATCTACCCGGAGGAGCGCCTTCCCTGGCTCTGCCTCGCCGAGCCTGCGCAGACCGCGTGATCGAGGGCCCCGCCACCGCCGAGCTACTCGTTCGAGGGGCCGCCATCGGCATCTTCGTCCTGCTGGCCGTCCGGATCGGGGTGGGCGCGCGAACGTCCGCGCGTGTGACGGGCGCGCTGTTCGCCCTGGCGGCTGGCGCGCACACGATCACCCAGTCGGCGCCCGCCATGCAGCTCCTCGGGTACGCCAACGCCGCGCCCTGGGCGCTCTCGGTGATGGGCGCTGGCCTCTTCTGGGCCTTCGCCATGGAGCTGTTCGGCGACCACGGCCGGCTCTCGCCGATCCGGCTCGCGCCGGCTGCGGCGCTTCTCGCCGTCGGCGTCGCGGCAAAGCTTGTCCCTGAGGCGATCGCGCGCCACCTCTGGCTGGCCCACAACCTGATCGGCGCCGCCCTGCTGCTGCACCTGCTGGCGGTGGTCTGGACCGGGTGGCGCGGTGATCTGGTCGAGGCGCGGCGGCGTCTGCGCGGTCCGCTGCTGGCCTCGGCGGCGATCTATGCCCTGATCGTAGCGGCCGTGCAGATCGGCGAACTCTATGTCGGTCCGGCGACGGGCCTCTCGTTCCTTGCGGCGATCACCCTCCTCACGCTCAGCGTGACGAGCGGCCTGGTCTTCCTGCGCGACGATCCGCAGCTCTTCGGGGGAAGCGCGGCGCGGCCGGCGGCGCGCCGGGTGGCCGCGCGCGACGAGCCCTTGCTGCAGCGGCTGACCGAAGCGCTGGATCGCGACGAGGTCTGGCGGGAGGAGGGCCTCAGCATCGGGGCGCTGGCCGAACGCCTGGGCGCGGCGGAGCATCACTTGCGCCGCCTCATCAACGAGGGCCTCGGCTACCGCAACTTCGCCGCCTTCCTGAACGAACGCCGGATCGACGCGGCGAAGGCGGCGCTGGCCGATCCGGCCAAGGCCAGGACAGCCGTCTCGACCGTCGCCTTCGAGGTGGGCTTCAGCTCGCTTGCGCCTTTCAACCGCACCTTCCGGGATATCACCGGCGTGACGCCGAGCGCCTGGCGGCAGGCCGCGCTCTCCTCGAATCCGGACGATCCTCCTCGAAACTGAAGGAGGCTGCGCGTTTTCGCGGACGGCGAGACGCAGCCCCCGCCGCCCGGGCCGTGTGCCTCCATCACAACGGAGGTTCCTCATGTCCCTCGACACCCTGTCCGAGTTCGCCGCGAGGTGGCTGCTCAACATCTCGGTCGATCTCAGGAACTACGCGATCTTCGCGATCGCCACCTGGTTCATCCTCTGGGTGCTGCTCGCCCGCCCGCTACGCAGCATCAAGATCCGCGACGAGACGCCGCCCGCGCGTCAGCTGCTGATCGAGTTCGCGATCTCGCTGCGGTCGCTGGCGGTGTTCTCGACGGTGGGCGTGCTGCTGTTCGCCCTGGAGCGCGCCGGCCACCTGCCGGGACCGGCGCGGGCCGCGCAGTGGGGGACGGCCTGGACCGTCGCCTCGCTGGTGCTGATGATCATCGCGCAGGACGCCTACTTCTACTGGACGCACCGGGCGATGCATGACCCGCGGCTGTTCCGCGCCTTCCATCGCCGCCACCACCGCTCGCAAAACCCCTCGCCGTTCTCGGCCTACAGCTTCGACATCGCCGAGGCCGGCGTGCAGGCGGGCTTCGTCGCGCTCTGGATGCTGGTCGTGCCGACCACCTGGGCGGTCGTCGGGCTCTTCATGCTGCACCAGATCGCCCGCAACACCCTGGGCCACAGCGGCTACGAACTCTACCCGGCCGGCCGCGACGGCAGGCCGCTGATCGGCTGGCTCACGAGCGTCACCCACCACGACCTGCACCACGCGCAGGCCGGCTGGAACTACGGCCTGTGGTTTACCTGGTGGGACCAGCTGATGGGCACCGAGCACCCCGAGTACCTGGCCCGGTTCGCCGCGGCCAAGGGCGTGCGCCGTCCGGCGTCGGAGGCGGCATGATGCGCCGCATCGCAAGCCTGGCCGCCTGCATGTTCGGCCTCGCGACGGCCTTTCCCGCCGCGAGCGCTGAAGCCCGGTCCGACCTCGCCGGCCGCTGGGCGACCGAAGGCTTCGGCTCCATCGTCGAGGTCCGACCGTGCGCCGCGGCGCCTGCGGAGATGTGCGGCCGGATCATCTGGCTCTGGGCGCCGTCGCCGGGCGGGCGGCTCCGGGTCGATCAGCACAATCCGGACCCCGCGTTGCGGACGCGCCCCCTGGTGGGCGTCGAGATCATCCGCGGTTTGCGGCCGGCGGGCGCCGGGGCCTGGACTGGCGGGCGTCTCTACAATCCCGACGATGGGCGGACCTACACCGGCGCGGTGCGCGTCGGCGACGGCCAGCTCGAGCTGCGCGGCTGCGCCCTCAATATCGTCTGCAAGCGCCAGACCTGGCGGCGGCCTCAGGACGTGCTGGCCGCGTCGCGGGCGCCCTGATCGTGCGCCGGCCCCGCTTCATCGCCGAGCAGGCGCGCGACGCGCGCGGATGGCTCGGCCGGCTGATCGCCTTCATCATGGCGCGCGAGACCTGGGCCCAGAACCTGCGGGCCATTGCGGCCCTGCATGTGCGCGAGGACGACCAGGTGCTCGATGTCGGGTGCGGGCCGGGTCGCGCCCTCGCGACCCTGGCGGCGAAGGCGCCGCGTGGGCGCGTCGTCGGCGCCGATCCCTCGGAGGTGATGGCCGAGGTCGCGCTGGCGCGGAACCGCGGTCTCGTCCGTTCCGGCCGCGTGGACGTAGCGATCGCGGAGGTCGCGGCGCTGCCGTTCGCCGCGGCGTGCTTCGACAAGGTGCTCTGCGTTCACGTCGTCTACTTCTGGCCGGACCCGGACGCAGCCCTCCGTGAACTGGCGCGGGTGATCAAGCCGGGCGGCCGGATGGCGCTCCTCTTCCGGACCAGCGCCGACACCCCGGCGGTCGAGAGCTTTCCCAGCGAGGTCTACCGTTTTCGCGCCCTGCTCGAGGTCGAGAGCGCGGCTGAGCGCGCCGGGTTCAGGCTGGAGGGCCAGCCGGCGCAAGGTGGCGAGCCTGTGCTCCTGATCGCCACCAGGGCGTGAGCGCGACCCAACGGTCCGGGCCCCTGGACCGGGCGGGCGTCGGGCCGCGGCATGGCGGTTCAGGATTTCCGATCTAGGCCGTTCGCGGCCCGAGCAGGATGATGCCGGCGCCGGCGAGGCAGACCCCCACGCCGATCACGTCCCAGCGGTCGGGGACACGCTGCTCGATCGCCCACATCCAGAGCACCGAGGCCAGGATGTAGACGCCGCCGTAGGTCGCGTAGGCGCGGCCGGCGGCGTCGCTGTCCACCCTGGTCAGCAAGTAGGCGAAGAGCGCCAGGCTGAGCATGCCCGGCGCCAGCCACAGCGGCGACTTGCCCAGCCGCAGCCACGCCCAGAACGCGAAGCAGCCGGCGATCTCGGCCACGGCGGCCAGCGCGAAGTAGACCCAGGACACGGTTCATCTCTCTGTGACGGGGCAAGGACAAGCACCTAGGCGGTCGGCCCGCCCGGCGGCAAGCGCCTAGCGGATCAAGGCCAGGAGCGGGCCTTCGACCAGGGGCCACGCCAGCGTCAGCATCAGCAAGGCCGTGGCCAGGCCCATCAGCCGCAGGGTCGCGCGCGCCGGCCTGCGACCGGTCCGCCGGCTCTGCCACCAGACCCATCCCCAGGCGGTGAGCACGGCCACCAGCCCGGCCAGGGTCATGGCCTTGTGCGCGATGCCCAGGAACGCGACGCCGCCGCCCAGCAGGGCGAGTGCGGCGGCGGGGAACGCGACCGGAAGCGTGCAGCAGAGCACACAGGCCCCAACCGCGCCGGTGGTCGCCAGCACGGCGGTGACCCCGGCGGCCTTGCCTTGCACGGCCGGCGCGTCTTCGGATTGAACGGCCATCTCAGCAGCACCCGCAGGCGCCGGGGGCCTGGCCGGCGGTGAAGCCTGCGAACAGCGTCTCGGCCGCCAGGCGCGCCGTCTCCGGCGCGGTGACCGTCAGCACGGTCCCTTCCGGGCTGTCGGCGACCTCAAAGGTGAGGAAGGCGCAGCACGCGCGTTCCTGGGCGGCCAGCCGGGCTACGTCGCGGCGCGCCTTGCGATGGTAGACGAGGGTCAGGGTGAGGTCGTTCCGCGTGTGGCGCTTCAGCTGCCGCCGGTTGAGATCGGCGATCCACGCGTGGCGCTGCTGCAGGTCACCCGCGCCCAGGGTGCAGGCGATGGGGATGGCTTCGGACATGGGAGGTCTCCGGGCTGGCGCGCTCTTGGCACCGGGGAGACAAGGACATAAGAGTTGAAGCTACTTGAGCTTCAAGGGCTCATTTGCAGGAGACGACTGTTGGATCGCGCCTTGTCGATCGGCGCGCTGGCCCGCCACAGCGGGGCTACGCCGCCGACCATCCGCTACTACGAGCAGATCGGCCTGTTGCGCCGGCCCGACCGGCGCGACGGCGGCCATCGGGTGTATGGCGAGGCGGACCTGAAGCGTCTGACGTTCATCCGCCGCTGCCGCGATTTCGGATTTCCCATCGAGCAGGTCCGGGACCTCGTTTCGGTGATCGAGGACGCCGACCGCTCCTGCACCGAGGTGCGCGATCTGGCCCGCGACCAGCTTGCGTCCGTCCGTGCGCGGATGGCGGAGCTGCGCGAGCTGGAGGCCAGCCTCGGCCTGCTGGTCGCGGACTGCGAGGCGCGCTGCGCCGGCGGCCCCGGGCCGGACTGCGTGATCTTCGAAGACTTGGCGGCTGCCGCTCGCTGCTGCGGCGCCTGACCTCTCGACGCCGGACCCCGATGGGGTCAGCGTGCCTCGAGCTGCTGCAGGGCAGGCAGGCGGATCGCCGTTTTCAGTCGCTTGGCGGTGCAGTTCGACGGCGTCCCGCCACCGCGGTGACTGCCCAGGCTGGTCGGCAATGCCCGCAAGGCGAGTGCGTTTCGCGGCCTTACGTAACGGGCTTCTCCTCTGGGCCGCCCATCGGCTGGCCTTGATCGCGCGCGAGCGCCTGGATCAGCGGGCAATCCGGGCTCTGGCCCGCATCGCAGGCCCGCACCGAATCGGCGAGCACCCGCTCCATGCGCCTGAGGTCGGCGATCCGCGCCCGCACGCTCCGCAGATGGACGGCCGCGAGGGTCCGAACCTCAGCGCAGGCGGCCACTCCGCCGACGGCGAGGCCGAGCAGGGCGCGCACCTCGTCCAGCGTGAAGCCTAGGGCGCGGGCGCGGCGTACGAAACCGAGGCGGCTGACATCGTCGGCGCCGTAGCTGCGGTAGCGGCCCCGCCGGGATGGCGCGGGGATCAGGCCGATCCGCTCGTAGTACCGGATCGTCTCGATATTGCAGCCGGTGCGGCGCGACAGTTCGCCGATGGGGATCGTCAGGTGGGCCATCTGGATCGCCTCGAAGAGAGGGGTTGAGTCTGTAGTCACTACAGATGGCATGCTGGCCCGCATGGCACCACGAGACGGCGGCGTGACAGCAGGCGACGAGCTTCGGGCCCGCGAGGGCGTGTCCGACCGGAAGCGCGGGGAGACCGTTCTGAGCTGGGCTGCCGTCCTCGCGGCGGGTGGTGCTGTCTTCGCCTGGGCGGCGTGCTGCGTGCTCCCGATGTCCCTGGCCTTGGCCGGGTTGGGCCTGGCCGGCTTGGGCCTGATCGCGGAACAGCGGACCTGGATCACGCTGGCCGCACTCCCGATCATCGGAGGCGGCTGGATACTCACGTGGCGCCGCGCGCGGATGAGCCGGATCGACTGCGCCTGCGCGCCGCCCTCGCGGCTCGCGGTCGGCCTGCTCGGCGTGGCGACGATCCTTGTGCTTCTCGCCCTGGTCTGGCAGCCCCTGGTGGAACCCTGGGCACTCGCCCGGATCCGGAGCGCCCGCGGATGAGCGACCTGCAGATCGAGCTCAACTCCACGCTGGCCTGTCCGCAGTGTGGTCACCGGGCGACCGAGACCATGCCCACCGACGCCTGCCAGTATTTCTACGACTGCCAGGGCTGTGGCGCGGTACTCAAGCCGAAGCCGGGTGACTGCTGCGTCTATTGCTCCTATGGCGACGTCCCCTGTCCGCCGGTTCAGGAAGGCGGGGGCACGGAATGCTGTTCCTGAGGGACAGCGGTTTGGCGCAGCGGACACCGCGTTGGGTTGTGTCCCGGGTGGTGGTGTAGCTGGCGGGCGGTAGCGAAGCCGCTCGCGACACGCGCCTTGCACAAGGCGCCGTAGCGAGCGATCGGCGCAGCGGTGGTCATCCGGACGCACAGTTGCAAGCGGGACAGCGGCCCTGCAGCTCCACAACCCAGCTGCGCGCCACGAAGCCGTGCGCCGCCGCCAGGCCGGTCAGGGCCGGAGCGAGTTCAAAGGGGCGCTCCGCCACGCTGCCGCATCCGTCGCAGATCAGGAACTGGGCGTCGTGCGCGCCCCACGGGGCGGCGCAGGCGACGAAGCGGTTCACGGACTTGAGGTGATGGGCGAACCCGTGAGCGGCGAGGAAGTCGAGGGCGCGGTAGACGGTGGGCGGATGGGTGTAGGCGCCTGGCGCGAAGGCGGCGACGAGGTCGTAGGCGCGGACCGGCCCCCTCGCTTCGAGGAGAAGTTGTAGGACCCGATCGCGCGGTGGGGTCCAGCGTTCGCCGGCCGCCACGCTGCGCTCGGCCGCCGCTGTGAGCGCCGCGGGCACATCGCGGGCGGGGCGCGGCTCAGAGCTCGGCATAGGTCGGGCGGCGCTCGGTCTGATGCTCACCGGCGCACAGGGTGTGGTCGTGCAGCGCCTCGATCACCCGGCAGTTCGCCACCTCGCCAATGCAGGCGGCATCGACCATCTGCTGCAGCTCGCGTTCCAGCACCTGCAGCTGCGCGATCTTGGCCCGGACCGCGCTCAGTTGCTCGGCGGCCAGCGCGTTGGCGGTCTCGCAGGGTTGCTCGGGCGAGTCGCTCAGGCGCAGGAGGTCGCGGATCGCCTCGACCGGAAAGCCCAGCTGGCGGGCGTGCTTGATGAAGGCGAGCCGACCCACGGCGGCTTCGCCATAGACCCGCCGGTCGCTGAGCGTGCGCTGCGGCGCGGGCAGCAGGCCGATCTGTTCGTAGAAGCGGATCGTCGGGACCTTGACGCCGGTTGCCTTGGCGAGGCTGCCGATGGATCGCTGCAGCATCTTCGTTCCTTGAAAGAAAGGCCTTGATCCTCCAGCAGCTAGAGGATGCACGGTGTCGATATGGCGTCTGCCGCGACCTTCGTCGAGACCCGACCATCCGCCCGTGGCTGCCGGCGGGGCCACGACCGCTGGTCGTCGTCGTGTGATTTAGTAACGCATTCCCGCGACGCCGCGGGCGGGGTATAGGCCGGGCGTGGCGGGACTTTGGACATTTTCGCGGACCTTGAAGGCTTGGCTCGTCGCCTGCCTGCTGGCCGTGTTCGTGGCCACCCCGCTCCTCGACGTGGTCGTGTGCCGCGACGAAGCTGTCGCCGCGACCCATGCGTCCGACACGGGCGCGCGCGCCGTCAGCGACGGGAACGCAGACCTCGCCCATCCGGACGCCGGCGGCGTGCCGCATTGTGTCCACGGTCACTGTCATCATGCCTCGGTCGCCACGGCCACGCCGACGGCCACGCTTGCCGCCGGAATGTCCTGCACGGACCCTGATCGACCGCTTGCGTCGCTCGTCCTGGACTCGATCGACCCCTCGCTGAACAAGCGGCCGCCTCGCGCCTGACCACCTGCCGCGCGCCAAGAGCGCGTGTCCTGTCGTCATTCGCGAGAAGGTCCATGATACGTCTGACATTTCGACGACCGCTGTCTGCGGTCTGCCTGGGGCTCGCTGCCCTCGGCGCAGGCGTGGGCGCAGCCCACGCCGATCCGGCGCCCTCGTTCGCCGAGCTGCTCACCCGGTCGCAAGAGACCGCCCCCCGGCTCGCCGAAGCGCGCGCCGACATTGCCCGGGCGCAGGGGCTCGCCCGGCAGGCCGCGGCGATCCCCAATCCTACGGTCGGCGTGGAGGTGGAGAACTTCTCCGGCTCCGGACCGTACCGTGGCACGACCCTGTCGGAGACCACCGCCTCGATCCAGCAGCCGCTGGAACTGGGCGGAAAGCGAGGCGCTCGCAGGGCGGCGGGGCGCGCCGAAGTGACCGCCGCGGAAGCCCGCGCCCGCAACGTGCAGGTCGGCTACGCCTTCGACCTCGCCCTGGCGTTTGCAGATGCCGAAGCGTCGGATCGCCGGCTCATCTTGGCTCAGGAGACCCTCACGCTCGCCCAGGAGGATGCGCGCATCGCCTCGGCGCTGGTGGACGCCGGCCGCGAGGCTGAGCTCCGCCGGCTGCAGGCGCAGTCCGCGGTCCAGGCGGCGCGCGCCGGTCTTGACGAGGCCAAGGCGGCTCGCGCCGTCGCATTCGGCAATCTGACCGTTCTTACCGGGTCGCCGGCTCCGCTGACGTCCGTGGGCGTGAGCCTGCTCGACAGCCGGGCGGCGCCCTTCCCTGGTCTCACGCCGGCCTCGATCTCGGCCACGGCGTTGCTGGCGGCCCAGGCCGAACGCGAGGCTGCCGCGCGCCGGCTCCAGGTCGAACGGCGCCGCGCGGTTCCGGACGTGACGGTCTCGCTGGGCTTCCGCCGCTTCGAGCAGGACGACGCCACGGCGATGATCGCCGGGGTCTCCGTCCCCCTGCCGCTGTTCGACCGCAATCGGGGCAACATCGCCGCAGCGCGGGCGGATATCTCCATCGCCGAGGCCCGTCTCAACGCGGCCCGCCTCGAAGCGGAAGCTGCGGTTCGCACCAGCGCCACGCGTATCGCGGCGTCGGAGACCCGGCTGGCCGCAGCAAGGGAAGGCGAGCGAACCGCCGAGGAAGCCTATCGCCTGGCGCGCATCGGCTACGAGGCCGGCAAGCTGCCGCTCGTCGAACTCGTCAGCGCCCGCCGCGCCCTCGCGGACGCGCGGACCCAATCCATCGCCGCCGCCGTGGAGCGGATCGGCGCACAGGCCGCGCAGGCGCGGCTCGGTGGCTTCGCCATCTTCGGAGAGCAGAAATGAAAAGGGACAATGCACGCCTCTACGGCGCGGTGGCGGCTGCGGCCGTTCTGGCCGGGTTGGGCGGCTACGGGCTCTCGATGTTGACCAACCGCCCGGTCGCCGAGGGCGCTGAGGCCGGGCATGCCGAGGAGAAGCACGCCGAGGAGGGTGGCGAGCACGCCGGAGAGACGGGCGGAGAACACGCCGGCGAGGCGGTCGGCGCCGCTGCCGAGGCGGAGGGCGTGATCGCGCTCACGCCAGCGCAGGCGCAGGCCACGGGCATCCGTATCGCGCAGGTCTCGCGCGGCGGCGGTTCGGAAGTACGGCTTTCGGGCCGCGTCGCCCCGGTGATCGACGCCAAGGCGAGCGTCGGCGCGATGGTCAGCGGCCGCGTCGAACGGGTGCTGGTCGCGCCTGGCCAGCGGATCGCCGCCGGCCAGGCCCTCGCGGTCCTGGTCAGCGGCGACGCCGCGAGCCTGCGCGCGGAATCTGACGCCGCCCAAGCCGCTTATGTGGCCGCCGAGCAGGCGCATGGCCGGGACGAAAACCTGGCCAAGCTCGGCGTAGTCGCGAAGCGTGAGGCGGAAGTGTCGCACGCTCAGGCGCTGAGCGCGCAGGCGACGGCCAGAGCGGCCCGCGCGCGCGCCGCGGCCGCCGGCGGGCCCAGCGCCTCGGGGCGCCTGAATGTCACCAGCCCGATCGCAGGCGTTGTCACCAGCGTCCAGGTGGGTCCTGGCGGCTTCGTCGCCCAGGGCGGGGTTGTGGCTGAAGTCACCAATCCGGCCCGGGTCGAACTGGTGTTCAACGCGCCGCCGCAGCTCGCCGCCCAGGCGCAGCCCGGCGCGCGCATGCGGGTGACGGGATCGAACGGCGACTTCTCCGCGGTCGTGACCGGGGTGGCGGCGGACGCCGGAGCACAGAATAGCGGCGCGACGGTGATCCGCGCGCGGCCGGAGGGTGCGACGGCGCCGCCTGCCGGCTCGCCCGTCACCGGGGCTCTCGTGACCGGCGGCGAGGCCGGCGGCCTCTCCGTTCCAAGCGACGCGGTGCAGACCGTGGAGGGGAACTCGGTCGTCTTCGTGCAGGTCCAGGGCGGCTTCCGTGCCGTCCAAATCCTGGCAGGACGCCAGGCCGGCGGCCGCACGGAGATCCTGCGAGGCCTGACCGGCGCCGAACGCATCGCTTCGACCAACGCCTTCCTGCTCAAGGCCGAGATGGCCAAGGGCGAGGCCGAGCACGGCCACTAGGAGGCGCACACATGTTCAAAGCGATCATCGAGGTCTCCGTCCGCTTCCGCTGGTTCGTGGTGCTCGCCACCTTGCTGGTGACGGCGGTGGGCCTCTTCGAGCTGACAAGGCTCCCCATCGACGCCGTGCCGGACATCACCAACCGGCAGGTGCAAATCAACACCATCGCCCCGGCGCTCGCGCCGGAGCAGATGGAACGGCAGGTGACCTATCCCCTGGAGACGGCGATGGCCGGCATCCCGGGGCTGCAGAGCACCCGCTCGCTGAGCCGCAACGGCTTCAGCCAGATCACCGTCATCTTCACGGACCAGACCGACATCTATTTCGCCCGCCAGCAGGTGGCGGAGCGGATGGCTCAGGCGCGGGAGACCCTGCCAGAGAATGTGGAACCGGAACTCTCGCCCATCACGACGGGCCTCGGCGAGGTGCTGATGTGGACGGTCGATTTCGAGCCGTTCGCCTCGAACACCTTGGTCCGGCCTGGCCAGCCAGGCTGGCAGGCCGACGGATCCTATCTGACGCCCGAGGGCGAGCGGCTGACGACGCCGCAGGCGCGGGCGACGTACCTGCGCACCGTCCAGGACTGGATCATCGCGCCCCGCATGCGGACCACCAAGGGGCTCGCCGGCATCGACGTGAACGGCGGCTACGTGAAGGAGTACGCGGTGCGGCCGGACCCGGCCCGGCTCGCGGGCTATGGCCTGAGCTTGGCCGACCTGATCCGGGCCCTCGAGCGGGCCAACACCCAAGCCGGCGCCGGCTTCATTCAACGCGCCGGAGAGGCGCTGACCGTCCGTAGCGACGCCCTGGCTCAGACGGCCCAGGACCTCGCCCAGGCCCCGGTTGTCAATCGCAACGGCCTGGTGGTGCGGGTGGCGGATGTCGCCACGGTCGAGATCGGGCAGGCCCCCCGGCTCGGCGGGGCCAGTCGCGATGGCCACGAGGCGGTGATCGGCACCGCCCTCATGCTGGCCGGCGGCAACAGCCGGACGGTGGCGCAGGCGGCGGCCCAGAGGCTGGAAGAGGTGGCGGCCAGCCTGCCCCCCGACATCGTCGCCGTGCCCGTCCTGAACCGGAGCGAGCTCGTCAATTCCACGATCGCAACGGTGGCGCGCAACCTCACCGAAGGCGCTCTCCTGGTAATCGCGGTCCTGTTCCTGCTGCTGGGAAACATTCGGGCCGCCACCATCACGGCGCTGATGATCCCGATCAGCTTCCTGTTCGCCGTCATCGGCATGAACCGCTTCGGGATCAGCGGAAACCTGATGAGCCTGGGCGCCCTGGACTTCGGCCTGCTGGTCGACGGGGCGGTCGTCGTGGTGGAGAACACGCTGCTCATGCTCAGTCAGCGCCGCGCCGAGTTCGGCCGGCTGCTGACCCGCAAGGAGCGCCTCGGCGTCGCCGCCGCCGCGGCCCGGCAGATGGTCAAGCCGGCGGCTTTCGGACAGCTGATCATCCTCCTGGTGTTCACCCCGCTGCTCATGCTCGAGGGGGTGGAAGGCAAGACGTTCATTCCGATGGGCGCGACAGTGATGCTCGCCCTGATCGGCGCCTTCATCTTCTCCTTCACGTTCGTGCCCGCGATGACCGCGCTGCTGGTGCGCGATCCGAAGACCGTCCACGTGGACGAGGATGGACGCGCGGTGGAGCACGAGACCCGGATTCTCCGGTTCGCACGCCGGCACATCGAGCCGGCGATCCGCGCCGCGGTCGCCCGGCCGAAGGTCGTCCTGATCTCCGCGTTGGCGACGCTCGCCGTCGGCGCGGTCTCCTTCACGGTGCTCGGCCGCGAGTTCATCCCGACGCTCGACGAGGGTGACATCGCCATGCAGGCGCTCCGGGTTCCCTCGGCCTCCCTCGAGCAGTCGCTCGCCATGCAGATGAAGCTCGAACGGGCGATCAAGGCGCAGCCGGAGGTGGAGACCATCTTCTCCCGAACCGGCACGGCCGAGGCGGCGGTCGATCCGATGCCGCCGAACATCTCCGACGCCGTGATCGTGCTGAAGGACCGCAAGGCCTGGCCGGACCCGAGACTGCCCAAGGAGGACCTGATCGAACGCCTCGAGAAGGTGGCGGGCCAACAGCTGGGGAACAGCTTCGAGTTCAGCCAGCCGATCGAGCTTCGCTTCAACGAGCTGATCTCCGGGGTGCGCACCGACCTGGCGGTGATGGTCTATGGCGACGACTTCGCCCAGCTGCAGGCGACGGCCGATCAGGTCGCGAACGTCCTGCGGCAAACACAGGGGTCGGCTGACGTGCGGGTCGAACAGGCGTCCGGCCTGCCGACCCTGACCATCAGCGTCGATCGCTTCGCCGCCGCCAGCTACGGCCTCTCCGCGGCGGACGTCTCGGAGGCGGTCTCCGCCGCGATCGGCGGCGCCGAGGCCGGTCAGATCTTCGAAGGCGACCGCCGCTTCGACGTGGTGGTGCGTCTGCCCGAGGCGGCCCGGAACGACCCGGCGGCGCTCGACGCGTTGCCGGTGACCACCGCGTCCGGCGTCGCGGTGCCGCTGTCTTCGGTGGCGCGCATACAAGTCGCCGAGGGTCAGAACCAGATCAGCCGCAACGACGGCAGCCGGCGCATGGTGGTCCAGGCCAACGTGCGGGGGCGCGATCTCGGCGGGTTCGTCACCGACGCGCAGGCGAAGGTGAAGGCGCAGGTGAAGCTTGCGCCGGGCTACTCCCTCACCTGGGGCGGGCAGTTCGAGAACCTCAAGCGCGCCGAGCAACGGCTCGGCCTGGTCATCCCGGTCGTGTTCGTCCTGATCGGCGTCCTGCTGTTCATGGCCCTCGGGTCGTTCGCGGAGGCGGGCCTGGTGTTTGCCTGCGTGCCGTTGGCCCTGGTCGGTGGCGCCCTGTCGCTGCTCTTGCGCGGTATGCCGTTCTCGGTGTCGGCCGCGGTGGGTCTCATCGCCGTCTCCGGTGTCGCCACGCTGAACGGCCTGGTGCTCATGCAAGCGATCCGCGAACGGCTCACCGCAGGTCTTTCGCCTCACGATGCGGCGATCGAGGGGGCCTCCAGCCGGCTGCGCGCCGTGCTGACCACCGCCCTGGTCGCGATTGTCGGCTTCATTCCCATGGCGATCGCCTCAGGGGCGGGGGCCGAGGTGCAGAAGCCCCTGGCGACCGTTGTGATCGGCGGCCTGCTCACGGCCACAGTTCTGACCCTGCTTGTACTGCCGGCCTTCGCGGCGCAGGCGGTGCGGCATCGCAAAGACGAAGGCGTGGAGGATTGAGGATGCTGAAACGGACCTTGCGGATCGCGCTCGGCACGGCGCTGGGCCTTGCGGTGCTTCCCTTGGCGGCGACAGGCCAGACCCCGCCGGCCGTCCCCGCAACCCTCGAAGGCGGCGGGCACCTCCGGATCGACAGCGCCTACCTGCGCGTGGGCGACGATCCGGCCGTGGTCCGCGGGATGGTGCGCCGCGACGCGCTTTGGCGCGGGCCCGTCGGCGGCCATCTGCATGTGATCGCGTATGACGCCGCGGGCCGCCAACTCGCGCTGGTTCCGGCCCTGTGGGCGAGGGGCGAAGGGGGCGGCCATAGTTCGGCCATGCCGTATCTGGCCAAGCTGGGTGTGCCTCGCGACCAGGTCGCCAGGCTCGTGGTCGCGTGGCGACCTGGCCGCCACGCGGACGAGGCGGCGCCATGACCCCCCCCAGCAGCGCCGACCACCGCCAGCGGCGCATTCTGCTGATCATGCTGATCTTGAACGCCGGCCTCTTCCTCGGCCTCGGCGCAGCCGGCCTGTTCGCGGACTCCAGCGCCAAGCTGGCCAACGCCGTCGACAACGGGTCGGACGCGGTGGTCTACCTGCTGAGTTTCCTGGCGGTGGGGCGCGCCGTCACCTGGAAGCGCCGCGCCGCCCAGGTCTCGGGCGTGACGCTGCTGGTGTTCGCGGCGGGCGTCCTCGCCGACGTCGTGCGGCGCTGGTACGTGGGCGCGGAGCCGGTCGGGGTGACCATGATGGCGATGGCCGCGGTGGCGGCGGTCGTCAATCTGGCCTGCCTCCGGCTGATCCAGCGCGGCCGCAGCAACGACGTCAACATGCGCGCCGCGGAAAAATTCAGCTTCAACGACTTCGCGTCCAACGGCGGGATCCTGATCGCCGGCGGGCTGGTCTTGTGGCTGCGCCAGCCCTGGCCCGACCTCGTGGTGGGCGCGGTCGTGGCGCTGATCGCCGTGAAGGGCGGGCTGGAGATCCTCAAGGACGCCAACACTCAGAAGGATGTCCGGACATGAACGGCCCCAAGTCCCACGACCATACGGACGGCGACGGCGGCCATGCGCACGACGGGCTGTTTGGCGAGCGCACCGAACTGATCTTCGCGCTCGGCAGCGGCGCCGCGCTCCTTGCCGGCTGGTTGCTCGAACGCTCCGGTGCGGCCGGCTGGGGGCCGCTTGGCCTCTTTCTCGCCGCCTACCTGCTCGGCAGCTGGTTCACCGTGCGCGAGGCGATCGAGAACCTCCGGCAGCGCAAGTTCGCGATCGACACCCTTATGGTGGTGGCGGCCGCCGGGGCCGCGATGCTGGGGGAGTGGGCCGAAGGCGCGCTGCTGCTCTTCCTCTTCAGCCTCGGGCATGCGCTGGAACACTACGCCATGGGTCGCGCGCGCCGGGCCATCGAAGCCCTCGCGGAACTCGCGCCGGAACACGCCACCGTGCGGCGGCCTGACGGGACAGCTGAAGTGGCGGTGGCTGAGCTGAGGGTCGGCGACGTCGTGCTCGTGCGGCCCAATGAACGCCTGCCCGCCGACGGCGTGGTGGTCGCGGGGGAGAGCGCCGTCAACCAGGCTCCGGTCACCGGCGAGAGCGTGCCGGTGGACAAGCGACCGAGCGACGAGCCGGACGTAGACTTCTCCCGCGTCCCGGCCGAGCACAAGGTGTTCGCCGGAACGATCAACGGTCCAGGCGCCCTGGACGTCCGCGTGGCCCGCCTGGCGTCCGAGAGTGCGCTGGCGCGGGTCGTTCTTATGGTCTCTGAGGCCGAGGCTCAGAAGTCGCCGACCCAGCGCTTCACCGACCGCTTCGAGCGGATTTTCGTTCCGGCCGTGCTGGCGGGGGTTGGCCTCCTGATGTTCGCCTGGGTGGTCGTCGACGAGCCCTTCGCCGACAGCTTCTACCGCGCCATGGCGGTGTTGGTGGCGTCCAGCCCGTGCGCGCTGGCGATCTCGGTGCCGAGCGCGGTGCTGAGCGGCGTGGCTCGGGCCGGGCGGGGGGGCGTCCTCGTCAAGGGCGGCGGCCCGCTCGAAAACCTGGGCACGCTCACGGCCCTGGCCTTCGACAAGACCGGCACCCTCACCGAAGGCCGGCCGACCGTGACGGAGATCGAGCCGGCCATCGGGGTGACGGCGGATGAGCTGCTTGCGGCCGCAGTGGCGGTTGAAGCGCAGAGCGACCATCCCCTGGCCGCGGCGGTGGTGGCCGCGGGCGCGGCGCGCCTGTCGGGTCCGAGCCCAGCGGCAGAGGGCGTGGAAAGCCTGACCGGCCAGGGCGTGCGGGGTCGGGTGGCTGGCGACGAAGTTCTGATCGGCAAGCCTGCGCTGTTTGGCGAGGCGCTTCCGGAAGGCGTCGCGGCCGACGCCGAGCGCCTCGCGCGGGAGGGTAGCACCGTGATGGTGGTGCGCCGCGCAGGTCGCTTCCTGGGCGTGATCGGCCTTCTCGACACGCCCCGGCCCGCAGCGGCCGAGGTCATTGCCCGGCTTCGGGCGCTCGGGCTGAAGCGGATCGTCATGCTATCCGGCGACAATCAGGGCGTGGCCGATGCGATCGCCAAGCAACTCGGCCTGACCGAGGCGCGCGGGGGTTTGATGCCGGAGGACAAGGTCGATGCCATCCGGCAAATGCGCGCGCAGGAGGGCGGCCTGGTCGCCATGGTCGGCGACGGCGTGAACGACGCCCCGGCGATGGCCAGTGCGACGGTCGGGATCGCGATGGGCGCCGCGGGATCGGACGTGGCGCTGGAGACCGCCGATGTCGCCCTGATGGCCGACGACCTGCGCCATCTGCCTTTCGCGGTGGGACTCAGTCGTCAGACAAGCCGGATCATCCGCCAGAACCTGTGGGTGAGTCTGGGCATGGTGGGCTTCCTCATTCCGGCCACCCTCTTCGGGCTCAATATCGGGGCGGCGGTGATGTTCCATGAGGGATCGACCCTCGTGGTCGTCGCCAACGCGCTGCGGCTCCTCGCATGGCGCGAACGCGGGACGGCTCCGGCATGAGCGCCCCATCCGAGCGGGCGGTCGTGGCAACTACGGCCTCCCGCCCGGCCACCGCCAGCGCCGCGGTGCGACCCCAAGCTGAGGGCGAGCGGCGCCACACGACGCGGCCGGTGGGGCAAAAGGCCGGCGAGGCGCAGCCATGAAGAAGCGGGACTTCGAGGCTTCCCGGCCGCCCCGTATGTCGCGCGCCACATTGCGAGCACTGGCCTTGCTCTGGGGCGCCTTCCTGGCGTTCGCCGGCCTGATCGGCGGACTCTACGCCTGGGAGGAATGGCGGGCACATCGTGCCTTTGCGCCGGGCGCGGTGGTAATCAACCCGCACCCTCGGTGAAACGCCGGCGTCGATAGGCCTTGATCCTCTAGCGGCTAGAGCATGTAACCTCTGCGGAGGTTCTGGATTGGAGGTCCATCATGGGCGCCAGCTGCTGTGCTCCCCCGCCCTCGAAAGCTGACCCGCGCTGGCGGCGCGCGCTGTGGATCGCGCTTGCGGTCAACGCCGGGATGTTCATCGTGGAGGTCACGGCCGGTTTCGCAGGCCGCTCGGTCTCTCTCTGGGCGGACGCCGCGGACTTCCTCGGTGACGCCGGGAACTACGCCATCAGCCTGGCCGTCGTCGGTCTCTCGCTTCAGTGGCGGGCGCGCGCAGCGCTCCTGAAAGGCGCGACCATGGGCCTGTTCGGCCTGGGCGTGCTGGCGGCCGCTGCCTGGAACGCGAGCCACGGCGGCCTGCCGCACGCGCAGACCATGGGCGTGGTGGGCTTTCTGGCGCTGATCGCCAACGTGGGCGTCGCGCTTATGCTGTTCCGGCATCGCTCGGGCGACGCCAACATGCGCTCGGTCTGGCTGTGCTCACGCAACGATGCGGTCGGCAACGTTGCGGTCATGGCGGCCGCGGCCGGCGTGTTTGGCACAGGCTCGGCCTGGCCAGACCTCGGGGTGGCCGTCCTGATGGCGAGCCTTGCGCTCTGGAGCGCCCTCCAGGTGACCCGCCAGGCGCTCGCCGAGCTGCGCGGCGCTCCGGATGGGCTCGAGGCCGGTGGCCACCACGCATGACCTCGCGCGCCTCGGCCTGGGCGGGTGCGCTTGAGATGACCGCCGCCGGCGCGCGGTGGCGGGGCGGCGTGGGCGACAACGGCGTGCATCGCCATCTGGCCGCGCAAGCGGTCTTCGCCGAGGCGCCGGTTACCGTGCGCGACGGCGCCGGGCGGGCCTGGACCGGCCGCTGCCTGCTGATCGATCCGCTGGAGCCCCATGCGCTGGAGGCTGAGGGCGACGTGGATCTCGTGTTCCTCGAGCCCACCCGCGGCAGCGCCTTCCTGGAGGCCGCCCTGGCGGAGTTGCGGCTGCGTCTGACCGACCCCACGGTCATCGAGGCGCGCGCGCCAGCGCTGCGCTTCTGGACCCCGGTGCTCATGGGTTCAACGAGCCCTCGCCGGCCCGTCCCGCCGGCGCTGTCGGTGTCCCTGGCGGCGGTCGAGGCCGCGCTGGCGGACGGGCCGGTGCGGCTCGCCGACGCCGCCGCGGCCGCGGGCCTTTCCCCGGACCGCTACCGGCACGCGTTCGTGGAAGCCTTCGGGATCCCGTTCCGCCGCCATCTGCTCTGGCGGCGGATGGCCCGTGCCCTGGCCCGCGTCGCGGGCGGCCAGGACATCACCGGAGCCGCCCATGCGTGCGGCTTCGCTGACAGCGCGCATCTGGCGCGCACCATGCGCGCGTGCTTCGGCATCAGCGCAGGACGGCTCGCCGCGACCCGGGCGCGGTAGCCGCTACGTTCAAGCGAGATTGCGAACCGAGGGGTACGAGGCTGCCGCGCACCCACCCGGAGCTCCGCATGAACCGATCCCCCGAACGCCGCGCCGCCTATGACGCGGAAGCCCAGGCTGCCCGCGCGGCCCTGGCGGCCGGCGACCTGGATGTCGCCTTCGCGCGCCTGGAGCGCGCGCACGTCCTGGGGCAGCCCTGGGCCGCGCCGCACAGCTGGACGCACTGGATGATGCTGCGCATCGGCTGGCGACGCCGCGACGGCCGCGAGGTGGCGGGTCAGCTGCTGCGACTGGCCGTCGGCGGCGTGTTCTCCTGGGTGGGCTGGGTGCCCGCCGGGAATACCGGCGGCGCGAACGTCTCGCCGATCCGACCGATGCCGATTCCGGCCGACCTCGCCGACCTGTGCGGCGAGATCGACCCGGTAGACGAGAGGTCGTTGGCCGAACCGGAGCGCCACCAGCTTGCGGCAGGGCTGCGAAGCCGGACGCGCCGTGACGACCGCGCGCGTTGTGCCGCGGCCTCCATGTCTTGCGAGTTCGCCTCTAGCGCTCTAGGAGTGCGTTCACGGGAGTTCCATGCTCGCATCCTTGCGCCTCAGGTCCGTACGGCGCGCGCTGGTCATCATGTTGATGATCCTGAGCGCGGCCATTGTCATGGAGCGGGCGCAGGCCGTCACCAACGGCGTCCAGCATGCCCTGGCCGTTGATCACGCCGCGCCTGCTATGGCGCTGGCTGGCGCGGAGCATGACGATCATCACGATCATGATCCATCCAGAGACGACGGATCTACGGGCGCGGGCGAGCCGGATCAGGCGCCAGGTCCCCACCATCACCATTCCGAGGGACCGCAGTTCGCCGCCCTGTTTTCGCCGGTGATCGTGGAGGTCGCGGTGTCGGACGCGGTCGCGCTCTTCATGCGCGCCGATCCCGGCTCGCCGCAGTCCCGCGTCTTCGGCCTGGAAAGGCCCCCCAAAACTCTCAGCGAACGCGCCTGACCGGCGCGGCGAGCCCGCCGCGCCTCTGATCTGCAGCTTCGAGAGAGACCATGTCATCTTCTTACCGCGGTCGCGCGCTTGCGCGGCCAGGGCTGGCGTTGATCGCCGGCCTGCTCCTCGCCGTGACGGCCCCGCCGGGCGCCTCCGCGCAGACCCCGGCGCCGGCGGCCGGCCCGACCCTCAACCTCGACGACGCCCTGGCGCGGGCGAGCGGCGCCGATCCTTCCGCCGCGGGGTGGGACGCGCGCTTTGCCGCCGGCCAGGCGAGCATTCGCCAGGCCGGGGTCAAGCCGAACCCCTCGCTCGGCCTGGAGCTCGAGAACTTCACCGGCAGCGGCGCCTACGCGATGCTCGACCGCACCGAGGCGACGCTCAGCTACGAGCAGACGATCGAGCGGGGCGGCAAGCGGGAGGCCCGCGTGGGGCTGGCCCGCGCCAGCGCCGAGATCACCCGGAGGCGCCGCGACATCCGTCGCCTGGACCTCCTGCGCGATGTGCAGGTGGCCTACGCTGAGGCCCTCGCGGCCGAGGCCGAACTGCTGATCGCCGAGGCGCGCCTGCTGGCGGCGCAGTCGGCGCAGACCGACGTGGAGCGTCGTGTGCGCGCCGCCCGGGACCCCCTGTTCGCCGGGTCGCGCGCCGGAGCCAACAGCGCCCAGGCCGAGGTCGACCGCGACCAGGCCCGCCTCGCGGCGCAGAACGCCCGCAGCACGCTTGCGCGCTTCTGGGGCGGTCCTGCCGACTTCACGCTGAACCTGGAGACGTTCTTCGGCGTCGCGCCCCCGGCGACCGTGGACCGTCCCGTTGCCGTCGCCGATCTGGCGCTTCTGGAAGCCGAGCGCGAGGTCGCCGCGGCCAGCGTGCGCCTCGAACAGTCGCGGGCCGTCACCGATCCCACGGTGCGGGCCGGAGTCCGCTACTTCGGCGACGGCAGCGACGTGGCCTTCGTCGTGGGGGGCAGCGTGCCGCTGCGGCTCAACGACAACAACAAGGGGGCGATTGACCGCGCGGTCGCCGAGCGCAGCGCCGCCGACGCCGACATCACGGCGGAGCGCCTCCTGCGCGAGCGTGAGATCGCAAGACTGACGGCTCGTATGGCGGCGTCGGCGGCGGAGTCCGAGCGGCTCCGCGCCGACGTCATTCCCCTGGCCATCCGGGCGGTGGAGCAGGTGCGCGACGGCTTCAACCGCGGCGGCTTCCAGTACGCCAATGTCGCCGAGGCCGAACGCGGGCTGGCCGACGCGCGCGCGCGTCGCGTGGCCGTCCTGCGCCAGTTTCATCTCGACCAGGCGGCGCTCGACCGTCTCACCGGGCGCCATGCGGCGCTCGCTTCCTCGAACCTCAATGCGGAGCGTCGCTGATGCACGCCACCTCGACCCGGCGGCTCAGCCGCCTGTCTGCCGTCCTCGCCTTGGCAGCGGCCCTCGCGGCCTGCGGCCAGGGTCCCGCCAAGGCGCCGGAAGGCGAGGCCCATGAGGCCGCCGCCGCGGAATTCGAGCGGGGGCCGCACCGCGGCCGCCTGCTGCGGGACGGGGACTTCGCCCTCGAGATCACGCTCTATGAAGACGGGCCGGCGCCGCTCTTCCGGCTCTACGCCTTCAAGGACGACAAGCCGGTCGACCCGAAGGGCGTGCAGGTGAGCATCGCGCTGACCCGCCTCGGTCCGAAGGTCGATCGTTTCACCCTGACGCCGGAGGCCGACTACCTCACCAGTCCCGCGATCGTGAGCGAGCCTCACTCCTTCGATGTGAGCGTGGCCGCGACCCACGAAGGCAAGGCGCACAAGTGGGCCTACTCGTCCTATGAGGGCCGCACCACCATCACCGCGGACGCGGCCCGGGCCGGCGGCGTGACCACCGAGAAGGCCGGGTCGGCCGTGCTCGGCGAGACCCTGCCGATCAACGGTCGCGTCGAGATCGTCCCCGAAGGTCAGAGCGACGTTATCGCCCGCTATCCCGGCCGCGTGGTGAGCTTGACCGGTGAACTGGGCCAACGGGTCCGCCGGGGCCAGGTCCTGGCGCGCGTGGAGTCCAGCGAGAGCCTGCAGACCTATTCGGTGACCGCGCCGATCTCGGGTGTGATCGTCAAGAAGAACGTCACCACCGGGGGCATGACGGGCAACGAGCCCATCCTCGTGGTGGCCGACCCCACGAAGTTGCACGCCGAGTTCTTCCTCTATCCCCGCGACGCCGAGCGCGTCCGCGTGGGCCAGCGGGTCGAGGTGGCGAGCCTGGCCGGCGACCATCGCCTGACCAGCACCGTCGAAGCGGTCCTGCCCACCGCCGACCTCACCAACCAGACCCTGATCGCCCACGTCCATCTGACTAACCCGGGCGAGGCCTGGCGGCCCGGCCTGGGGGTGAAGGGCGTGGTCTCGGTGGGGACCACCACCGCGCCGCTCGCAGTGCGGACCAAGGCTATCCAACCGTTCCGCGACTTCGAGGTCGTCTACGCCAAGGTGGGGAACACCTACGAGGTGCGGATGCTGGAGATCGGCCGCCGCACGCCCGAATGGACCGAGGTCCTGGGCGGCCTCGAGCCGGGGACCGAGTACGTGGTCGACGGCGCCTTCCTGATCCGCGCGGACATCGACAAGTCCGGCGCGAGCCACGACCACTAGGAGCGCAACGCCATGCTTGAACGCATCATTGCGCTCTCGATCCGCTTCCGATGGGTCGTGGTCGCCCTCGTGCTGGTGTTCGGGGCGATCGGCGTCTGGAGCTTCCAGCGCCTGCCCATCGACGCCACGCCGGACATCACCAACGTCCAGGTTCAGATCAACACCGAGGCTCCGGGCTTCTCGCCGCTGGAGTCCGAGCAGCGCATCACCTTCCCGGTAGAGACCGCGATCGCGGGCCTGCCGGGGCTCGATTACACGCGCTCGATCTCCCGCTACGGCCTCAGCCAGGTCACCGTCGTCTTCAAGGACGGGACCGACATCTACTTCGCCCGCCAGCTCGTCAACGAGCGCCTCCAGGCGGCGCGGAGCCAGCTACCGGATGGGCTGACGCCGGAACTGGGACCCATCTCCACGGGTCTGGGCGAGATCTTCATGTACACGGTCGAGGCCAAGCCGGGCGCCCGCAAGGCGGACGGTGGGGCCTACACGCCTGAGGACCTGCGCACCCTGCAGGACTGGGTGATCCGGCCGCAGATGCGAAACACGCCTGGCGTCACCGAGGTGAACACCATCGGGGGCTTCGAGCGGCAGTACCACGTCACCCCCATTCCGGAGCGGCTCGCCGCGTTCGACGTGAGCATGTCGGAGGTGATCGGAGCCCTGGAGCGCAACAACGCCAACGTGGGCGCCGGCTACATCGAACGCTACGGCGAGCAGTACCTGGTGCGGGTCGCCGGCCAGGCCGCCACACGGGAGGACCTGGGTGCGATCCTGATCGCCAACCGGGGCGGCGTCCCGGTGCGGGTCGCCGACGTCGCCGACGTGATCATGGGCGAGGAACTGCGCACCGGCGCCGCCACGGAGAATGGCCAGGAGGTGGTGCTCGGGACCGTCATGATGCTCGTCGGCGAGAACAGCCGGACGGTGGCGCAGGCCGCCGCGAAGCGCCTGGAAGAGGCCGGCAAGGCGCTTCCGACCGGCGTCGTCGCCGAGCCGATCTATGACCGCACCGACCTCGTCGAGCGCGCCATCAAGACCGTCGCGACCAACCTGGTCGAAGGCGCGCTACTGGTGATCGTCGTGCTGTTCCTGCTGCTCGGAAACATCCGCGCGGCGCTGATTACCGCCGCCGTGATCCCGATCACCATGCTGATGACCATCACCGGGATGGTGCGCGGCGGCGTTTCCGGCAACCTGATGAGCCTGGGCGCCCTCGACTTCGGCCTGATTGTCGACGGCGCGGTGATCATCGTCGAGAACTGCCTGCGCCGCTTCGGCGAGGCGCAGCACAGGCTCGGCCGTGTGCTGACCCGTGATGAGCGCTTCGACCTGGCGGCCACGGCTTCGGGAGAGGTCATCCGGCCGTCGCTGTTCGGGGTGCTGATCATCACCCTGGTCTATGTGCCGATCTTCGCCCTCACCGGCGTCGAGGGGAAGATGTTCCACCCCATGGCGGTCACGGTGGTCATGGCGTTGACCTTCGCGATCGTCCTGTCGCTGACCTTCGTGCCGGCGGCCGTGGCGCTCTTCGTGACCGGCCGCGTGGAGGAGAAGGACTCCTTCTTCATGCGGGGTGCGCGCCGGCTCTACGAGCCGGCCCTCGCTACCGCCCTGCGCCTTCGGGTGGTGTTCGTCGCCGTCGCCGTGGCGCTCGTTGCCATTTCGGGCTTCGCCGCCAGCCGGATGGGATCGGAATTCGTCCCGAACCTCGACGAAGGCGATATCGCCATGCACGCGCTGCGCATCCCGGGCACCAGCCTGACCCAGGCCGTCCAGATGCAGACCGCCCTGGAGAAGCGGATCAAGCAGTTCCCGGAGGTCGACCGGGTGGTCGCCAAGATCGGCACCGCCGAGGTCGCCACAGATCCCATGCCGCCGTCCGTGGCTGACACCTTCATCATGCTGAAGGACCGCGAGGACTGGCCGGATCCGCGCAAGCCTAAGGCCCAACTCGTGGCTGAGATGCAGGCCGCCGTAGCGAAGATCCCCGGCAACAACTACGAGTTCACCCAGCCGATCCAGATGCGGTTCAACGAGCTGCTGTCGGGCGTGCGGGCGGATGTCGCCGTCAAGGTGTTCGGCGACGATCTCGATCAGCTGCTGACCCTCGGCAATGCGGTGAAGGAGGTCATCGAGGGAGTCGAGGGGGCCCAGGACGTGGGCGTCGAGCAGGTGACCGGCCTGCCGGTCCTGCAGATCACGCCGGACCGGGCGGCCCTCGCGCGCCTCGGCATCTCGCTGGCCGACGTTCAGGAGGTGGTCCAAGCCTCGGTGGGCGGCGTGGTCGCCGGCCAGGTGTTCGAGGGCGACCGCCGCTTCGACGTGGTCGTGCGCCTTCCGGAAGGCGTGCGGGGCGACACCGCCGCGATCGCGCGGCTGCAGATCCCGGTCCCCTCTGCCGGCGGGCGCTCGTTCGTGCCGCTGGAAGAGGTCGCCACCATCGCGGTGGAGAAGGGGCCGAACCAGATCAGTCGCGAGGACGGCAAGCGACGGGTCGTGGTCACCGCCAACGTGCGCGGCCGCGACCTGGGGTCGTTCATCACCGAGGCGCAGGCCAAGGTGGGCGCCGAGGTGGAGGTCCCGGCGGGCTACTGGATCAGCTACGGCGGCACCTTCGAGCAGCTGATCTCGGCGGCCAAGCGGCTGCAGCTGGTGGTGCCGGTGGTGCTGCTGCTGATCTTCGGCCTGCTCTTCGCCCTGTTCCGGTCGATCAAGGACAGCGCCATCGTCTTCTCCGGCGTGCCCCTGGCGCTGACCGGCGGCGTGGCGGCTCTGATGATGCGGGGCATGCCGCTGTCGATCTCCGCGGGCGTCGGGTTCATCGCGCTCTCGGGCGTGGCGGTGCTGAACGGCGTCGTGCTGGTCAGCTTCATTCGAGGCCTGATCGAAGAAGGCCAGGCGCCGCTCGAAGCCATCCGCGAGGGCGCGCTCACACGCCTTCGCCCGGTGCTGATGACCGCGCTGGTGGCCAGCCTGGGGTTCGTGCCCATGGCGCTGAACGTGGGCGCCGGCGCCGAGGTCCAGCGCCCCCTGGCCACGGTGGTGATCGGGGGGATCATCTCCTCGACGTTGCTGACGCTGCTGGTGCTGCCGGCGCTCTACAGCCTCGTGCATGGCCGCGAGCGCGGGAGCGACTGGCCGAGACCCGCCTGGCTCGACCATCTGCCCTTCCGCAACGGCCGAAAGGCGGTGTGACCTTCGCCCCCCTCACACCGTCCGGGCGGCCGCTTGTCGGGAGCGGCCGCCCACCCCTCCGGCTTCACCGAGGTTCGCGCCATGCTTCAAGCGAGCATTCTGCTCAGATGGCGATCAGCCATCCTCCTTCTCCTCATGCTGGTCCTGCTGCTGATTGACGGCGCCCTCTCCCAGGCCCTGGCCCACGGGGTCGCCGAGGGTGACAAGGGCTACATCCAGGAGACGACCGGCGTGGTCTTCCTGCCGTTCGTCTACCTGGGGGCCAAGCACATGGTCACCGGCTACGACCACCTGCTGTTCCTGTTCGGGGTGATCTTCTTCCTCTATCGGATGAAGGACATCGGCATCTACGTGACCATGTTCGCCGTGGGTCACTCGACCACCCTGTTGCTGGGGGTGCTCACGGATGTCAGCGTCTCAAGCTACCTGATCGATGCGATCATCGGCCTGTCGGTCGTCTACAAGGCGCTCGACAACCTGGGCGCCTTCCAGCGATGGTTCGGGGTGCAGCCGAACACCAAGGCCGCGACCTTGATCTTCGGCCTGTTCCACGGCTTCGGACTGGCGACCAAGCTGCAGGACTTCCAGCTCTCTCCCGACGGCCTCGTCTGGAACCTCATCGGCTTCAACATCGGCGTCGAGCTGGGCCAGCTCCTGGCGCTTGGCGCCATCCTCATCGTCATGGGCTTCTGGCGACGGACGGACGGCTTCTGGAAGCACGCCTACCTCGCCAACGTCGTCCTCATGAGCCTCGGCTTCATCCTGACGGGCTACCAGCTCGTCGGCTTCTTCGTCGTCTGACGGGAGATCCTCATGCACAACGCCAACACGCCGCGTCTGTCCGAACTGCCAACCACGGGCCAGCTGCTGAAGTCCACGGTCCTGGCGGCCGGCGTGGCCGGCGCCCTCCTGGTCACGGTCGTGCTGCCCGCCGAGTATGGGGTCGATCCCACCCGCGTCGGCTCGGTGCTCGGCCTGACCGACATGGGCCGGATCAAGCGCCAGCTGGCTGCCGAGGCGGAGGTGGCAGCCCAGGGTGAAGCCGCGTCGACGGCGGCGGCGCCGGCCGTTCCGACCGCGGCGCCTCCCGCTGCCGCCGTCGCCGCGGCGCCTGCCACGCCGGCGATGGGCGCGCGGTCGGACAGGACCGTGATCACGCTGAAGCCGAACGCCGCCGCCGAGATCAAGCTGGTGATGGAGGAGGGTGCGCGGGCGCGTTTCGTCTGGTCGAGCAGCGGGGGCAAGGTGAACTTCGACACCCACGCCGACCGTCCGGGTGTCAACTACCACGGCTACGGAAAGGGCTCCTCGCAGCGCGAGGCGGGCGAGCTTACCGCCGCCTTCACCGGCAGCCACGGCTGGTTCTGGCGCAACCGCACCGGCAAGACCGTGACCGTCACGCTGGAAACGTCCGGCGCCTACAGCGAGGTCAAGCGCGTGGTCTGACCGGCCGCGTCGGCCCGCCCGTGGCAAAGGACGTCGAGGAACCTTCGATGCTGAGCATCCTCTCCAACCTCACCTATCGGCGCCTGTTCCTGGCCCAGGTGATAGCCCTCGTCGGAACGGGCCTGGCCACCGTCGCCCTGGGCCTGCTCGCCTACGACCTCGCCGGCGCCGATGCGGGCGCGGTGCTGGGCGGGGCCCTGGCGATCAAGATGCTGGCCTACATCGGCGTGGGCCCGATCGTGAACGCCTTCGTGGACCGGCTGCCGCGCCGCGCTTTCCTGGTGGCCATGGACCTGGTCCGAGCGGCCATCGCGCTCGCGCTGCCGTTCGTCACCGAGATCTGGCAGATCTACGTCCTGATCTTCCTCCTGCAGTCCGCCTCGGCCGCCTTCACGCCCACCTTCCAGGCCGCCATCCCGGACATCTTGCCCGACGAGAAGGACTACACCCGCGCGCTCTCGCTCTCGCGGCTGGCCTACGACCTGGAGAGCCTCGTCAGCCCGATCCTGGCCGCCGCCCTGCTGACCCTGATCAGCTTCCACTGGCTGTTCGGCGGCACGGTGGTCGGGTTCCTCGCCTCGGCGGCGCTGGTGGTGTCCGTCGCGGTCCCGCAGCCCAGGCCCGCGCCACGGATCGGCGGGATCTATGCCCGCACGACCCGCGGGACCCGCATCTACCTGAAGACCCCGCGCCTGCGAGGCCTGCTGGCGCTGAACCTGGCCGCTGCGGCGGCCGGCGCGATGGTGATCGTCAACACGGTGGTCTACGTCCGCACCGTGCTGGGACGCGGCGCCGACGACGTGGCGCTGGCGCTGGCGGCCTTCGGCGGGGGCTCGATGGCGGCCGCGCTGGTGCTGCCGCGCGTACTGGACCGGATCGAGGACCGCCCGGTCATGCTCGCCGCGGCCGGGCTCCTGGTGGCCGGGCTGCTCGCCCTGGCGATGCAGGCGTTTTCCCCCGCCCTCGATCCGTGGGCGGCGCTGCTCGCGGGCTGGGCGATCCTGGGGGTCGGCTATTCGGCTGTCCTGACGCCGTCCGGTCGGCTGCTGCGCCGCTCGGCGAACCCTGAGGACCGCAGCGCGCTGTTCGCCGCGCAGTTCGCGCTCTCGCACGCCTGCTGGCTCGTGACCTACCTCGTCGCCGGCCAGCTGGGCGCGCGGGCGGGCATGGGATGGACGATGATCGCCCTGTCGGGACTGGCCGCCCTGGGCGTCCTGGCCGCGCTGGCGACCTGGCCGCGACGCGATCCTCAGGCGCTTACGCACGAGCACGCGGACCTTCCGCCGGACCACCCGCACTTGGCCGGGGCGCGGCAGGCGCACGCCCATGACTATGTGATCGACGATCTCCACCACGCCTGGCCCCGCGGATGACACGAGGATCGATGCGCCATCGCGTACCCGTAACCGTAATGAAACGGGCGCCCGGCGGTCGCCGTGCTAGCCAGGGCCCCATGAAGAGCCCGCGAACCGACGTGCGTGCGGTCTGCGCCGTGCTGATGATCCTGACCGGCCTGGCCTGGGCGGGCGCGGCGCTGGCGCACAACATCGGCGGGACCGACGCGGCCTTCGTGGCGGCGACGCGGGGACCCGACCCGATCCCCTTCGCCTACCTCGGCGCCAAGCACATGGTGACCGGCTACGACCACCTGCTGTTCCTGGTGGGCGTCATCTTCTTCCTGTTCCGGCTGCGCCAGATCGCGCTCTACGTCAGCCTGTTCTCCCTGGGCCACTCGCTGACCCTGCTGGCGGGCGTGTTCTTCGACCTGCACGTCTCTCCGCACCTCGTGGACGCGGTGATCGGGCTGTCGGTGGCCTACAAGGCCTTCGACAACCTGGGCGGCTTCCGGACGCTGTTCGGGGTGCAGCCCGACACCCGCGTGGCAGTGTTCGGCTTCGGCCTGATCCACGGGTTCGGCCTGGCCACCAAGCTGCAGGCCCTGAACCTTAATCCCGACGGCCTGCTCGCCAACCTGGTGTCGTTCAACCTGGGCGTCGAGCTGGGCCAGATCCTGGCCTTGTCGCTGATCCTGGTGGCCATGACCCTCTGGCGACGCTCGCCGCTCTTCGCGCGGACGGCGGCGGGAGCGAACGTCCTGCTGATGCTGGCGGGCTTCGTCCTCGCCGGCCAGCAGCTGGCGGGATACATCTTCGGTGGAGCGGTGACATGAGCGCAAACGAGCAACCGGGCCGGCCCATGGCGAAGGGTCGGCTCCTCCTGGCGACGCTCGGCGCCCTGGTCCTGGGGAGCCTGATCGTGCTGGGCGCGATCCTGCCGGCGGAGTTCAACAGGGACCCGCTGGGCTTCGGCAAGCTTTCGGGGCTCTCGCGTCTCTGGGCGCCCGAGGACCAGCAGGTGGACACCACGGCCGGGGCGGCGCGGGCGCGCGAGTACGAGGCCGGCTTCCGCAGCGATGTGATCGAGATCCCACTGGGCGACTTCATGGCCGGGGCCGACAAGTCCGAGCTCGAGTACAAGGTGCGGATGAAGAAGGACGCCACCCTGATCTACTCCTGGGAGGTGGTCGGGGCCAGCGACGCGCGGGACTTCCGCTTCGACCAGCACGGCCACACGACGCCGAAGCCGGGGGAGGCGATGGCCGTCTCGACCTGGAAGCAGGCCTTCGGGCTCAAGCAGAACGGCGCGCTGACCGCGCCCTTCGACGGCATCCAGGGCTGGCAGTTCTCCAACTCCGGCGAGAAGCCCGTGGTCGTGCGCCTGCGGTTGGCCGGCTTCTACGACCTCGTGCCCGCGGGCCAGCCGGGCAACGAGGCGGGCATCGTCGCCAACGCGCCGGCCGCGGCGGCTCGCCCCGACGCCGCGTCGGCCCAGACGGCGAATCCCTGAGGCGCCGCCGCCGCCTGGCGCGCCCGAACGGTCGCCTCGTCGAAAAGCAGGGCGCGGAGCACGCCGCCGGAGACCGGTCCCGACGGCGCGAACGCGGCGGGGACGCCGGGGGCCGTGACAAGCGCGGCGCCCAGAGGGAGGGCGAACGGCGGTTGGCCCGGAAGGCGCAGGCGCGGCCGTCCCGCGCCGATCATCACCCATATCGCGAACGCCTGGTCATCGGCCCCGTCGGCGCCCGGAGGGGCTGCGCCGGCCGCGTCCCTGTCCGCGAACCAGGGCGTGGTGATGCGGGAAAGCCTTGCGCCGAACGCCGCGCGGACCGCGGGCAGGACGCGGCGGCCGATGCAGGTCGCGGTCGCGCCCAGAAGCAGGGGGTCGCACAGGTGGTCCTGGAACGCGCCGCCCAGGGTCGCCGTGCGCAGCCGCCCGCACAGGTCGGCCGCGAAGACGTCGTCGATCCGCAGGGCGCGACGGGGTCCCTGCGCGGCGGGCGGCGAGGGCGTCCCCGCAATCACCGGCCCAGCGGCGCCGCCCGCGCCTCGGGTTCGTCAGGAGCGGGATCCGCGAGACCCGCGCCGCGGCGCGGAACAGCTGCACGGGGTCGGCACCCAGGGACGTGGCGATCACGAAGAATTCGAGCAGCTCGACGCGGCGCTGTCCGCGCTCGATCATCGAGATGTGCGACGGGCATTTGCCGATGCGCGCCGCGAGCTCGCGCTGCGGGACGCCGGCCCTGCGCCGCGCCCGGATCAGCGCCTCGCGAACCGTGCGGTAGGCCGGGCTGAACACCGGGCTCGGCTGGCGCGAGAAGGCCATCGCCTCAGTGCATCAACTGGCCGAGGAAGGCGCGCGTCCGCTCATGGCGCGGCGACTCGAAGAAGGCGTCGGGTTCGGCGCTCTCCACGATCTGCCCCTGGTCCATGAACACCACCCGGTCCGCAGCCTGCCGGGCGAAGCCCATCTCGTGGGTCACCACCAACATGGTCATGCCGTCGTTGGCGAGGCCGATCATCGTCTCCAGCACTTCCTTGACCATCTCCGGGTCGAGGGCCGAGGTCGGTTCGTCGAAGAGCATGATCTTCGGGTCGAGGCAGAGCGAACGCGCGATCGCGACGCGCTGCTGCTGGCCGCCCGACAGCTGGCCCGGGTACTTGTGCGCCTGTTCCGGGATGCGGACCCGCTCGAGGAGGGCCATGGCGCGCGCTTCCGCTTCGGCGCGGTTCTGTCGCGCCACCGAGACCGGCGCCAGGACGCAGTTCTCGAGCACGGTCAGGTGCGGGAACAGGTTGAAGCTCTGGAACACCATGCCGACCTCGCGGCGGATGGCGTTGAGCTGCCGCGGTTCGCTGCCCGCGCGCACGCCGTTGACGACGATCTCCCCGTCCTGGTGCCGCTCCAGCTGGTTGATGCAGCGGATGAGCGTGGACTTGCCGGAGCCCGATGGCCCGCAGATCACGATGCGCTCGCCGGGCGCCACGCGGAGGTCGACACCGCGCAGCGCATGAAAGTCGCCGAACCACTTGTGCACGCCGCGCAGTTCGACGGCGCTGTCCGCCGGGGCGGAGGTCTGGGCGAAGCTCATGGGCGGCTGGCCTTGTTGCGGCGCTCCATCGCCTCGGCGAACCGGCCGAAGCCGAAGCAAAGGACGAAGTAGATGGCGCTGATGAACACGTAGGTTTCGATGGCGGGCGAACTCCAGGCGGGGTCGGCGAGCGCCGCCTTTCCGGAGCTGATCAGGTCGAACAGGCCGACGACCAGCACCAGGCTGGTGTTCTTGATCATGACGATGATGGTGTTGGTGAGCGCCGGGATCGAAATGGCGATGGCCTGCGGCAGCACCACGAGGCGCTGGGTGCGCCAGTACCCCAGCCCGAGGGCCGCCGCCGCCTCGTACTGCCCCTTCGGCACGGCCTGGAGCCCGCCGCGGATCACCTCGGCCATGTAGGCCGCCGCGAACAGCAGGAGCGCGATCAGGGCGCGCATCAGCTTGTCCGGCAGCAGGGCCTCCGGGACCATCAGCGGCAGCATGATCGAGGCGATGAACAGGATGCTGAGCAGCGGCAGGGCCCGGGTCGCCTCCACGAACACCGTGCAGAGGGTGCGGATCGCCGGCAGGTCGGAGCGGCGGCCGAGCGCGAGCAGGACGGCCAGCGGGAAGCCGCCGCCGATCGCCACCACGGTGAGGATCAGGGTGACCGGCAGCCCGCCCCATTCGGCGGTGGGCACGGGCGTCAGCCCGAGCACCCCGCCGCCCATCAGGACCTGGATGGCGAGGAGCATGACGAGCCAGATGACGCCCAGGCGCGGGCGCCACGCGCTCGGGCGCACGGACCAGGCGAGCAGGGCCAGCAGGCCCAGGCAGACGAGCGCCGGACGCCAGCGTTCGTCCAGGGGGTAGATCCCGAACAGGATCTGGCTGTGCTTGGCGATCACGAAGCTCCAGCAGGCCCCGGCCGCGGCGCGGCAGGTCTCCGGCGTGGCCGGCAGGACCGCCGCGTCGAACACGGCCCAGCGCGCCAGCGGCGGAACCGCCCAGACCAGGACGGCCGCCACGAGAAGCGTGAGCGTCGCGTTGAGCGGGGTATCGACGAGGCGGATCAGGCCCGTGGGCAGCCACGACGGGCGACGCACCGGCGCGATCATGCGGGAGGCGTCGGTCATCTCAACGCTCCCGAAGCGCGACGCGGCGGTTGTAGCGGTTCAGCGCCGCCGAGATGCTGAGGTTGATGGCGAGGTAGACGGCCACGATGATCAGCGTCCCCTCCACCGCGTGGCTGCTCGTGTTGATGAGCGTGCCCATGATGGTGAGGAAGTCCGTATAGCCGACCGCCAGGGCCAGGGTGCTGTTCTTGACGATGTTGATGTACTGGCTGGTCATCGGCGGCAGGATCGCGCGCAAGGTCTGCGGGATGATCACCAGGCGCAGCGTCTGGGCATAGCCGAGCCCGAGCGCGCGCGCCGCCTCCCACTGGCCCCTCGGCACGGACTGGATGCCGCCGCGGACGATCTCGGCCACGAAGCCGGTCGTGTAGAGGGTCAGACCGAGAAGGATGGTCGCGAGCTCGGGCGTGAGGGTCGCCTGACCGGCGGCGTTGAGGGCCGGCACGGTCAGGCCGCGCATGGTCAGGGTCGCCGGGCCGAGCTGGAGCACCGCCTCGGGCGGCAGAGCCTGGCTCCATAGGGTGTAGATGAAGATCAGCAGCAGGATGGGCGGGGTGTTGCGCACGCCCTCGACCCAGACCTGGGCGAGTCGGGCGACGAGGGGGTTCTCGCTCAGGCGGGCGATCCCGAGGAGCAGCCCCAGCCCGGTGGAGCCCACGCACACGATCGCGGATACGAAGAGGGTGTTGACGACGCCGACGGCGATCGCCCAGAGAGCTATGTCCTCCGGACTGAAGGGCAGGACCGTCTCGGCCACGCTGAATCCGGCGCGCTCCACCAGGAAGTCGAGGCCGAGCGGCAAGCCGCGGGCGCGCAGGTTCTCGAGGGTGGTGACGGCGACCAGGGCCAGGGCCCCGAGCGCGGCCGCCACCGCGAGGCCCTGCAGGAGCCAGGCCGAGGCCCGTCGGGTCGAGGGGGGCGTGCGCGCCATCACGAGGTCCGCCAGGGCCATGGGCTCAGTCCCACGGGAACGGGAACATCAGGCCGCCGTCCGTGTACAGCCGGTTCAGGCCGCGCTCAGCCTTGATGGGGGTGCCGGCGCCGAGGTTTCGCTCCCAGATCTCGCCGTAGTTGCCGACCTGCTTGATCACATTGTAAGCCCAGCGCGGGTCGAGGCCGATCACCCGGCCGAACGCCGGATCCCCGCCCAGCACCCGCTTCACGTCCGGCGGCCCGTTCTTCGCCTTGTCGTCGACGTTGGCCTGGGTGATGCCGTTCTGCTCGGCCCAGAGCAGGACGTTGACCGTCCAGCGGACCACGTCGAACCAGCGGTCGTCGCCGCGCGGGATCGCCACGCCATTGGGCTCCACGCCCGAGCCGACTGTGAGCGGCAGGTGCTCGGCGGGGTTCTTCGCCACGATCGCGATCTGGCTCCGCGCCGACAGCCCGTCGGTGATGTAGCCGTCGCAGCGACCGGCCAGGTAGGTGTCGCGCGCCGTGATCGTGGAGTCGAAATAGACCCGGGTGAGCTTGATCCCGTTCTCGGCCTCGACCTCGTCGAGCGCCTTCTCCGTGAGGCTGCCGCCGCCCTGCAGGCAGATGGTCCGGCCGCCCAGCCCGCCGGGCTCGGTCACGCCCAGCGCCTTGCGCACCACGATCGCGTCGCGGTCGTACATGGTGACGGCGACAAAGCGCATGGCCAGATCGCGGGTGAAGGTGACGGTGGTCGTGCGCGACAGCACGTCGATCTCACCGGTCTGCAGCGCCGGCAGGCGCTGGGCGGCGTTGAGCGGCGTGAACTGGACCTTGGCCGCGTCACCCAGCACCGCGGCGGCCAGCGCACGGCAGACGTCGCTGTCGAAGCCCCGCCACACGCCCTTCTCATCCGGGCGCGACAGGCCGGGCACGCCCTGGCTGCCGCTGCAGTTCAGGTGGCCGCGGGTCTTGATGCGGTCCACCACGCCCTCAGTCTTGCCGGCTGGCGGCGAACAGGCGGCGAGCGCGGCGGCGAGGGCCGCGGCGGCCAGCCAGATCGTCTTGCGTCCCATCAGCCAATCCCCTCTTGAGCTGCGGTGGCCGCCAGCGGCGCGAAGGCGCGGCGAAGGTCGGTGAGCAGGTCTTCCACGTTCTCAAGCCCGGCGCTGAACCGCAGGACCGGACCGACGTGGTTGGCCGGCGTCGCGGTGCGCGGCGGAACCTGCCGCATCGCGGCCACGACGCTGTGGGTCCCGCCCCAGCTGGCGCCGATCGCGAAAAGCTCCAGTGACTCTACGCAGGCGTCGAGCCGCGCCCTCGCGGCATCGTGCACATAGACGCTGAACAGCCCCGAGCCGCCGGCGAAGTCGCGCTTCCAGGCGTCGTGGCCCGGCGTCCCGGGCCGCGCAGGATGGCGCACCTCGGCCACCCAGGACTGCTCGGCGAACCAGGCGGCCAGGTGGGTCGCGGTGGCCTCGCTGCGGTCGAGGCGGACTGCCAGCGTCTCCAGGCCGCGCAGCACCAGGCTGGCGTCGTCGGCCGAGACGCCGCAGCCCATGAAGCGGGAGACGTCCTTCAGCCGCCGGTAGAGCGCTTCGTCGCGGACCGCCAGCGACCCCATGATCACGTCCGAGTGGCCGCTCAGGTACTTCGAGGCGGCGTTCATGGAGACGTCGACGCCGTGGTCGAGGGGCCGGAACCGCAGCGGGGTCGCCCAGGTGTTGTCGGCCGCCACCTTGGCGCCGTGGCGATGGGCGCGGGCCACCAGGTCCGCCACGTCGGGCGTCTCCATGGTCACCGAACCGGGCGCCTCCAGCCAGAGGAGCGGCGTGTTCGGCCCGAGCAGGCGATCGACCGCGTCCGGCCGCATGGGATCGTAGAACTGGGCCTCGATGCCCAAGCCGTCGAGGAAGTCGGCGGCGAACGGACGCAGGGTCTCGTAGCCGTTGTCGGGGAAGAGCACGCGCGAGCCGGTCCTGGCGAACGCCAGGGTGGTCAGCACGATGGCTGCGAAGCCGGACTGCACCACCAGGCACTTCTCGGCGCCTTCCAGACGCGCGATGCGTTTTTCGAGGGTCCGGGCGGTGGGCGTGCCGTAGAGACCGTAGGAATAGCCGTCGTAGATGGCTTCGCGCCGGCTCTGGTAGGCCTCCACAGTCGGGAAGACAACGGTGGATGCCCGGTGCACGGCCGGCGTCAGGCTCCGGAACGGCGGGTCGTCGCCGTCGCGTCCGTAAACGCAGTGGGTGTCGTCGTGCATGGGCGTCCTCTCCTTCCACGATGGTTAGGGAGCGCCCGGAAGAGGATCAATTGCATAGATATCGCGCTACCATGCGCTGATGTTATAGGGCGGCATGAACCTCACGCTCATCGAGTGCTTCAACGCAGTGATGAAGACCGGCTCGACCACGGGCGCGGCCAAGGTCCTCGGCATTTCGCAGCCGGCGGTGAGTCGGTCGCTGAAGCGCCTCGAGGACACGACGCGACTGAAACTCTTCGAGCGGTCCGGCCCACGCCTTGTTCCGACGCCGGAGGCGGAGCTTCTGCACCGCGAGATCGTGGATACCTATGTCGGCCTGGACCGCATCCGCCAGGCGGTGGCGCGCATCCGGGCGTCCGGCACGGGCGCCCTGCGCGTGGCCAGCTCCGCGGCCCTGGGGCTCAACTTCACGCCGGCGGTGCTGCGCCGGTTCCTGGCCAGCCGCCCTGAGGTGCGGGTAAGCCTGGAGATCGCCAACTCGACGATCGTCCGCAACCTGGTGGCCAGCGGCAGCTACGACATCGGGCTGTGCGCCGACGAGATCGACACCGCGAACCTCGTCGCGCGGCCGTTCATGGTCACCCCGGGGATCTGCGTGATGCGGCGCGACCATCCGCTGTCGGCCGAGGCCATCATCCGGCCCGAGATGCTCGACGGTCAGCCGGTGGTCTCGTTCCCTCCCGAGGATCGGGTGCGAAAGCGCTTCGACGAGGTGCTGGCGCAGGCAGGGGTCCAGCCGCGCTTCGCGGTCGAGACCCAATTCGGCGCGGTCGTCTGCGAATTCGTGCTCCAGGGGCTGGGCCTGGGCCTCGTCAACTCTCTGACCTACCTCTCCGGCCGCTTCGAAGAGGCCGGTCTGGTCGCCCGTCCCTTCGAGCCGGCGGTCACCTTCGAAAACCTGATGATCCTGCCGCCGCACCGCGCGCGCTCGCGCATCCTCGACGAGCTTGTGCGCCTCCTGGTCGCCGAGTGCGGTCAGATGGAAGCGGCCTGCTTCGCCCGCTTCGGTGGCGAGAAGCCGGCCCCGCCGGTCAAGTCTGCAAAGGCTCGCGCACCGCGAAGACCGCGCTGACCTCCACGGGGACGCCGAACGGCAGCGTGGCCACGCCCACGGCGGCGCGGGCGTGGCCGCCCGCCGGTCCCAGGACCTCCACGAGCAGGTCCGACGCGCCGTTGATCACCTCCGAGTGCGCCTCGAACCCCGGGACCGCGGCGACGAACCCGGAGAGCTGCAGGCAGGCGCGCACGCGCCCGAGATCGCCGCCCAGCGCCTGGCGCAGGACGGAAAGCACCGCCAGCGCGCAGGCGCGCGCCGCGGCCTTTCCGGCCGCCACATCGATTTCGTCCCCCACCTGCCCGCGGATCAGCTGAGCGCCGTCGCGCGGCAGTTGCCCGGAGACGTAGGCCAGGCCCGCATGCAGGACCACGGGCCGGTAGGCGGCCGCGGCGGCTGGCGGCGGGGGGAGATCGATGGCGAGCTCGCGCAGCCGCGCGTCGATGGCGTTCATCGGAGGATCCGTCGGGCAAGGAGGACGGGCGCGCCGTCCCGACCGGACCGCGCGCCCGGGGACCGGGGCGGGGGAGGCGCGCGCCGGCGTTAGAAGCGGTAGGCGGCCTTCACGTAGTAGAAGCGGCCACCCACCCCGTAGGGGGCGATGTAGGCGAAGGGGAAGATGCCGGCGTTGTCGGCGCCGTTCGTGCCCGCCGCGACGCTGGCCGCCGTCGAGGCGATCTGGTGCTCCGGGTACCTGTCAAACAGGTTGGCGACGCCGGCGGTGACGCTGGCCTGCTCGGTGACGTCGAACTTCACATCGAGGTCGAAGATGATGTCGGCGCGGAAGGTCTGCACGAGGTCGCGGTTCGCCGAGCCCGGGGCGGTCGGCGAGAGCCGCACCGTGTAGCCCGGGATGAGGGCCGCGACCTGGGCCGGCGTGCGGTTGGTGAGCGAAACCTGCTCCACCTCGCCGTAGCGGGTGGCGGTCGCGTTGACCGTCCAGCGATCCCGTTTCCAGGTCAGGTTGACGGTCTCCTTGTCCTGCGGCGTGCTCTTGGCGAGCCGGATCTGCTGGGTGAGGTCCACGAGCGGCGCGGTGATGCCGAAGGCGGCGATCTCCGGCGGCGCGCCGTCGATCCGATCGAAGGTGGTCTCGGTGACGTTGGCGGCGAGCGTGGCGGTGAGCGAGCCCAGGTCGCCGAGGTCGTGGTGGTAGCGCAGGGTCACATCGACCCCCTTCGTGGTCGTGTCGACGCCGTTGGTCAGGTAGCTCGCCGCGGCGATGCCGGAGAAGCCCTGCGACGCCAGGAAGTTGGTCAGCGCCGTGCTCTGGAAGTTCGAGGAGATGACGATCCGGTCCTTCAGCTTGATCCGGTAGGCGTCGACCGTCGCGGAGAGCCCGCCGCGGTTGAAGACCAGGCCGACCGACAGGTTGTCGGACTTCTCGGGCTTCAGCGGCTTGGCCCCGATCAGCGGCGCCACAGGATCGTTGACGGAGACGATCCGCACCTTCAGCAACTGACCGTTGACGAAGGTGAAGTCGCTCTGGCTGTAGAACGACTGCGCGAGGGCCGGGGCCCGGAAGCCGGAACCGACGGTGCCGCGAAGGGCGAGGCCGTCGGCGAGTTCGAAGCGTCCGGCGAGCTTGTAGTTGGTGGTCGTCCCGAAGTCGGAATAGTCCTCGTAGCGCAGGGCGGCGGAGAGCTGCAGCCGATCGCCGAAGTCCTTCTCGACCTCCGCATAGATCGCCTTGCTGTCGCGCTCGCCGGGGATGATGTCGGAGGGCGAGACCCCGACCGCGGACTGGATGCCCACGGGGGCGGGCCGGCCGGCGTTCGGGCCGTCGAGGATCGGGACGCCGCCGTTGGCGTAGCTGGCCGGCTCGCCGGCCTTCAGGCGATACCACTCCTTGCGGTACTCCAGCCCCGCTGCGAAGCGGAGCGGGCCGGCGCCGCCAAGGTCGAACGCGCGGCTCACGTCCAGGTTCGTGGTCCACTGGCGAAACTTCGCGCCGCCGCGCAGCACCGAGGTCGGGCTCGCCGCGCCCAGCGAGGCGTTGACCGAGTTCGTGACGCGCAGCCGGTCCTCCGAGACGCCGTAGACGCTGGAGAGGTCCCATGCGAAGCCCGCGAGGTCGTCGCCTCTCAGGCCCGTGGCGAACGAGGTGTTCTCCAGCCGGGTATGCTGTTCCGGCCGGAAGCCGTTGGGGAAGATCGAGCGGACGGTCTCGTCCTGGCCGGGGCGGCGGATGAAGTTGAAGCTGACGCCGTCCAGGCGGTTGTAGCCGCCGAAGGCATAGGCGGTGACTGCCGCCGAGAGCGGCAGCTCGGCGTTGAAGAACACGGCGGCGTTTTCGTAGTCCGGTTCGCCATACAACCAGTTGTCGCGGTCGAAGGTGGCCTCCCGCGGGTCGAGCGTCCCGTTCGCCGGTGTGAGCCCGACGCCGGAGCCGAAGTTTCCGGACGGGAGCACGAGACCGCCGGTGGCGTTGGTCCCGAAGTACTGCTGGCGGGTGTCGAGCCGCGCGCGGTCGGTGTGGCCATGGTCCTGGTAGGCCGCGGTGATACGCACCACGCCGTCCTCGCCGAACGCGAAGCCCTGGGCGGCGGAGACCTGGATGTCGCGGCCATCGCCCTTGTCGGTGACGCCGTAGCGGCCCTGGGCTGCGAACCCCTTGCTGCGGTCGAGCTGCAGGTTGATCACGCCGGCGATGGCGTCGGACCCGTACTGCGCGGCGGCGCCGTCGCGCAACACCTCGACGCTGGAGATGGCGAGCTGGGGAATGGCGTTGAAGTCATAGGCGACGTCGCCGCGCCCGATCTGTTGGTTGGCGTTCAGCTCGGCGTTGGTGTGCCGCCGCTTGCTGTTCACCAGCATGAGGATCTGGCCGGTTGAGAGCCCGCGCAGGGTCGGCGGGGTCAGGAAATCCAATGCGCCGGCCGCGGTCGGCCGGGGCGTGCTGAAGCTGGGCACCGTCACCTTGATCTGCCCCTGGAGATCGCTGGCGCCGGTCTTGGCGAGGTCCTCGCTGGAGACCGAGTCGATGGGACTGGGCGAGTCCGTAACCACCCGCGGCCCAAAGCGGGAGCCGGTGACCACCACCTCGCCGATCGTGGACGTGTCGGCCTCGGCCTGGGCCGACGCCGAACCCGGCGCCGCCAGCATCCCGATCGCCGCCAAGGCTGCGCAGGACACCGTAGTCCGGAGCTCCAGCTTTCCCCGCATGTCTTCATCTCCCCTCACGCCCCGCGAGCGGTCGCAGCCGGCGTCCGAGGGAGAGCGCACCATGCCATGGGGCTGACTTCAAATGCGCATTGACCGCACCATTATGCATGTGGGTTATCTCGGATTGAGGCGCCCCGCCTGTCCGGCGACGGCTCGAAGGGACTCTTCCCGGCTGTGCCGCTGCTTCGCAGCGGCAGACCCAGAGCCGATTGGCCGAGCGGACCGCCATGATTCCCAGATCGTCCGCCACGAGGCGGAGAAGCATGTGCCGCGGCTGGAGGTTGCCTTCCGCATTGCCGGGCGTTCGCTGCGGCCCTGGGGGAGTCCTGCAGCGATTGGACCAATCTTCCCGAGCGGGAAGATTTGTAGGTGTCCGGAGCCGACCCACAGGGCGCGCGGTCAGTCCTTCGGGCGCCTGCCGTCGGCCGCGCGAAGCTGCGCCCGGCCTGCCTCGGCCAGTTGTTGGTAGAACTGCAGGTGAGCATCCAGCACCGTGAGCGGGTCGACGGCAGCGACGGCGTCCTGCATCTCATTGTCGAACTCATCGACGGCGCTCGCCTGCACGAGCATGAACTTGTTGTGCGCGAAGACGTGGGCGATCCGGGGCTTGCCCAGGTGGAACGCCGCCAGGATCGCGAAGTGGTCGAGCTTCAGGATGTCTGCGAACAGGCGAACGCGGGCGAGCAGCAGGCCGGTGCGGCCGTTCTCGAAGTCCTGATACGCCCGCGGTGAGATGCCCATCCGCCCGGCCATCTCAGGAGACCGCACGCCGCGCATGACGCGAAGTGGCTTGAGGATAAGCGGGGCAAGCTCAGCATAGCCGAACTCATCTAAGCCCTTCGCAACCATAGCAACTGTCCTGTCACGAACGCGACTTATCGTGGAGTAAGCGGCGTGGCGCGGGGGATCAAGCGTGTCCACGCGCACTTTGCGCGGGGCGGTAGTCCAGTCACTTGGAGATGGCGGAATTCCTGCCGCACGGCTTCGCGCCGGCGTCCTTGCGCCTTGCTCCTGCCATCGCCGGAGGCACGATCTGAAGCTGCTGCCGTCGCAAACCGGCAGATTTTCTGCCGACAACTAGAGGTTCTTCTTCTGAGTATTCAAAAATAGAAATCAACGACTGTTTTCGGCGGAACATTAGAGGTCGGGACCGGCTTCTTTTGGTGTGAATATCGCGAGAGGCTAACCTCGTTGGGCGTAGGTCTTCGCATTGTGTCGGCCGCGGGTGGACTGCTGCTTGGACTCCAGGCTGCAACGCAGTTCGTGGGTTGGACCTTCGCATGGTCGCCCGTGCTTGGGCGCGGCGTCCAGGCCGGACCCGATCTGACGCTCTATCCGCCCTGGCGCATCCTGGTGTGGCGGCGTGAGTTTGCCGCCGAAGCGCCGCACGTCTTCGCCTCCGCCGGTTCGGTCATCCTCCTCGCCGTCGCTGGGGGGCTTGGCCTGGCCGTGGTTCTCGACGGCCAGAGCGCGTCGATCCGCCGGACGCGAGGCTGGGGCGGACGCGGCGATGCGCGATGCGCGGGCCTGTTCGCGAAGGCCGGCTGCGTCCTCGGCGAAATCGGCGGACGCGTGCTGATCACCGCGGACCTGCGACCGACGCTGGTCACCGGCGGTACGCGGAGCGGCAAGGGCAGGGGCCACGTCGTCCCGAGCCTGCTCAGCTGGTCTGAGAGTGTCATGGTCCACGACCCCAAGGGCGAGCTTTGGACCGTCACGGCCGGATGGCGCGCCGGCTTCTCGCACGTGCTTCGGTTCAACCCCCGCGATCTCCAGTCGGCGCGATGGAATCCGCTGGCTGAGATCCAGCCCGGCGCCGCCGAGCTCGCTCAGGTGCAGCGCCTCGTGGCGATCCTGTCCGATCCCGGCGGTGTCCGCGACGAGGAGGCCATCTGGGACAAGTCCGCGTCCGAGATCCTCGAGGCGGTGATCCTCCACGTCCTCTACGCGGCGGAGGACACGGCCAAGACCTTGCTGAAGGTCCGCGAGCTGCTCGCCGATCTCGACGAAGCGGCCGAGGTCATGCTGCGGACCCAGCACGTCCGGGATGCGGACGGCGAGCCGCAGACCCACCCCTTCATCCGCACCGCCGTGAAAGGCTACGCGGCCATGCACGACCGGTTCCGGACCTCGGTGCAGGGCACGGCCCGGTCCTACCTGAAGTGGCTGGCCGGCGAGGACGTCGAGCGCGCGCTGTCGGCGTCGGACTTCACGGTGGGAGACCTCATGTGCGCCGACGCTCCGGTGAGCCTCTATGTCCAGCTCGCCCCGGCGGACGCTGCCGCGCTTAAGCCGTTGGTGCGCCTGCTGTTCTATGCCGCCGCCCAGTCCCTGACGGCCCACGAACGGACCGACGCGTCGGGCCGCGCCAAGCGCCACAAGCTGCTGATGGCCATGGACGAATTCCCGCTGCTGGGCCGGGTGGAATTCTTTGAAAAGAGCCTGCGGTTGATGAGCGGCTATGGGCTGAAGACGATGTTCGTCGCCCAGAGCCTGAACGACATCGTCGAGACCTACGGATCCAACAACACCATCCTCGACAACTGCTTCGTCTACACCTCGTTCGCGGCGCTCGATCCCCTGACCCAGGACAAGGTCTCGCGCCTCACCGGGACAGTCTCGGAGACCCGGACCAGCCGCAGCGGCCCGGCCGGGCTCGGCGCAGGACGCAGTTCCGTCTCGCGCTCGGACGTGGAGCGACCGCTTCTCGAACCCGGCGAAATCCGCGCTCTTCCGGACGACGAGCAGCTCGTCTTTGTGGCGGGCCAAAAGCCGCTGCGCACGCGCAAGGTCCGCTACGACGTGCGCCAACCCTTCCGCCGTCGCGCCGCGATCGCCGCGCCGGTGGGGCAGATCGATTCGCCAGACCACCCTGCACACCCGTGGGCAGGCCGCCGCGCCCTGGGCGAGGACGCGAGCGCCGCACTGCCGCGCTTCAAAGAGGCGGTCGCCGCCATGGACGACCGCAAGGCGGCCGCCCGGGTCGCGGAAATCTACCAGAAGGCCGCGGAGGACCTCGCGGCACAGGACGCGGTCCTTGATCATCTGCAGGGAGGCCGCCGTGGCCAAAGCTGACGAGAAGCCCACCCCCCGCGTACAGGTCTATTTCGAGAACCCGAAGACCGAGCTGGCCTTGCGGCGCGAAGCGCGCGCCAATCGGATGACGCTGAGCCGCGCCGCCGAGCAGGCCATCTCGAGAGGCCTTCAGCGCCGTCCAGCCGCGGACTCCGAGGATCGGCTGCTGTCGCTGGATCGCGCCTTGCGCGATCACATGCGCGCCACCGCTCGCGACATGACCATCGTCCAGGAACTGCTGGTGGAGTTCGCGCGGGCGTTCTTCGCGCGCCTGCCCGACACGGCGGCGGACCAGGATCCACTGCTGCGGGCCGCGGTCGAGGCCCGCATCGGGCGCCTTCTGGACGCCGCCGCGGCGCGGATCGTGGCCGGCGGAACGCGCACGACGGACGAGGCGACCGCCGCCGAGCCACGGTCGTTCTCCACGGCCGCCGAATGACCGCGGAGGCGCTGGCCCAGGCCCGCCGGCGCGAGGCGCTGGACCACGCCCTGGGAGAGGTGGTGCTGCGGGCGCTGGCCGACCCGTCAGTGGTAGAGGTGCTCGCCAACCCCGATGGCCGCCTCGTCATCGACCGCCTGGGCGCCGGGCGTGTGGACGCGGGCGCCGTGCTCACCGCCCAAGCCCGTGAGCGGGTCATCCGACTGGTGGCCGACTATGTCGCCGAGCCGATCACCCGCGAGGACCCCCGGTTGTCCGGCGTGCTCCCCTCCGGCGAGCGGTTCCAGGGTTTTCTGCCGCCGGTCTGCGCCCAGCCGGCCTTTTCGATCCGCAAGCGGCCGGCCATGGTGTGGTCGCTGCAGGATTACGTCGAGACCGGCGTCCTGTCCGAGGCTCAGGCCAACCTCCTCAGGGCGGCTGTCCGCGAGCGCCGCAACATCCTCATCTCGGGCGGCGCCGGTTCGGGCAAGACGACGCTTGCCAACGCGATCCTGGCCGAGCCGGCGTTTGCCGCAGACCGGGTGTTCGTGATCGAGGACACGCCGGAACTTCAGTGTTCGGCCTGGGACCTCGTGGCGGTTCTCACGCGCCGCCATCCCAAACCCATCTCCGTCGCGGACCTCGTGCGCGATGCGTTGCGCATGCGGCCCGACCGCATCGTGGTCGGGGAAATGCGCGAGGGGTCCGCCGCCCTGGAAACTCTCAAGGCCTGGAATACCGGCCACCCCGGCGGGGTCTCGACGATCCATGCGAACTCGGCCCGCGAGGCGCTGAGCCGCCTCGAAGACCTGCTGCAGGAAGTGGTGGCCTCGCCGTCGCCGCGGATGGTCGCTCAGGCCGTGGACATCGTCGTGCACATCGCCCGAACCCGGGCCGGCCGATCCGTCGAAGCCGTCCTGGAGCTCAAGGGGCTAGACGCCACGGGCTACCTGCTTTGTGGCGCGACCTAGGCCCCGAACAGACCAAAGGTTGTGGAAGAGGCGCGAAAGCATCCGGCACGCGCCATTTGCCAGTTTCTCGCCTTGCGGCGCAAGTCGTCCAAGATGTGGCAGCAACTCATCGAGACGTGCCGGAAAGTTGCGCGAAACATGCGATTAAGTTGTTCAAGACATTCGGATATTGTCTTCCACAACGCTGTTGACAACTCCAATTCAGATGCGCTTGGATTGCAACTATAGCGCGACAACGCGCTGAGGATTGCACGAATGCGCAAGGTATTCTCACGCGGCCTTTCGGTCGCGACGGCGGTTTGCGGCCTGGCGGTCGCCGGCCCGGCCCTGGCGGGCGGCGCCGGGATGCCCTGGGAAGGGCCGCTGCAGCAGATCGTCGAGTCCGTGACCGGGCCGGTGGTGCAGGCCGCCGCGGTGGTGGCGGTGGTCATCTTCGGGGCGGGCATCGCCATGAGCGAGAGCGGCTCGGGGATGCGCCGTGGGCTGGGCATCCTGTTCGGCCTCTCCATCGCCTTCGCCGCCTCGACCTTCTTCCTCGACTTCTTCGGTTTCGCCGGCGGCGCGGAGATCGGCTGATGACGGACCACCTGCATCGCGAGGGGTGGGACGTGCCGGTCGCCCAGGGCCTCGCCGAGCCGGTCCTGCTGGCGGGCATGCCGCGCGACTATGCGATCGTCATGGGGACGGTCGCGCTGGTCCTGGGGCTGGCGCTGCGCATCTGGTGGCTGGGCCTGCTCTGGTGGGCCTGCGCCCACGCGCTCGGGCTCTACGTGGCCCGCGCCGACAAGCGCTTCTTCGACGTCCTGCGCCGCCATCTCGGCCGACCCGGCCACCTGGACGCGTGAGGCCGCCATGCGTTTCCTCGACGAAGCCCGCCGCCGGCCCGCCAGTCTCGCCGATCACCTGCCCTGGGCCGCGCTGGTCGCGCCCGGCGTGGTCCTCAACAAGGACGGCTCGTTCCTGACCGCGATGAGCTTCCGCGGGCCCGACCTCGAATCCTCCACGGAGGACGAGCTGATGGCGGTGCGCGCGCGGCTCAACAATGCGCTGAAGCGCCTCGGCACCGGCTGGTGCCTGCATGTCGAAGCCCGGCGCCGCGCGGGCGATCCCTACCCCGCGAGCGAGCCGCCCGTGGCGGCGGCGTGGCTTCTGGACGCCGAGCGGCGGGCCGTCTTCGAGACGGCCGAACCGGCCTTCGAGACGGACTTCCGGCTGGGCCTGACCTGGCTGCCGCCCGCCGACGACACGCGGCGGCTGGAGCGGGTGATGTTCGACGGGGTGGCCCGCGGCGACCGCGACTGGCGCGCGGCGCTGGACGCGTTCCAGCGCGAAGCGGACGCGATCCTCGACCTCGTCGCCGACACCCTGCCGCAGGCCGAACGCCTCGGCGACACGGCGCTGCTCACCTGGCTGCACGCCTGCGTCTCCACCCGGTCCCACCAGGTCGCGCCGCTCGACACGCCGGCCTTCCTCGACGCGACCCTGGCCGACGCGCCGCTGACCGGCGGCATAAGCCCCCGCCTCGGCGCGCACTGGCTGAAGGTCGTGTCGGTGCGCACCTTGCCGGCCGCGACCCGGCCGGGCCTGCTCGACGCGCTTTCCGCCCTGCCGTTCGAGTACCGCTGGACCGCGCGCTGGATCGGCCTCGACAAGGCCGACGGCGAGCGCGAGATCACGCGCCTGCGCAAGCGCTGGTTCGCCAAGCGCAAGGGCGTCGGCGTCCTGCTGCGCGAAGCGATCACCAAGGAGGAGGTCCCGCTCCTCGACACCGACGCCGCCGGCAAGACCGAGGAGTGCGACGGGGCGCTGGCCGCTCTGGGAGCCGAGGCGTGCGCCTTCGGCTACCTGACGCTTACGGTCACTGTCCTCGATCGCGATCCCGAGCGCGCGGCGGAAAAGGCGCGGGCCGTGGAGATGGCGCTCAACGCCCAGGGCCTCGTCGCCCGCACCGAAGACCTCAACGCGGTGGAGGCCTGGCTCGGCGGGCTTCCCGGCGAACCCTACGCCGACGTCCGCCGGCCGCTCGTCAGCACCCTGAACCTGGCCGATCTCCTGCCGGTGTCCGCGGTGTGGGCCGGGCCGTCGCGCGACGGCTGCCTGGACGGCCCGCCGCTCGCGGTGGCGCGCACGACGGGGTCGACGCCCTTCCGCCTGGTGCTGCACGTGGGTGACGTGGGTCATACGATGGTCGTCGGGCCGACCGGCGCGGGCAAGAGCGCCTTCCTCGCGTTCCTGGCGCTGCAGTGGTTCCGCTACCCGGGCGCCCGCGTTGTGTTCCTCGACAAGGGCAAGAGCGCCCGGGCCGCGACCCTGGCGTGCGGGGGCGCCTGGCGGGCGCTGGAGCCGGGCGCGGACATCGCCCTGCAGCCGCTCGCGCGGGTGGATGACACGGCCGAGCGCGCCTGGGCCGCGGAGTGGATCGAGGACGCGACCGTCAAGGCCGGCGTCGAGATCACGCCGCGCCTGCGCGAGGAGGTCTGGAGCGCGCTGGGCGCCTTGGCCGACGCGCCGGTGGAGCAGCGGTCGATGACGGTGTTCTGCGCCCTGGTCCAGGACCGGGCGGTCGCCGCCGCGCTCGAACCGCTCACGCTCAAGGGGCCCCACGGATCGTTGCTCGACGGCGCGGGCGCGACGCTCCGCGAGAGCGCCTTCGACACCTTCGAACTGGAGACCCTGATGGCGACGCGCTCGGCCCTGGCCCCGGTGCTCGCGGCGCTCTTCCACGAACTGGAGCGGGGGTTCGACGGCCGGCCGACCCTGCTGGTGCTGGACGAGGCCTGGCTGTTCCTCGACGACACCGCCTTCGCCGCGAAGATCCGCGAGTGGCTGAAGACGCTGCGCAAGAAGCGTGTCGCCGTGGTCTTCGCGACGCAGTCGCTCGAGGACGTGGCGGGGTCCTCCATCGCCGCCAGCCTGATCGAGTCCTGCCCGACCCAGGTCTTCCTGCCCAACCCGCGCGCGCTCGAGCCCGCCTCGGCCCCCCTCTACCAGGGCTTCGGCCTCAACCGACGCCAGCTCGAGCTCATCGCCTTCGCGACGCCCAAGCGCGCCTACTACTGGCGCCAGCCCCAGGGCCGCCGGCTCTTCGACCTGAAGCTCTCCGGCGTAGGGCTCGCCCTCTGCGGCGCGTCCTCGCCCGACGACCAGGCCCTCATCGACCAGGTTCTCGCCCGCGCCGGGCCCGACGGGTTCGTGCGCGCCTTCCTCGCAGCCAAGGGATTTGCCCATGTGGAACAGCTCTTCGATGCGCTCGCCGAGCCGCCGCTCGCGGCGGAGTAGCTGGGTGGCGACGCTCGCCCCGCTCGTCCTCGGACTGGCCGCCTGCTCCGAGCCGAAGCCGGCGCAGGCGCAACAGGTGGTGTTCGACCCGAAGAACCACCTGGAGAACGCGCTGCAGGCGGCCCGCCAGCTGGAGAGCCTCGCCAATGAGGCGCGCAGCCTGGCCAACCAGGCCCGGGCGCTGGCCAAGTCGCCCTACAGCCATTTGGCCGAGACGTCCGAGACGCTGCGCGACATCGGCGAACTGGCCCGCTCGGTGCGCGGCGTCGCCGCCGACGTGCAGGGCCTCCAGCGCGACTTCGAGACGATCTACCCCACCGCCGTCGACGGGCTCGATCCGCGGCGCGCTTTGGAACAGGCGAGCGCACGCAACACCCAGGCGCGCGAGACGGCCCAGGACCTTGCGCGGACGGCGGCCGAGCTGGAGCGGCTCAGCCGCGGCCGCACCGGCCGCCTTCAAGGCGCCCTCAATGCAAGCCAGGGCGCCGACGGCCAGACGGCCGCGATCCAGTCCTCGACCCAGGTGCTGGCGGTGTTGGCCGAGGACCTCGGCTCGATGCGCACGCTCTTGATGGCGCAGTCGCGTCTGCTCGCGGCGGAGAGCGCGCGCCGCGCCGCCGAGCGCGCCGCCGGGGCCGAGGCGCGCCGCCAGTTCTGGGGTCGCGAGAAGACGACCATCCCGAACCCTGACTTCGATCCGTATTCACCAGCCCGTCGGTGAGTGTCCGACATGGCCAGCGCCAGCATGCAAACACCCAACGACCTGATGACCGTGTTCTCGAACACTGTCTCGTCAGGGTTTGCGGCCCTGCAGGGACCCGTGAACGGTGTCTTCGGTCTGATGATCGCCCTGGTGGTGGCGCTCACCGGCATCCAATGGGCGCTCTCATCCAATCGCGAAATCCTCGCGGCGGGTTTCGGCAAGGTGCTGCTCATCGGCGCCTTCGCCTACATGATCAACGACTGGGAGCGGCTCAGCCTAGTTGTCCAGTCCGGCTTCGTGGACCTCGGCCTCACCGCCGGCGGCGGCAATCTCTCCCGCGCCGACTTCCTGAACCCAGGCGCCATCCTCCAGCAGGGCTGGGAGATCGTGAAGGCGCTCGGCGAGACCCCGGCCCCGGCCAACAACGTCGTGGACGTGTTCGGCAACCTGACCGACGCCCTGATCCTGGGCCTGGCGATGATCGGCATCATGCTCGCGTTCGCGGTCCTGGCCCTGCAGATCATCGTCACCCTGCTGGAGTTCAAGATCGTCACCCTCGGCGGCTTCGTGCTCCTGCCGTTCGGGATCTGGTCGAAATCGTCGTTCCTCGCCGAACGCCCGCTGGGCTTCGTGGTCTCCTCGGGCCTCAAGGTCCTGGCGCTGGCCATCGTGGTCTCGGGCGCCCGCTCGGTGTTCGACCAGCTGCAGCCCTCCGCCAACCCGGACCTCTATGAGGCGCTGGCGATCCTGGCGGCCTCGCTGCTGCTGGCGATGCTGGCCCTGTTCATCCCCAACCTCGCCTCCGCCCTGGTGACGGGCGGGCCGGCGCTCGCGGCCGGATCGGCCGTCGCCGGCGCCCTGGCGGTGGGCGGCGCGGGCGCCCTCGGCGT